>Ga0209700_105035_pt1 | contig 22920 bp, 14 predicted proteins | sample SiratroredBW_FD_187528 | JGI IMG/M metagenome (GOLD analysis project Ga0209700, IMG submission 187528) | Root nodule microbial communities of legume samples collected from California, USA - Siratro red BW (SPAdes) (version 2) | ecosystem: Host-associated > Plants > Roots > Nodule | place: USA... | reverse complement strand
AAAATATATATATATATATATATATATATATATATATATATAGAAAGGTAGAAAAGAGAATTAGAAGAAAAGAGAGAGTAAAAGCTGGCCACACTCAGGGACCCAACAATTATGAAACTCGGATATATTACACAGAATGTAGTTAAAATATACTAATTATTTCTGTGGGTTCGGTTTTAAAGATATACTCTTTACACGGCCCAGATATAAGTAAAAAGTATGAAAAATAAATTTTAATTTACTAAACAATAAATAAATTTATGGCTAAGTATTTCACGTTTAATAAAATATTTAATAATTGATTATGTTTTCAGCCTAATTAATTATACACATAAATAACAATAAAATATTTACGAGATGTAATAGTTACTTTTAAATAAGTTTGAATTAATTGATATTATATTATTAATATTTTAATAATATTTATTCTATATTATAATAAAATAATAAATAAAATAAAATAATCTTTATATTAATTTAATATTTTAGTAATATATGTAATTATACAATAAATATTTAAAATAAAAAATAAAATAATTTAATATATTATTAATATACGTTTTTATGTTATAAAAAAATTAAAAAACACTAAAATTTATTTTAAATTAAAGTACAGTTAATTAATATAATATTTTAGTAATATATTTTTTGTATTTTAATAAAATAATTAATTTACTTTTATAACAAATTATTTTAAAAATTTAAAAACTATTTTCATATCAGTTTTTTTAAAAAAATATTTAGCAAAATATTTTTAAATATATACCAAAAATTTATTATATTACATTAATTAAATCCATCACAAACTTTCTATTCATTTTTTTTTATTTTCCTTTTTTCAACAAACATATTTATTTTTCAATCTCTTCCTTTTAATTCAAACAAATTTTAATTATATATTTAGTACATTCAAACAAATTATAAACATTGCACATTTTGACATGATCATTTAATCATATATTTAATTAATTAATAGTGTAAAATATTTCTAATCATTAACAAAATTGATTTTTTCTATGAATTATTGATCTTTTATAAATTAAAGATAATTATAATGTTATCTGAGTGTGATGAAATTGTTAACTTTAATGCTTTATTTGCTTTGTGCATACTGTCTAAGAAAAAAAATGGGGAAAGTTTATGTTTCATTGTGAGATAAGAAAGCACCCAGAAAGGTAATATGACAAGAGAAAATTTTGAAATTTCTTTATTTCTTTTTTTCACTTGATTGTTGTATTCTTTCATTGGGACTTAATAAATAGATTCAGAGGAAAAATCAGCATTTTTTGCTTTAAATAAAGGGAAAGAATAGGATTAAAATTTTATTTAATATAAAATATCAAAAATAACCTTTTAATCATTGCATTAAAAATTAAATACAATCTTTTTATATTTGAATTCAATCATAATTATTTATACCTTCCATTAGTTTCTCTTCTCTTCTTTTACTTTTTTTTTTCTTCAAGTCTAAACAATTATATTTTTATTTTTTTATTCTCTCACAAGCATAAATTTTTAATATAGTATATTTTCAATTTAAATAGAAGTATTTCAAATAACTCTTACATAAAATAATTTGTAAACTTATTCAGATTATGCTATTAATATTAATTTTTTGTCACTTTATTTTTAGAAAGACTTTGATATAAGGATTCACTCTTTTACATATAAACCATTTATTCTAATACCACTTACGAATCTCTCGTATATAGATGTTATTGAAAATATTCAGAAAAAGGCTAATGCTTTTTCATAGCTATAACCATTCTTATTTTTAATGCTTTTACTTAGCCTGAATTTGATAACAACCATGGGTTGGATGTGCTAATACTTTTATTTGTAATTGATAAAAACATGCAAAATATATTTATAACAATCCGTTTCTTTTTTTTATTTTATTTAGTGAACAAACTCGTTTTTAATTTAATTGATTTGATTTAGATTAATCGGGGAAAACGTGTGACCATAAATAGCATTACAATATATTGTGAAGTACATCAGTCTTTGTTTCACTATTAAAAAGTATTTTGATGTATAATTATACTGTTTGATCCTCGTGGGTATTAGGTTTTGTTATTTTAAATTCTTAGTATAAGAGAAGGTAGTGTTAAATACGGAAAGTTGGAATAAGATATTAAGGTGAGTAATGCATATATGATAAATGCTTGTGATAATTAAACTATGTACATAAATCATGATTCCATGTTTATAAATGTTAATTATATATGAAGATTAGCAAATGGGAATTTGATTCCTTGGCCATTCAGCTTATGCAGTCAAAAGATATTCTCCTTGCTAAAACTTCTATTATTGGTTGAATAATATTTTTCTAGATTTGGTTGATCTAGCTATAATTGTTAATACCTGTTCAAAATCTTTGCCTCGTTTATTTTTTCTTTCTTTTACAACTAATAATATTTAGTAATATCCGCTGAATATTTTAATGGAATATGTGACTAAACGCATGCGAGAATAAGACATACAAAAATTGATTTTTCAAAATTATTAATCAATTAACTGTTATTAAATATTAATAATTAACAATTTCTTCAAATAAATAATATTCTCTTAATTTCTTTATGTATTATATTCCGTCCGCTTATGATTGCGGTGATTAACAATAGTGGCAGCAACATCACGTTTTTAAGCTGTGAAAGATGTTAGAAACGGTCGTTCATATTCAATTATATTATTTTGTTTATAAAGTTTGAAATCAGATACTTTATAATTAAGTTTCCTAAAGTTTGTAATTATTATGAAAAAAAATATAAATATTAAATTTTCATATAATGATCAGAGAATGAAACATTTAACAGGTTACAAAATATTATTTCTTTTTATCCTAGTGTTCCAAAAGAATAAATCATTCTCACGGTAGAGGATATAAATTTCTAATTCAAAAATTTAAACTCCTTAACCTTATAGGCAAATATCTAAAACTATAATTTATTTATTTATTTATTTTTGTGTTCAAAAAGAAAAGTTTCAATTTTATAATTTAATTGTTGATGCATAGTGGACAATGACAAGAAAGCAAGAGAAGGTAGTTGACTGAAATACACTCCCAAAAGTATGTTAACTCTCAAATGAAGTAAACATTAACAAAAGAAAAAAATAAAAGTAAAGTACACTTTCTAACCTTCAAGAGGGTGATAATTTGATAGTCATAAAGTTACCTAACTTATAATATTAATATTTTAATTATATTTTTTTACTTAAAATAGCAATGTATGTTATCACGTTGTTGAAGTAGTTGTTAACTGGGTGTAACTTTTTTTGTGACAAAGTATAGATTTCCAACCTTCAAATAAGAAAAAAATATTAAATTCAAATAGAAGAAAAATATATGAATATTGGTAGACTTAAGCAGAATTAAATTTCAATTAGCTGAATCCTTTTTAATATTATTATAAAAGTATCTTTATAATTTATATCTATAAACAGACTCAAATGAAAACATAGTTAAGAATACTTTATAACGATATTCTTCTGTAAAATTAAAAAATTAAATGAATTTAACTAATAACATGTGAGATAGTGTATTTTTTGTTTTATTGAAGTGTAGAACTAGTAATTCATAGAGATTACAAAAGCTAATTTGCAACATTTAATTTTACAAGTTAATTAATAAAAGTATCACTTCTTTATCTCCAAGGTTCCTTCTTCTCCCAATCCACAAAACCAAACAAATTAGTGAGTGGAGTTGTTTTCTAAATTAACTTCTCATCTTTCTTGCGTTCCAAATACTATGAAATCATAAATTCATAACTTTAATGCACAACAAACTTCTCATCTTCTTTTCACATCTAAAACTCACGTAACTCTCAACTTTATGAGAAATTTAAAATATAAATTACAAACTTTATATTTTCTATATATATGTAAACAATGAAGTATCTAGTTGAAGCCACGTAAAAAGGGATAATCGGTTGAAAATAGGAAAGCTCATCTCATACTTTAATATAATATAAAATTTACATGATCGCGTTGTGAATTGAAAATTTTATTTTTTCAAGGGCATGACCCACAAAAGAAGGGGCAGAGGTTCCCTTCGTAAGGGACAATCCAAACCCCAAAGATTAGTGAGTTGAATTAAATAAAGCACTACCATCTCCAAAGTTCTCTCACCACATTTACGCAATGCCAGTGTGATCAAATCTGGAAGTGCACTCTATTATTCCTTTCAATCCTCTGTGGCCGGGTGCACCGCAGGCTCCGCGGTCGCACCACTATCAACGTCATCCTCACCGTTGATCTGATCAAGAACCAGCACAAATCCCATGGCAAAAGCCGCGTCGAACCCAGCCTTAACACACAGAGAGAACACTTCCTTACCAAGCACAACGCTAGTGGTGGGGTCCACTTTACGTCGAATCTCAGCCACAGCTTCCTTCGTCACATTGAACACCGTGCAGCATCGCTGCGAGAAGCACCCTTCGATCTGGTACTCCTCACCGGGGTTATCGTACATCTCCACCGTCATACTCGCACGCGACCGTCCGATGATCGACGCTCTCTTCACGCTGAAGATAGGTTTATCGCCGTCCATTCTCTCCCCCTTGAAGCCCTCCCACCGTTGATGCAAACTCGGCCTCTGTACGCCAAAACACGATAGACAACTCACTGAGTCCACTCAAATCTATGAATCACCATAATTCTAAATACGAACTATTAACAAATAAAATCATATAATGCGCACATCAAATTCCAAATCACCTAAAATAAAATAAAATAAAATAAATCCTTCTTTGAGGAACATGAGACGCTAAACTATTAGTCCTTAAAAGACAACCTTAGTGAAGCAGAAAGAACAGAGAGTAAATTTGGTACCTTTCGACGAACAGTGAGGAGACAGCGTCCGTTAGGATCCATTAGAACGAGTTCGTCTCTGTCGCGAGTGTCGGGTCCGTAAGAGTCAACTCGGAAGACGAGTTGACCCTTGCAGTCGTAGACGGTGAAGCCGTCGCCGGCGAAGAAGAGGGAGGTTTTAAGGACGGTGAGATGGATCTCTTCTTTGAAGACGTATCCAGGTCCCACATCGTTCATGTTTTGGGCAGCAGCGTCAGAGGCCATACAAAGGGTGGTGTGGAATGGGATGTGGGTTTCTTTGGTATTTGTAATTAGATGTACTTTATTTTAATGGGGTAAAGAAAAAGCACTATTCATATTCTGGAAATTGAATAATCCTCCACCATAGCCAAATCAATTTATGCCACCCATCAATTATTATTTCCTAAAGTGTGGGGTATAAGAAATGGAAGCATGCATGGGTGGGTTATCGCTACCCCAAACGTGGGATAAAAGATAAAAAATATCTTCAAAGATGATGCCACACGACTTTTAGTGTTAGGCCATGCTAAAATTATTATTATTATTTATATGTATTTTTCATAACATTTGTTGGTTTTTATCATCACTTATCATTAGAGCTATTTTTAAAAACAAACACTTTCTTCACACCTCAATTGTGGTCCTTCAAAAATTTTAAATTAATTGATGAATGAAATAACACCTTTTCTTTTAATTTATCTTCAAATTGATTATTTTTATTTATTCTAACAAGTATAATGCATTCATTGTGATATGAAAGTATGCAATATATGAAATTACAGTTATTACATGACAAACTTAACTTTAAAATTGGGTAAGTTACTTTTAGTAAATTCATGGTATTTCCTGACAATTAACTAAAACTTTTCACAGGAGGTGTATTATAGACTAATCAATGCTCATAGAGTTAATAAACATACCTAGAATTGGAATTGTTCTTATATTATATAATAATTTTCTTGGCAAATAGAACACCTAATCATAGGATAATTAAATAATATTAATATTAAAAAAGTAAGGAAAAGTAAAGTTTGAAAATATGTTAGTGAGTTTCCTTTGGCAGTGTGGACAATGGAAGCCTTGATTGACTATAGTTATTAGTTTGGGCTAACACGGCGCCAGTTGTTGGTTGTCTGTACTGTTACATTTTAAGAAAAAATAAATTGGAAAATATCCCAATTTCAACCAAAATTTTGTAAACTACATACTTTTCTCTCACAAAAAGGACAAAATTTGGGAAAGAAAATGTGTGGCAACTTATTCTTCAGTTTGATTTTCAGTGGTCATTTAATTTTTAAATACAATTTAATTCTATATTCATTGAAAAATATCGAGGAGAGAAGTTTTCATAGTTATTTGTTAGAAAACAAATCCTACTCTCCATTGCTCTCTTTTACTGATATGAGAGCATCAATTATCAGCATACAAAATATATATATAATTGTGTTTTTATTGAAAGTGTAATCATATTACATTATTCCATTTTACATATTATTATTATTATTATCAAACAGATAGTATAAATATGTTTGTCATGTGATAAACAGAATTTCAGTTTAGATTATAATATAATGAAGAGTGAGTGTTCTGGACTACAAACACCTTCTTCTATAATATAATAGATTAAAAATTAGTCAAATAAAATTATTTTTTAATTTAAAATTCTAAGTAAAATCCATAAATCACACACATCCACATATACATTATATATTAAAATTCATGTTAAAACTTCGCATGCATACATAATTTTATAAAATATAATAAGACCACACAACACAATTCTTCATAAAAAAATTAAGGGTAAAAAACATATTTAACCTTTATATATATATCCTGAAAACAAGGAGTATGTTGATAATTTTGCAACTGTAGTTTCATTATGGAAGAATTAATGGAGAGGGAACAAGGTCATCAAGGGTTTCCAAAATCCCATCATCAAAGACTAACGTTACTTCCTCGTCTCATCAGATTATGTTCGGTTTTGCATCAAATCAATCTAAACAAAAAATTATGATCTATATTTAAATTAAAATGATTTTGAATAACTGTCATTTTTTTATATTCAAAATCGTTTGAAATACCATTAATGCAAACCAAAAATTCAAATGTTCACCATTGAAACTACTCTATCATTGAATCCACAATGTGTACATAGGCCACGCCTATCATTATTTTTTGAGAAAGTCAAAAGCCACCATTTATAAGGAGGTGCTGTGAATCTATGCCGTTATCACCCTCACAATTTGCTAAAACTCACCCTCAACCACACATTTTATTCACAATTTGCTAAAAACCACAAAGACAACCCTCAATGGATTCCATAGTGATGCTTCTCTGCGATTTTACATGCTAACTTTATTTAATTCTTATTTGAGATTCATGGTTTTACTTTACTTTACCTACACTCACCCAATTAAGTCGGTGTTGAAACTTAAGAGTGGAATTTGAGGGTTACGTTATCCATTCACACACACCCATAACACGTAATTTGACTCAAGTAAGGAGAAAAAAAAAATACTGAAAATATTAAATGAAAAACATATTACATGATTTTATTCGTTTAATATATATTACTTTCATATTTTGTTCAAAAAACTAAATTAAATTATTTAACTGTTACTGATGTAATAACAAAATACTTTCAGACTTTAATGATGAACCAGGGTTGAATATCTTAGAAGAAATTTATCTCTAACAAATTAAAAAAATTATTTTGTATTAAAAAATGTCACGATATCTTGAACATAAATTACCAAAAAAAATATGTGAAAAACACTGAATCAGTATATTTATTAGTCTAATAACTGTTCCGACTTTTTCTAAAAATATCTGTTTCAGAAGTTAGTAACCTATATTTTTACTAACTTCATTTGACGTATGGCTTCTAGTTGGTTAATTACTTCAATATACTTTTAGTATCATAAGTTAACCCTATGTTTACGTGACAGCTTTCAATTGGCTGACCAAGTTTTAGTTGCACAAATCCTATCTTAAACAGAAGATAATTAAAATGTCTTTCACGTATATTTTTATCACTCTTCAATTTACTTAAATGTAAAATAAAAAAAAATACGTATGTCATTCTTTTTTTTCTAGTACTGATTCTTGGATACGATTCATACGAATTTATTTAGCACGATAAACGAATATAACTATTCTCATTCGATTTATACTCTTAAAGTCAAGCAAAATCGCATCTGAACAAAAGCACTGGTAAACTAGTAAAGCTTTCCCAAAGTAGGTTTATTTTTAGTTAAACACGCAAATTATATTGGTATTAATTTAATCTGAAATATCTAATAACTTTTTTCCTTTGTGAAACTATATTGAGATAAGTGAACACCGATTTGCCACATTTGAAGGTATTAATATTTGTTTATTTGAAGTATCTTTAAGTCAAAAAAGTTGATTTTTCTTTGATATGGGTCGGTTAAGGAAAGTGTGGTGTGGACAAAGAAAGGTGGTGTGTCGTGTAATCCAAACACGGAGTAGTTGGTAATGGGCCTACTTGCTGGGCTCGAAGAGACATGAACTTTTGTGTTTGATGGCAAGGTAAAATATAATTTTATTAGTTTTTTTTTTCAGCAATATGAATTTTATTAGAGTAAATAAGAAAAGAAAGAAAGCGATAGACGTTATAAATTAAAGATGTAATAATAAAATTTTAAAAAATTGAAAAGAGATATGAATGAAATCGTAACATAAAATTAAGCAGGAACTGATTTTCACTAATCAATTTTTCTTCAAAATTAGTTAAACGACGTCGCACAGCAAAGCATGCTGCAAGAATAGCTAGCATGATACCACCATTTACGTACAAGAGAATTCAAATACCCGAGCCTCTTTCTATTCCCCACATAACCTAGGTGTATATATATATATATATATATATTTATATAGATAGATAGATATTTATATAACTGTCATGGTTTGTCTCTAAAACAACTAGCTAGAAAGGCGTGCCTTTAGCCTTGCAAAGCTACAAAAGAGAAGAAAAAGCAAAGCAAAGGCCAAAAGGGAAGACAGAATCATGCAGATATTTGTTCCACCAATTCATCTGCATTATTGATTCTGCACAGGGTATCTCACTCCAGCTACCAAAGCACGTTGCTGCTCTATCTGCATGAAACCATACAAATATATAGGGTATAGTAAATTAGTATCAAATCTTAATCGTAAAATGACAATCTTTGCATGCAATGCAACCTTACTTGGAACAATTCATGCAATTTGTTCTTGAGATAGCAATATTCATGCTCCAGCATCTCCAACGCTCGCAAGCATCTGCAATTTGGTACGTGGACAGTTTCAGTTGGCATGCAATAAACCATCAGAGTTTTAAAACTCGTGCAGATTAATGGCTTGGTGTGAAAAGGGTGATAAAATTTAAAGCAATTTTCATTCAATATTTGATTATTTATGGGGTAGAGCAAAAGAAGGGATATGAACACGAATTTTGAGAAGGAGTTAGGTGCGTGTGTACCCTGCACGATTGCTCTGGTCTGTGGCAGCACGAAAGGCGACGCAAATGTTTGTGACTCTCTTGGCACCAATGCTTGAGCTGCTTCCCATGAACTGATTCAAATGGATTCCCATTTTCTTGTAGTCTGATAACTCTCTCTCCATTCTGCGTCCAACCATATACACATTCACAAATCAATTCAAATTCAATAAGGATAATTCATACATAACTAATCCAAATGCTTGAAGAAGATTGATTACATACAGCAATCCTCTGAGATTGTTGAGTAGCTTCTCGGACTCGTGAAAATAAATGTTGACAACCTCGGAGACGAAGTTGGGAGAGGCCTCATCTTGCAGCTGTTGAAGCTGCAAAAATTGCTCATCCAACACTCCCTGCATGTATATATGCATGGAATGGAATCACACCAAAAGTATAATATCATACAATTGTAGAAGAAAATTACGTAAGTATGTGTGTGTATATGAAGCATACCTGGTGGAAAAGAAAAGCAAGAAGACGGTTCATGTCGGCCCACAAGAGGTCCGCACCGAAACCAAGCATCCACAGAGGGAGACCCGTTTTGGCTATTTGATGGAACCACTGTGAGCAATGAACAAATAAGCACCACCACCACCACTAAGTGACACCAAGACCAAGAAGAAGAGGGAACAATGGACACTAATACTCACACACTCCAGCTTCTATTGCTGTCACGGGAATGCCAATACTCCTATTTAAAGCATTCCACGAGGGCAAACGTGCTTCTACCACGACAAAATTCATAACTCTTAGTTCTGAATCATTAAGATCTTATAAATAAATGCGTTGTGGAAAGTTGTTTCTCATTAGTATATTATGATTAGAATATTGGTTAAGAAATCAATACATATAAAATATGCTTTCTCATTCCTTAGATAACATCTTTAACCATTTGCATTGTTTCAAATCTCAGTAGGTAATATATAGTGTATGCAAACATAAAACTTCTTTTTTTCATAGAACTTCTTGTTAATATGGACTTAACATTTCATAATACCTTCATACTATTCTTAATAATTAAGAATAGTTTGAAGGGGTGTTTAGAAGAGTTAGGAAAGGCTTATGAGATAAGTGCGATGAAATTATTTAAAACTTGTTTGAATAGTCCTATGAAAGTAGTAATGATGGTATTGATTAGTTAAGTTGAGTGAGAGTGAGAGTGGTTTTTTGGGGTGTGGGTGGTAATTAAAATATAGAAAGGAATGAAGGCATGGAGGTGGGTGGGAGTAATCGAGGTGAATGTGGGGTATCTACCCTACCATGTCAAGGGCATTGCCCAAGGCACGGTGGTGTTGTTGGCAGTGTTGCAAAGTGCAATTCTTCTCCTTCTGTTCCCTTCCCACCTCACTTCACATCTTCCCACCAAAATGCTCCATTCACCCGACACTTGCCTGCACCAGCACCTGCTATAACTTCATTCTTATTACTGTCACTGCACACACCTACCTTCTTTATTTACATTCATTTTCCTATATGACAGTGAAAATGTGGTAATGACACTTTTTTTAATTAGAATTTCTTAATCAAAGTTCAAAAGACTATATTGTATTGTGAGGGTGTGGTGAAAAGCTTTGGCTAAGGTTGGCACGCGATTGAATGAGAGAAGATGGGAATTTTGTCTCTTTGTGGAAGTTATACATATAGTATATGAACTGGAGGGAAACTGAAGCTGGTTCACAGTGCAGTGCATAGCAGACACAGCATGAATGAATGAATAGACTTTTCTACTCATCATGGCCTAAACACCAAACTACACTCCATCTTCTGACACCCACTTCACACGCCGGGGAATCAAGCACAAAATTATAGGTCCTGCTCTTATTATTTTATCATCCAGTTACTATTAGGGCCACACACTTTGTAGGTTTTGCATAATAGTTATTTTTATTTACAGTAATAAGAAATATAGTAAACTGATATGCAACCAAGTGTTTTTGTCCTATTTTCCTGTGTTTATAGTGTGTATCAAGGACTTTTTTTTTTATGAAAACTTTTAAAATGAATATTTTTTTTATTTCCAAAAGTGGATAAATCATACCAAAATTATATGATTACACGATTTTTATTCAATTGAAAATGAAATTGTTGCGTTAAAATGTCAGGATTGATTTTAATATATGTAGTCATTGAATTCTACCCTATCAACATGATTTTAGTTATAATTTTGATAAATTAAAATTATGCTGATATTTTAAAATTATTTTAAAATTTGAGTGAATTTCAATTTATTTTGAATCTCTAAAATCATACTCACAATATAACACAATTTTTCTATTTATATTAAAATCGTGTCATCATGACATATCATATGATATAATTTTTTTAATGAAATCATATCAAAATATACATTATCTATCCATCACGAGAATAAAAAAAAATATTCATTTTAAGATTTTTAAAATAAAAATCACTATAAACAAAAAAAAACGTGCTTGGCATATCCTAATACTTTCTTAGACAGAGGGATTCTAGGACGATAGAAACTAACCAAGTGATATACAATTTGCTATCGAGTGCACAAATCAACTTAAAGATAACCATCTTTAATTAAAGATACTTTGTATTGTAAAAAAAAGTATGTGAATAGCTTCCACAATATAATAATACATGAATTAGGGGATTTCCATTTTTTTGTATCCCTTTCCGTATAGCATTTCTGTAATTTTGAGCTAAAAGGTGAACCAGGAGTGGAGTGCATTGCATACTTTTCATGTACACCTTTTTTTTGTCTCACACATGCAAGTGTTAAATATGCACTTTAATAACCGTACAGTATGAATGCAAATTGCTACTACCAAGCTTCGGCATGGGTTAACGTCTACTTTAACTTGGTTTTATAGTGCCCTACTGAGAATCATGCATGATGGTTTGAATTATTTATAGATTCCTCGAAATTATTGCTTGAAAGGCATACTTTGTTCATAATCAACTGACGTAAGCAAACTACTCCTACTTAATTGCCCAATGAAGTCTTTATCTGATGTTGTTTGCAGTAGATTATAGTAACATGCACCCAATAATTAATGTTGGTTATGAGAACTTTTTTTTCCAATAATTAAGCTCATACGTTGTTGCCCACAATTTCTTTTCCCATCAAAACAAATTATCTTTACTTTCATAATTATATGGTCAAGAAAATCATTGTGAATAGAGTAACCTTCACTGATTTCTATTAAGTCATACTGGGTAGACTGGTTCATTAGATTAAGGCACATGGTTATGATTATACTGTATGTTTTTATATATATTTCATTAGGATAATTCTCACGGCAGGAATATATTATTGTGTAAGGAGTATATTTCAAAACATCTAAATTTTTAAGTTTAATTAAATATTTGTTATTTATTTATTTTTCATTAATTAAATAACATGACTGTTTTCTTATCGTGAATGTAAGAGTCTAAATGACTTTTATTATTCAAGAATTTAGTGTAAATACTTAAATTTACGAGAAAGTTGAAATTTAATTAAACCAAAATTTTATGTTATTTGATTTTGCTTAGGATTTATATATTGTGTTTTTTAGTTTTAAAACATAGTTAAGGCATGAGTTTGGTATGTGAGCTTTTTTTCCACCTTTAACTATTTAATTTTGTGGTTGAGTTTATCTGTCAATCACCTTTTTGGGATTTCTTTCGAGTTGTCTACCCTATCAAAAGTGGATTCCAACGCGTGAATTAGTAAAGTTCATGTGTTTTTTATTCAAGTTTTGTAAAATCCTTTTCATAACTGCCATTAGTTTTCAAAATACCTTCCAGGGATCTCTCTATTATTATTCTCTTTCAAAACTCTTAATTTGTGGATTCTATTAGCTTAATTTTGCCAGGCCCGTGACCTCAATTATCATCCCAAAAAACCTGTTAAAAAATTTTGAAACTTTGCATATATATATATATATACCACACTATTAAATTCATAAATTAATGTAATTATCACACATTTCAATTTTAGATCTTCTAGGAGATAAAACTTATTCATAATTTTTGTAATTATAACAACAATAAGAAGCTATAGGACAAGATTATTGTGGCAATTTCTGAGTTATGTATAGTTGGAAGCATGCTTTGGTTTGACGTAAGCAGAATGACAGATAAAAAAAAAACCTTAAAAATTGTTTAGGGAAAAGTACTACTTATGAGGTGACTATTGCATTTATATTAAAATAATAAACAATAGTTAACCTTAGTGCATAGACTTCATAATCGTGTTAACTTTTTGCTCTCCCGTGCTTATTTACAGTGACTATTATTGCAGCAACCAATATATGTCTTTTGCCGTTTTGCCGTTCTTCATATGATTTTTGTTTCTTTTGCCTTTTGGTTTCGAAATGCTAAATGAGTTTTGTTCTCTAGGAGCTGGAGTTAAAAAATATTGCCATTTTTCCATTTTCAAATAATTTATACTGCAGCATTAGCTTGTTTGTTAGGTTATGGTGATTAAGTTGGAAAGAAAGATAATGAAAAAAAAGGTGGTCTCAAAGCTCGAGGTTGTTGTTGTCTTCGAAGTTTTTAACTTCATGCTGCTCTTTTGTTTAACTTTTTCATAGATAGATACACACTCTCTTTCTTTCCCTTTTCCTTTCTTCAAACCATCCACTTCATGTAATGTTTTCCATAATTCTATGATGTTTATGCCTCCTCAATAGATCTCAAGCTTTTTATGATTTTATCTCTGCTAAAATATAAAAGTTCGTCATGTTATGAAAAATTATTTGCATAAGAATGGAAAGGGATTGTCCGAATTAAATACCGCATATTCGCACGGGTTAATTACATTTTGAGGTGTTTTGTTATTTTTAATTGCAATAGTATAATCTTTAAAAATTTTCAATTTAAATGAATGAATATGTACTAGTTAAATTATTAAAAAAATTGTGTGACTAAGAAGTTTTTGTATAATAATCACGATCCGAAAAATATATTTTTATGTTGATTTTAGTGAACACTTGATTATTATTTTTTAACGTATACAACAAAATTTATATTTTTTAGTGTTTTTGACTATTAATTTTCAAGTAGTTGCTCAAATACTCAAAATGTATACAAATAAATTTTGAAATATAAAGAGTTTGAGAAACAACTATTTCTAAATATTCAACCTAATTTAAAAATAAATAAATAAAGACATTAATGAACAAAAATAAATTATGAAGAACATAAATTCGACTTTTTAGTTCTAAACTAGAATAATTGAAATCCTAATAAATATTCTAAATATTAAAAATAAAATATAATTGTGATAAATAAATCCTACATAACCTTATTAAATTGGAAACAGTACTAAGAAAAATGATGAACAGAAATATAATCACAAACTTTGCAGTAGAAGAACATATTTACTATCCAAATTCCTCATAACACCCACTATATAAATATACTAGTTTATTATTTTTCACATTATTCTTTAATCTTCTTTAAAACAGTTTTTTCTATAGAATCCCCTTTTTGTTTTAATTAAATTTCCGTCACTGATTTTCCTTATCTTTGTTTTTTTAATTAAATTTCTGTCATAATTTTCTTTATCGGATATAATAAGGGAATCTATTTAGAAAAACAAATATAAATTTAGGCACTAATTAACAACATTAACTCAAATTCTCTTCAATATCATGATTTTGTTTTAATTACCTCAAATCTCTTCAGAATACCTTGTTATTGTTGTGGAGCTCATGTGGCTGCCTATAAATAATAATTTCATTTCTAAACATATTCTTACTTCTTCTCACTAGCATTCTCTCAATCTTAGTTTGCAGAACTTCTCTTCTCTCAATCTTAGTTTGCAGAACTTAAAGAGGTTCTATTAGGTTTATCTCCTTACACTCTTCATTTTATTTTATTACCTCTGTTTTAATATTTTTAATTCGAGCTTTGCCCTTCATCTAATTTGAAACTATTTGCTACGTTGCCCTTCATCTAATCTATTTCAGCATCAGCTTCTAAACCTTACGATGTTTGCATTAATTGAGCTATTTTAACACTGGATTGCATCAGAGTTCTATGAAATTCTTAATAGTAAAACTTGTTCCATTTTGCAAGCTAAGGATCAGAGTTACTTATTATTCACAGGATTTAATACCGAATTTTACTGTCAAAGTATCATAGTTTCATCTCTGTGATATCTAACATGTCCATAGTATTAATATATCACAGTTTCATTTCTATATATCCATCATCTCCATATTAATATATCATAGTTTCATCTCAATGACAATAATAATATCACAGCTTGCACATGACTTGATGGGAAAGGTATAAACCAACTTGAAGTTTTGCATAATATCTGATCCATAAATGTTCAAATTCAATCAAATTTAGTTTCACCAAGTAAAGCTGTTCTGCTTAAATAAAGGAGTAGATGACTTTTCATTTGTAAAGATATTTGTAAAAATTGTTTCGTTAACAAGATGTTACCCTATTAAAAAGATGGAACTTGCAATATACCTCAATTCTAAGTCTGAGGAGTAGCACCATATATATTATATGTAGATATTTCATTAGGGTCATTAGTACTTGTTGTGATAGTAAGCTGTTGCAGACCTCTTTTGCTAGTTTTACAAATCGCTCGTGACAGTGAATTGATTGAGCAATTCTCCAACTTCGAAAAGTTTTTGTGCCAAGTCACTGATCATTTGCATCTGATAGCAGAGAATGCCTTATAACTCTAATTACATCTGTAAGGGACACAACCCCCATGAGCAAACCCTCTTGATCCACCACCCAAACTCGATGAACATGACTAGTCACTGCCTTCTCAATTACCTCAGACAAAGGTGATTCAGCATAGCAAGTCACAAGCTCCCTTCTGGAGGAGCCTCTATTCTGCATGTCTGAATCAGAGTACAATGGACTGGATCCAACTTCTTCAGTGAATGCTAGTGCACTTATTCCCAACCATGATTTTAGCGAGGTTATGTGGCACCCCCTCAAATCAGTTGCAGAAAATGTACCAATAAGCTTCCTGCATCTTCCCTGCCAATACATGACACAAAAACTATGAACATAACATTCAATTCTATTTTTTTGCCATTTCTAAGACAACAATATTAACAATAATAAATCAAAAGGGCATAGAGAGAAGTGATTAAACTTGCATTTATAAGCTGTTTGTGATCATCTTGACCAACATCAGTGGCTCTAACAATAGGAACAGCGTTTAACATAGCGGCCTTTAAGCACTTTATGGCATGAACAAGTTTTGTGCGGTCTGTGATGGCATAAACCTGCACAGTGTCAGCCCCCAAATCCTGAACAGAACGTGAGAGAATGCTGCGTAGTTCATCAGCACGACCATTCAAGAACCTAAGCATATCCATCTGAGTGAGCATTTGGTAGGAAGAAGCAGACTCTGCAAGTTCCACCCCAGATGCCACGTTCTCTTCCTGGCCATCAACCGGTACCATTGCACGATGCACCCCTTTGCTGAACACTTCCATGCAGTCTAACATACTAACACATCATGCAAAAAATAAAACTTTTCATCACTAATCAAACCCAAAAACAAAACCACAAGAACCCCTTTTTTTTAGGTTGGGAAGTTAATAAACCTGGTATTAGGATTGAGAGTCCACAAGCTAAGGCCTTCAAAGGAGTGACCAATGATGGAGGAAACAGAATCAGACATCCTTTGATCAAGGTCTTGGGTGATGTTATCACCACCACTCAAATGGTCTTCACCAGCTATGTGGGCCACAATATCAAGCATGGTCACCATCCCTATATAATGCTTCCTTACGGCACCGGTTTGCTTATCGGACTCCACGATCATGGACCCTCCGGCTCCGATCCACTGCCCCGGCGGCGCAGCCACCGGCACCGCCACAATCTTGTTCGCCACCAGAGTATTCATTGTTTGGGCCAGCGACGCTGTGTAAGGCACCTCCACTAGCCTCTTCTTGCCCACCATCATGTCCTTCACCTTCTTCTCCTTTAGTCTCACACTTTCACTTCGTTGCATGGTGGCTCCGCCACCCCTTTTGGCTTCTTTCACCTCCTGCATAGTTTCGATTTTCCTTCTGTTACAAAACGACAAATTCTTCTTTGTGCAGAGATCGGTACTGATGGGAAAATGTAGAACAAGCATCAAAGGGTGGTTTTTTTTAGCAATTTTTTTAAAGCAGTAGTTTAGTATATTTATATAATGAAGTTGTCGATGAAATTCATTTTTGTTTTGATGGCTTTTATACGTGTGGTGTTGTGAGATTCGCAATATTGTGCATGCAAGTCTGGTCTTGCCATCTGTGATAGCATAGTTCATGACTCAGCAAAATGGCCATGTATATGTGACACCTTTTAGCTAGTTCTTTTGTTGTTACGGAACACGTGCCATAGGTTTTTCTGTGCACCACCCTTTACGTCGGTGTAAAGTTTAAATGTTTGTTTATTTCATTAAACGCCACTTTGTTTCGTTAATTTATGTGTTCTTACATAATGTACATGCAGCTTTATTAAATCAATTTACGGTGATTCTTTATCATTTCTACACAGCAATAAACTTTTCATCGTTGCAATAGGAAGAATCAAAGAAATCAAAGCTTTTCGGAAAGTGGAAAATAATGAAGAGGGATACCCATAAAATAAAATGCATCTACTACGCAATCTATGATATTAATGTTTTAATTAGATTTCTTTGATTTTGCAACTTAAAATACAAATATATATTGTTATATTATTAAAATAATTAAGTGGGTGTAATTTTCTTTCGGGTGAGTGTCAAAGTATACTTGTCCAAAAGGCATAGTTATCCAATAATGAAACTCTTTAAAAGCCCTCAAGTTGTAGGATGTAAAGGTGGGGCATCCGATGAAGAAGAGAAGGAATAAAAAAATCTTTCAAACGAGTTGCAAGAGCATACAATCTCATGAACTCTATTACCTTTCATACAATCCTATTCTTTTGGATAATGAACTAAGGGATAAAGACACACATTTCATCACTTTCCCTCTATCTTTATTGTGTACCAAAGTTGGTGTGGAAAAAACAGTCTCTTAAATAAGTTTTATTGTGTGTTTATTTACGTTCACATTCTGCTCTTACCAATTTTTTTATACTGTAAACAAGACTAGAGATGAGCCATAAATATCCCATGAACTGGTGACACACCTTTAAGGATGGTTACTCGCATTTATCCAACATTCAAAGACCAGAAGCTTGATCCGCAAGATCTCTCAAGAGAAGTGAAGCTCACTTAGAAACCACATGCCTTGAACAGAATGGGACAACGTTAAAAACCACTAGAGGTCCTTGTACAAGGCAAGGGTGTAAATCACGTGACCCACATAAATGCTCCAATTCACCATTTATAACACTAACGTCCTTTCTCGTGAGCACACATTACTCCACTCCAGGCACATCACCAACTTCGCATTTAATTAGTAAAAACCATAACTCCTCGCACTTCCCCCATTCATTAACATGGATCCACCCTCTATAAAACAAACCAACCCAAAAACATCAATTTCAGTATCATCCTCACACGTACCATAAAAAATGAGTCTTTGTCTTCTTCTACTCCTACAAGTACTACTATGTTGCACGTTGTTTTCGCCGCCAAATGTAACGGCGTTCACGGTGATCATGTCAGATTCCGGCGTGCCGTCAACCCTAGTAGACGGTCCACAAACGGGGTTTTCCATGAACCATGACGGCGCCCGAACGGATAAGCGAGAGCAAGAGGCGGTGTACGACATCATGAAAGCCACCGGAAACGGCTGGGCCACCGACATCCCCGACGTGTGCCGCGGCCGCTGGCACGGCATCGAGTGCATGCCCGACAAGAACAACGTTTTCCACGTGGTGTCCCTTTCGTTCGGAGCACTCTCCGATGATACCGCTTTTCCGACATGCGACCCGGCCCAATCCGTTATCGCACCCTCCATCACACACCTCCCCCACCTCAAGACCCTGTTCTTTTACCGTTGCTTCAGTTACAACCCTCAGCCCATTCCACCCTTCCTGGGCCTATTGGGCCCAACCTTGCAAACGCTGGTCCTCAGAGAAAACGGCCACGTTGGGCCCATTCCTGTTGAATTGGGCAACCTCACCCGTTTGAAGGTCCTTGACCTTCACAAAAACAACCTCAACGGTTCCATACCCCTCTCATTGGGCCGGATCACAAGCTTAAGGTCTTTGGATTTGAGCGCCAACAAACTAACCGGCTCCATACCCGGTTTCACCTTCCCCTCTTTGAACGTGTTGGACCTCAGCCAGAATCTTCTCATGGGCCCAATTCCTTCTTCTCTTTGGGCCTGTCATTCTCTCATCAAATTGGACTTCAGCCGCAACCGGCTCGTGGGCCCGTTGCCGGAGGAGCCCATGAGCCTGAAAGAGCTCATGCTTTTGGATTTAAGCTACAACCGAATCCAGGGCCCATTTCCTGCGTCAATCAAAAGCCTGACTTCGCTTCAGGCTTTGATCCTGAAAGGAAACCCAATGGGCTCCACTACGATACCCGGTGACGGGTTCGACGGAATGAAAGCCCTAATGATTGTTATTCTATCAAATATGAATCTTCATGGGCCGGTGCCGGAATCACTGGGGAAGTTGCAAAACCTTCGCGTGCTTCATCTTGATGGGAACCATTTGAATGGGTCGATTCCGAAGAATTTTGGGGATTTGAGAAACCTGAGTGAACTGAGGCTGAACGATAATGGGCTTAGTGGGCTTGTGCCATTTGATAGAGAAATGGTTTGGAGAATGAAGAGAAAGCTGAGACTGAATAATAATTCTGGGCTTTGTTACGATTCACGTAGTGGTTTGGGTGATGGCATGGATTCAACCTTTGATTTAGGTATTCATTATTGTGACACAGAAACTCCCATTCCAAGCTCTGTTAGAACACACCAACATCTTTCATCGCTTACCCAAAACTCCATGCCTTTCCCAACACCAACACCTCTCACATCACATGCTGTGAAACCTCTTGCATCCATTTTTCTACTATTTGCTCTTATTTTCTTATCAGTAAATAAATAAATAATTAAATATTCATCTTCATATACATTCAAATTTTGTTATAGCATAAGTTAATGAAGAGGACAAGGTAGTTTAGTCCAAGGAAGAAATGAATGGTGTAGAATCTGATGAGAGTTGACGTATGTGGTTTGAATATAATGTTTTTGTACACATCTTGAGAGTGCACATGAGGAAGTTGGTGCGGGTAATAGATGTGTCGATTTACAGAAAACAATGACATAAACCCTGTGATGTGATAAGTGGATTCTTTAACTGCTTTTAGTGCAGTGTCATAAAAAATTATATTATCTATTATGTCTTTACTAATTATATTATAAAATTCATTAATTTTTATTTATTTAATTATTAGTAGAAGTGTATATTTAAAAAGATGATTTTTAATTTTTATAATTCGGTAACCTAATTAAGAATTTGGACGGTGTTGATGATTTGTAGTAATATTAAATAATGTTTTGAGGAAAGTGTGGTAGAGTTGAAGGCAAGAGAATTTTAGGACAACTCATTTGAGGATGTGTTGGAGGACAACTCGCAGCCCTAATCATTGAATCATCATAGTCCTACCTAATTTGGAAAATCATATTATATTATATAGATATAAACTATAATACCTGCCACTATATAGAAATTTTCCAAATATTAAAAAATTTATTCTAATAAACATTTATATTTAGTGTTTAATTGTGTTAGGTTTATATATTTTTGAAGTTAGCATGCGTAACTAAAATATTTGTTATATTAATCTTTTATTCTTCAGCAAGCAGTGTGACAAGTATAGCTGCCAAAACGTTGGGTCCATTTATGCTTACGAATTAAACCAAAGTGCACACCAAACACAATTAATTATGTCACTTCACTTTACCAAGCACTGTCACGAAGACAAGTACTCTGCAACTCTCCAACTAGTGCAATTTAATATTCACTAAATATCAATGTTATCTAATGTAATTATTATAAGAAAATTGTATCTTTTATAAGGTAACCAATAATTGGTTGTTGAATCATTGCTTCAGTAAATTGAACCCAAAATAACTTTTGGGAAACAGATACGAGTTAAAAGGGCCTTACGTAATGATAAAAAAGTTTAACCATATAAATAAGAAGAATTCGTACATTTGATGCTTATATAATTTGCTAGTTCTTTTTTTTTTTAAGTCTAACTATGTATAAGTAAAAAGAAAGTTATATAAATTAGCAAGTTTTAGACCTAATGGAAGAAATTAATCTCTCGTAACGTCGCAAATGGTATTTATAGTTAATGTGTGACTATTCTTTGAGCGTCGACAATAGTTTTTTAAAAGAAAATCTCTATAAAAAAACTATATAAACTTGATATCTCGAGATTAATTTAAAATTAGATGTATTGTCAACTTCACTTGTTTACCATAAGATAAATTAAAATTAAAATTAACTTTATCATAAAATAAAATTAACTTTTATAATTTCTCTGAATTTTCATTTTTTAGTTTTTATATAGATTAATTTTATTTTTACTTTTTATGGTTTTATTAAAAAATTCAGTGTTTTTGTCTTATACCCTCCGCAAGGAACTTTTACCATTTTTTTATTGCCCATGTCAAAGTTAAGGAATTTCCTCATACTGTACAATAAGAACTACTGTTATTGGACCGTACGTTGTACGAGAAATATATATATATATATATATATATATATATATATATATATATATGCATAGATATAAAGAAAATATTCAAATAAATTTAAATATAAAGTAGATGAGAAATTGCAGGAAACTTTTTATTTCCGTAGTATAAGTATAAATGCAACTTTCGATAATTTTTTTCTGTTTTACAACGCGAATATCTGTCTTATTATTTAGATACCAGCACAATTCCATGTAAACTTTTCATATATGATGCAATCATGTTAATCTTCATTGATTTCAACTAATTACACTATATATAATTTAAGAATGATTGAGACAAAAAGTTAAAATAATTGCAAATGTTGGACTACAATATTTACTATTTAATGATAAAATGTATACATAAATTGCTTTCATTATAATACTATTTTTTCAAAGTTTGTAAATGTTCATTACAGTTAATTAGGTATTAATACTTTTCTTCTTATAGAAGTTAACAATTAATATAATTCCATGTGAAAGATTTCATTTGCATTACCCTTTTATCACATTATTAAGTAATCAACTCAAAAGTAAAATTATATTATAAATTATTATTGTTATAAAAAGAAAAATGTTAATTGAGTTTATTTAATTTAGATATAAATTTTAACTGCGGATGAATACAAACAATAAACATAAAAAAGTATATGGATTCAAATTCTTTTGAATCTTTTTATTGCAGTTTTCAATAACCTTTACATCAAATTTTGTTGTCAAGAAAAAGAAAAAATGGACCCCACGTGCGTGTTTCTTCTGTTTTGAAATGTGCAAACAGCTGGAAGAAAAAAAAAAAAAAAAAAAAAAAGAAAAGAAGACTTCGCTTACACAGCAAACACCATCTCATCGATCAAACAATAATAACCGATTGGTCTTACTTTCCTTTTTCTCTTTTTCTTTTCTTTTCGGCTTTCAGTTTCCCACAACCTAAGGTTTGTGGAAAATCCTAGAAAAAAAAAAAAAAAAAAAACTT
>Ga0209700_105034_pt1 | contig 22922 bp, 8 predicted proteins | sample SiratroredBW_FD_187528 | JGI IMG/M metagenome (GOLD analysis project Ga0209700, IMG submission 187528) | Root nodule microbial communities of legume samples collected from California, USA - Siratro red BW (SPAdes) (version 2) | ecosystem: Host-associated > Plants > Roots > Nodule | place: USA... | reverse complement strand
TTTCAATCAAATAAATATATAAACATATATTAATTTGCTTTCTAAAATTTATTTTATGTTTTTTTTTAAATCTTAAATAAATGATAAAATTGTACGGCAATATGTGAAAATAAATTTTTAGTTTATATTTAGATACATATTAAACTAGTAGCATTAATACTACCAAAATTGCACAATTATCTATTTATTTATGTATTTATATACATATTATATTAACAATACTAATGTTATGTTTTTGGCTTAAAAGAAAAGTCGAAGAAAGTAAACTAAAATAAAAGTAAATTTTTTTTTTTAAAAGTTGTTTTGATAGGAGAAAAAGTAAAAAGAAGAAGAGGAAAACGAAAATGTATATTGTAAAATAACATTAACACTCATAAAAAAAAATGAAATGTAACAAAAAAATGTAATTATACTCCCATCTGTAAAAAAAACTAGCCAAGATACTAATAAATTTTAAAAATTATTTTATCAATTTAAAAGATTAACAATATTTTGCATTTCAAGAATGTTTTTATATTTTAAAGTTAAATTAATTTTGTCCTCTTATTTTCTTTCTGAACCGGAAAGAAATAAATTTTAACATGAGATTCATTACATTTTTTGCTTCCTTCCTTATTTATGTGTTAACCATTTATTTTTCTTTCTAGTTTCATATAAGCCAAATATCGCATAAATGCTACACTAATAATACTTCATCTTCATTATAGTTTATACATTTAAATTTGTCCATTTTAAATTGTGTAATAAATAATTATTTTAAATCCTTAATTAAATAGCAATATTGTGTCATATTATATAGGAAAAACCATTATATACTAGTATTAATTAAATATTAAATATTACCTTAATCCTTCTTATCTATCTTAGATTTTAACATTAATACATCTTATCCAGTTTAGTGAAAAAAAAGAATAGAATATAATTCCTTTTTTCTTTTACATTATCTCTTTACAGGACAAAACAACAAGAGAAAGAAAGAGATTTTTAATGTTGGGACAACTCAATCATCCTTTCCCCTTTTCTAACGGGCATGTTTTTAATTTTTAAAAATTAAATGTGAAAACAATGTGGTACATTTTAAGTTACTTTGGTGATTTATTAATTAATAAAAGGAAATCTTTGAAAATTAATGTCTGAGAAAAAAAAGGGATAAGTGTTGAAAAATCTTACAGGCGTCAGTTTATTGTGCTATGAGCTGTGACGGGGTTCTAGAGTGGAGGCGTCGGTCGCACGTGCGGCGTGTCGATGTTGTCACGTGCGGAACAGCCTTGCTCCCATTGGTTCCCCTTTAATTCCCGAGCGAGTATGACATAGCATAGCAAGCAGCATCTATTCACACGCGCGCACACACCTTCACTCGCTCACTCGCACTCGCTCTTTGGAATCACAGAAATCTCAGGCTCACCACAACACAACGAACCAAGAGAAAAAGAGAGAGAGAGAGAGAGGGTTTTATTTTAACGTTTTTGTTTGTTATTCCTTTACAGCTCAACCTGCATTTCTCTCTCACTCTCGCGCATCTCAGATCGAAATCAGGTCATTGCGTGCAATCTCTTTCTCTCTTTCTATCTTCAGTTACTTTGATTTTCTGAGAAGTGAAAAACACAAATTCGCAATCGCTGTTCGTGGCGGATTAATTAGCTTCGATTCGATGCTTTCACATTCAGTTCTTTTGATTTCAAATGCTGAATTGAATTTCTCTTCACTCTAGTACTGTAAGCGAACTGCGAGCTGTTTACCTAGTGTGCTTCGGTGCTACTTTCCGTTTTTTTTTTTCTCTCTAGTTAAGTGCGTTTCAGTTGAAAATTTTTGAACTCAGGTTGAAGCATTTCCCGTGCTTCAAGTGTTTATAACTGCTTTTGTTCATAAGCATGAAAAATTCAAGTATCGGAAACTTGTTTAGTTTATTTATTTATTTAATTAATTTATTCATTCGGTTTTGTGGTTACATGTATACTGGCTGTGAAGTGTTTCTAAGTGTGAGCCATTGATGTTCATAACTGCCGAAATATTTGCCTTCCTTATCCGCTGTAATCTCCGTTGATAAGTTTGTAATAAATAACAATGATGATTCCTGTCTGTAGTAATTTCGTTACGGTTAACTTTTTAATTTTTGTTTCTATTGCAGGCGTTGTCTACGTTTCTCTGCGTTGTTGATGTTCGTGCCAATTAGATAACTACATGGTGGAGCGAGACATTTTTCTCATATGACTTCTATTAGCTATATTCTTACTGAGCAGTGTTGCTATGGGCATTTGTCTTTTGAAATGGCAATGGCCGTGGCTTCTTTTTGTTGTGCTGATACATGTTGTAATCATTAAGAGCAAAGCAATCACTCCCGATGGTATGATCATATTTATTTCTTACACTTCTATTTAACTTATTGCTTTTGAGGCTATTGTTAAATAGGATATAATCGTGCTTCTAATATGATCACATTTATATCAGGCATATCACAATCTGGACACAACCATACATATCTTTGGTTTTTAATCACGCTAAATTATGTTGTGCGATCTATGTGGTCGACTTCGTCTAGTGAGATAAAACTTTGTGATTGTCGTAATTCAATATATCTGTTATGTCCCTCAGTTTGATCTAAACTTTTGCTATTTTTCACTTTGATTCCATACTATTTTCATTGGACTTAAACCAAATTTTACAAAGTCTACTATTTATCTTTACCACCTTCTTGCGTGCATTTGTTCTCTGGTGGGACTTCGTTAAAATTAGAATTTAACTAGTTTCATTTGGCTGATGCATGTTATATTCTCTGACATCTGTAGGTGAGGTGCTTCTCAGCTTTAGGACAGCAGTTGTTAGTTCTGATGGTATCCTATTACAGTGGAGGCCAGAGGATCCTGACCCATGTAAATGGAAAGGAGTGAGATGTGATCCGAAAACCAAAAGAGTAACACATTTGTGAGTTTTTATAATGATCATGAGATATTTCTTGTCTAGACTTACTCTTAAGACATTTTACTAGAGATGAAAGTGTTTGATTGACCAGTGTAATTTGTCACATCTATTATTTAAATGGTAAATAGACTGTATTAGGTTGGTCTTGTGTTTATAAATACAGAAAACCAGACTTATAAAGCTTCATTGAATTCTTTTACCACATCTGGAACATTTATAATCCGATTTAGACTATAGATTTTGTACACAAATCTATTGCCTAATTCTTACAGCAATTGCTGATTGATGTTTCTTGTGAACCATTAGGCTATTTTCAGTTTCTTATTGCTTTAGTCTATAATCTTGTCATAGCTCAATGCTAGACTTAAATTCTTACTCCTGGTGAGTTAATCACCACTTTCTTTTGTGGGTTTTGCATTGGGGTAGGGTTTCATTAAATAAGGATAGAATACACTGTTTTTATGTGTAATTTCCTTTAACGATTGCATCTGTGTGATATTTTGGTTCCAGAACTTCTTAAGTTTAGAAAACAGTACTTCATCTATACATTACAGGAGACTTGCTGGCAGTTTTGTATGGAATTCGTTATCTAACTTTGCTTTCCTTGGTAATATTCTAGGAGTCTCTCTCACCATAAGTTAAGTGGGTCTATATCACCTGACCTTGGGAAGCTCGAGAATCTGAGGGTTCTGTATGTATTTTTGAAGTTTTGATTGCAGATATCTTTTTTTAAGTTATTTGGCACTTTTATGTATTTTCTTATTTAATGATTATGTATCTGTTGTAGTGCTCTGCATAACAACAACTTCTATGGGACAATTCCATCAGAATTGGGAAATTGCACTGCATTGGAGGGAATGTATGTATTAAGTTCGGTTCATTTGCCTAGTTTTGTTCCATCCTTTTTTTTTTTTTTTTTTTTCTTTTTCTTTTTAAAATTTTTTTTTTTTTTTTGTTTTTTTTTTTTGTTTTTTTCCTTTTTTTTTTTTTTTTTTTTTTTCCATTTACCTTGGAAAATTTTCTGTGTTATGTTAAGATAGCGCACATTTACAAAATCATCTTACTTTTGTTAACTTTAGGGTGATACACATACTTATTCAGATTGCTTGTTACATATATGTATATATGTCGATGTGTGTGTTTGCAGTCTATATATCATTTGTGCAAGAGTTATTGTATTTTTCATTTTAACTTCTAGTATGACATTTGCAGTTAATCTCTGATTCACGTACTTCCTTTTCTTAAACAAAATTTCTCTAATAGAAGTTATATAACCACTAAATCTTATTCTTTATGTTGATGTTTAAATTTGGTAAACCCAATTGTTATATTACTACTTGGTAACAACTACTAATTTTTGTTGTGCAGATTTTTACAGGGTAATTACCTTAGTGGAATCATTCCAAGTGAACTAGGAAACCTTTCACAGCTCATAAATTTGTGAGTTTCTTTTAGTTCATGCTTCTCTTTGTTGTTTGTATTTAATTATGTGGGTGTATTGTATTGTGCATTCATTTGAAGAATAAATGGCCTAACAGTGGGCACTGAAAGAAAAAAGGGAAAGAAAAAGCAATATTTAAGATGATTATCTTTTTTTAGTTATTTAGTGAATTTTCTAGTTCTTCCTTTTTTTAAACAAATTCAAATTCTTTAGTTTTGGTGTTACAGTCATACAGACATCATATTCATAATATATCTCCCTATTTTACAGGGACATATCAAGCAATTCCCTCAGTGGGAATATTCCTGCATCACTTGGGAAGTTGTATAATCTCAAAAATTTGTATGTAGGCTTTTCTTTTCTGCTGTGATACTTCTTTCTCTATGAACATTTTATTAATTTGTTATTTTACACCAAAATGAATCTTTTACCATTGTGGTCATGTTTTTGAAGCAATGTATCAACCAATTTTCTGGTCGGACCTATACCTTCCGATGGTGTCCTTGGCAACTTCACTGGAAGCTCGTAAGTATGGCCTTTCCTGTGCTGATGTTTTTCTTTTATTAAAGTTGAATTTTAATTAAATATATTAATACTAATCTATTTAACTTATTAGATTTCAGAGAGAATTTAAAAGAGATATTTTGTTTTCTGAGAAAAATGAATTAATTAAGATACAAAGATTATAGATCAGCTATGTATAGATGTATGAGTAAAGACAAAGACATACTAACTGTTGCTAAGAGTTAGTTACAACAACAGCTGTCACACAACTGACAGAAATTAGCTGAACACTGTAAAGGTACAGTGATTACATTACACATAAGCAAAATACAGAGTAAAACTCTACTATAACAGTACTCCACAATATTAGTTCTTTGTGTGTTCGAATTATGATTTTTGGGATTTATCATATGTAAATTTAAATTTATTTTTATCTTTTTTTTTCCTGGTTAGCTTCCTAGTTTGTAGCTACACATTTAAATTTTGAGAAATTGCTCATTATATTTTCTTTTCATTAGGAACATGAAATAGCTAGAATTATACTATGACCTTTTATTGCAATCGTGGCATTTAATATTTGAAATCCATCTATATTTGAACAATCTGATCGCTAACTGTTACTTGTTACCCATCACACAGATGTCTGTAGGCATAAATTAGTATGGTTTATGACTGTATTAACTTTGTCTAGTTTTATGATAGTTTTATTTTTACATTGTTATGCCAGTTGGTATTTTAGCAGATATATTAAGTCTTGACATTAATATTGTCAATGATTATGTTTTTAATGTTTACTTTGTCTTTTGTTATCAAGGATACTAGACTTTCCTAATATAACAGTCAATTTCAAAGGAATTAAATCCATTTTACAATATTGAGACAAGCATATGTCTTCTTGCAGCTTTGTTGGAAATCGTGGTCTGTGTGGAGAGAAAATAAATTCAACATGTAAAGATGATGGTTCACCGGGGAACAATACTCAATCTATTTCCTCAGGTGAAACTGTGTGGCTTTTTACTCTAGTGTTTATCCTTTGTTTGATCTCATCTCAAGTGTTCCTTCTTTCGTTTAACGATGCATTGTTCTTTTAACATAATTTTTTTCAAGTAGACACACAAGCTGGGTGGTTAAATTAGATAAAGGCATCAGGGGGTTATTTGTGACCCCAAAGCCTACCATGCTCAAAGGAAGGTTTTATTGTACTGTTATATGACCAACTATATTCTGTGGTAGTAAATGGCCAGCTTTAAAGGGATAACAAAAGAAATGGGAATGGTAGTGTTAGAGATATGATTTGATTGCAAATTGAGTTTTATTCAAATATAAGTTTACAAACCTTAATCAAAACATCCTCAAAATAATTGCATACTAGGGGATAAGCTAGCTGGTAAGGGAGAGAACAAAGCATTTTAGTACTTCACTGAGTATCCTATACTATTTGATGTGGGACTTAGGCACTCCATAATTCCCAGGTCCTATTATATCTCATTTTTTAAATATTGTCACAGCCCAACATGGATTTACCAACTCAATTTTGTCTCCATGATAATGGTTTTGACTCTGTTGTGTATAGTACAGACAATTTAATCACATTGTCAAAAATACCATTTTGATTATTATTATTTTACATATAGACCAAAATCAAATGGGAAAGAGGAAATATTCTGGCCGGCTGCTCATCAGTGCATCAGCAACTGTGGGAGCTCTACTTTTGGTGGCACTTATGTGCTTCTGGGGTTGTTTTCTTTACAAGAAGTTTGGTAAAAATGACAGAATAAGCCTGGCAATGGATGTTGGTGCAGGTTTACTCCTTTTCTCTCTGTAGCTTGCATATAGGCCCATTTTAGTTATCTTTTTTTCTACTTTATATGCTTTGAAAAATCCGTAAAATTAACATGTCCAAATGTCTTTTAGGTGCATCAATTGTGATGTTTCACGGAGACCTTCCATATTCTTCAAAAGACATCATTAAGAAACTAGAGACTTTGAATGAAGAACACATAATAGGGATTGGGGGATTTGGAACTGTGTACAAGCTTGCCATGGATGATGGGAATGTCTTTGCTTTAAAAAGGATCGTAAAGTTGAATGAGGGGTTTGATCGTTTTTTTGAGAGGGAGCTTGAAATCCTTGGTAGCATCAAACATCGTTATTTAGTGAACTTACGAGGATATTGTAATTCACCAACATCGAAGTTGTTAATATATGATTACCTACCAGGTGGTAGTCTTGATGAAGCTCTTCATGGTAAGATCTCTGTTTGAATACCTGTTTTTTTGGGTAGAAGTATGGAACTTTAAGGTGGCATGTGGTAATGACAGAGTAAATGGTTCATGTGGTAGTTATCATTTAGTTCCCTTATAAACCAACTGATCTCTTAAGAACTCTCAGTAACTCCCTGAAAATAGGTCAAAACATAAATGTGCATGTAAGTTCTTATGAGCATTCATTATTAACCAAATATAGCAACCACTGTTTCACCAAAGCAGCTAATGTGAATCTTCAATGCTTTTTGTATATGAAATGCCTACTCAACTGATAATTATTTTATATAGAACATTTTGATGAATCAGGATTTGGTTATTATAGCTTATATTTGCTTGGATATCATGCTTTGGCTGTTTGGTAATAAGGCCTTTTCATTTATGCTGCACTAGTTGGTACAAATTCAATTAACATGGAAGCTAGCATTGTGGCTCAGCCTAGATGACAATCCTTCTAGATCCATGAGCACAATATCATTTAAATAGTACATAAAAGTAGACATCAATAATCTGAAAATACTATTTGTGAATGGTATGTTCTGTATAGTAGTATTTATACCAAATAGGAAGTGCTTTATAGCTAGTTTACTGGAAAAGGGCTAAATTCCAGGAAGCAGGATCTGTCCTAAAAAGGAAGTTTCATTTTATTTAATTATTACCCCTTTGGACTGAAAAATATAAGCAAAAAGTTTGGTGAACTGAAATATAAGCAATTTTAAACTAGTTCAACCCTACTTAATGTCATTATTCAAAAAATACTCTCAAGTTAATTCAAATGTCAGCATCATCTTCAAAATAAATATAAATTTTATTAAGGGTAGTTTAGAACATGTAGTTCTTGTATTATAAGATATTGAGAAAATCAAATGAAAGTAATTTCTTTAATTAGTATGAAATTATGTATTTTTAGTATTTCTTAAAGGTATTAAATATTGCTCAATGTGGCTTTCCTTGGTTGCCAATACAATGCATTATTCTTTTTAGTTTGTTCAATGGGATATATTCCTAAAGCGTTGTTCATTGCTGAAGTGTCATACATATACTAATATGTTTGAAGTGGATTATGTTATGTATCAATATCAAGTATAATCTTTTCGGAAAACGAGTTTTCATTCTGAATTTACATTTTCACTTTATTGTATCTTTGATTAAATCATCTTGGCGTGATAATGACGTTTCTGATGCAACACACAGAAAGGGCTGAGCAACTAGACTGGGATTCACGCTTGAATATAATAATGGGAGCTGCAAAAGGGCTTGCTTACTTGCACCATGATTGTTCCCCTAGGATTATACACCGAGACATAAAATCCAGTAACATTTTGCTTGATGGAAACTTGGATGCTCGAGTATCTGATTTTGGACTTGCCAAACTGCTGGAGGATGAAGAATCTCACATCACCACTATTGTTGCTGGAACATTTGGTTATCTTGCTCCAGGTAAGCAATGTAGAAGTTCTAATAACCATTTGGTTATCTTTAGCATTCAAACTATTAATGAAGTTTTTTTGTTGTCGATGAGGGTATGTGTATAACTAGTCACTGGGTGGTCTTAGACTCCGTTTGCTATGTTATCTCTTGTCATGTATACCATTTGTATGAAGATGGTTACCAGTTCATATGACATAATAATTCACATGAAATATGTTTCTGTATTACATGCATGAGAAACTCTACATGATGGTTTTTATGAGTAAATGCAACAGTGTTAGAATCTTTCTGGCATTAGAGTGAGTATGAGTCAGACAGATTAATTTTGTTCCTACTCTGTTTAGAATATAATTTGAATAAAGTAGTGCATAGGGGAATCCAGAGAAGCTCCATAAGCACTTGTAAGAAAAAAGAAAAAAGAAAAAATAACATGATCTTCCCTATAAGCTAATAGTGCAAGTTAAAAGTAGAAATTTAGAAAAGTTACAGAAGAAAACTTCTAGAAATAGTTTTTGCATAAGCTAATTTTTATCTATGGAGAAGTTATTTTCAATTTTTCTTTCATTTTTCACTCTTTAACTCCATGGTTGTCTGAACAAGCATGTGTTATTTCATGCCAGAGTATATGCAAAGTGGCAGAGCAACTGAGAAGTCTGATGTGTATAGTTTTGGTGTGTTGACACTTGAAGTGCTGAGTGGAAAGCGGCCAACAGATGCAGCATTCATTGAAAAGGGTCTCAATATTGTTGGTTGGGTATGCCATTCACCTAAATATTAGATTTTAGTACAAGTTTTGATCTCTCTAATTTTTTGTTTTTTTGAATAACTGAATATTTTAATTTTTTTATACAAACACCCATTAAGTTATCTTTTGTCAACTTTGAGAGTATACCACCTTATGTTGTACAATGGGCTTCCTTGTGGCTGCCGATATAATCAGCATAGAGTGGGTTGAGTGAATTTTACATGGTTAATAATTGAAATTTATTATCATCTTGTTGGGTTTGGCTCTCTTAAACGGTATCCCACACTTAGAGAGTAAAGTGTGGAGTGATAATAATTCACTGGAAAATCAATAATTGAGGGTTTTAACAATTTCATAATTTTTTCAGCATATGCATAAATTTTTCCACAATATCAACGCATGGTTTTCTAATAAAATGGTTATCACTCCACACAATACCCTTTAAAGTGTAGTGCACTTCAGAGGAGCCAAATTCTATCTGTTCTAGTACATACACCAACTGCGTAGTTGTTAGGTGATTATTAAGCAAGCCAATCTTGTCTTTTGTTGCTATTCCAATGTAATGGATCACCGCTCCAATTCAACACATGTGCTATCTTTGCAGTTGAATTTTCTAATTACAGAAAATAGGCCGAGGGAAATTGTTGACCCACTATGTGACGGGGTGCAAGTGGAGAGCCTTGATGCCTTGCTCTCTGTGGCTATTCAATGTGTCTCCTCAAGTCCAGAAGATCGACCCACTATGCACCGAGTAGTGCAATTGTTTGAATCAGAGGTCGTAACTCCATGCCCTAGTGACTTCTATGACTCCAACTCCGATTAGAAAGCTTGCAAAGACAAACTAAAAGTATGTTGTTGTGTTTGCATCCATGTCACTGCAAATTACTTGAAAGTCAGAAGCTATAAAAGAGGCTCGGAGTCAGCAGTGTTACTCTTCATCTCAGTTGCATTCATTCTTAACAGGAATTTAATGAAAGAGGTTCTTCACTACACCACTTCATGATAGACGTTGTGGTTCCCCGTCACATGTCATCATTGGACATGTTCAAACGTTTCTAAGTCTTTGTGAATGGAGTTGCTTGTGTTAATCGATCGGTTGCCGTTCCAGTCTTACCCCTTGTGTTTTTCTTTTTCCTTTCTATTTGCTAGCATTGTAATCTTTGTTCACTCCAATTTAAGTGTATATGAATGTGTACAAGTTCAGATGGCCTACCCTTGCAAGTGATTCTTGTTATTTATTTTTGTAATATATGTCCCATGAAAGAATTCATCTATCCCCTTTCCGGCTGGTCTAGTAGTGTTTTATATTTTTTTTATCCACTTGTGTTTCTCTTTCTCGATGTCTTCTACTCTTGTACTTACTGCTTGGGACCAAAGTTCACATTCTATTAATTGAAACAAAGGGTAAATAATCAAAATTGATTCTTAAATGTGAGGTACATTGTTAATTTATAGAACTGATAAAAAATCTTAGCATATGAGTATGTAAAAAATACAAAATGATTCCTAAATATGATAGTTTAATAACAAAATAGTATACTTATTTTATTGATTTGTTAAATTAGTTTTTAAAAATATATTTTAACAATAAAATAACTTTGTAAAACTTTATACGAAATAATTATTAAACTTTTTTATACGTGTACGAACTTAAATGGATCTTTTTTTTATATATTTTTAAGCAATAAATTTACACTAGACACTTTCAAAGGATCAAATTATTTATTTACAGTAAAAGCAATTTAAACTAATCTTAATTTCACTGTGAAAGAAGATATGCAAAACTATTTCTTAATGAAATTATACTAAAGATCCATTGATTTTTTACGGTATTTTTCAAGAATATGCCAAATTATTGTTAATACGATGTTATCTATATAACACTATATAAACAATATAAAATTTTATAACCGTTTTTTTATTTCATTTTTCATTAGATAATTTTATTTTTATTTAATTAAATAATTTTATCGTTTGATAAAATATATAATTATACAAAATTTTTATCTAAAAACTAATGGTATAACCTCTTAATTTAAAAATACTTGTATACTTTATTTTTTTATGATTTTTTTATATTTTTAATATAAGAAATAACTGCAGATTTGTCGAAGTACATGTGTTTATGCAGTTGTATATAACTGTGATGCAAATACATAAATATTTTTGGGAGCAGTTATAATGTACTAGAAAATTTATATTACATCTAGAGTAGAATTATTTCAAACATAAAATAACTTAAAAACATAAAAAAATAAAATCGTAAATTTAAAAGTAATGGAATGTTTGAACACATTAAATTAAACATGACAAAAGTGAAAGGAAGTAAATTTGAACTGAAGTAGAATAAAAGTTGAATAACAATACATATAGGAGTTATTTAAAAAAGATAAACGAAATGAGTGTAACTTTATTTAAAAAAAGAGGAAGATAATTATTTTTTATCAAATTATAATAGAGATAAATATTTATTTAAAAAATTAAAATAGTTATCAAATTATAATAGAGATAAATATTTATTTAAAAAATTAAAATAGTTGTAAACATAATTTCTTATTCACATTATAAAGATGTACGCGTTTAATTTTTGAGTTGGGAAAGAAAACAATTTTAGAATAATAATATTTTGACCCACAAACAACCTTTTCTTTCGAGTGTCATAAGTAAAATGATTGCGAGTGAAAAAACGATATATTAAATGTTAAAACTTTTGTCCTACTTAATACGTTTTCACCTGTCCTTTTATACTTCAATTTTATTTTTTTTTGAGATTTTTAATGTTAGCAGATTGGTTTCTGACTTTATTATTGATTCTGTTTTAAAATTTTATCATTTAGATATAGTTTATAACAATTTTTTACTTTAATAAATGATGTTTAATTCTGATATATTTATAAAATATACAAAATAAAGGCTATTCAAGAATTTTTCATTATTTGTTATGAACATAATAGTTAAGAATTTAATTTAACCAAGTGTAATGTATTTATAAAATAAGCGTAGTTTCAAAATTTTGTTTAAATGAATTCAATTTTATATTTTAAATCCTTCTAATTGGTATCATTCTTACTTATCAAGTTTTCTAAATGGTGACTATTTTGATTGATTACTCACCAAGTTGTAGCTTTTTCGTGATTTCAATTAAACATATATTATCATGGTCACAAGGTCTGAATTATAACTATAAAGTTAAAAATATTTTTAAATTCTAGAATTTTGAAATCAGAGAGACAAATTTTCTTACTGGGACTAGAAAGTAATCTTTTACGTACGACTTAAGCAAAACAAACTTTACATTAAAAACATATTTTATCCTAGTGCAATGTTTCCTAGAAATTTATTTAATTCATTTAATCCATGTCACCAAGAAAACCAATTATATATTGATAGAACTGTTTAAAGTGTAGTATCCAGAGTTGGTTTCACTGGAGAAACTAGTGTTTTTTCAGTTATAAGTAAAAACTATATTTTTATTATATATATATAAAGAAACTAATTTTAATGTCCAAACATTTAATTTTTTGTGTATACTACAGAGAAAGGCTCTTTATATATAGACATTTTACTAAATGTGCTAAATAGTATTTTTCTTTTAAATGTAATTGATGTAGTCTAATTGATTCTCGTAGAAAAAAAATTCTTTTTGATCCATTTTACCAATGCTCTAGAAAATCATCATATAATTGGTAGAAGTGTAATATATTGAGTTCGTTTGGCTGAAGAAAAATATTTCATATTTTAAATTGTAGTAATAAATAAAAACATGGTCTTATTTGTTATTTTTTTTATGTTCCATTTCTACAATTAAAAAAAAAAAGAAACAAGAAACAAAAAAGCATTTTTAACTAGGTTTTTGTCGAAAAGTCAAGCAAGCGCGTGTCCGTGTGCGGTGCTGTAAAAGTCTAAAAGGAAAGCTTTTTTTCTCCAAGATTCTCTCTCCCAACATGATTCAGTTTTCACTTTCATTCTCATAACTCTTTCTTTCAATTATTATCATAATTTCTCTGTTTTCTTCTGTTCTCTTCTCATAGCTATTCCAAAGTGGGTACCTTTCTCTTTTTTACTCTCTCTCTCTAGAAAGACCCAGCCAGCAAGGTAGTTACAGGTAATTATCAATCCTCTTCTATCCAGCCTTTCACGAATAAATTGAAAACCCAATACAAGACTATCTTTGTCTAATGATTTTCTGTTTGGACGGCAACAAAGTAGCTGTTTTTATTGTAAATAAAGGGTGAAGAATGGATGCTATTAGGAAGCAAGCAAGCAAATTAAGGGAGCAAGTTGCCAGGCAGCAACAGGTCATCATTCCTATTCTTCTTTTTAGATGAAACTGGAAAAATTTTCGTGGGGTGCTTCCCAATTGAGTACTGTTACTATTTACTCTTTAGGTTATAAGTGCTTCTGCAGCATGGGATCATAATATCATTTTTTTTTTATTTCACCTTGAATTTTTAATAGTGGGATTTTTAGGAAAAGGTTCATTTTTTTTTTTTACTTTTTGTTTGATTTGAACTGATGGGGGTGGGAACCTTAAACAAAAAGTATTGATTCTGTGTGTTTCTATTGGTTGTATTTGGGTTTTTTTTTTTTTGGTCAATCTTGTGGTTTTATTTGTTTGACTTTGGTCTTCTATCATGATATTGTTGTTTTTGCAGGCCATACTTAGACAGTTGGGCCAAATTAGCAATGAACCGCTCATGACTGATGAATCTGAAATTGAATGTCACCAGCAGCTTCAAAAGTTATACACTTCTACAAAGACAGCTAAGGTGCTTTTATATTTTCACTCCACGTGTCTTCTTTGATTGGTTCAGCAAACTTTTTTTGTCATGTTTTTAACCAATGTCTTTTCACAGCTTTTTCAGCGGCATATAGTTCGTGCTATTGAAGGCTTCATCTCTGTTAGCTCCAAGCAGATGGAGATAGGTAACTTTTGCTTTTGGCCTTTTGCATCTCTGTTACTTTGGTTTATGCCTAAGTTAATATTTTGTTCTCTGTAATTCAGTGAGGAAGTTGGCTAGGGACTGCTGTAGGTATGGGACCGAGAATCTTGGTAGTAGTTACCCCCTTGCAAGGGCTTCTCTTCAATTTGGTAACTCTTATGATATGATGGAAAGTGAGAGGGAGACTTTGCTCAGGATCTTAGGTGATCAGGTAATCTTTTGGGGAATTTGTTTTGTACTCTCAAGTATAGTCTTGAAGATGTCATTTTGTGAAATATAGCCTTTCAGTGGACCATATGGTATATTAATTTTTGAATTAATATTTTAGTGTAACATTATAGCTACCTGATTTACTAGTGGTTGCCTTGCTGCATTGATTTTTTTACCAAGATTAATACATTGCACATGGGTTCTGGAATTCAACTTCTCCATATTCATATTAGGATATTAGTTTTTTTTTTTGCTTGATAATCTATCCACCAAGTCAAACTAAGAGGGCTGTTTGCTTTCTGTTTTCATTAAGGGAAGCCTAGGTCTTAGGAACTGTTACTAAATTACCATTTATTTATAAGACAATATTTTTGTCGTTTACCTTCAGCTGTATTGTATAGAACAAATTTTTAAGTATTCTACCCTATCCAAATATGAAAAACAAACACGGTGGCTAGCAATCATGTCCCATCTCCAAATTTTCTTGCTTCTAACTCTGGTTCAGGTTTTGTATAGATCTCTGAACCACTGCGGGCACAGATAACAGGAGCTCCTTTGGAGGATGCACGCCATCTCACTCACCGGTATGATAAACTACATCAAGAAGTAGAAGCTCAGGTAATAATTTACTGCTCCAGTGGCATGCATATGGTGGTATGCTATGCATGATATTTATCATAGATATCTTCTCATCAGGCTGCTGAAGTTTTGAGGCGTCGATCAAAGTTGAGGAATGCTTCTATTTCTGCAGACAGTTCTGTGAGGCTTCAAAATGCAGAAACAAGGTTGAAAGAACTTAAATCTGCCTTGGCAGCACTCGGTAAAGAAGCTACTGCTGCTATGTTGTCCGTTGAAGAACAACAGCAACAGATGACACTCCAGAGCCTTCGTACAATGGTATTGCTAAATTCCTTGTGACAGTACTCTCTTGGCAATGTGACTGCTGATTAGACGTTAATGTGTCTGACTGGTAGTTAACAACAAAGCTTAGTATTAGAGTATCATTATTATTATTATATATAATAACATAAACATAGAATCAGTCTAATTGATTCTAATATCAGCAAGTACCATATCTAGACGATTCTAACATCACTATTTGTTGTTCATACAAGAGATGCCGTTACATTTACAAAAGTTGTTGCCATTGACCAGAGGGTGAGCCTTAGTGCAATCCTTGTGACCTAGAGGTCATGGTTTAGATCCTGGGACTGTCTGTCTACTTGTGGTTGTGGGGGTAAGACTGTAGATCTATTGCCCACCGCAGATCCCACTAGGTGGTAGTCTTGTACTCTTTTGTACTGTGCCATTGACCAAGTTGCTTCCTATATGAAAATTAGAAAAAGAAAAGCAAATATCTTTACACTATACTTATGGATTGGTTGGTTACTTGAAGTAATAGGAATTAAAAACTAAGTTGATTTCTTGACATGATGGTGATGAAAACCCTAACGAGAACCTGAATTCATTATAGTAACTGATGTTTGCTTAACTGAGTGTAGTTAAATTTTGTATAGTATGGATCTTGAGCCTTGAGGAAATCTTCCTCCCCTAAACCTTTTCTTTCTTTTTTCATCTGTTCTCCCTTTTGGCAGGTGGATGCTGAGAGGGCCTATCATCAGCATGTCCTTATTGTTCTAGAGAAAGTATATACTGAGGTCAGTCAGCATATAGCCTTACTCTTCCTTCAAATCAGAAAAATAAATGCTAGTTCCTGTGTCCATTCTACGTGTTAAATTCTGGAATATATTCTAACCATTATTTAGGGATGCTGATCAGAGTAATAACATGAATCTTATATTGGATTTGTATGGAGTTAGATAATTGAGGAGAGACAACCAAAAGAGGAAACATCATTTCCACTGCCAAGAGATGGACATAATCAACCTGCAGATGAGCATGCTGCTTCAAATGGCGTTGATTATAAACACAACAGTCAAACAGGCACATACTTTTTTGCAAAGGTAAGTCGTGTGTGAACAGATGAATAAATCTGTCTCTACAAATTCTTATAATGTACAGATATATTCTTGCAGTTTACTGTTGCTCAAGATGAAGCCTATACAGATATTTATTTTTGCTTTTAATGCTACCAATATGCAGATCTTCTTATCACTATTACTGGCTAATATTGATTTTTCCTGTATCAGCATATTTGAATTTATGGATATTTGCTATATTATATTTATGCAATCGTTTTAAGCCATAAATTATTTGGCTTCTTACTCCAGATACCTTTATTCATTGTCAAATTGTCATATACATTTTGATGAAGGTACTGCAGAAAACAAGATGTGTAAAATGATGAATGTTATGAGATCATTACATTCACGTTCATACACAAAACATTGACAAATCTTTGTGCAAAGTACTTGGGTAGAACTTTTCTGCTAATAATAATATTCTTCTCTTACCCGATTCTAGCATAATTGGCTCCTATGAAGATTACCTGAGGTGTAGGACAGAAGAAAAATTGTGCAAAATTAAAGTTCATGTCTCGCCTATGATATGATCACAAAATTTGTTAGAACTCAGTGACGTGCAATCTTCCATTTACGTTAATCTTCTAGACTGATTCATGTTCCTCATTATCTGACCTGTAGGTTGTTCATCCATTTGATGCTCAGGCTGAGGGGGAGTTAAGCCTATCAATTGATGATTTTGTTGTAGTTCGTCAGGTATTTCTTTAAGATCTGTTCAGCTATTTGTGGTCCATCTTCACTTGTACTCCAGATAAAAAGACTCTTTCTAAGGTTAATTTTTAGCTTGTATAGAGAGCTAAGGTGGACCTTTTTGGCCATTGGTTGAACTTGTGATTCATAAAAGCATTTGGCTTTTGATGCAGAACAGAGGGGCAAAGTAGAGATATAATTCAAATTAAATCAAAATTCTCTTATATTAAAATTTTATCCCAAGATAAAATGACCAAAAATGAATAATCTTTTGAAGTTAATTTATTTATTTATTTGATTTTCATACCTTCTTCAACTGCTCTAATTCCCATTAAGTGTTACTTAAACATAAGAAATAGATTACTTAAATATTGAAACCTTTCACCACTGTATGTTGGTAGTAACATGCAAATACAGGCAGCACTTTTACTTCTTAATATATTGTGCTGAAGTGTATGGTGTGCATTATCTCATTTTGGAAATTTCACATTGAGTAGAAATATAACTAATGTAGCCTAAAAGCTTGGGCAGTTCTTACTTTACTAGTTGGTTTTATGGAGTTAGACTCCAAGTTCGACTAAGACCTTCTAGTGCCACAATTGATTCAGTATTTACAGAAGATGTTGCTATTTTATTTTTTCAAACATTTAGTTATAATCTATATTATCAGTACCAGATTAACTGATTTGAGCTGCATTTGTATTGTCCTTTCAATTGCTACATTTCCAGGTTGGTCCCAATGGATGGTCTGAAGGAGAATGCCAAGGCAATGCTGGATGGTTTCCCACTGCTTATGTACAGAGACAGGACCTGATACCTGCCAGCAAGGTAACGGAATAACGTCACTCAATACCAACATTGGTCTTTTGATTAGGTGAGGTGAAAATTGTATATTATACTCACGGAATAGCTGCATTTGAAAAGCCATAGCATATGCTTGCTATTATTTTTGGGTGGTTCTGTCATCTGTGCAGTATGTTGTATATGTAATGTGAGCATAATTGCAATAGGAAATAGCAGTTTGAATATGTAGATCGATATATTATATGCATTTTCTTAGACCCATGTGTCATTCTGAGGAACTTAGTTTTGGAGATGAAAAGCTTAGTGAGGTGGCTAAATTTTACTTTTATGCTGTCCATATTCTATAAGATTGTTTGTAATTCTAAAGTAAGACATGGCTAGAATCACTGTATTAAGAAATCTTCCGATTTATCTATATGGAAAAAGTAGTTTCTTTTTTAGTTGCATGATGTCCACCTTGTTTTTCTCATGCACGCGTTAAAGAGGTAAAAGTGTATGAACTTTGCAGCCTGTTTAATATCATCATATATTATATCTGACCATTTATAAAAATCAATTTCTTATGCTATACGTTCTAATATAATTACTGTGGTTGAAATTGATTTGAACACACATTCCAATTACATTCCATAATTCCAAGGTCTTCATATTCCAAAAGCCTTCGGGTGAGGCTCTCCTCGCCGAACAGGTCCATTTGGCAATAGAGAGCATAAAGTCTGATACATTCATGAATGGTTTCCTTTTTCAACAATTTAACTTTCAAGAGAAAAATCCCAATATAACGATCAAGAATGTTTAGATAATTACCTTATTAACAGCACCTGCGAAATATGCCATATGGCAATAGAGACATGACTTAAAATCGCATGCACAAAGATGATATCGAATATGAAAGAAACAAAATAAAGAGTGTCATGACAGGACCATAATATTATACTTATATTTCTGTTCGTGACAATTATTTTTAATGTATATTTTAAGGACCGTATTAAAAACAATTGCACATAATTGAAGTCCCACGCAAACTAATTAAAAATTAGTGCAATGTATATTTAAAGTTCATAACAACCTTGACACATCAGGTTGAAGTCCAAAACAAACATCAAATTTGAACAAAGAATATTAGGCTCGTTAATCCGCGACAAATTACGACTCTGCAAACTAATGTAAAGCCACTAATAGAGTAATTAACATCTAAAATACACCAAAAGCACAATGGAGATATTCAAACCGAAATAAAATTGAAAAAAAATTATATCTATTATCACTTGTATAAAGTCAATACAGCCAAATGAGGCAATACCCAAACTATGTAAAATATTTGTATTGATGCAAAGTAAAACAAATGTAATATTGGGACAATATGCAAAATGAAATTGACACTGTACTACTGTCCCCAAAAAAACAAGAACAACAAATTCAAATTTCCCTTTCTTTCTATCTAAACATGAGAAAAGTAAAGTGATATAGAGACCCCAACATTCAGTTCTTCAATCACTGTGTTCATCATCAATGTCAGAAGTTTTCATTCTTGCAGATGCTTGCTTGGCCCACTGGACGATCTTCTCAGCCTCGCGGTTAACCTTCTCTTGTTCCTTCATTGCCTTCTTCAGCATCTTCTGCTGCTCCTTCATGGAGAAGCTTCCAAATGAAGACAAAAACTCGTCACTCCAATTCTCCTTACTTTTCTTCTTCTGCTCCTTCTTCTTGGGAGAGCACCACAAACAACCCCTCCTCCGAGGAGGCGAAGGAGAAGGGGAACTCGAAGCACTCGGAGGAGAGTCCTGTTTGGAACCTTCCTTTTTCGCCGATTTGAAAATGGAAGACATGGAACTTTCGTCAGAGGAAGGGCTAAACGGGGGCGAAGAAACTGACCCATCTTTTGGTTTTTCTTCAACTCCCTTTTTGTCATGCGAGGAAGTGTACCCAGAATCTGGGTTCTGTTTGGAGGGCGAAAAATTGAAACTTGCTTCGTTTCTTGAAGTGGGGTTGGGAATGGTGCGAGCTTTGGTCGGTGGGAAGGATTTGAGGTTGCGGAAACGGGTTTCAAGGTGGGAAGGGAGGACGGAGTTGGTGATTCCGGAGCAGTTGATGGCGGAGACTTGCTCCAAAACGCATGCGTCTTGGGCCTGTGAGATGATTTCTTCTACGGCAGACTCGTTGTCGGTGTCGGAGAAGTCGTAGAAACCCACCATTGTTGCTGGGAATGAAGTGTGGTTTGTTTGTGTTGTTTAAGGTGAGTTTTGTTGTGTGTGTGTGTGTGAAAAAGGAAAAAGAGGAAGAAGAGGGACAGCAAGAAGAGCGTGAGCGGGTTCAGTTGCAAAACGAGCCAACGGCTAATTAGGCCGTTTTGGACTGTGGGGTCCACGCGCGCATTCTCAGGGACCCACTACTTCACATACTGGTTTAGATTACGGACACGTGGCAGATTTTCTCCTGAACACTGTAACTTTTTTTATTTTCAACAAAAGTGTAACTCAATTTACTTCAAATAAAAAAAAATATTTATGCTAATTAAACTTTTATGAAGTACAGTTATGATGAGTAATTAAATTGATGATTTATGATTTAATTGACAAAACTTACATTTGTATATTGCTGGTACTATTTATAATTGATGATATATTTAATGAAATTATTGTACAGTTTTACTACTTCAATCAAAATTTTTGTTCCATTTCCTAAATTTTTAAATTTAATAAATAGGAGTTCAATAGAGTCGTGATTGGGGAAACACGTACTTAAAAGACACATCTATATTAGTAAATTAAAGTGTGAAGTATACTAATCTTTAGTATATATAGTTTTTTAAGACAAAAGTGTAATTTAGTATTTCTCATGGCGAAAAGAATGTAATTTGTTTAAAAAATGTAAATTTGACACCCTGGTGGTAAAAATAAATATAGATAAAATAATAAATATAATAAGAAATAAACAAGTAAAACGGAATATAGAATTAGAGTGATGTAAAGTTAGAGTTATAAAAAAATAGAAATGGTGATGGAGAATAAAATTAGAGTTGGTGAAGCGAATGGGATCATTGGGTGGTGTTGGAAAGTTATGATAAACCACTTAAAATTCCGAAATTATTTTGTATATTTTATTAAATTGATGAAAGGAAATATATATATATATATATATATATATATATATATATATAACTATTTTTATTTTTAAAAAAAATCGTATAAACTGATTTATTGTATAAATTTCGTATATAATTTTTTTCATATCAAAATATTAGCGGAAATCTAAATAAAATCATTCAAATATTAAATATAATTCAGAATATATTTTTTAAATAGTACACCAATTTATTTTAAATAGAGTACATCATAATCAAACACACGATAGAGTTAATTATTTTGTTAAAATCAAATGCACCAGAATTAAAAAAAATAAAAATTAAAACATACTATATCACACTTTACTCCATTTAGAAATACCTATATCATCAAATTGAAAAAATAATTTTTAAAAATTAAAAATGAGAGGAGAGGGAGAGAGAGATGTACATGTCATTTAATGGTGAATTTTGATTTAGTTAAAATATCTTTTAAGAAAGGAATGTAATTTGTTTAGGTCTCCATCTCCATCTCCATCTCCTATTAGCTTAGAAAGAAATAGATAGGAGCTTTGACATATAACCACATCACCACCTCATACAATGTTCAATATTTCAATCAAATTGCTTCAAGTGGGTCCCAACATCTCACCCACCAAATATGAATTAACCAAACCATATGCTGACAAGGAACAACACATTCACATAATACATAATCTCTCTCATCTCAACAACTCCACATTATCACATTCTTCAATATCAAATTCTGTTACTCAACTTTAATTAATTATTCAATAAATAGAAGGGTTGGTTTTGTTATCTCCAAAATTTGATCATGGAATGTTGCTTTTGCTTCTCCTCCACCAAGAAGAGTGTTGCAAGGAATGGCAGAAGCAGTGGAGTGTTGAGTTCTGAACAGGTTCAGTGGGGCAAGAATGATGAGATGCTATCCGACATGAGCACGTTTTCTGTGAAAGAACAAGAAAAGAGGCTGAAGAAAGCATTGGAAGAGGAAGAAAAGGTTAGCAAGGAAGCAGAGAGGGTTGTCCAATGGGTGAAACAGGAATCAGCAAGAATTGATGTTTCTGCACTCAAATCAGTTCTCTCTGACCCTCAAAAAGAATCAAATGTTATGTAAAAAATACTTGTGACTTTGTCTTTTGATTGGTTTTGGGTGGATTCCTTTTGAGAAGTTAATGTATGTTTCGTAATATTATGGTTTCTTAATTGGGTGGCTTCCTTTTAGATCATATTTCATGTCATACATAGTTGAGATTTGTCAACTTTTTTTTTCCCAATTGAAATTGGATAATTTAATAATTTCTGGTTTCTTTCTTTAGCTTGAAGTTATGGATCAGATTGGTATGTAAAAGGAACTATTGAAGAAGATTCGTCTCTTGACCTTGTCCACAAAGGAGTTGTATTGGACTTTTTCAAGAGAAATGTCTAAATGTATGAAGAATTGAAGTTACATTTTTGTAAATACTTAGTGGTGAAACTAAGAAAGGTTAAAAGAGATCCTGCATGCATGTATAGGCTTCACACTACTTATATTAATTTCTCTATTTTGAATTTGCACACCTTTTCTTTTGAAATCCATATTTGTTCTGATTAGTGTTTTGATTGTATAGATAGTCTATGATATTAATGCTTAAAAGGTATATATTCATTGTATTTTAATATCAAAAGTATACACTGAATTTTGTTTAATTTTATTTTGCCTTTTCTTTACTTTTTGTTAATTTCTTTATAATTATTTAAATGAAACTTTTAAATTTTAAATAAAATAATGAAAAATGAAAAAAAAAAAACAGAAAAGAAATGAGAGATATCATATTTTAGTTAATACTCAATTTTGTTTAGACAAATATAAAAAAAAATGAAAACAAAGAACAATTGGTTATTATGAATATGTAAACTTCTCC
>Ga0209700_105031_pt1 | contig 22932 bp, 11 predicted proteins | sample SiratroredBW_FD_187528 | JGI IMG/M metagenome (GOLD analysis project Ga0209700, IMG submission 187528) | Root nodule microbial communities of legume samples collected from California, USA - Siratro red BW (SPAdes) (version 2) | ecosystem: Host-associated > Plants > Roots > Nodule | place: USA... | reverse complement strand
TACAAATTATTTTATAACTCAAGAAAAGTTTATGCTTCTTTATCGCCACAATATTTTTATTTACATAAAAACATTCATTTTTATGAAAATTAATTAACAATTCTTCCTTTAATTAACTGTTATATTTTGTATTTCTAATTAAATCATTCTTCTTGATAACTTGTCTAAGTAATTATTTTATTATTAAGACGAAGTTATCATATAATTGTATGGAAACAAATATGATTATCAAAATATGTTTTTTTTTTTTCCAAGTTAGGACAAAAAAGGTTTAGTATTTGTTGTTCACAAATTTACTCTTTTTTTTATTTTCCTTTTCAAAAAAAGCATTGAAAATTTGATATTTTTTTCACTTCATTTTTTCTCTACCATATTGACTTCAAATATATTGATAAGAGACATTAATTTTGTATCAACATATTCACTAATGAATACCATTTAGGATTGCTTCACCCTATTTTTTTATGAGCTCCATTACACTACTTTTAAGAAATATGATATATGAACCATTTACTTAGTAATGTAACACTGCCAGCCTAACTTAAAATTAGCTTCTACAATAATTAAAAACATAATTTAGGATAGTTATACTAAAACATACAAATTAATCTATACATAAACTACTGTTAGTTTATGGAAAAAAATTATTTTATTTTCTTTAAAATATTCATTCAAATATGTTAAGTTTTTTAATTAAACTTTACTTTAAACTTGAAATCCGAGAACTAATAAATGGAGCAATTTAGTATTTTTTTTTTTTAACTCTTCCTTCTAATTAAAAGATACGAGGTATTTTTTTTTGAGAAATTTTAAATTTATTTAAAACTAATTTCTCATCAATGAAAAAATTATTTTATAAAAATAAAAAATGTTCTGAGATGTTAACTTTAAATTTTGAACTAGAAAGTACATGAATACGTTTTCATAAGTTGCTTATTAATTTTTAGGAGCATGAAAGTGGTTTAACCAAATCTATGAAATAAACGGGCTTAAAAAATCTAATGAAAATATATTCATTTTTTTTTTGTATGAATTAGAATAGCTATTCGAACGAAATTTTTTTAAAGAATTTTTATTCCATCAGATTTATTTGAAATTTATATTTTTCAATTTATTCTGTTTAAAATTATTTTTAAATTAAATTTCCATATAATTTTTAAAATTATATCAACATAAAATATTCATCATAAATCTAAAAAAAAAAAACTTACATGTCCAAAAATATTTTATTTAAAATAAAATTTAATTATTAATATAATATTTACATTAAAATATTTATTTAATATAAATTTTAATAATATAAATAAATATTATGCTATATGTTTACTAAAATAGAAGTAATATTTAAAGAAGACGACTTCACGTCAAGCCAAAGATCAGAGTCGGCCACCAATCAGAATCCAAAATAGACCGTCCTTAATAGTTATGTAATAATTAAAAATAAATTTACATTATATAAATTATTTATAACCTTAAAATAAATATGATTTACATATTTAATTTAATTATCTTTTAGAAATTTTAACTGAAATATGTTTTATACATGACATATTTATTTACTATTTTTTTATTATAAAATATTTATATATTAATAAATTATTAAAAGCAAAACATATAAAGACTAACAAAAAATAAAAGGTATGACTTGCAGTCGGTTAATAGACCGAAACCTCTGTAAAGTGGAATCCGAAATAGACGTAACGCTACAATTACGCTATAATTAAAAATAAATTTACATCACTAATATAGTATTTATTTTAAATTTAAAAATTATATATTTATTATTAATTTTAATCATAATAAAAAATATTTGTTAAAAATATTTATTGATTACCTATTTTAGTCATTTAAAACAAATATTAAGAGTTAATTAAATATACAAAGACCAAGGATAAACCAAAAACCGATTATTTGACTTCATCCAAAGGCCACAACCATCATCAGGTGGTTGAATCCGAGATAGATATATCTCAAGAAATATGTTCTAAATAAATAAATTTACATCAATATAAATTATTAAATCCAAAATATAATCCACATATTTAATAATATTTATTTATCATAATTTCAATTACAATATAATTTATATATCAAAATATTTATTATAATGTTTCCTTGTATAAAATAAATATTTATTATAATATTTTCTTATATAAAATAAAAGAAAGTTTCTTCATCAGTTCATACCACCTGGTAAATACTATCCTCATGTGTAATAACAAAACAAACATCACACAACTAAGGGTAAACTAGAAAGTTTAAAAAGAAATACTTTCATAATTTATCTCATACATCATATTGTCATTATCGCATTTTTACAATAACTAACATTATAAATATACCGACTCACATACAAACACACTAGACTTTCTACTTAGGAAAGATTAATGCATTGAGTTAGACTTAGAGGTGTGCAGTTGTCTTGTACTATCCATTTGTTTTGATACCTCAGATACAGTTTGTATATATTGTCTGTTCCAATCAGTTCCTATTTTAAACTTCGGATATAATATGTTCCGATCAGTTTTTATTTTAAAGATACAGTTTCCATATGCACAGGGGTTAATCCATATGTCCTATTCCGATCAACTCATATTTCAAACCTCAGACATAGTCATATAAACCTCCTTCAACTCTCATCACCTGCCACCTTCATCTATGTGAATCCAATGTAGTAGTAGAGTCAGCATATCTCCTTACATCAAATCTCCAAACAATACACATCATAACAATCTCAACATGAATATATCATTTCCTAAAGATACTATGTCTCGATCACCATTCCATATCATTCACAAACATTGATACTACATCATACCATCCATAAACATTCTATTCAATTCAAATTCGTATTTAATAAAACAAATAATTACCAAATTTATTAAAAATAATCAAACTAGTTTCCCTCACCAAATATCATCATGTTAGATAAATTTCTATTTCAAAATAGATAAATATTTTAAAAAAAAAACATGCAACTAGCTTCCCTTACCTCTATAGAGTAAAGACTCTCAAACTACTTCCAAAAACCTAAAATAACGGGCAATCTAACTTGGTTCAAAAATATGATACTCTTGAACTAGGACTATAAGGGTACTAGTAGAAAAAAAAAGGGCTTCTACGTCGTCAATATAATGTCAGTTAAATCAAAAATTGACGTTGCTAAAAATGCGGTGACATTTTTGCAAATAAATGAACATTATGACATCGGTTTGTAATAAGCCGACGTTGTTATAAATAGATGACGTCGGTTACCACTTACAACCGTCCTCGAAAACACTGTAAAAAGAAAAATTTTTAATTTTAACTTTCTTTTTTGCGGTGAGTGGCTAACGTCGGTTGGGAGAGGCCAACCGACGTTATGTGGAGGAAAATGACGTTGGTTTTGTCCCAATAACCGACGTCATGTGTGCAGTGACATTGTGGAGGTGAACTGGGGGTGAATTTTGGAAAATTAGGATTCAACACAACGTCGGTTATAAGCTCCTAACCGACGTGATTATGTTTGTTTTAACCCACCCCACGCATTTTCACTTTCACTTTTCTTCTCCCTCCACTGCTTGTGCGTTCTCGGTTCACTGTTTTGGCATCTTTGTGCTCTTTTTCGAGTTCCTTAGGTTCTCCATTCAGTTCTATTTCACTCTTGGTCCTTCATTTACGTTGAGTGCTTCGGTTAAACGGTGCCATTTTCGTTTTAAGCTTCGTTCGAGGTATCCTTGGTTTCAAGTTTTTAGTTGTTCCTTTCTCCTCCATGTTCGTTTGCTTTCACTGATTGTGGCATTTTATTGACTTTTTGTTTGTGTTTTGTGATTTTGGTAATGTTTATTTGGGCTTCTTTCACATTCGTTTGGTGTGCACAAGCTTGTTGACAGTCTCGGTTGGATGCTTGGTTCGACACCCTTAGCAAGAGGTTAGCAATTTCATAAAATTCATTAAAATAAATTTTTGCCCCAAATTTTTTATCAACATCTTGATTTAGTATATATTTGATGGTAGAGTTCTTACATTGTATAGATTTACCATAGATTTAGGGTTTCAAAGATTTAGGGCGAAAAAACATCAAACGACCATAACTTTTGATTGAGACGCTCCAAAAATGAAAGTTGTTCAAAATGGGGTAACGAAGCTCTTGGCCAACGGTCGAAGGTAGTTAGGCCTCTGGAAATTCTAAAATTCCATCGTTTAGGGTTTCTTTTTTATATTTTTCTTATTTTTTATCCATTTTTTTAGATTGTAGCCTTTGATTTCATATATCTATACTTGCTAAAAAATTCTAAAATTTTTTGTAGTGTTTTCTTGTATCGATCAGAGATTTATCAATTTATAATTCTTTTTTAAAAAAATGAAAACACCACATCGGTTGTTTGGCCAAAACCGACGTGGTGTTGTCCACCATGTCGGTTGTTTGGCTAAAACCGATGTGGTGTGTTGTCCACCACGTCGGTTTTGGCCAAACAACCAACGTAGTGTTGTGGATTTCAGCAAAGCACCACGTCGGTTTCTTGGTCCAAACTGACGTGGTGGTGGATTACACGATGTCGGTTGTTTAACCGATGTCATTTTCAACGTCTCCTGGGTCAACATCGATTCGGGACCCAACGATTAAAGTCTCTCAGAATCAATGATAAATGCTTTTTTTCTACATGTGGGGTAACATCTGATTTTAAATATTATTATTTTATTTTATTTATACCTTATATATATAAATCTTTTTTTCACTAACTCCTTACTTTTCTTACTATATTGTTAATAAACAACCGCAATTGTATGTGCCATACATTGCGGTTCCTTCTACAACTGCGTTGGTATGTGCCAATTTTTGCACTGAGTCATTTTTTAACACGGTTTCTATAGAACTGCGGTGGTATGTTATACTTTTCATCATAGTTGTTCAACCGCGTTGATATCTTCAGTACTTTTTATCGCGATTACATACATCACGATTTCGCAACCGTGATTAAATGTCTTTTTTCTGGTAGTGTAACTATAATTTATATAAACATATATAAATACAGGCAAAACCTTTAAAAGAAATATAAAAAATGTATATATATGTACAAGCACAAAGCGTTTATTTTAAATTTCGTTAGCCAAATTTTTATATTTATATAAGTTTTAAATGTATATAAAACAAATTTCTAAATATCATGTATTTTTTTATAATTTTTTTGTTGGATTCACTTGATAATAGATTATATATGTTGTGGAGTTTTAGAAGATACATATATTAAATATTTCGACTGACATGCAGAAATAAGGAGACACGGAGACCTTTCCACTTTCTTTTTGTGCCTATTTGACAAGGAGTGAAATCTAAATAATATAAAAAGGTCTTTATGCTAATTGGAAAACGAAATGTAACTCAAGAAAAGTTTAAGCTTTTATCACTGCAATATTTTTATTTACATAAAAAATAATTTTATAAGAACTATTTAACATTTAAAGTATACTAAAATATATTTAATGCAACTGTTTTTTAAAAGTGTTAATATTTTTACATCTTTTTATCAATAATATTTTATTTCTAATAAAAAAAATTCTTTATCACTTTTCTACGTATATTATTTTTTTTCTATTCCTATCATAATTACACACAATGTATGCATAAGAGACATTATTTTTCTATCAACATATTCAGTAATGAATGTCATTTAAGGTTGCTTAACTCTCTTTTTATGAACTCCATTAGAGAGCAGTTTTAAGAAACATTATGTGAACCATTTACTCACTAATGTAACCCTAATTTTTAAGAGCATGAAAGTGGTTTGACTCACTTCTCTCTCTCTCTCTCTATATATATATATATATACAAAACACAAGGCTTAAAAACACTAATGAAAATTCATTCATATTTTTATGAATTAGAATAGCTATTGAAGAGTTTTTATTCCACGAGATTTATTTTAATATCTTTTAAATTTATATTTTTCAATTTATTGTATTTAATTTTATTTTTAAATTAAATTTCCATATAATTTTTAAAATTACATCAACATAAAATATTTATAATAAATCTAAAAAGTTTACTTATTTAAAAATATTTTATCTACTATAAAATGTAATTATTACATTAAAATGTTTATTTAATATCAATTTTAATAATATAAATAAATATTTATGTTATATTTTTACTAAAATAGAAGTAAAATTTAAAGATGACTTGACGTCAACGTCAACGGAAAGGTCAGAGTCAATGGAACTTTAAATACCCCCAAGTTTTGTCGGTAACTTTAAATACCACCAACTCCTTCACTTACCAATGCGTTTAATATGTGTTTAATTCTACTATAAAAGTTAGACCATTGACCAACTGTTTTCTTTCTTCTTTCACGCGTCTACCATGACTCAGGAATTACCTGCCAACTCTACCACTGCATAATAATTATGTTACAATTAATAAAATAAATTTGCATAATATTATAAACTATAAATCTAAAATTTAACTCATCTACCTTAAAAATCTATATTTATCATTAATTTTAATCATAATAAAATCATACGTCAACAATTGTTATTGATTACCTATTTTGGTTATTTACAATAAATATTAATAGTTAATTAAACATACAAAGACGAAGGATAACCAAAAAAAAAAAGGATTACTTGAGTTCATCCAAACCGTCACCAAGTTGAATCCGAGATAGCTATATCTCAAGTTATGTTCTAATTAAAAGTAAATTTTGCATCAATATAAATTATTAAATTAAAAAAATATAACCTATATATTTAAGAATATTTATTTATCATAATTTCAATTACAATATAATTTATATATTAAAAATTTTATTATGATGTTTCATTATATAAAATAAATATTTATATAAAATCCTTCTCTTGTATTGATCACTTGTAGATGAGGCTTTCCATTTGACCTTTTCAATTTTTTTATTCTTTCTCATTGTGGGGTTTCATTGTTAGTACCATATTACGACAAATTGGCACACGAGCCATGCCACGAGACGTTGTTATTACGAGGAATCTTGCCTCCCTCGTCAGAATAGGTGAATAATGTCATTAAACCTTGTTTCACGAGGTTCAATATTAATTACATAGTTATAAAATTTTATGGGACTCTTTATTTTTGACATTTTAACGATGGGAACTCACTTGTTGGAATTCAAGAACTGATGGATTTAAGATAGAAATTTAAATTTATATATTAATTTTAAATAAATTATAATTTAATGTTAATTTAAATTATAATTATTTAAATAAATTATAATTTAATGTTAATTTTTATTTTAGTAATTGATTATTTTTATAAAACACTTTTTATCAACATATATGAAGTGTTGAAATGTTGGAGTAATACATAATTTTTATTTACCTTTTCTTTTTATTAAAAAATAAAATAAAAAAGATTTGTTTAGATAAAGATGGAAGATTCTGACAATTAGATATTGAATGTATTTATGCAAATAATAAATCCTTTTGTTCAAAACAAAGTCACAGTTAAAAATAATTTCAAAAAAGAAACATATACACCAATTAAAAATAATAAAATAATTTCCTTTATTATTATAAATTATGATTAGTATTTAACAACTGTTTTTATATATATTAGAAAAAAGAGAAACATCGAAACACTAACTTGATGAGACACATTTGTGTAAAATAAAAAAAGAAACTTTAGAAACCAAAATGATGAAAAAGTTTTGGCTTAACTCATGTCATGTTTTCACAGCTATAGTATGTATTTTCTTAAAAATTATATAAATGATTATTTCTTAGTTGTATTAATATTTATTTATTGACAACGCATTTGAACTTAACAAAATTGATTTAATTTCTTATAAATAAATTCAATATTCGTCGGAAATAAAATTATCCATAAGGAAAAATTATAAAACGATCTATAGTTTATGTTCATAGAGTAGTAATACTTCTCTTAAATCATAGAGTAAAAGTACTAATGTGTTTTCGATTAACAATGGATAAAGCATACAAATGGGTGATGGATAAAAACTAATGTGTGTGAAACACAAAATCATATAAGGAGGAAGTCGAGAATAAATCATAAAATGATTTAAATTATTATTAAGGGATTCAAGTGTTCCTTTAAATAGCGGAATTGTTTTAGTTTCTACTACATTTTACTAAAACTTAGTTTCCATAGCAAGAGTTCTTACTATTAAATAAAAATTTGAATCACTTTTAATTTTTATTTAATCACAAATTTTTCGTTTCAGATTCTAAAACATAGATACTAAAAACAAGGCTTTAGAAACTAAAACAAAATATCAAGATTTCATATAGACTAAAAATTTCCTCACAATTTTTTTCACTTTTTACCAAAGTGACCTGTTTTATAAGTATTAAAAATATATTAAACCTTAATATTAATTGATGTGATATAAAAAAAATCATCTTATATTGATTCTTTGTCATGATAATATAATAAACAACTTACAAGATTCGAAGAAACATTAATTCCTGCACAACAATTTACTGAATATAGAAATTTAGATTTCATATTTTTATATTAAGCCACACATGCATAAATTTTTTTTATTGAATCACTCTTAAAAGGAAACAAGAAAAGGTAAATCCTAAGAAGGAATATAAGTTACATCTTATATATTTATAATATTACAAAATGCACAAAAAATTGTCCATAATTTTCTTTTTATTCATTCACTCTTAAAAGGAAACAAGAAAAGGGAAATTCTAGGGATACAAGGTACATGTTACATATTTCTAATATTATAAAATGTACAAAAATTGTCTATAATAAAATAATAACAATTTAGAGTGAGCAATTCCATATAGTAAAACCATGCTTGTCTCCAATAGGGATTGATGTATAAAGTTGCTCCAGTCGCTAACAATGCTAATGTGTATGACACAACAAAGCTAACACAAAAAACATACATATCCACCAACATATCATTGTCTCCGTCAGTGTGTGGATTATTTGAAACAATTGTAGGAGCTGGATGGCAACTTTGTAATGGAGGTCCACAAAGAAATGGGTTACCCTTGTAACTACTCTCATCAAATGTGGCAAATTGATTAGTCCATTCAGGTAGTGACCCTGATAAATTGTTGTTTGCCACACTAAATACTTCAAGTGAGGTTAAGATATTGAGTTTATGAGGAATTTGACCACTCAACTGATTAAAAGAAAGATCTAAACTCTCAGTTTGTACCAAATTCGAGAACGAATCTGGAATTTGTTCAGTTAAATCATTATGAGACAAGTTCAATGCTCGAATTCTTGTCAAGTTTCCGAGCTCATATGGGATATTCCCCTTCAATTTATTATGGGATAAGTCAATTCCAGACATATAAGTTAGGATGCTTCCCGTATAAGTATCAATTCTTTTCTTTGAAGTGAAACTTGCTTTCTCTTTGATTAATAAAGTTCCATTTCTTTCAAGAGATAAGCCGTCGTATGCTTTTAATGATGGATCAAGGTTCTTAATATCAAAGGGCATTGTCCCCAAGCAATGGGGAATTTCTCCTGAAAACTTATTGTCTGAAAGATCTAGCATGGTTAAATCTATCAACTGGCATAACTGTTTAGGTATATTCCCAGTAATGTGATTACCTTTTAAAAGCAGAAAATTCAACTTTGAACAAATCAGGTCTTGTATCATATTTTGAATGCCATCAGATATTTCGTTGTAGCTGAGATCTAGCAACACTAAAAGAGAACCATTGAACATTTTCTTGGACAATCCTGATAAATGATTATTTCTTAAATGGATAAATTTTATAAAAGAATTTGAAAATGATGGTACAAGACCAGTCAACTTATTTTGGGAGAGATCTAAATAAATTAGATATGCAGATTGTGCCAATTCTAATGGAATGAATCCTTCAAAGTTGTTATTGGACATACGAAGTTCCGATAATTCTGACAAATTTTTCATAAGGCTTGGAATTTTTCCAACCAAATGATTATTGCTTACATCCAATGATGTGATGGACGTGTTAAAAATATTGCTCGGAAGTCTACCACTAAAGTTATTATCGTTCAATGATAAAAACTCTAAATTAGTGGGTATTGTAAAAATGGGTCCCTCGAGCTTATTATTTGAAAGTTTCAACAAATAGAGTTGGTGTCCAACTTCAAATATGTTATCTGATATTTCTCCAGACAATTGGTTGCTTGAAAGATCCAACTCATGCAATAACTTCATTCGACCTAACTCACATGAAATTGAACCTTGGATGTGATTTCTAGACATGTTTAGATATTTCAAATTTGGATAAATAGAACTGATATTCTTGCTTGGGATTTCACCAATTATAGAATTGTCAGACACATCGATACTCTCTAACTCAGGTATGGGATGCAATGGTAGTTGTATAATACCACTCAAAGAGCAATTTCTAAAATCAACTTCAAACAATTGTGTGTTGTTTTCTAACAACCAATGAGGAAACCTTCCTTTCAACTTCAAACTACTGAAATGTAGAAGAGTTAAATCATTTTGATAAAGGAGAAATTTTGGGAGCGGAAGATAATCATTCTGAGTCGTTGAAGACAAACTAATGAGGAAACCTTCCTTTCAACTTCAAACTACTGAAATGTAGAAGAGTTAAATCATTTTGATAAAGGAGAAATTTTGGGAGCGGAAGATAATCATTCTGAGTCGTTGAAGACAAACTAAGCACTTGTAATTGAAATTTTGGAATCCAAGTTTGCAAATTTTGCAAGTCCAATATCACTTTGTTGCCGTCACCATATATGTGCTTAAGGTCTGAATGATTGGCAAATGGTGAGAAAGAGATAGGAACTTCAAATTGGTTTTCCGAAAAATCAAAATATTCAAGTGATGTGAAGGTTGCAATGTTAGAATCAAATTGTCCGATGAAGTGATTTTGAGAAAGTTTCAATTTACGAAGAGATGTCATGTTAATGAAAGAATCTGGAAGAAATCCCTCAAATCCATTTTGCATTAGATTTAACTCTTCCATCTTCTTCAGCTTAGACCAGTCTAAATGAAATATTAAAAAAAAAAGAAATCATCTTACAAGGATTATAACAAGAAAAAATAAAGACTTTAATAGAATTAAGAAAAAATTGTATAAAAAATTTGTTATGAATAATGTTAAATAATAACATAATTACCTGCCGCAGGAAGGGTGTCATTTATCTGACAATATGAAAGAGACAGAACTCTTAGCGACGTCAAATTCCCAACACTTTCGAAAAATCTATTCTCCATGTTACTATTTGTATCCAATCTCAAATATTCCAAGTTATTTAAATCATGAAAATCTGTACAGTAAAAGAAATTAACATGAATCTTATTGTAACAATTACGAAATTAATTCACCTTGTGAAAATAAAAAATATTACTACCTTCAGCTAGGATTGTTCCTTTGAAATTATTGTAAGACATAGAAAGCTTCCTAACTGATGTTGATAAAGCTTGTAATGATTCCCTTAGCTTGTTTCCATCTATCATATTTCCATCCAAAACAAGGACATCCAATTTATTTAGACTTTTTGAACCTGAAATATATGTAATTTAAATTAAAAAAATGTAAAATAAACTTTTATTAAGCTAAATGGAACAGAGCAACAAATTTAATATATACTATATTTCTTCCTAAACAATAGTTTCATTTTTTAAATACCTTGATAGGATACAAAATTATAAATATTATTATAGCTTAGATCAAGATTTGTCAAATTGAACAAAGTTGATAATCCTGCAAAAAAAATTAAAAATGAATCAAAATCAATTAATATTGAATTTTTTCACTAGTAAAAGAGAAGCATTAGAAAACTAATTTACTTTCAAATAATTAAAAGTGCTTTTCTTTCGAAAAGCTAGAATAAGTTAAACCTCTAAAAGTTTTATGGAATAAATTATTATAAATTTTACTCTCACGGTTTGACTTAAACCACTTGTTTTTAAGAGAAAGAGATGCATGAATGTTTGGACTAAGTATTTGATAAAGAAACAAAGATTTGAAAAATAACCACTAAAAAAACACATTTATCGATTATAAAAATCATAAAAATACAAAGAATTTATGAGTAAATCCATATTACGATAGATTTTCAACAATAAAAAAAAAATGATATAGTGTTAGCATAGGTAAATTTTAGATAATGTTTGCTCCGTATGAAATGTAATGTTTGAGTATTTCGGCCACATTCTTCTCGCACCCGCATCTATACTTATTCATGTTTAGGTAAATTACCAACTCTTAGAAATTTTATGGTATTCACAACATTGAGATCATCATTGGATAAATTAACAATGGATAGTCTCTAATATTACCTATGTATAACACTTCACACATATGTTATCTACTTCTAAAACCAATTTTCTCAGTAGTTGATCAATATTAAAAAATTGTCCGAACAATCGTTATTATTCATGCCTTTGCACTATGTAATATCGAGTACAATATTATTTAATCATATATAATAATTTAAATTAATTTTAAACATAATTTAAAGCTATGATTTCCACTTTATTAAGAAAGACTAGGATATTATAGGAGCGAAAATGATTAAAGCTATAGATAGTTTTTATGAAATGGGATACATCCCATGGTGGTGTAATGCGTCTTTATCACATTGGTTCCTAAGAGAGAGAACTCATCCATCTTAAATGACTATAGACCTATTTTATTGGTAGGGTGTGTATATAAAGTGATCGCGATGGTACTAGCTAATAGGCTTAAGGGGTCTTGTCAAATGTAATTGATGAGCACCAATCAACGTTCTTTAGTGAGAGAGGAATGTTGGATAGTGTTCTAATAGCTAATGAAAATGTAATTTCCTTAGGAAAGAGAAGAGGGATGTGTTATTGTGAAAGGAGACTATGAAAAGCATATGATTCAATGGATTGGGATTTTTCTGGTGTACATGATGGTAGTAGGTTAGGTTTTCATAATATGTGGATAAACTGGATTAAAATGTGTCTGAGTTAGCTACAATTTCAGTATTGGTCAATGGTAGCCCTACTGAGGAGTTTAAACTGAGAAGAGGACTCAGACAAGGTGATCCCCTAGCTCCTTTCCTATTTCTCATAGTGGCGAAGGGTTTGGCTGGTCTGGTAGGAAATGCATCTAGAATAAGCGTGCTAAAAGGGGTGAAAGTGGGTTATAAAGATGTTGATGTAAAATTATTGCAATTTACAGATGATACCCTATTTTTCTGCCAACCTAAACTCCAAAGCATCTTAGCGATTAAAGTGATTTTGCGTAGCTTTGAAGTTATTTCTAGCCTTGAAGTTAACTATCATAAGAGTCATGTGGACACTATAGGGGTAACTGATGTAGATACATCAATTTTCTCCTAAATTGTGGCCAAATAGAATTTCCATTTAAATATTTAGGAGTGAGAATAGGTGGGAATCCTAGGAAGGTGGCATTCTGGATACCAGTTATTGATAAGATTAAATCTAGATTATCCACATAAAAGGGTAAGGTTGTGTCTATAGCAGGTAGGGTATGTTTGATTAAGTTTGTGATTGATGCACTGCCTATGTTTTGTCTATCTTTCTTTAAAGCACCTATCACTGTATGCAATATAATTAGAATAACACAGGCTAAGTTCCTCTTGGGATGGGGCCATGAAGGTAGGAAAATTGCATGGGTGGCTTGGCCTAAGGTCTGTTCCCCTGTTGAAGTGGGAGGGTTGGGAATCAAATATGTAGACATATTTAACAAGCTTTAGTTGCTAAATGGAAATGGAAACTTGGGTTGGAGGAAGGGGGAGTGTCAAGGGACGTTGTAGGTCTAGGTATAATACCTAGAGGGATATGGGAGAGACTATGATAGACAAAAAGATTTCTAGTTGGTGGCGGGATTTGTGTAGAATTTATGACGCGGGTAACCAGTCTAATTAGTTTGAGAGTAGAATCAGGTGGAGATTGGGAAATGGGAATCAAATAAGCTTTTGGGATGATAGGTGGGTTAGTGATACTCCGCTTAAAGGAAAGTTCCATAGGTTGTATTCAATACCACTAAACATAGAGAGTGTTGTTAGTGAGATGGGAGAATGGGTCAATAATGATAATGAGGATGAACATAGGCGGTGATTGTTATGAAGAAGAGAGATGTTCGTGTGGGAAGAGGAGTTAAAAGGGATTAGTGTACTTAGTAATCTTTGCCCACTGAGTAGGAAGGTAAAGGAAACAACCCAGCATGTTTTCATTAATTGTGAAGTTGCACAAAAAAGTGTGGGACAACTGAGATAGATAGTTAGGAATTTCATCCATTAGACATCTTATGGTTGTGAATCATTTCCAGAACTTCTAGTTGTTTAATGTTAATAAGAAAATAAATACAATGTTCAAGGGAATGTGGGTGGCCATAGTGTGAGAGATTTGGAAACATAGGAATAAAACCGTGTTCAATAATAGGGTAGTGGATGATGTCGAAATATTCACATTGGCACAACTTAAATCTTGGTCTTGGGTCAAGTTTAGAGGGTCAAGGGTGTATTGTTCATTCTTGGACTAGTATTTCTATCCTATTGTGTGTCTGGCAAATTTAAAATAAATTATAAGTGATTGTGCTGGAAGGAGGCAGATATGTTCTTAATAATGTAAGGTCCAATAATGGTGGTCACATATTATGGTGTGTCTTTAATTAGGTAGTTTGTGATATAGGTAGTGTAGGTGTAGGTGTATGTTTGGTTGTGTGTGCAGGTAAACATTGTTATTCAGATCCAATTCCTAGAAGCAGCTGCGGGTTTATGTATAGAGGGAAGATGAAAGGTGATTAACTTTATTAGTAGCAGAGGAGCATACCCAAGTACAAAGACGTTGGAAACAAGAAGATCTATGAAGTTTGGATCTGTGGCCAAAGTGTAGTTGCAGATGCACTACGTGCTCTGAATTGGAAGATGTGAACACTTTGACATACCTATGAGTTGATCAGGTTCTCTTGTATGGGAAGATTGTTTTCTGTAAAAGGAAAGTTAATGTAGTAGAGATATTTGTTTTGGCACAATTGAAGCATGGTCTTCGGTTAAGATTGTTTTTTGGAAAGTAAAAGGCAGGGTGGCTTGGCCTCAGGACCTCAGCCATAGAGCTCGACCTTCTGGAGATCGGCCTTGAGGGGATGACCATGGAGCTCAGCCTTCTGGAGATAGCCTATAGAGCTCGACCACAGAACTCGACATTCAAGCGATCAGCCTTGAGGGAATGACTATGGAGCTCGACCTTGGGAGTTTGGTTATGGAGCTCGGCCATTAGGAGATTGACCACAAAGCTCAACCTTATGGAGATTGGCATTCAGGGGACGACCATGAAGCTCGACCTATTGTTGATTGGCCTTGGGAGTTCGGCTATGGAGCTCAGTCTAGGGTGTTCAGCTATGGAGTTAGGCCATCTGGAGATCAGCTATGGAGCTCTGCCCTCTGGAGATCGATCTCGGGGAGTTTGACTATTGAGCTCGACAATCTAGAGATTGGCCTCGGGAGGTCGGCTATGGAGTCCGACCTCGGGAGCTCGACTTTGGAGTGTGACCTTGGGAGGTCGACTATGGAGATATTATGTGTGAGTGGATAATTGCATGCATGTATTCAGCGTTGATCTAGTAATTAGTATCAATGGAAGCACAATTTTGAGAGTAGGGTTTGTAGAATAATTGTTTGTAATAGGGTTGGAGCACTCGTAAAATGTTTCCATTAATTTTATTATTCGTCGTTCAAAAAAGTGATTGAAATGAAATGGTATGTGATATAGAATGGAAATAAAGATTCTCTAGGTTATGAAGTTCGAAAAAGAAAATCAATAATGAATTAATTATTTAATGTTTGTTCTAAACAATTGAATTTGGGATCAATATGTTGATGATATGAACTATAAAACAAATGTATATTCGTATTTGATGTATCTTGATTATATTGACAGATGTAGGGTTTATTTTTTGAGTTTTTGTTTGTTGTGTAATCTTAATTTCAACAATTAAAGTATTCTCACTCGAGTTTAAAAAAGTTGTTCATCTTGGTAAGACTTTTGCTCAAGCAAAAATCTGAGCAAGAAGAATCTCTTTAATTTGAGAGATTCTCACTCAAATGACAAAACTAGTCACTTAGATAACAAATTGATCACTTAAGCAAAAAACCCTTACTCTTCACATGATTTTTGCTCAAACGACATCATATATGATAATTTATATATACATATGTTATATATATATATATATATATATAAGGAACTTGATAGTTATATAATTAGGAGAAATGATATGAATTGTAGGATGTATAATGATATGTAATGGTATGATATACATAGTGATGTATTATGTATGTGGATACCTAATGTGTTATTATAACTATTTGTGAGTACATGTGTTGCTCCTTGTGGTTGTGTTTCTTTGCCCGTGTATAGTGATGATATATATAGTATTAAACATAAAATTTATTAAGAAAACGAGATATTCTAGCTTAGTTGATGATCTAATCGTATATATTGGAGATTCTACATCTACTAGGAATAAGACTAAATTAATATATATATATATATATATATATATATATATATATATATATATATATATATATATATATATATATATACACACATATATATATATATATATATATATATATATATATGTGTGTGTGTGTGTGTGTGTGTGTGTGTGTGTGTGTGTACGTATATAAGTGGGATAAAATTGATTTTTGAAGGTTAAGCTCGACATAAAATTACTTACTAAGATGACATCATAATCATATTAAAAAGTCCATCCTAATGAGATTTATTGAGGTTATTGTATCATTGATATCGGGTTTATGTTGAATTACGCACAAATATTTATTCCCACTCTTAAAATGTTCATTTGTCACCATCGGGAAGATGTGTTGAAGATTCTACACCTACCATAAATTAGACCAAATTATAATATATAAGTAGGGTACAAATTTATAAAGTTGAATTTAGTATAAACTCACTTACCAATAATTGTTTTTTTTTGTAAATGTAATTAATTATCGTGATATAAGGTCCTAAGGTCAATTATGGTGATTCTAATGATGAGATTTTAGTTTTTTTTGTGAGACATATCTAATATAAGTCTTTCAGAAAGTGTTTAATGTAACAAATTTTCTTTTCTTGAGATGTAGTTGAAAATTCTTATAACTTATATGAAAGTGATTTAATAATTATTTTTGTGTGAATTTTCTAGTATGAAATTGTGTGTGATTTTTATTATGAAATGAGATTATTGTTAATTTAATAACAAAATATATTTATATGAATATGAAAGTAACTTTCTAATGATATAGATGCCTATTATACTAATTCGTGTTTGTATAATATAAAATGTTATGTTCGGACTTAGAGATTTAAGAAACTTCTAGTGTAAAAATGAATGTGATAGATATATTCTTTCTATATAGACATTAACATTATGTATATAGTTTTATTTCTTCAACTAGTATAGTTAAAAGATACAGGAAATTTATGTTTATTTGGTACAATTATGATATATTTATTAATTATGAGATGAAAAAAGGAATAAATAACTAATGTATATTCTTTTATCCCATATATATTATTTTTAATTTCTGTTAGTCTTATATTATATATATATATAGTGAAAAAAGAGAGAAAATGAATGTTCGAAAATATTAATTTATAAAAACACTGACCACTTATATTTATTGCTCCTTCTAGTTGATTGTTGCTTAAATCAAGGTATTGGAGACGTGGAAGACCAGTTAGAGATGAAAGACTTTTATTGTCCAATCTGTTTGAACCCAGGTGTAGCTCTCGCAAATTGGTTGGCCATTTAAATCCAAGATTCTCTGATAAAATCAAAATTGAAAAGGATATGAGTACTCACTAACAATGAGAAGTATGCATATTGGAATGGAATTATATTTTCTTTAAATAAAATACTATCAAAATATTATGATAAATATTTTTTAAATGTTCTAATAAAACAATTTGTTGTCCAGACTGCTTGAAATGAGTTGTAGTTCTTGTAAATTGATTGGCCATTTAAATATATCCTTCTCTGGTAAACAAAATTGAAAAGCTTATGAACTTATGACTACTCACAAAAAATAAGAAGCATGCTTATCGAAATGGAGTCATATCTACTTATCCAATCTCAACGACAACTAAGTTCAAGATACCATCAATATGATGCAAATATATATATATATATATTCCTAAATATCTTGATGGGTCACAAAACTATAAATATTATTATAACTTAGATCAAAATTCGTCAAACTGGATAAAGTCGATAATCTACATTATATAAATTAAGAATAAATTAAAATTAACTAACATTTGTTAATAATTATACTTTTCTTCAATTTTAAAATAAAAGTATTACAAAACCAGTTTAGTTTAAACAATTTTTTTCAAAAACTAGTGCAAATTTTGACTATGTTTAATAGAAGAAATTAATGTAAATTTAACTCTTATTTCCTAACTTACACCATTTTCATAAGAAAAAAACATAAATGATTTATTTAAAACTTAGTAGATATTAATGGTTTATCGGAGTAAAACCATTTATTTCTAATGATAGATTTGTGTTAAAGTATATGACCTAAATGAATTGATTTGTGATATACATATATTGATATTTAGAATTGAAATAAAGATGGTTTAGGTTATGAAGTTTGGAAAATCCAATCAAGAATGAATTAATAGTTTAATGTTTGTTCAGATCAATTGGATTTGAAATCAATTTGTTCATGTGAACTTTAAAACAAATGTATATTTGTATTTGATGCATATTGAATTTGTTGAGATATTAGAGTTTATTTTTGAGTTTTCATTTGTTGCATAATGTTAATTTTAATACATTTTCGTTAAGTAAATTCTTGCTCAAGTATATATGTGATAGAGAAAATTTGTTTATTTAAGCGCTGAAGTAAAAATTTGAACGAAAAGAATATTTGTCTTTTGAGAGATTTTTGTTTAAGTAACGAATTAGTCACTTAAGCAAAATTCAAAATGAAGTATATCTTTTTTTTCGACATGACTTTTGTTCAAGTGATATTATATATGATAATATATCACTATAAGAAAAAAGTTATTTAAAGACTAATATTTAGCTATCAAATGAAATGGTTGTTAATTGTGATCAAAATAGTCACCAAATTAAATTTTGGCTAAATAACTACAAAATAGGAATAATAATTGAATTTCGTGACCAATTAAGTTAAATAATTGGTATCTAACATTAGATACCAAAATTTTAGTGACATTTGTCATTAAATTTTAAATTGGTATCTAATTAAGTTAGAGACTAATTTAAAATCTAATAGTATAGGTCACTAAAACCTTGGTAGCTAATATTAGATATCAATTATTTGACTTAATTGGTCACTAAATTCAATTATTACTTTTATTTTGTACTTATTTAGCAACCAAAATCTAATTTGGTGACTATTTTAGTCACAAATAGTAATCATTTCATTTTATAGTTAAAAATTAATCTCTAAACAACTTTTTTCTTAATATATATATATATATATATATATATATATTTATTTATTTATTTATATATTAGTATATTGTCTTGATTTAGAAACCTCTGCTTTGAAAAGGAATGTGATGAGTATATGTTTTATATATAGATATTATGCACATATGTTTGTTTCTTCGACCAGTATAGTTAAAATATATAAAAATATATAGGAGATTTATATTTTTTACACAATTATTTGGTACTATGATATATTTATTAATTATGAGATGAAAAGAGAATAAATAAGTAATATTAATTAAATTTATTTTAAGAGAAATAGTTACTTGTTTTTATTTTTTAAAGGTTAAAAATTTTAAAATTTAAATTAATTAAAGACTTAGTAGAAAATTTGATAAATCTCAATTTACACTATATAAAAATTCCATATATACTATACTCCTAATTATATAATTATTTCTATAACTTATATCAATTGTAGATAAAATTATGCTTTTCGACCTACAATTAAACAAAATTTATTTATACGAAAAAAATAATTTTCTTTTATTAATTGGTTGGCCATTTAAATCTATCATTCTCTGATAAAAATAAAATTGAAAAGCATATCAACTTATGAGTTCTCACTAAGAATAATAATAAGAATGGAGTCATATCAACGACAACTAACCTGTTGTAGGCCTCAAGATACCGTCAGACTCATTCAACCCGTTGTCACTTAAGTCAAGGGTCTCCAAAGAACTCAATTTTGAAATATCTAACAATACATATTCCGATTATAGAGAGTTAGATATACTTTCTAATCAAAAACAAACGATGAAGATTTTTGATGTGGAAATGTTTACTTAAAATCGATCTCCAAGTCAATCCACCACTTCGTAAATTTAAGGACTTGAGGGATGAGAGTCCACTAAGAGCAGACACAATATTAGTGTGGTGGAAGTTATTGTCGGACAAGTCAAAGACCTCAAGATTCCTCAATTTTGAGCATAAAGCTGCAAGGAATATATCCTCCATTCATTAAGAAGCGAAAACCCACTACTGAGCTTTATTAATGAAATGGAAAAGTTACACCGTATATACCTTCCATGTGAAGATCCGAGTCCAATTCAGTTTGAGACAAATACAGTTCCTTTAAAGATGTGAATCCCTCGAGGGATGGCAAGATGTCATTGGTTAAATAGTTACCACTTATGTCAAGGACCTCCAGATTAGACAGCTTTGATGACACAGTTTCCATAACTTACATATGTACATGTATTCAATAAAACCATAAATTGTGAAAGAAGCCAACAAATATTAAAAGAGGATTATAGAAAAATTAGAAGATGAACATAAATATATGAGAAATATGATTATAGCGATTTCTTAGAATAAGAAAAGAGAAATAGCTAGTCTCACCGCCGGATGAAGATGCATTCAACCCGTTATTATATAAAGATAGGGACCTAAGAGACGAAAGGCCATCCAAACAAGATAGAATGCTGGCAGCAGTATCCAGCTTGATCCCACTCATCCGAAGGAGTTCCAGATTTGGCAAGGCTGCAAAGTATGTAAAATAGTGAGTATGTGAAGGTACAACATAACATCCACATTCGTACTTTTGAGTAAGTAAAAACCAATTAACTTTTACTCATCCATACCTTCATTCCCCACACAACCAACTATATCGCCATACCAAAGACTGAGGTACTTCAAATCTTTGAAGACAGAAAAATCGGAGTAATTAATATATTGTTGGATTGAATTCCACAGGTTGAGTTGGAGTTCGGTCACTCTCCCTGTGGAGGAGTTGCAGTAGACTCCTTCCCATTCACAGCAATCTGTGTGGACTTTCCAATAGAAAGGAGAGTCGAAACGGGAATCTAGGGCGAGAAGTGCTTGTCTCTCTTCCTCCCAACATGCTTCACAGGAGAGAGCTTCGAATAAAAGGAAAATGAGGAAAAATAGTGTGACACTCTTCATCTTCCTCTTCATCTCATCAACCATTTCCTTTCCCTCCTTTAAATACCAAACCACCAACTCTACATACTTTATCACGCGCTTAATTCTCCCATTCTGCACGCTTCATACGTATCAATAATCCAATTTATTAATTATTATGTAGGACCATCTTCATGTCATGATTGCTATTCATTTAGATCACAATAAGTCTTCACAAATTACTTTATAACTCAAGAAAAGTTTATGCTTCTTTATCGCTACAATATTATTATTTACATAAAAACATTCATTTTATGAAAATTAATTAACAATTCTTCCTTTAATTAACTGTTATATTTTGACATTTTTTTATTAATATTGTATTTCTAATTAAATCATTCTTCTTGATAACTTGTCTAAGTATATTATCTTAATATTAAAACGAAGTTATCATATAATTGTATGGAAACAATATGATTATCAAAATATGTTTTTTTTTTCGCAAGTTAATAAGGACAAAAAAGGTTTAGTATTTGGAGTTCACAAATATACTCTTTTTTTTTTATTTTCCTTTCCAAAATAAGCTTTTGGAAATTTGATATTTGTTTACTCTATTTTTTTTATCATAATTACACAAAATATGTGGATAAGAGACATTATTTTTCTGTCAACATATTCACTAATGAATACCATTTAGCGTTGCTTAACCCTTTCTTTGTGAGCTCCATTACAGCAGTGTTAAGAGATATATGATATACGAACCATTTACCTAGTAATTTAACGCTTGGCCCTAACTTAAAACAAGTTCCCAAGTTATTACATGTATTTTATAACTGGTGTCTGACAAGAAAATATATTAATGAGACTTTTCACAAAAATTTTACATTAACATGCTACTTTTATATTACAAAAAAAAAAAAAATACTATTATTGTGATGCTCCTGCACCTCCAGAAGCATATTTTTTTTTCTCTCTCCTCCGTGCCTTCCTCTTCCATTCTCAAAATTTCTTTCTCTTCTCTCTAACTTTTCTTCTTCCATACGTCATCTGTTTTAGAATCTGATCATATCCTGCAGTACATGAGGAGTTAATGATCATTTCTAACCGATCAAAATTTCAAACAGAATAAGTTCGTATTTGCTCTATAGATCCCTTAATCTCTAGTTTTCCTTAGGTTTTTTTGTCATCAATCTTAATAGAGACAGTTGAGAAAAGTATTTCTCTCAACTTAATTAAGATTATACTAAAATTTGGTTTTGTTGTGATAACTTTTTCTAGATCCCTAGATTTTGAGGTTTTTTGTCATCAATCTTAATAGAGATAGAGACAGTTGAGAAAAGTATTTCTCTCAACTTAATTAAGATTATACTAAAATTTGGTTTTGTTGTGATAACTTTTTCTAGATCCCTAGATTTTGAGGTTTTTTGTCATCAATCTTAATAGAGACAGTTGAGAAAAGTATTTCTCTTAACTTAATTAAGATTATACTAAAATTTGGTTTTGTTGTGATAACTTTTTCTAGATCCCTAGATTTTGAGATTAGCATCTTTATCGGGTGGAGAATTGTTGTAGAGATCTTCATCAGGTAAGGGAAGCTAGTAACTTATTTTAGTTATTTACTTTCAAATAGAA
>Ga0209700_105028_pt1 | contig 22949 bp, 11 predicted proteins | sample SiratroredBW_FD_187528 | JGI IMG/M metagenome (GOLD analysis project Ga0209700, IMG submission 187528) | Root nodule microbial communities of legume samples collected from California, USA - Siratro red BW (SPAdes) (version 2) | ecosystem: Host-associated > Plants > Roots > Nodule | place: USA... | reverse complement strand
AATATACTTTGACATTGTTAAAGATCTTTGGACCTAATAAATTTTTCCAGTTTAAATGGAAAGTCAAAAAATTTCTTACTAAGAAATGAAGTTTTGCCTCTATATTGTTCTTGTCTTTTTTTTTTTTTTTCTTTATAACATTACTCTTTTTTTCACTGTCCCTTCCTACAGAATTTTTTTCAATATTCTTGGTTTGATTGGGAGAATTCAAGATTTATTCGATCGAGGTAGTGAATAGGGGATCATTTGTTTCTTGAACAATTCTTAAAAAAAAATTTCTATCGGATTTTACAGTCATAGGAGATTTTATTATTTCTGACTTGGGATATTTTTAAGAATAGATAAGGAATAACTACATCGAGTTCATGGATTTGCCCTAGATATCAATAGACCCATAAATGATTGATTTTTTATTCGAAACCGATTAGAAAACAAAACAATGAACCTTGTCTCCGAAGCACCACCTTTAAACCTCGTCTCAAATCTACATCGCTCCAAAGTAGTGACCAACCACGATGAATCACATAGAATAACTTAAATTCATCTTCAATCCATGTTAAACACCTCCAAACCTAGATAAAAAATTGTTTCTTTTACTCAATCAACACCTCCACTTAAAAAAATATTTTCATTGCCTACTCATCGCCATGTGACGACCACGTAAGGTTGTAAAGTGGTTGGCATGCCACGTGGCGGTGTCAAACCATTAGAACCCTATTATTTTAACAAAACTAATATTTTGACAACTGAAGAAAAAATACAACCCTTTGACAATCATGATGTGACAGCCCTTTATTATGTGATAAAGAACAAACTTGTATTTTTGTATTTTGAGCATAATGAAATTTAATTTGAAGGGAAAAGTGAATGAGCTTCGCGCGAGGAGAGAAAAAGATCAGTGTATGAGCGAGTGCCTGATTAAAGAAAGTTGGGAGAAACAAGAATAAATAGGTGGATTTCGTAGCCAAACCGTGATAAGGAAAAAATTTTCAGAAGGAAGTTGAGAAGTGAAAATCATAAAAGAAGAACAAAGGTTTAGGGTTTTTCATCTTGAAGGCGGGGTTAGGGGAAAAATGACATAAGTGGGAACGGGCGTCAGTTTAGACGAAAAGAATGTGAGCAGGCTATGCATTTTAAACGCTTTTTGTTTGGTAAATGTTTGTTTAATAAACCCCTTACCACAAACAGAAAACAACCACGTGAAAACTAGAACCACACCGTTACCTAAAACAGAAACGAACCACGAACCATCTCATCTCACTGCAAATCAAAACACACCACCGCTACCCAAAAATAGAGTCACCCACTAGAGAACTTCGATCTAGCAATCAACTACTCCTCCAAAGCACCAACTCTAGAATCACTTCAGTCACACAATCAACTATGACATACAACAAAAACATACATTCATCTTTCTTCACATTAAATCCTTCTCCTTCAATAAAAAATTATTATTATCACCAATTCATCACTACTTGACCACTACATAAGGTTGTCAAATAATTAGCATATCAAGTATCGGTATCAAACCATCTTAACACTTATTTTAATTAGCATGTCAAGTAGCGGTATCAAAGCATCTTAACTCTTATTTTAATGTCGAAGAAGTATCATTTACCGCTACCCATCCATTTATTTTATTGATTGAATTCAAATATCCAAAATGTCAACAACATCATATGATTGGATTGTTTTGGCACGGAGAAATCCCATGTCATCACATGATTCACTTTAAAACGAAAATATAACCACAATAACTAAACACACACACAAGTAAGTTTCATACGATACAATCTTGACATTAAAATTAACATACTTGGGAATTCAGACTCACTGTAACAACACTAATTTTTTCTTTTAGCCGCAAGACTTTGAGCCCGAGCCTTGAAATAGGCAAAAAGTTGGTCTCTAGGAGGCAGAACTTGGTTCACAAGTGGATGGTCGTGAAAATCTTGGCTCCATTTAAACAGCTTTGGAAAATTTTCACTCGTGAACAATTGCATCCCTGCTATCTGGTGAAAAATAGGTATGAACACTGCAGCAAAATCCACAAACCCAACCTCATCCCCACCAAAAAACTTCCCCTTCAGCTCATCCTCAAGAAACTTGAGAGCCTCAAATAACTCTTCTGCAGCCTTCTCTTTGTCTTTCTCATCAACCATGAAGGCAGATTTCCATGCTGGAACCACACACTAATCCCACAAATCAAATCACTATATTTAGTAAATAATTTGGTCAAACAAAACCATGGCTTTTTCTATCAGCGTATGATTACAGTAAATATTCTCCAACAGATCTGATCATATATCTTTTTCCAATCACAGTCTATATAGTTTATGGGAAGAAGGGATCTAAGAGTTGTTACCTTGTCATCAATGAACTTGGCCCAGAAACGAGCCAAGGCTCTTTGGTAAGAATCAGAAGGCAAGATGGGATTGTGTTTCCATGTGTCATCGATGTACTCAACAATCACAAGGGACTCTGATATTGGCTTCTCATTGTGAACGAGCACAGGAATCATTTTGTGAACTGGGTTATACTTTAGGAGAAGATCACTCTTGTTGTTCAAATCGTCTTCCAAATATTTGTATTCAATTCCCTTCAATTTCAGAGCAATCTGAACCCTGTGCAGAAATGGGCTTCCCACAACTCCCAAAAGGGTCAACTCTTCCACACCTCCAGCCATTACAGCACCACTTCTCTTCTCTTCACCAAACCAACTACCAAGTTACTTCTTTTGGTTAATCAATCTTCTCATCTTCATCTCCTGCAATTAATTACTATATATAGTAGACACACTTCCATCTTCTTATTAAGTAAAAATAGAACTTTACCCTACAAAAGGCAAATATGAAAAATCAAGAAACATAAGTTTAATGACTAGTGATAATATAATTTTTACTTATTGTTATTTAATCATAAATTATTAGTAGTATATTTTTATAAAAATTAATTGACTTATCATTCAAAATAATTCTTAAATTAAATTAGAAAGCAAAACATTTATAGTTTCTTTTCTTGAAAGAATACTTGTTATTAAATTAAAAATATGAATTTAAGATATTTCTTATAAAATTAGTAAATTTATCATACATAACCGTGATGATTTAATATGGTATGAAAGTGGTCGTAAATTTATATAAAAATACAAATTTTAAAATATTTATTATAAACATTAATAAATTATTACGTCTACCCTTAGGATATTTTTTGTAAGGCATATAAGTCAAACTTATTTGCTTCAACAAATACAAGTCATTATTAAATAAATTAAAAGCTTTAACAATTAAATTATTTCATAAATCAGATAAATTATTAAAGAAATATTGACATAATTTTAATTAATATTTTTAATCAATTCAATGTATCATTTTTTAAATAATTATTTACATAAATAAAAAAATTTAATTATAAAATTAAATAATTTAACATAATTATTATACAATTTATCATAAATTATTTTTCTCTATTTTTATGAAATTTATTTATTTTTTATATTATTGCACATTAGTTTCTAACTTCTTATATATTATGAAAATTATTTTTTTAAATTTCTAAAATAATTTTCACCTTGATTATTTGGCATGTTACATGTCCTATCTTCAAAGAATAATTATAACGTTTTGCATGATATACTTACGTCATAATACTCATATCCCTGGAAAGCCATCGACCACACGATTTTATATCAGAAGATATTTTTTCTTTCGTGAGCCAAAATGTCAATAACACTAAAACGCCGAAAGGAGAAGTGTACAAAAATTATTATATTAAAATTACAAGAATTATTTAACATTTACTATTTAAATCATTACAAAATTCAGAAAATATATTAAATTTTCCTCTTTAAATAATTGTAATTACTAATTGCCAATACATTCCATTATTCTATTGATTGAAATAGCAAAAATTAATAGTTAACATTTTCTTTTCGTTTTATAGAACCCACTTACAAATCTCAAGGGAAAAAAGCACTATTCAAGGTAACTTTCTTAAATTACTGAAATGAATAATTTTGAAAATTTGAATAAGTGATATTTGGAAATCTTACCTCCCAATATTACTTCCCTTCTATTTGTTTGATTAAAAATGGTTTAAACTATTAGAACTTCCTTTATTTTAAATTTTTAATAAATTAACAAGACTTTGTTCCGTATATGACTTTGGTTTAATTTTTTTACTTACTTACATGAAATGTTTCTTATTTTATTTTTTATAATCTATGTTTTTTTATTAAGCAGAAAAGACCGAGCCAAAAACACAAGCAATTCAATGCACACAATTAATTCAAAGCAAAAGTGAAAGTGTAATTGCATGCAGTATGATGTGGCTTTCCTCACAATTCGTAATGTCATTTCTTCGTAAATAATCACATACAAATAGCAATGCTTCCCACTTATGCATGCGCATGAACACTAAATTCGTAGAGACAAAGTCGAAGGACTGTAGAGACATCTTTTTTACTTGTATATATATTTTGATAAAACGTTGGAGGCAAAGAATTTTGATTTTCAATAAAATATTATTTTTTTCGAATTAAATAACTGTTATGATAAAGTCCGTCCTAAAAGTTTAACGATAAATATATTTTAATAAAAATATTTTACAGCAATTCATGTTCACACGAGTTGTAAAAAAAATTGGTTCTAAGGCAAAATAATTTTGAGCTGTTCAAAATGGACATTTCTTGTGATAGTAGAGAAAAATTCTACTCATTATTGATTAGTCTGTCATTATTAATTTTTTTGACAAATCTTAATGATTCGTTTTATTTGAAGGATGCAGCGGAGGTAAAAAAAATAATGAATTTCATTGCATTTAACTGATAAAAAATATAAAAAATTGAAAAGCAAACAGATTATATTAGTATTTTTTACTGTAATTTTCATCTCTTTCTCCTTCTTATTTTTCTTTATTATTTTTAATTAAATGTCTTCAGTTCTTTTTATCTGTTTTTATTAACTTTTTGTTTTTACTTATTCTATCTTACTTTTTTCAGTCAAATGGAGTATAAACGTGACTTATGCGGTTGAGTGTATCGTCTCTTTTTGTTTATTTTATTTTTTTATTCATTTATTTGTTTTTTTATTATATTTATTTTTCATTTTTTATTTTGTCGTTTCCCACCAATTTTCTTACTCTTTTATTTATGTCTAATCACGTTCTCCTAACCGCTTTTTCCGGTCTTCTTTATACTATTCTTCATTTTTAGGTTTTCACACCTACACTACTTCCAATCGATTTTCGCGCAAATTATTGTTTTTCTATATTGTTTAAAGATTTAATTTTAGAGACAGAGGTTAAGTAGTATTTTAAAAAGAAATGAATTTATGAATTAAAAATATGAAATAATTTATTTCGTGAAATACTCGGTATTTTCATCAGCGATAACTTTATAAACTTTGTAATCAATTTCTTAAAGCTCATACATAATAAATTTTATGTTTTGTTTCTTCGAAGAAGGAAATTTGAATGGATTGTGAAAATAGTAAAATTGTTTGAATTAATAAATAGATAATAAGATTTGAAAAATTTGTATGAAATATTTGTAAAAATTTAAGAATAATTTGATAATTATTATTGATATTTTTTATTTTTTTTAATTGATAAATTTATTAATTATTAATTGACCTTTTAAAATAATATGGTAAAAAAAGTATATAATAAATTTGTATGGAATAATCGATTATCTCTCATCTTCTATCTTTAGACACTTAAGCCCAGGTCGTCGATACTTTTACTGAAACGACCGTTGTAGTATACTGACGACCACCACCACACCTCCATCCAATAGCACCACCACAAACTCAAGACGCATAGTAACATTGCTCTATGCATGGCATATTGGAACCATGTTATTCAAGGGATTTGTCTAAAATTTAACTTCTACTAACGTGATAGTCGTGGCAAATCTCTTCATTGAGACAAGGATGTTCTCCCGCAAATCGTCGATGATGCATCCTCGCCAATCACTTAAACCAAACACAGATAATCCCCCCATATCCCTCGTATGCTATAGTTGATGCATACACATCTTTCATTCAAACGCAACATTAAAGTGAAATGTTTTTTTTTTTTTATATATTAATCAGCAGAACTACATGCATCCACATTGTTTTGATTAGAATTTTTCTTAAAATAAACCAAAATTGATAAAACACCTATATAACACTGTCGATTCTCTATTAAAACCAAATTATCCAAATTTATATTTATATTAAAATATATATTCTCTTCTTCTACTTTTTCTTTATTTACCTGCATGGCACCCCCTAAGTCTCTTCCAACTTTGAGTGTGAAAATTCTATTAGAATTGCATTGTTAACAGTTGCTGCTGATGGTTACGTTGCACAATTAGTGTATCACTTGGACCATGACTGTATTTTAGCCCAAAATAATATAATAAGGGTGCGAAAAGTAATTAATTTATAGACGTGAAAATTGAAAAAACGTGCACTCACTAGGAAAAGCCTAGTCAAGGGATCCAATTTAGTTATTAAAAAATTACAGCCCATATAAATTGTTACTCCTCCAAACCAAGTTGGATTATGAACGATTTTGTTAATTTCTTAAGATTTAATACCAGATAATTAAGAATAATTAAGTTATGTTTAAATTTAATACCAGAATACCTTATAGAAAAGGTATAAGTATGAGGTGTTGGGGTATGAAAAAATCATTTTTTATTTGAGTTAGCCAATACCTCAACGGCTAAAATAGTTACTTTCATTAAAGAGATGATTATTTATGTGGTTTTTTTATTTGCTTCTTGTCTTGTGATTAATATGTTTTTATCTAAAAATACATTTTGAAATCTACAATATGAAATGTATTTATATTTTCGGAATATATAATAATTTAGAAAATATTAGTGATTGTATCATGGGGCATTTATTATTAGTAGAATATCGTAAGGATCATATGTGGATCATCATTACTAGTGAAAGCTAGATAAAGACCGATGATGTTACTCCATATATAGGATAAGGAACAAATTACCACTGCCATTGATACCAAGATATTGCCACCAACTGTTGTAGGACACGGATGAATAAATAGGATTTGTAATGCAGTTAGTGATGGATTTTATCAATGGATAATTTAACAATCAATTTGCTGACCAATTTATTGATGGATAATTTAGTGGTTTATATATTCATCGATAAATCTGTATGGATAAATTGACCGCTAAATTATTCATTAATAAAATATATCAAAAAATTAACCATTAACTTATTTTTTACTAAAATCTATCGATAATAACATTTTAGTAAGAAATACAAAGCCATTTGTAATTATAATTTTTCTTGCCGTGTTTTTATTCAATTTCTCATGAGCATCCATGTTTAACTCTTTTGAATACATGACACAGTCAATTGTCAATGAACGAAGACATTTGTTTGTATCAAGTTCCAATCTATTGTCAAATTATTTGCAACAAATTTTATAACACCAATTTCGACACTTTACACCAAGGGTTTTCATGTTGAAACTGACAATTATGGTATTGTGTTTCCAAATTATAAAAATACCTACATATCAACGTGCAAACTCCAACAACAAGCTGTACTCAAATAACAATCATCCTAAATAATTCAGCAAAATCCTTAAATTGGTGTAATTTTTACACAAAATTCCCAAAATGGTGCACTTTTATTTTTATTTTTTTTCGGGTATGGATAAATTGTACATAGGTGACACAATTTCATGTAAAGAAATAGTGTCCCTATTGCACCATTTAGTTTAAGGTCAAGTGAAATGGTGGAAAGAGAACACAATTTTAGTTTACCAAATGAATTCCTGCACTCAAGGCACTATTTCAATTAATTGGTTAATTAAAATGTTAGACTACTGCACAATTTTGGGGTGGTTAAATTTCTCTCAGCCATTCCTCTTCTGTTCTTCTGTTTTTTTTCCCACATTGTATCTTTAGGTTGTGCAAAATAAAATCAATGCATAATGATGAAGCAGTTTTGTTTATTGATGAATATGTAGTGGTTGAAATTAATTGTGATTAAGTAATTGAAATAAATGTGAAGTTAATTTGAATGGAATGGTTACATGGCCCTGAAGAAAATTTATATAAACTATAGACAATAATTTGTCAATGTAACCAACAATTTCTATTTCAATGTAAAATAAATTTTATAATTTTATAATTCACGTGTTTATAAACTAACAATTTTTAAAAAAAAATCTATAATATTTTCAATTTTTTTTTCTAAATTTATTGCTAAATTTTAATTTTATTTTAAATTATATCTATATTAGTAGGTAAATTCAAATATCCAACTTAAATTTATTTTTACAATATATATATTTTATTAATAAATTTTAATTTAATTTAATTTTTCTTTTCAACTTCAAATTTACTCTTAATGTAATTCAATATATAAATCTCATATTATCATCATTTTTTATTTTAATTTAAATAATAATCCCATCAACCCTTCTTTTAATTCAAACAATATAAATTTTCACTATATAAAAATCATCTTTCCATTTTACTAGCTTACATAAATTTTTTTCACACCAAATCAACCAATGCCTAAAATTGTACAATAGTTTAACGATTTTAATTAACCAAATTATGCTATTGTATGCACAATTTTATTCCACTTTAAATTAAATCGTGCAATAAAAATACGTTTTTTTTACAATGGAATCATTCTACGTACGATTTACATATACTCGAAAAAAAAAATAAAAGTGCACAATTTTTAAAATTTCTAATAAAAATTACACCTATATAAGAATTTTGCAGAATAATCCAATACATAAAAAAAATGTCCTCCTTGTGGTTCTAGAGCCTACTATCGGTACTACCATATAATGTATATATACATAAATGTGATTTTTTTTTTATTAATCAAAATCTTGATTAATGTCCCACAAAATTAATTGTAATATTTAGTATATTCTTAATTTTTTAACTAAACTTTATACTGATAATATCATTCACATGTCACCTAAATATCTATAAAGCAGTCAAATTTATACCTTTACAATAATAGTCATAATAGTAAATCATTTAAAAAGTACATTACTATAAATTTGATAATAATATTCAAAATATTGATTTAAATTACTAATTTTAAGTTTCAATAAATATTAAATATTATTATTATTATTGTTAATTGTACTTTTTAAATTTTAATAATATTAAAAAGTTTAAATTAAATATTGATAATTATTAATCATAATTTTTAATATTACAAATATTTTCATTTATTTTATATTAACGTAACTTCTAAAATAATATCATTATTAATATTTAGAAATTTAAAATATTTGTAAATATTAAAATAATTTCTAATAATTTGAAAAATTCTTCATATTTTTTTAAATTATGAAAATTATTTTATAGATAATTTTTTAATAGTATTTATATATTAAGTTTACTAAATATATAAAACATAAAAAAATAAACGACCTTCCACGAAAATTGATTTACGAGGAGTCAGGTCTTCTTCGGAAGCGAAGACGTAAGAGTGAATTCCAAGAAGGGACAACGTAAGAGTGAACTTCATAGTTTACAAATTGTTTGAACATAGCTTTATATTATGAAACATGTTACTAAATAAGACACAGTACGAATTTGACATGAAATGGAAACGGCAATATATTATTGATGGAGAAGTTGTTCACACAACTATCCCTGAATAAATCTATTCTGAGGCAGTGAGGCTTTCATAGCGAGCTTTGAAGAAGGCAAAAAGTGGTTCCTTAGGAGGAAGAACTTCCTTCACAACAGGGTGGTTGATCAGTTCTTGGCTCCATTTGTAGAGATTAGGAAATTTGTCACTGCTCAATAACTGCAAACCTGTTACTTCCTGAATGATCGGAATCCAAAATGCTATGAAGGAAGCAGCAATATCCACCAACCCAATCTCCTCTCCCCCGAAAAACTTCTTCTCCTTTATCTCTTCCTCAAGAAACTCCAGACCTTCTAATATTTCTTGCACATTCTTGATGTTCAGGGGACAAATGAGAAGAAAGGAAGAAAAGAAGAAGAGATGGGTTACCTTGTCATCGATGAATTTGGACCAGAAACGAGCCAAGGCTCTCTGGTAAGGATCAGAAGGCAAAATGGGGTTGTTGGTCCAGGTCTCATCGATGTACTCAACAATCACAAGGGACTCTGCTAGGGGTTTCTCACCGTGAACAAGAACTGGAACCTTCTTGTGAACTGGGTTGTATTTCAGAAGCTCTTCACTCTTGTTGCCCAAATTTTCTTCCACATATTTGTATTCAATGCCCTTCAACTTTAGGGCTATCTTCACCCTGCAAACAAATGGACTTCCTACAACTCCCAAAAGCTTCACCTCTTCCTGACTTGAAGCCATAGCAGCACTTAAATTTCAAAGACTAGAATAATAGTTTCAAAGACTTCTCTTGGTGTATTATTCTTCCTAAGCCTTCTACGGGCTTTTTATAGAGCCAGGAAATTTCAACACGACTCTACCGTTTTCCACGTTACAAACGGTGTAGACTTTTAAATTTAAAACATATATATTAACAAATTTGTGGGTTTTTACGGTGTAAAAAGTTATAGTTTTAATTAAATTTTAACTTTAATTAAGATATAAGTATATGCAGGGACAATGTAAAGTCCATTAAGCTCTTTAAAATTGAAAAATGGGAATTCTTAAATTTCAGTAAATGAAAATAACAAATTGTGGACATAGGTACTTGCAAATGGTACTTTAACACCTGTGTTTCGGTCAAACAAAATCGATGCATTACTATAGTTTAATTGGTCATGGAGTTCGTCACAAGCTTGTGGTGGAAGCAACTTTCGTAGTAAAGTTTGAATTGTGCAATTGGTCCTCGTTCCATGGCTAGCTTCGTTCAACATTACTACTTATTATTAAAAACAGAGAAATCCGTAATAGTAGTAATTTAAAGAAACAATTTTTATAATAAAAAAATATTACAGAGAAGAAATTATGAAAGGTCTGCATGTATGATATTGTTCTTGGAGAGAAAACGTTGTGACATATGGATAAAAGGAACTAATGCACGCTAGCACTACTATTCCAATATACAACCAAATATTCAACAAAAGCTTAGGTTTCTCAATAGAGTTCAAATAATAATTTATTTAACATATTTTCGTGATACTACATCTCTGGCTAATATAAAAATATAAGGTCAGACTCAAATAATATAACTCTCTCTTTTAAAATATTTTAGAAATTCTAGAAATTAGTCATTCAATTATATCAAAAATTATTTAACAAGAAAATATATTGGCTAATTATAGCCAAAACATCCAAAATTCTGCACCTAAATAAAATGTAGATATGCCTTGAAATTAAATGCAAATTCAAACCTATGAACTTATACGGTTTTAATGAAATTTAAACTAGTCTAAGGAGGAAAATTTGTATTTCAAAATTAAAAATGATATTAAACAAAACTTCACAAGTTGGATACATGCACTCACTCTATGTTCACGCTTGTTTTGCCTTACTTTGTTCCTTGAGTTTTCTTACTCTAAGTTCACATAGGTGAGAACTAGGAGAGCTTATTGGATTTGATAGGCTTCAATTTTTTCATTTCTTCTTTGTCTTCTAAAGTTCATACCTCCTTGGACTTAATACACTTAATTATAATTATTATTTACACTTGTTTTCACATGAAAATAAATTTCTAATTTCTAAGAATTTACAATCAGAATTAACAAAGACAGAAGAAGCCCAAGAGGTCCAACCCAACAAAATTAGGGTTTTACAGAACAAATAGAATGTTCTAGATTTTGATTAATGTTTAGGATGTAGCTGTATAAATCATTAATGTACTTGACAGTAATTAATGAAGTATTATCTTTCACAAAGCTTTCATTGTCTTCTTTTCTCTGTTTTTAATATGGTATCAAAGCTCCTAACCAGGAGCTCTGTTGATACCCACTTACTTTTCGTATAACTGTTCGTCCGTTCCTATCCACTTCCATCACTGTGTATCCACGCCACTGTACTACTCGCCCTTGCCGCCGTCGCGCCCCGCTGCCGCTCCAGCCCGGCTGTCGCTCGCGCCCCGCCACTACTCGCGTCCTCTCTGTCAGCGAGTACCTCCGTTGTTGCACCTCTGCTAGACGCCGATTTTGCCGCTGCCCGCGCCGTTCACCGACGACCGCTGCCCGTGCCGTTCACCGTCGACCGCTGCCCATGCCACTGTTGTGCCTCCCTAGACAGTACCCATGGCTACTGAGCACTCATCCACCGAGGATCCCCAAATCCCGTCGAGCCCTTATTATATTCATCCTAGTGAGAGTCCATCTTCTATCAGTGTCACACCTCCTTTAAACGGAAACAATTATCATTCTTGGTCAAGATCTTTCAAAATGGCTCTCATCTCCAAGAATAAAATGGGCTTCATTAGTGGGAGCATTCCTGTTCCAGACACACAGAGTCCTTTATATCCACCATGGGAGCTTTGCAATAACTAGATTATTTCATGGTTGTTGAATTCTGTTTCACAATCTATAGCCCAGAGTGTCATCTATTTTGATTATGCCGCTGATATTTGGAATGATCTTCGCAAACGGTTTTCTCAAGGTGATCTACTTCGCATTGCGGAACTCCAAGAAGAAATATATGCTCTTAAACAAGGCTCTCAAAACGTCACAGATTATTTCACCAATCTCAAGACTGTGTGGGAAGAACTAGACAATTATCGTCCTTTATCTTTTTGCAACTGCCCTGCACGTACGTATCACCAACAAGATTTCATTATTCGATTTCTAAAAGGACTTTATGAGAGATTCTCAGTAGTGCGTTCTTAGATCCTTCTCATGGATCCTTTGTCGTCAATCACCAAAGTCTTCTCTATGGTCATACAACAGGAACGACAACACTTGAGTTCTGGACTAATCATTGGAGAGCCTAATACCTTGATCAACACTGTCGACAGTCAACGCCGACCATCACTTGGACGAGGTCATGGTGGTACTCCTGGAGGTGGTGGTAGGATCTCATCAAGCAAGCTCTGCACCTTTTGTGGACGAACTGGGCACACTGTTGATGTTTGCTATGGCAAACATGGCTATCCTCCTAGTCACCCTCAGTATCCTGGTAAGCCCCGAGTTTCTCGACCTCAAACCTCCAATTCTGCTTCTATAAATCATGCTACCATCAAGCCAGACCACGAGAATGTCACAGTGCAAGGGCCAAAGAGCAACACTGATGGGTCAGGTCTCGGGATCACTCCAACCCAATACCAAAGCCTAATAGCTCTTCTGCAAAACATGTCAGGTTCTACTTTTTCAGGATCCGTGGACAATCCTCAACCCAATCAAGTCAACATGACATACTCAACACAAAATGGACCGCATACTAGTTCTGGTCCATTTCCTGGTAACATACACCAACATGCATTCACTTCACATCTTGTTAATCATTCATCCATTGACACACACTCACAAAAATCACACACTACTTCATGGATAATTGATTCCGAAGCTACAAACCATGTGACTTCATCTTTGCATTGGTTTAAAACTCACTCAAAAATAGATCCTGTTGTCATACATCTCCCTAATGGGACTACTGTTACTGCACATCATTCTGGGACTGTTGAGTTATCACCTTATTTTGTCCTTCATAATGTTCTCTATGTACCATTCTTCCATTTTAACTTAATTTCCATTTCCAAATTAGTTTCTACTCTTCGTTATTCACTCACCTTTGTCTTTGATTCTTGCAAAATTCAGGAGGTGAACTCATTGAGGATGATTGGTTTGGCTAAATTACGGAGAGGACTCTATTACTTAGCAGATAGCAAGATGAGTACTCACTTACCACCCAACAATGTCATTATTAACCACACTGCTGCCACTCCTATTACAACCTCTAACCTTTGGTATTTTAGATTAGGACATCTTTCTCGAAACAAATTGAACATTTTGTGTCAAACTTATCCTTTCATTTCAAGACATGTTGATGAAATATGTGATGTTTGTCATTTAGCTAAGCAAAGAAGATTATCTTATTTACCTAGTTTGAATAAAGGATCCAAAATTTTTGAGTTGATTCATTTAGATATTTGGGGTCCTTATTTTAAATAATCTATGTATGGTCATAAATATTTCTTAACCATTCTTGATGATTTCAGTCGTTATACTTGGACCATTTTATTGAAATCCAAAGCCGAGGTCCAATCAAAGGTGGATCATTTTATCAATTTGCTGAAACTCAATTTGAAATTAAAGTCAAAAGCATTCGTTCTGATAATGGACCTGAATTGTTTTTGAAATCTTTTCTAGCTTCAAAGGGTATTTTGCACCAAACCAGTTGCGTTGAGACTCCTCAACAAAATGGGAGAGTTGAATGTAAACATCAACATATTCTTAATGTGGCAAGAGCTTTAATGTTTCAATCTCATTTACCTACACATTTTTGGTCATATGCTATTAAACATGTTATTTATCTTATAAATCGGGTTCCTTCTCCTATCATTGGTAACAAAACTCCCTTTGAACTTTTATTTAAACAATCACCCGATTTCACTATGCTCAAAGTTTTTGGATGCTTATGTTATGCATCTACACATGTGTCTCATCGCCACAAGTTTGATCCACGAGCCAGACGTGGTATTTTTCTTGGGTATCAAACCGGAATTAAAGGATATGTTATTTTTGATTTTGACACAAAGGAGTTCTTTGTTTTCAGAAATGTTCAATTTGATGAGATGACCTTTCCCTTTAAAAATCCTGGTCCAACATCACCACCAACCTTATCTCTCCCTCATGGCCCAATCACTCCCTCAGTAGATCCATTTTTTATAAAGCCTGTGACCTTACCTTCAGCTCATAGACATCCTCTAGTCGCTAACCAACCCATTCATCATACTATCCACTCTCCCTCAACCTCTCATTCCACAACACCTTCTCTCCCATTCGAAACACCATCACCCAGTCCACCCTTAAACCCAACTCCTCAACTTCCTCCACGACAGCAATCACAACGCGAATCGCGACCACCTGCTCATCTTGCTAACTACTATTGTAATTCCTTTCTTCCAGAACCAATCAGTTCATCTTCAAAGTGTTCTCATCCTCTTAGTTCTGTTCTTTCATATAGTCGCTTCTCTTCCCCTCACCTTCACTACCTTATGTCTCTCTCCACAGATCCCGAACCAAGTAGCTACCAGGAAGCTAAACATCATGTTTGTTGGCAAGAAGCCATGAAAGCTGAGGTAGAGGCATTAGAGTTGAAGCATACCTGGACTATCGTCGATGTTCCCCCAAATGTCAAACTCATCGGTTGCAAATGGGTTTACAAGATTAAGCGGCACCCAGATGGTTCAGTGGAAAGGTACAAAGCACGTTTAGTAGCAAAGGGTTTTGCTCAAATAGAGGATGTGGATTACTTCGAGACTTTCTCTCATGTCGTGAAGATGACCACTGTCCGAGTGGTACTTGCTCTTGCTTCCATTCATCGCTGGACTATACAACAACTTGATGTCAACAATGTCTTCTTACATGGAGACCTCTCAGAGGATGTTTATATGACTGTTCCACCAGGTTTGTCTATCTCTGGTACACATAAATGCTGCAAATTGCACAAGTCTCTCTATGGGTTGAAACAATCTAGCAGAAAATGGTATGAAAAATTATCTATCCTACTTCTCTCTTGTGGGTATCAACAAGCTCAGGCTGATTATAGTTTATTTGTCAAAACTGCTGATTCTAGTTTCACTGCTCTCATTGTTTATGTTGATGACATAATCTTGACTGGTAATTCCACTGATTAGATGGCTCATATAAAGCACGTGCTTCATTCCAATTTTCATATTAAAGATCTTGGCATACTCAAGTATTTCTTGGGTATTGAAGTTGCTCATTCAGAAACTGATATCTATCTTTGCCAACGTAAATATTGTCTTGATCTCATTTGTGACTCAGGATTGTCAGGTGGCAAGCCTTGCTCTACACTCATGGATAACTCTCTTCGGCTACATCAGGATCATAGTGAATTACTCACTGATGTTCTCTCCTATCGACGATTGGTTGGGCGTTTGTTATATCTGACCACCACTCGTCCAGAAATTTCATTTGCAACTCAACAATTAAGCCAATTCATGTCCAAACCCACTCGTTCTCACCTTGTCGCCGCTATGAGAGTTATCAAGTATCTAAAAGGTCGTCAAAGACAAGGATTATTCTTTCCTCGTGATTCTCAAATTCACCTGACTAGCTTCAGTGATGCTGATTGGGGCACTTGCATTGATTCATGACGATCCATCACAGGTTACTGTTTCTTTATTGGAAGTTTTCTCATCTCGTGGAAGACAAAGAAGCATAACACAGTTTTCAGATCTTCTTCTGAAGCAGAATATCGAGCTCTTGCCTCGACCACTTGTGAGTTACAATGGCTTACTTACTTGCTCCAAGATTTAAAGGTCCCTTGCTTTCGCCCACCTGCTCTTTATTGTGACAACCAAAGTGCTCTATACATCGCTGCCAACCCTGTTTTTCATGAACGAACCAAAAATTTGGATATTGATTATCATTTGGTTCGAGAAAAGTCTCAAGTTGGCCTGATGCGCTTACTTCCCATTTCATCTTCCAATCAATTGGTTGACATTTTTACTAAAGCTCTTCCTCCACGACTCTTTAGCACTTTCCTATCCAAGCTGGGAGTGGTAAACTTATTTGACCCTCCAATTTGTGGGGAGGTAACAAAGACAGAAGAAGCCCAAGAGGTCCAAGCCCAACAAAATTAGGATTTTACAGAACAATAGAATGTTCTAGATTCTGATTAATGTTTAGGATGTAGTTGTATAAATCATCAATGTACTTGGCAGTAATTAATGAAGTATTATCTTTCACAAAGTTTTCATTATCTACTTTTCTCTGTTTTTAATAAGAATAGTACTACTCCTTCTTGTAAGTATGTATTTATTTAAGATTATTTAAAATCATTCATATTCATGCACTCATAAAAATCAACATTTTATTATCACTGTTACTAGAAGGTACGACATAGAACTAGAAACATCACAAATAGATTTAATCAATTTATCATTTCATAGCAAATATTTTCAAAGAAAATAATTTCTCTAAATTTCATAATGAAGAAATATCAACCGCTTAAAATTTATAATCAAGAATCTATAAGTAGTATTATACACCACAATCCACAATTTAAAAATCAATTTTTATTTTCTTATTAAGATGAATGTTAGTTTTTACAAGACATCTAGACACTTTGATATATATATATATATATATATATATATATATATATATATATATATATATATATAATATGATTCTCCTTTTCTCCATAATTCATAGTTAATTTTACAAAAATAATTATAAGAAATTCTATTAAAAGTATTAAATGAGAAATATAAGCTTCACTCTATATATTTATAGACAAAATTGACCTTATAAGCATAACATTTATAATATCAAACAAGTTTTACTTTTTTTTTTCCTAGTAGACCATTAGATTATCTAACATACAAAAAGCTGTCAAATAACAAACAATACCATGTATTTCATAAAAAAATAACTCATTTCTAAATATATATATTATCTATCTTTATTATACTGAATAATATTAATTTTCTTATCTAATTAATTTTCTACCTCCTTTTTGTGTACTTTCTTATCTTAATTTTTAAACAAATTATTGCTATGATTAAATTAATATACACATATTAATATTTAGCGAAATCGTCAATAAAAATAATAAAGTATCTAGCATTACATACATTACTGTGAACTCATACAAGTAATTGGTTTCAAGTGATTTTTTGATTGTTTTGCTTGAATACATATTTTATACTTTTGTTTCAAATCAATAGAAGTATTTTGAATAAAATTAAGAGATATAATTTTTCTTATAAAATTAAAAACATAAAATTAAAATTAGGATGACCAAACATTCAATATGTGCATTAATTAAAGAGGAATTGCTAGATATTTTACTTTTAGAAAAGGCATAAGATATAACTTAAACTGAATATCACAAATCTAGCCTTTACCAACAAAAACAACATGTTTAGTAATAACAATTGTATCATAATAGAAACTTAAAACCTAGTTGGACTAAAGATAAGTGGTTATTACTTCTTTCGTAATACTATAAAACTGAAACACTCCATTTAAAATAAGATAACTTCTTCAAGGCAAGTGTAATTTCACTTGACCCTCCTAAAATATATGTGCAACACTACACTATTCTAACTATTCTAAGAAGTGATTTGTATATACATGCATACATTTATATATACTAACATTACAAGTTGTCTCACTACAAATTTACAAAAAATAAAAATAAAAATTTACATCCCTTCTCGTAAAAATTTGAAAACAATATATTTACATATAAACAAATATAAACAAAATGAAGAGTGTTTCAAAATATTGAAATTCATAACAAACTCAATTAAGAGTATCATAGACTGACTCATCTGCAATATTACCTACTTAAAAACTAGTATTTAACGATTTCTCATATAATCTAAATTGATCACATATAGATAACATTTAACACAGTAATCCATTCACATCATCTATCATCCAACTCATATAAATATAAAAATATGAACTCAAACTATATAGACAGCTATAATTTTACTTTCGAAAAACTCGTGCATTGAATAGACCCCGAAATATGAATCTACTCAGATCCCAAATCAGTGAATCAACAATCTTGTATGACAAGGTTAGTTCTCCTGAGACTTTTTTAACTAGATATATTTCAAGCTGCAATCACCCAATTCAGACCTCATTCTCTCACGAGATAGTAATGTTCATCTATTTTATTTCTGTTATTGAATGAATTCTTAGACAATGTACATCCTAATTGACTTGGGCAGGAGTTATACCTTCATCCCAACCACCTCAATCAATACTTTAATAATATCATATCATTCACTTCTCAATCTCAAATATCTCAAGAATTACTTCATCATCAATACTATTCAATCTCAATCATAAATGAATCATTGTACCAACTAAAGCTACATAAATCATTTAAATAATTTCAACTCATTTAAAAGAATCAATCTTATTCTACTAACTTATCATCATGAATTAAGTAACATACTACAACATATTGATGGGAGTCAGGCAGCGGAAGCATCCATATTTTTATCAGAACAATATATGAAAGCACCCTAAATGCAATCAATTAATCCAAACAAAACCAATATGTTGTAGAAAACAAAAGAATAAATCAACATCAATAATTAACGTGGGAAAAACCTCTCAATAGAGATCAAAAAATCCACAAGACGGTAAATACTCCAATACCAAACAAAGGTACAATGAGTCTCACAAAAACTAATCACAGAGCATATCAATATAACTCTTCCTAATCCTCAAACTGTCACCAACAATGGCCCAAAAATTTCAACAAATTGAAATTAATAAGGAAGAGTTCAAGAATCTCATCACAAAAAAAAATAGGCAATGTTCACGAATTTTCTGGAAACAAACTACAACTCCGATATCAAATCCGACCGTCCAAAACAACTAACTGAGTGGTAAAACTCCATTAAAAATTTCAAAGTAATTGGAGAAGATTTCACCGTGGGATTTCCCAACACAATCAAGACTGACGGTAACAAGAACTTTCTGCAGACAACAGCTCTTCACAAAAGTCCTAACGCTTCTACAAACCTATAGTAGACAATCCCACCTCTCTTTACTTAAAAGCGGCTGCTCACACACTTGGATTAGCCTTTTACCCTAATTTTAATGATACATCACAAGGAGAGAAACAACCCAACAACTTGTTGGGAAAATTCGAGAGGAGAAACACTAGAAAGATCTCAAACAATGAGAACAGAGTCACACCACACAAGAGAATGACACCACCTTCAACCCAAAACCATAAGGCATTGGGTTTGTGGGTCTTCTTTCTATATTGCTCAACAATCTCATTTCTACTCAATGTGGAACTTAGACTCAACTGAATATAAGATACCAACTCTTTGATGCTACACTTATAATTAGTTTAAGCGAATACATTTAGTTCTAAAATCCATCCACACTTACAACATCATCATAAGTCATATTCAATCTTACCTCTACCAAAAATCAATCTATAGATCTTTCACTCCACTACTCAATCACACCAATTTATCACACAAATTATACAATCAAACTTATTCAATGCTTAAAAGACCAATTATATTTATTACTAATAAATTTAATAGTGTATGTAAATTGTTAAACTATTTAATAGCTAATATAAAATCAAATAAAATTTTTCATTACTAATTTTAAGATAATGTTCCAATAAATATTAATTATTTATTATTATTATTATTAATTGTACTTTTAAAATTTAATAATATTAAAAAGATTAAATTAAATATTATTAATTATTAATAATAGGTTTTAGTATTATAAATATTTTTATTTATTTTAAATTAAAAAAATTTTGAAAGTATTGTCATCATTATTATTACTTATAAATTAAAAATATTTGTAATATCAAAGTCATTTCTATAATTTTAAAATTTCTACATATTTTTTTAAATCATGAAAATTATATGATAGATAATTTTATTAGTATTATATATTATTATATTATAACTTTATTAATTATATATAGCTACTTTATAATTTTTATTTATATTATTTTACTAGGTTTACTAAATATATAAAATTTAAAAAGATAAAAAGACCGTCCACGAAAATTGATTTACCAGGAGTCAGATTTTCGGAAGCGAGGAAGTAAGAGTGAATTCCAAGAAGGGACAAATAAGAGTGAAGTTCGTAGTTGAGAAATCGTTGGAACATAGCTATATATTATGAAATAGGTTACTAAATGAGACACGGTACCAATTTGACATGAAATGGAAACAGCAATATATTATTGATGGAGAAGTTGTTCACACAATTATCCTTAAATCAATCTATTCTGAGGTTCTGAGGCTTTCATAGCGGGCTTTCAAGAAGGCATAAAGTGGTTCCTTAGGAGGAAGAACTTCCTTGACAACAGGGTGGTTGATCAAGTCTTGGCTCCATTTGTAGAGATTAGGAAATTTGTCACTGCTCAATAACTGCAAACCTGTTACTTCCTGAATGATCGGAATCCAAAATGCTATGAAGGAACCACCAATATCAACCAACCCAATCTCCTCTCCCCCAAAAAACTTCTTCTCCTTTATTTCATCCTCAAGAAACTGCAGACCCTCCAATGTTTCTTCCACACTCTTCTGTCTCTCCTTCTCATCAACACTGAAAGCAGATTTCCGTGCAGCAACCAGAATCTGATTTCACACAACACATTATTCATTTGTACAAACATCTGATAAATGAAATTTCCTAGGAAAACATATGGTTGACTGTTGATTATTGAGTTCTTAAACATATATACTCCAAAGATTTCACATTTACAACATCTCATGGAAGGTGGTGTTTTTGGGGTAAATGAGGAAAAAGGAAGAAAAGAGGAAAAGATGGGTTACCTTGTCATCAATGAAATTGGACCAGAAACGAGCCAAGGCTTTTTGGTAAGGATCAGAAGGCAAGATGGGGTTGTTGTTCCAGGTCTCATCGATGTACTCAACAATCACAAGAGACTCTGCTATGCCCTTCTCATTGTGAACAAGAACTGGGACTTTCTTGTGGACTGGGTTGTATTTCAGAAGCTCTTCACTTTTGTTGCCCAAATCTTCTTCCAAAAATTTGTATTCAATGCCCTTGAATTTGAGAGCAATACGCACCCTACACACAAAAGGGCTTCCCGCAACTCCCAAAAGCTTCACCTCTTCCTGATTTGCAGCCATTGTTTGTGGCACTTCTAACCTTCACTCAATACAATATACAGCTTCTTTATTTGTTATCCTTGAGCTCTTCTCTTCCTTTTATAGAGCCAACCACAATGAATATTCAGCGGCGCAAACATGATCAAATACAGAACTATTATACCTATATTCACTCTATTAAACTTATTATTTATGAAAAAATCGTAACGTGACTCATACGCAAATTGAATTTGCATTGAATGTAGTGGCGCCGACGAAGAAAAATAGATTGGTGCAGCATGGGAATGCATGAACATTGAACATGAGAAGGATCTAGAAAAATTGGTCATATTTGAATTGACTTTTTCTACTCTTACGGTTGCTTTAAAAGTTAAAGTAAAATCATTTAGTGATTTTTTTTAACTTAAATATATAACTATTCAGTAAAAAAGTATTTTTCAAATTAAAAATTATAGGATTATAAATTATTTAAAGCTTTTTCTTTGTCTTTTATAAAAAAAAAAATCTGTTCTTTAAATTAGTTTCTATAATTATATTTCATTCGCCCTTTAAAGAAAATGGAAGGTTATTTATATACTCTTTCAAATAGATTGACGTTTTTCACATTGTTTACTACTAATATATTTTTTGTACCATGTAATGATTTATTTAATTCTTAACTTAGTATTATTATCTAGACAATTATTTCTCTCCCGGTTAACATATTGAGATTAGAAATAAGAGTAAAATATTTTTCTTTCCTTTTTTTTCAAAATACATTTTTATTATTTGAAATTTATTATAAGTTACATATTTTTATCAATTTTAAATTTTATTTAATAAATTTTAACAATGGTAAAGAACGTGTTAAAATATTATTGTCTGGGATTACCGTAATAACTAATTTTTAAATAATACGTAATAAATATCATCAATTATTTTTATAAATTAAAAACTTTGAATTCATATATCTCATAATAATAAGTTACGACAGTAAATATCTGATAATTCGAGACTCTTTAAAAATGTCTAATTTGAAAATAGTATTAATGGCCATTTTCTTTATAATTTAACTGATTTATTATATTGTGGCAATGGTTGATTTTACGAATGGAGGTTTGGCTGGTGAATTCATAACTATTTTTGTGGAAGTCAACAATCTCAAGCTGGTGCCTTCTCACCATAAAACTACAAAGTAATGAGAAAGGAAAAAAAAAAAAAAAAAAAAAAAA
>Ga0209700_105023_pt1 | contig 22973 bp, 14 predicted proteins | sample SiratroredBW_FD_187528 | JGI IMG/M metagenome (GOLD analysis project Ga0209700, IMG submission 187528) | Root nodule microbial communities of legume samples collected from California, USA - Siratro red BW (SPAdes) (version 2) | ecosystem: Host-associated > Plants > Roots > Nodule | place: USA... | reverse complement strand
GTGCATGTTTGAAAGATTTTTTTCTAAAGAAATAATATGCTTTTATGAATGCATGATTTTTTTGAATGCATATATGATGTATGTTTGAATGATTTTTTTTTTTTGTGGGAAAATGCATTTATGAAATTTTGGAATTTTTCTTTTTGAAAATACATTATTAATGCATGATTTTTTTTGGAATTGTCTGAATGATTTTATTTTATTTTATGAGAAGATACATTGATGAAGTTTTGGACTTTTTCTTTTTGAAAATGCATTTATGAATGTATATTTTTTTTAGATTTATTTTTGTTTTCTTTTAATATGTATGCATGCATAATTTTTTTTTTGAGAATGTATATATAAATGGAATTTTTGTGAATGCATGTAAAAAATTCTAGAAAAATGCATAATAGATTTTGTGTATGCATACATAGATATTTACAAGTTGATTTTGTTCCTTTGAAAATACCTGCATGAAAATCTATTTTTTATTTTCTTTTGAATTTTCCATTTTTTTAATAGTAATGCATGAATGGATGCTCGAAATTGTAATTTTTAATTTTTAATGATATGCATAAATGTCTGCTCTACATTGTATTTTTTTCTGATTTTTTTCAATGATAATCTATGCTCAAATGTATTATTTTTTTAAAAGAAAAGTATGTATAAATTTTCAAAAACGAATGTATATTTAAAGATTTTTTTTTTCACATATTTACATGAGAATGTATTTAAAAAATATTTTTAATAACAATGTATGTACAAAAGGTTTTTTCTTGAGAAAAAAAAAGTAACATATGTACAAAAATTTTGATATATATACAAAATTTCAAAAAATAATGTATTTACAAATTTTCAAAGAAGAGAGTATTTATAAAAATATATTTATTTTTATTTTCAAAAATGTGTATATATTTCTTGTAATCATTATATGCTGACTTCCTTTCTTTTTCCTAAAAAAAGATCGATTTTTTTTGAGTTATTTTATTTCATATTTTATTTCAAGAAAATTTTTATTTTCAATGAGGTGAAGACCTTCACAGTGCAGGGAGGGACTCAAATAAATTTTTTTAAGTGCATGAATATACGAATATGTGCAATATTTTTCATTTTTGATATTCTTGATTTTTTGTGCAATATTTTTCATTTTTGATATTCTTGATTTTTGATATTTTTCATTTTATTTATTATTTTTTTAAAATGCAACTTTTTTAAAAACTATTTTCAAAATTCCTTCAAAGAAAAAAATGTTGTGGAATGAGATATGGATGCATGTAAAGATGTATGATGCAAATGTCTAAATATATGATGCATGTTTAATTATTTGATGCATATCTAAATCTATGATGCATCTTTAATTATTTGATGCATATCTAAATCTATGATGCATGTTTAAATGCATGGCAAACCAACTAATTTATGCATGTGACGACTTACGGATGAATGTCATGCATGATACAAAATGATAATGCAAAAATTTATGAAATAAAAAATTATATACATGCTACCATGAATGTATGAATGAAGATAAAATGTGAATGCATGTTTCTACATACAATGCTGAGTAACATGATATGCAACTGACAACATGAACTAAACAGAATGAGAAGCAATGCATGCTTGTACTTCAAGAGGTACTTATTCATGATATGTGGAAGTAAATGTGATGCCCTTATTAGTATGTACAAGAAAGTGGTGAAGGGAAGAGTAATGTAACATTCTCCCTTTGTGCCCTAAATCAGAGTTAGCATAACAGCGCTTAAGATCTAGGCCTATAAATGTATACTCACATAGGGTGGCTCCTAATCCCTACAGGTATAAGGCCACTAGAGTTATGGCTCACTTCACCACATTACTCACAGCAGCAGGTAAATAACTTGCATATGAGCATGTGAATTAAGCAAACAAACTCTAGCTGACAAATACTAAAGCGTGGAGATCTAGAATTTGGTGACTAGAATTTTTACCACTACTCATTTTCGGTCGCAATTTCGGTGACTGGTATATTTAGAGATCGATTTTCGCTATTTAACGACCAATTTCGGTAATCGCTAAAACGTAATTTTTTTTAGTCTTTGGAGGGTCCATTTTAAAACAAGTATAATCTTAAAAGTCCTTGCAAATATGAATTTTGTTAGTTTTCAAATCAAAATATCAGGTTTTTAAACTGTTTATTTCACAGTACATTAAAAAAATCTATTAGGTTACAAATAAATAGTTTCTAAAACGTATATTCTTTACTCAAAATATCATAATTTGGAAATGTGTATTTGTAATACATTAAAATCGAATTTCTAAAGAGATCCTTGGGCATACTGTAAAAAAATGTTGTCTTTGTATAAATTCCGTGGTTCATATTATACAATGACAAATACTAAAGTGTGGAGATCTAGAATTTAGCGATTAGAATTTTTACCACTACTCATTCTCGGTCGCAACTTCGGTGACTAGTATATTTAGCGATCGATTTTCAATATTTAACGACCAATTTCGGTAGTCGGTGAAACGTAATTTGTTTTAGTGTTTGGAGGGTCCATTTTATAACATGTATAATCTCAGAAGTTCTTGCAAATATGAATTTTTTTAGTTTTAAAATCAAAATATCATGTTTTTAAATTGTTTATTTCACAGTACATTAAAAAAAATTATGACTTTACAAATAAGTAGTTTCTAAAATGTATATTCTTTACTCAAAATATCATAATTTGTAAATGTTTATTTGTAATACATTAAAATCTAATTTATAAAGAGATCCTTTCGGATACCGTAAAAAAATGTTGTGTTTGTATAAATTCCGTGGTTCATATTATACAATGACAAATACTAAAGTGTGGAGATCTAGAATTTAGCGACTAGAATTTTTACCACTACTCGTTCTGGGTCGCAATTTCGGTGACTAGTATATTTAGCGATCGATTTTCAATATTTAACAACCAACTTCGGTAGTCGGTGAAACGTAATTTTTTTTAGTGTTTGGAGGGTCCATTTTATAACAAGTATAATCTTAGAAGTCCTTGCAAATATGAATTTGGTTAGTTTTAAAATCAATATATCATGTTTTTAAAGTGTTTATTCAAAAAAATTATTACTTTATAAACAAATAGTTTCTAAAATGTATATTCTTTTTTCAAAATATTATAATTTTGAAATATTTATTTGTAATACATTAAAATCTGATTTATAAAGAGATCCTTTGGAATACCTTAAAAAACTGTTGTGTTTATATAAATTCCATGGTTCATATCATACAATCACAAATATTAAAGTGTGGAGATCTAGAATATAGCGAGTACAAGTTTTACCACTATTCATTTTCGGTCGCTGTTTCGGTGACTAGTATATTTAGCGATCGATTTTTGTTATTTAACGACCACTTTCAATAGTTGCTAAAACGTAATTTTTTGTAATGTTTGGAGGATCCATTTTATAACAAGTATAATCTTAGAAGTTCTTGCAAATATGAATTTTGTTAGTTTTAAAATCAAAATATTATCTTTTTAAAGTGTTTATTTCACAGTACCATGAAAAAAATTCTTACTTTACAAATAAATAGTTTCTAAAATGTATATTCTTTACTCAAAATATTATAATTTGTAAATATTTATTTGTAATACATTAAAATCTTATTTATACAGAGATCCTTTGGAATACCATAAAAAGACGTTGTGTTTGTATAAATTCTATGGTTCATATCATACAATGAGAAATACTAAAGTGTGGTGATCTAGAATTTAGCGACTGGAATTTTTACCACTACTCATTTTCGGTTGCAATTTCGATGACTAGTATATTTTGCGATCGATTTTCGTTATTTAACGACCAATTTCGGTATAATCTTAGTAGTCCTTGCAAATATGAATTTGGTTATTCATCAAGTAAAAGGGGAAAGGGAAACTCGAGATCACAAATTGATTCCTTACAAAGCATATATCAAAGGAATGATTGAGAATTTTAAAGATATAGAGTTTCATCATATTTCAAGAGAAGATAATCAATTAGCTGAAGCTCTTGCTACTTTGTCATCCATGTTTGAGGTTAGTCAAGAGGAGGAATTGCCAATGATTAAAATGCAAAGTTATTAAAATCTAGTATATTGTCATTTCATAGAAGAAGAGGTGGATGGTAAACCGTGGTATTTCGATATTAAGCGATACCTCAAGAGTAGAGAATATCCTGATTCAGCCTCAGAGAATGATAAAAGAATGTTAAGAAGATTAGCCTCTGGTTTCGTGTTGAATGGAGATATGTTGTATAAACGAAATCATGATATGATGCTACTCCAATGTGTGGATTCAAAAGAGGCAGAGTTGATATTGCAAGAAATACATGAAGGAACTTTCGGAACACATATGAATGAACATTCTATGGCTAGGAAGATACTAACGGCTGGTTATTTCTGGATGACTATGGAAAATGATTGTTGTCTGCATGTGAGAAAGTGTCATAAATGTCAAGTGTATGCCGACAATGTTCATGTGTCACCTACTACTTTGAATGTTTTATCTGCGCCATGGCCTTTCTCCATGTGGGGTATAGATGTCACTAACGCTATTGAACCAAAAGCATTAAATGGACACCGATTCATACTTGTGGCCATAGATTATTTTACAAAGTAGGTTGAAGCTGCTTCCTATGCTAATGTGACCAGAAAAGTGGTGGCAAAATTTATAAGGAAAAAGTTGATTTGCAAATATGAAATTCCTGAAAGAATTATTACTGATAATGCCACTAATTTGAACAATCATATGATGTCAGAGCTATGTGAAAAGTTCAAGGTTAATCATCATAATTCTTCCCCCTATCGACCAAAGATGAATGAAGCGGTTGAAGCGACAAATAAGAACATAAAGAAAAGGAAAATGATATTTTGACATTGCATTTTCTCTTACTTCTGTTTGACACTCCGACGTAGCATGTGATGTCCCGCGTGACAATGAAACAGAAAACGTAGTTGTTTTTGGCATTCCACCCCTGAGACACATATGTGTCTTCCAAAATTACAAACAGCGAACCACTTATTTTAATTGAGCTACCCACTTAGTGTTTTTGCCCCTAAGACACGTGTGTGTTCCAAAACTACACACACCGAACCACTTATTTGAACTGAGCTAACCACTTAGTGTTTTCACCCCTCAGACACGTGTGTGTTCCAAAACTACACACAACGAACCACTTATTTTAACTCAGCTAACCACTTAGACATTCCACCCGAGACACGTGTGTGTGTTACAAAACTACACATAGCGAACCACTTATTTGAACTGAGCTAACCACTTAGTGTTTTCACCCCTCAGACATGTGTGTGTTCCAAAACTACACACAACGAACCACTTATTTGAACTGAGTTAACCACTTAGACATTCCACCCAAAACACGTGTGTGTTCCAAAACTACACGTAGCGAAGCACTTATTTGAACTGAGCTAACCACTTAGACATTGCACCCCTGAGACACATGTGTCTGTTCAAAAATTACACACAGCGAACCACTTATTTGAACTGACCTATCCACTTAGTCTTTTCACCTCTGAGACACGTGTGTGTTCCAAAACTACACACAGCGAACCACTTATTTGAACTGAGTTAACCACTTAGATCTTCCACTCCTGAGACACATGTGTGTGTTCCAAAACTACACACAGCGAACCACTTAGGTGAACTGAGCTAACCACTTAGACCTACCACCCCCGAGACACATGTGTGTGTTCCAAAATTACACACAGCGAACCACTTATTTGAACTCAGCTAACCACTTAGACATTCCACCCCTGAGACACATGTGTGTGTTCCAAAATTACACACAGTGAACCACTTATTTGAACTGAGCTAACCACTTAGTGTTTTCACCCCTGAGACCCGTGTGTATGTTCCAAAACTACACTCAGCGAACCACTTATTTGAACTGAACTAACCACTTAGACCTTCCATTCCTGAGACACATGTGTGTGTTCCAAAACTACACACAACGAACCACTTAGGTGAACTGAGCTAACCACTTAGACCTACCACCCTTGAGACACATGTGTGTGTTCCAAAATTACACACATCGAACCACTTATTTGAACTGAGATAACTAGTTAGACATTCTACCCCTGAGACACATGTGTGTGTTCCAAAATTACACACAACGAACCACTTATTTGAAGTGAGCTAACCACTTAGTATTTTCACCCCTCAGACACGTGTGTGTTCCAAAACTACACACAACGAACCACTTATTTTAACTCAGCTAACCACTTAGACATTCCACCCGAGACACGTGTGTGTGTTACAAAACTACACATAGCGAACCACTTATTTGAACTGAGCTAACCACTTAGTGTTTTCACCCCTCAGACATGTGTGTGTTCCAAAACTACACACAACGAACCACTTATTTTAACTGAGTTAAACACTTAGACATTCCACCCGAAACACGTGTGTGTTCCAAAACTACACGTAGCGAAGTACTTATTTGAACTGAGCTAACCACTTAGACATTGCATCCCTGAGACACATGTGTCTGTTCAAAAATTACACACAGCGAACCACTTATTTGAACTGACCTAACCACTTAGTCTTTTCACCTCTGAGACACGTGTGTGTTCCAAAACTACACACAGCGAACCACTTATTTGAACTGAGTTAACTACTTAGATCTCCCACTCCTGAGACACATGTGTGTGTTCCAAAACTACACACAACGAACCACTTAGGTGAACTGAGCTAACCACTTAGTGTTTTCACCCCTCAGACATGTGTGTGTTCCAAAACTACACACAACGAACCACTTATTTTAACTGAGTTAACCACTTAGACATTCCACCCGAAACATGTGTGTGTTCCAAAACTACACGTAGCGAAGCACTTATTTGAACTGAGCTAACCACTTAGACATTGCACCCCTGAGACACATGTGTCTGTTCAAAAATTACACACAGCGAACCACTTATTTGAACTGACCTATCCACTTAGTCTTTTCACCTCTGAGACACGTGTGTGTTCCAAAACTACACACAGCGAACCACTTATTTGAACTGAGTTAACCACTTAGATCTTCCACTCCTGAGACACATGTGTGTGTTCCAAAACTACACACAGCGAACCACTTAGGTGAACTGAGCTAACCACTTAGACCTACCACCCCCGAGACACATGTGTGTGTTCCAAAATTACACACAGCGAACCACTTATTTGAACTCAGCTAACCACTTAGACATTCCACCCCTGAGACACATGTGTGTGTTCCAAAATTACACACAGTGAACCACTTATTTGAACTGAGCTAACCACTTAGTGTTTTCACCCCTGAGACCCGTGTGTATGTTCCAAAACTACACTCAGCGAACCACTTATTTGAACTGAACTAACCACTTAGACCTTCCATTCCTGAGACACATGTGTGTGTTCCAAAACTACACACAACGAACCACTTAGGTGAACTGAGCTAACCACTTAGACCTACCACCCTTGAGACACATGTGTGTGTTCCAAAATTACACACATCGAACCACTTATTTGAACTGAGCTAACCAGTTAGACATTCTACCCCTGAGACACATGTGTGTGTTCCAAAATTACACACAACGAACCACTTATTTGAAGTGAGCTAACCACTTAGTATTTTCACCCCTCAGACACGAGTGTGTTCCAAAACTACACACAGCGAACCACTTATTTGAACTGAGCTAACCACTTAGGCATTCCACCCCTGAGACATACGAGTGTGTTCCAAAACTACACACAGCGAACCACTAATTTGAACTGAGCTAACCACTTAGACCTACCACCCCCGAGACACATGTGTGTGTTCCAAAATTACACACAGCGAACCACTTATTTGAACTCAGCTAACCACTTAGACATTCCACCCCTGAGACACATGTGTGTGTTCCAAAATTACACACAGTGAACCACTTATTTGAACTGAGCTAACCACTTAGTGTTTTCACCCCTGAGACCCGTGTGTATGTTCCAAAACTACACTCAGCGAACCACTTATTTGAACTGAGCTAACCACTTAGACCTTCCATTCCTGAGACATATGTGTGTTCCAAAACTACACACAACGAACCACTTAGGTGAACTGAGCTAACCAGTTAGACCTACCACCCTTGAGACACATGTGTGTGTTACAAAATTACACACAGCGAACCACTAATTTGAACTTAGCTAACTACTTATTGTTTTCACCCCTTAGACACGTGTGTGTTCCAAAACTACACACAGCGAACCACTTATTTGAACTGAGCAAACCACTTAGGCATTCCACCCCTGAGACACATGTTTGTGTTCCAAAATTACACACAGCGAACCACTTATTTGAACTTAGATAACTACTTAGTGTTTTCAGCCCTCAGACTCGTGTGTGTTCCAAAAGTACACACAGCGAACCACTTATTCGAACTGAGCTAACCACTTAGACATTGCACCCCTGAGACACATGTGTGTGTTCTAAAATTACACACAGCGAACCACTTATTTGAATTGAGCTTACCACTTAGTGTTTTCGCCCCTCAGACACGTGTGTTCTCCAAAACTACACACAGCGAACCACTTATTTGAACTGAGCTAACCACTTAGACCTTCCATTCCTGAGACACATGTGTGTGTTCCAAAACTACACACAACGAACCACTTATTTGAACTGAGCTAACCACTTACACCTACCACCACCGAGACACATGTGTGTGTTCCAAAATTACACACAGCGAACCACTTATTTGAACTGAGCTAACCACTTAGGCATTCCACCCCTGAGACTCATGTTTGTGTTCCAAAATTACACACAGCGAACCACTTATATGAACTTAGATAACTACTTAGTGCTTTCAGCCCTCAAACTCGTGTGTGTTCCAAAAGTACACACAGCGAACCACTTATTTGAACTGAGCTAACCACTTAGACATTGCTCCCCTGGGACACATGTGTGTGTTCTAAAATTACACACAGCGAACCACTTATTTGAATTGAGCTAACCACTTAGTGTTTTCGCCCCTCAGACACGTGTGTGTTCCAAAACTACACACAGCGAACCACTTATTTGAACTGAGCTAACCACTTAGACCTTCCATTCCTGAGACACATGTGTGTGTTCCAAAACTACACACAACGAACCACTTTGGTGAACTGAGCTAACCACTTACACCTACCACCCCCGAGACACATGTGTGTGTTCCAAAATTACACACAGCGAACCACTAATTTGAACTTAGCTAACCACTTAGGCATTCCACCCCTAAGACACATGTTTGTGTTCCAAAATTACACACAGCGAACCACTTATTTGAACTTAGATAACTACTTAGTGCTTTCAGCCCTCAGACTCGTGTGTGTTCCAAAAGTACACACAGCGAACCACTTATTTGAACTGAGCTAACCACTTAGGCATTCCACCCCTGAGACACATGTGTGTGTTCTAAAATTACACACAGTGAACCACTTACTTGAACTCAGCTAAGCACTTACTGTTTTCACTCCTGAGACACGTGTGTGTTCGAAAGCTACACACAGCGAACCACTTATTTGAACTGAACTAACCACTTAGTGTTTTCACCCTTCAGACACGTGTGTATTCCAATACTACACACAACGAACCACTTATTTCAACTGAGCTAACCACTTAGACCTACCACCCTTGAGACACATGTGTGTGTTCCAAAGTTACACATAGCGAACCACTTATTTGAACTGACCTAACCACTTAGACATTCCATCCCTGAGACACATGTGTGTGTTCCAAAATTACACACAACAAACCAGTTATTTGAACTGAGCTAAACACTTAGTATTTTCACCCCTCAGACACGTGTGTGTTCCAAAAATACGCACAACGAACCACTTATTTGAATTGTGCTAACCACTTAGTGTTTTCACCCCTCAGACACGTGTGTGTTCCAAAACTACACACAGCGAACCACTTATTTGAACTGAGCTAACCGCTTAGGCATTCCACCCCTGAGACACATGTGTGTGTTCCAAAATTAAACACAGCGAACCACTTATTTGAACTTAGCTAACTACTTAGTGTTTTCACCCCTCAGACACGTGTGTGTTCCAAAACTACACACAGCGAACCACTTATTTGAACTGAGCTAACCACTTAGATATTCCACCATTGAGACACATGTGTGTGTGCCAAAATTACACATAGTGAGCCACTTATTTGAACTGAGCTAACCGCTTAGTGTTTTCACCCCTGAGACACGTGTGTGTTCCAAAACTACACTTAGCGAACCACTTATTTGAACTGAGCTAACCAATTAGACCTTCCATTCCTGAGACACATGTGTGTGTTCCAAAACTACACACAACGAACCACTTAGGTGAACTGAGCTAACCACTTAGACCTACCACCCTTGAGACACATGTGTGTGTTCCAAAATTACACACAACGAACCACTTATTTGAACTGAGCTAACCAGTTAGACGTTCCACCCCTGAGACACATGTGTGTGTTCCAAAATTAGACACAACGAACCACTTATTTGAACTGAGCTAACGACTTAGCTTTTTCACCCCTCAGACTCGTGTGTGTTCCAAAACTACACACAGCGAACCACTTATTTGAACTGAGCTAACCAGTTAGACGTTCCACCCCTGAGACACATGTGTGTGTTCCAAAATTAGACACAACGAACCACTTATTTGAACTGAGCTAACGACTTAGCTTTTTCACCCCTCAGACTCGTGTGTGTTCCAAAACTACACACAGCAAACCACTTATTTGAACTGAGCTAACCACTTAGGCATTCCACCCCTGAGACACATGTGTGTGTTCAAAAATTACACACAGGGCACCAGTTACTTGAACTAAGCTAAGCACTTACTGTTTTCACTCCTGAGACACGTGTATGTTCCCAAACTACACACAGCGAACCACTTATTTGAACTGAGCTAACCACTTAGTGTTTTCACCCTTCAGACACGTGTGTATTCCAAAACTACACACAACGAACCACTTATTTCAACTGAGCTAACCACTTAGACCTACCACCCTTGAGACACATGTGTGTGTTCCAAAGTTACACACAGCAAACCACTTATTTGAACTGACCTAACCACTTAGACATTCCATCCCTGAGACACATGTGTGTGTTCCAAAATTACACACAACAAACCAGTTATTTGAACTGAGCTAAACACTTACTATTTTCATCCCTCAGACACGTGTGTGTTCCAAAAATACGCACAACGAACCACTTATTTGAATTGTGCTAACCACTTAGTGTTTTCACCCCTCAGACACGTGTGTGTTCCAAAACTACACACAGCGAACCACTTAGGTGAACTGAGCTAACCACTTAGACCTACCACCCCCGAGACACATGTGTGTGTTCCAAAATTACACACACCGAACCACTTATTTGAACTGAGCTAACCACTTAGACATTCCACCCCTGAGACACATGTGTGTGTTCCAAAATTACACACAGTGAACCACTTATTTGAACTGAGCTAACCACTTAGTGTTTTCGCCTTTGAGACACGTGTGTGTGTTCCAAAACTACACTCAGCCAACCACTTATTTGAACTGAGCTAACCACTTAGACCTTCCATTCCTGAGACACATGTGTCTGTTGCAAAACTACACACAACGAACCACTTATTTGAACTGAGCTAACCACTTAGACCTACCACCCTTGAGACACATGTGTGTGTTCCAAAATTACACACAGCGAACCACTTATTTGAACTGAGCTATCCACTTAGACATTCCATCCCTGAGACACATGTGTGTGTTCCAAAATTACACACAACAAACCAGTTATTTAAACTGAGCTAAACACTTAGTATTTTCACCCCTCAGACACGTGTGTGTTCCAAAACTACGCACAGCGAACCACTTATTTGAACTGAGCTAACCACTTAGGCGTTCCACCCCTGAGAAACATGTGTGTGTTCCAAAATTACATACAGCGAACCACTTATTTGAACTTAGCTAACTACTTAGTGTTTTCACTCCTCAGACACGTGTGTGTTCCAAAACTACACACAGCGAATCACTTATTTGAACTGAGCTAACCACTTAGACATTGCACCCCTGAGACACGTGTGTGTTCTAAAATTACACACAGCGAACCACTTATTTAAACTGAGCTAACCACTTAGTGTTTTTACCCCTCATACACGTGTGTGTTCCAAAACTACACACAGCGAACCACTTATTTGAACTGAGCTAACCACTTAGCCAAAAACAACTGTGTTTTCTCTTTCATTGCCACGCGGTACAGCACATGCCACGTCGGAGTGTCAAACAGAGGTAAGAGAAAATGCAGTGTCAAAATAACATTTTCCTAAAGAAAATAATCCAGAAGATGGTTGTGATGTGTAAAGATTGGCATGAAATGTTACCGTTTGCTTTGCATGGTTATCGCACTTCGGTGAGAACATCAACAGGAGCAACGCCTTTCTCTCTTGTATATGGAATGGAAGCAGTATTACCATTTGAAGTCGAAATACTTTCTCGCAGAGTATTCATGGAGACCAAGTTGGAAGAAGCTGAATGGGTCTAAGCAAGATATGATCAGCTTAGTTTCATTGATGAGAAGAGGTTAGCCGTTGTGTGTCATGGACAATTGTATCAAAGAAGAATGAAAAAGGCATTTGACAAAAAAGTTCGTCCGTGAGAATTTTGTGAAGGAAATCTTGTGGTTAAAAAAATCATATCTGTTCAAAAGGATCATCGCTGTAAATGGATGCCTAACTATGAAGGTCCATATGTGGTAAAGAAAGCCTTCTCTGGAGGAGCACTAATTCTCACAAGGATGGATGGGGAAGAGTTACCATTACCAAGTTAACTCTGACACAGTCAAAATGTTCTATGCATAATATGATTCCATAAGTTGGGGAATGTAATATTTGGAAACATTGAATGATATTGAAATTGTATCTGCATATTTCTTTTGATAAAATAAAATTTCTTTTGATTTCTCCTTTATATATTTTTGTTATGCTAAGACAAGTATACACCACGAGTAGGCTACGAGATTTTTCAAATTTTGAAGGATGTTGAGGAATGAAAAAAAAAATGAAAAATATCTTAAAGCCTGATATAAAAAAAACTAAAATAAATTCTTTTCTCAATTTAACATATTGAATGCATATGTTTTGGATAAAACCCTTTGAGCCTTCTTTGAGCCTATTTAACGAGAAATGTTTACTCCAGTGATAAAAATTGTCAAAAAAGATTTTTCATATTGGGGCAATTAGATCTTATTTGTCCCGATTTCAAAAAATTCATTTACTAGAGGCATTAACATAAATATAATAAAAAAAATATAAGTCCATTAGACTGAAAACCCGCAAAGGGCAGTCTAAGCAAAAGTTAGGACATATAAAAGAGTAAAAAACAAAAAGAGAAGAAATAAAAAATCCACTCATGTTAAAAGTCATTGAAGTCTGTTACAAAAGCTAATCTTTTTGAAAATTAAAGCAATCAAGACCCAAAATGATACATGGCCATTTTTCTCATCCCAAAGATAAAAACCATAAAATATCCATTGCACCTTTCTTTGAGCCTAATACAAATTTTTTTTTCTTCTTTTAAAATATATACCTTGAACAAGGATCATGAAGTGATAGTAAGTTTAAGTCTGCATATCAAAAGTTTCTTAAAAGAAAATTCATAAAAAAAGTGCTACAAAAGGCTCCCAAATCAGAAAAAAAAAGAGAGAAGAAATTCAAAAATGAAAATGTGTCATCAAAATAAAAAGATGACAAATCACAAAAAAAAGTGTTCTCACAAAATGAGCAAAAAAAAAAACAAAGAAGAAAAATTAAAGAAGAAACTCAGAAGAAAGCCTTGGCTGTTTTTCACAAACTAATAATTGATAATCTTTGTTCCAAAATTATAACCCATAAACACTTTTTGGACCTTTAATATCCTTTCCTTCAAAACCCTTTAACATCTAGCCACATTACAAGCCCAATGAAGTCCACGTTGATTGGGGAATGATTGTTAATGATTTTCACTTAGAATAGTCTTGCAATAAAAGAATATGACTGATAACATGTGTTGAAAAGAAGAAAAAAAATGTGTTGAAAAGAAATGAAAATGAAAGAAAAGAAAAAAAGAAAAAATTTGAATGCCTCTGGTAAAGGAAAGTGATACCAGATTTGAAACTCAAATAACATTGATAAAGTCAACACTGGAGCAATTCTTTCTCATTTGTTTTTTCCATTTTCTTCTTAGTCCAACATTGAGTTTTATTATTTATTCAGTTTTTTTTTTGTTGCCCTTAAAATCCAAAACTGAGGCACTCTTTGTTTAATTTAATCTAAATTTCATTCCCTTTTGGAAGTGCAATTTTCTCAATAAGTGTTCACTCTCCTAATTTTCATCCAGTGCTCACAAGCCACCCCTTTGAACCCAATTTCTCATATTTCAAAACTGGGGCAATTTCATTGCATTCATGTTTAGCTCTCAAAGAACATTATATTTTCAAAATAAAAGTTGCACCCATACTCCATACTAAAAACTAGGGCACTTTCATTGCCTATTTGGAGTTTAACATTCCTTTCCATATTTTCGTCCATCTACCTATTTTGATACATATGCATTAAAATATTAGAATTGATAACATTCACAATTTTTGTATCAGACATTAAGATTTGTGGATATGTTTTGCAAAATGAGAAAAAAATCAAAATCAAAATTCATTACCAATAAATTCAATTATTGCATAGAAACATTTGGTTTAGAGAAATTGATAAAGAAAAAATGATTCAGAATTTATTTTTTAAAATAATCAAAATTCTCATGCATTCCAACAAAGATTTTTAGAAAGGGTAAAAATGTCATGCATTCAAACATGCATTCTTCAAATAAATAAAGATCAAATCATCCTGCATTCAAATATGTATTTTCATTAAGAAAAAATTAGATTTCATGCATTCACACATGCACCATTCATCATCAGAAACTCAAAGTTTCATGCATTACTCATCATTAAAAACTCAAAGTGTCATTCACCATTCATCAAGAGAAACTCAAAGTTTCATGCATCTTTCCATTCATCATAAACTCAAAGTTTCATTCATCATTTCCAAAAGTGAAACTCAAAGTTTCCATTCATTTAAACATACATTCAATCAAAAAGAGAAACTCAAAGTTTCCATTCGTTCAAAGTAAGAAAAAATTCTCATGTATTCAAAGAAACTCAAAGTTTCCATGCATTCATACATGCATATTTTTCAGACAAATGAACATTCAAAGTTGACCTTTTCGGATGAGCGACTTAAAGTCTGCCTCCATGATTAGAAGATAAAAGATAGACGACTCAAAATCGACCTTTTAATGAAGAATAACTCAAAGTTATGTTAGGGAAAGGACTCAAAGTTGAATCCCTATTGAAGAAAGAATTCAAAGTTGTATCTCCAGTGAAGAAAGGACTCAAAGTCGTATCTTCACATAAACATTTGACTCAAGGTTGTTACAATTAGAGAAAGAACTCAAAGTTGTATCTCTACTGTTGAAAGGTGGCTCAAAATCAACCTTATATTTGGAAAAAGGACTCAAAGTCGAATCTCTAGTGAAGAAAGAACTCAGTTGAATCATCACAGAAGCTCATTTTTCAAAGTTATAGAGAAAGGACTCAAAGTCGTACCTCTATCTAGGTCAAGGTCCAAGCCATATTGGATGCCTAACCCTCTCGTCCTCAAAAAGTCAAGGTTTCGACATCATTTTAAATCTTTTTAAATTTTAAGCTTCAGAAAATATTTTCATCACGGACAAAATTAGTTATTTCTACATTTACTTATCTTTTACTCTAAAAGCTTGGAAATTTCAATTTTCAAAGTTATTAAGTAAAAGTTAAGTAAAGAGGGGCAGCTGTCAATACCCGATTTTGTCCGGGTAAAAATTTACCGATAAAATTTTTATTAATAAATGGTTTATTCATAATTTTGTAGATGCTTTAATAATTTTTTTAATTAAATCAAATTGATTAAAAATTCTTGTTAAAAATAAAATGTTTTTTTAATTTTTAATAAAGGAAGGAAAAAATGAATGACTAATTAGAATTAATTAAAATTGAAAAAAAAGTGAGTGGGTAAAATAAAATTCAAATAATTTCAAAATAAGTTTGAAATTCAAAAATTCAAAAAATGAAAAAAATCAAAATTGCTTGCCACGTGGCAAGCTAGGAGTTAGGAATGGAGAGGATTTGGTGAGTAAAAGGGAAGAATGATAATGGAATAACGGATTTGAAGCATGTAATGGGTGAGCAAGGAAAAATTGAAGGAAAAACATTCTGCATAAGAGGGGTCACAGTTTCGTCATTTGAAAAGAGAAAATCGTCAAATTGCAAAAGAGAAGTAGAGAGAAAAAAAATTAGAAAAAAGTTCTTGAAATCGGAAGTGGAGAAAGAAACAGGAGGGTCTGGAGTTGACTTATACCTTTGTTTTTGAGATTCAAGAGCCATAAACATGCTGAGAAGTTGGGAATCCAGAGAAGGAGAAGAAACAAGAGACCAAAGAACAGTAGATTATACCATACTTCAAGAGGTATCAGGATTATTGTTCATTGCTGCATTGGTCTATTCTGATTGTGATTTTGTTCATCCTTGTTCTGATTGTGATTTTTATTCATTGTTGCACTAATCTGGTTATGTTTCTATGCTCTGATTTTAATTATCTCGTTCTTTTTCACTGATGTAATTATATGCGTTGTACTCTAAATGATTATGTATTCTGAATGCAGTTCTTGCATTTTGTTTCCATATACATTGCAAGACAATAAATCTGTGTATAACCTCAGTCCAGAAATTCAATCAATACCAAGCAGAGTCTAATTTAAACTCATAGAAACCAAATCAATTCAAGAAATTAACCATAGCAACCTTAAATTGTTTAAATCATCTAAAAAAAGGAAGAAGAGGAGAAGAATGAGTGTCGCATTGAAGCGCCTATGTTCCTCTTCATCATTGCCGAGTCACTGTCCAACTCCAGCGAGCCACGTTTCCTTTGCACCGCCATCCTTCTTCCTTAATAGCAATCACCACTTCCACACAATAGCGAGTGGCACTTTCATGGTTTGATATTCCTTTGCCACAGTCACACTCCATCTTACCTTCTCCCTCTCACTACCAATCACCGCCACGCCGCCGTTAAACAACAAACCTAGTGCTACTGCTTCCAATCTTCATTATCTCATTTCACCTCCACAACTCAACCATTGTGAAGTTTCTGTAAAACCTCCGTTCGCGAGGTAACGTGACTTTGCAACCCACACGCCACACTTTTCTACCCTCCACTGCAACTTTTCATTCCACAACCACAACACCGTTCCTTTATCCCCTTTCACTTCATATTTTAGTTATTCTAAACCCTAATTAGATTTCTAGAGTAAGAGTAATTAATAGGTATGAATTGGTGAAGTTAAAGAAATGTGGGGATTGATGCTACTGCCACTGCTTTATTTTTGTCTTTTACTTGTAGTCTTAATTGAAATTTAGGGTAATTGAGGTAGAGAGTGAAATGAGGTGGTATCGGGCCCAATTTCTTTTCGGATTTGGCATGGTATTAATTAAAAATGGTGATTGAAATTTATGTAAGTAAAAGAAACAAAACTGGAATAAGACATTGGAAGTATAAGCAACGTGTGAGTAGGTGATTAGGCTATATATGAGATAAAGAAAGTGATGCAGGAGATGAAATCATGAATAAAATTGGCAAAGTAAAGATAAGAGTGAATAAGGTGCAGTGTTGTGGAGATGGGCTTAGCCTAGTTTTTTTAGTTTAATGTGAAATGAACATAAAAAATAAATTAAAAGGATTATGTGACATAAATTAAAATCGGTATAGAATGAATGAATAAGAAATAATGTGAGTACAATGGGCTTAGCAAAATTTTCTTTCAATAAAAAATAAATGGTTGGTGAATTGGAAAGTGAGTGAAGTGATTTTGAATAAATATGTTAAATTGTGAATTGGGCTTATCCCATAATTTGTTTATTGATGTGACATGTGAAGTAAAATATGAAAGTGCAGTGAAGAATTAAATTGGAGAGAGAAATCAAAATTTGATTAAGTTTGGTATTAAATTGAGAAAGAGGGAATGGATTGGAAGCAACGTAGCTATGGTGTTGGGTTTACCTATTTGTTAGTTTCCAACACCTAAATAATAAGGATTAAATTGGAATAAAAAATTAAAGAGAGAGAGAACGTGGTTCTTTTCCATTAAATGTAGCTTTGATGTGAGATTGAACCTATCTAGTTAAAAAAAAGGTTTAATTTAACTTATAGATTTTTTTTTAATTTTTATTTTAGCTTCATAAATTATCTATATTAATTTGAGATTTTTTTCTTTGGTTTCACCATTATTTTTTTTTTTTTTTTTTTTTTTTTTTTTTTTTTTTTTTGAAAAAAAAGTAAAGTCTTAAAAATGATTTAACTAAATTTTCAAATGACCGTACGCGTCATGCGGGACTTATTTTTAAAAATAATAATAATAATAAATTTTCGTTTAAATATCCAAATGGTCACACGCATCATACGGAATTTAATTCGAAAAGTTTTAACTTCGTGTGGAATATCAAAAGGCCGTACGCGTCAAGCGATATCCAAGAATGAAGTTTAATTTTCAAAAAATAATAAAAATATAAAAATTCAAAAGAATAAAAAATATCAAGTTTCTCAAAATAACTCATCTATCTTTTAGAACTACGTATTCTCTGATTCTTCACCCATTAAGGATGTTGATACGTAGGAGCAAGGTCAATCCTTGTTGGGTCCTTTAATTTAAATTTTGTTTTTATTTTAATTGCATTTTACTTATATTTTTGGGAAAATAAACATTTTTAAAACCACATTTGATTTTCCTCATTTAATTAAAGGTATTGTCTTAGGACAGGCGCTGTGGGGTGTTAATACCTTCCCCACGCGTAACCGACTCTTGAGCTCATCTCCAGTTCGCAGACCTTTCCTTATTCTTTTATTGGTTTTTCGTAGTTCTCCATAATAAACTATAGTGGCGACTCCATCTCTTTCTTTCATTGTTTGATTGATGTGCAGACAAAATTTGTGTGTATTATTGCACCAGAAGAGATGCTTCTTGGAAAGGCAATGATATCTAGATAGTGGAGATGCTGCGTAGTGAAGAATAAGTACATGAAAAGGATCAAGAATCAATTCAGAACTGATCAACTGCAACCAACAAAATCAGCACTGTATGGGAATCTCTGGAGCTAGAGAATAAGGACAAGATTGTAACCTGCCCTTGGTCAAGAGACACGACTGGTCAATGTTCAGCAACATGTGACACACCTGCATGTGGAACAACCATGCTTAAATAGAAGAATCTTCACAGTGCCACGTGTCAGATTAATTCGTGGTCAATTGGTCAAAAAGCAGTTCAGAATATTCTCTGGAGATAAGTACAGTTAGTCTCTTACTGTGCAACAGAATTTGTGCATGCATTTGTTATGTCCTGCAGTGTTCGATGTTTTGTTTATTTGTGCATTAGAGTTTCCTTAAATTGGAATAGGTACTGCATTCACTTGCACACACCTTACACTACTCATTGTGTGAACACTAAATCTCTCGAACCCATTGAGCATTCTGCCTTTGTCTTCAACCAAACCATGGCCTCCTCCTCAACTCATTGAGTACTATGATATTGATGTGGAGAATGAGTTGATTGAAGAAGTCAAAGCTCATAGTGAGATCAATGTGGCCACATTGAACAAAATCGGGCTGTAGAAGGTTAATGAGAATCAACAGATTTGCAAAGCCAGTGCTGAAGAAGATGAGATGGATGACGCTGGCACTGGAACAAGTGCAGCTGCTGAGCAGTTTACTGGAGAATATCTGGGAACTGGAGACCAGTCTTACTCTAGTTTTGAGCAACTGATGATCAATCAACTGAACAACATTGAAACCAATCAAAGGTCGCATCATGAGTATTGTGAAACCCATTTCCAAAACCTAGAAGAGCGTGTTAATGACATTCAAGGCAAGCTGGGGTAAATGTTCTGTGGGCCAAATGATTAGTGTGCACACTACATGTTTAATGTTGTTCCCCTCCATTTGATGAACTCAATGGGGGAGAATTGTGTGTGTTTCGTTTGTGTATGTTTCGTGTGTCTGTCCTGTTATTTTACAGTTTGTTGTTTGTCATCTGTTTCAATCTGTCTTTCAGTTTGGCTTGCTTTAGTTTAGATCTGCTTAGTATATTAATAAGCTTGGGTTGATTGAATATTTGTTGGGTATGTGCCAGTCTCTGCAGCTCAGTTATATTTCTAGTTTGTTGATGTTTCTCTTAATCATGATCTATGCCTTTGATGTAATTGGCAACTTGCTATGATGATTGACCTCCACGGGTCAATATACATTAATGAAATGATTGCCTTATGTTATTAATCTCTTTATATGCTTTTTAGGGACATCAAAGTATGGGGGAGTAAAACATCTTGATCTGAATAAACTGAGTCTGGATACAGGAAGAAATTTAATTAACTATGTTTTAACTCAACCAGTTGATTTGATATTTTTGCTCTGAACCTATTGGACCTTGTGATGCTAATAAACTGTTTGAGTAAAAAGACAGGTATGTTAGGTTCAAATTGTTAAACTCAACACACATCAGATTGCTTCATCAAATTGGGGGAGATTGTTAGCACCAAGGCTAAGTATGTGAATTGATGAAGTCAAGAAAGACCATAGCTTGCTAAGGTTTCTGATGAATTGGATATGGACTATGTTAGATCAATGCCTAGCACGTGAGCTGATGAAGACTGCCTCATGAAGAATCTGTTGGAACCAACCTGGACCAGAATTGTTCAAGTGAAGACTTTGAGCCAACATGAAGATGGCTGGGTGATTAGGTCTTGGTCCTTAGTTGAGTTTGTGTGTTGGTAGTTGGCTTAGTCCTTAATCATTAGTGGCATGGTTCATCATTTCTGAGGTGCTAAGATTCACAAATATTTTTATTAAAACTGTTTTTAAGAAAAATAACCCAAACTGATTTTTGCTGGAAAATGTTTTTCAATCAATTGAATTTCTAAAACAATCGATTGAATGTGACAGTTATTTTTGTTACTACTGGAATCTTTGACTGGGTCAACTAACGGTCAATTCAATCGATTGCATGGTTTGTTAAATTAATTGAACTATGACAGCTAAGCTATTTTTAAAATTGATTTGGGTATTTAAAGGAATGGGCACTATCATTTTCAGTGATCCAAGATTTCTGAAAAGCATTGCTTGAGATTTTCTAAGAGAGATATAGCGCCCCTTTTGTGCGATCATCATTTGACAAAGCTTTTCAAATCAAGAAACCTCCAAGAACGTGAATCTTTAAAGCATCCTTGAGTGAGGTTCTTGCTACGTTGGTTCTGGACCAAAGCTAAGTCTTCTACACCTGATCTTCATTCTTTGTAATTTGTTTTGTGTAGAAGTACTGTCTGATCAATTCCTGATCTTACTGTTTTGTAATCTATTTGTTGTTTTTCAATTGAGTTGGTGCAGTGGGTTTCTGCATTGGACTCACATCTGTTGAGGGGTTCAGTAAAGTGTGAGTGCTGCGGGAAGCAGTGTTGCTTGCGGACTGCAAGTGTTGTAGTGCAGTGGGTTTCTGCACTGGTTACACACTAGCTGAGGGGTTCAGTGAGGTGTGGGTTTATTACTGGGAGCAGTTTGTAACTTGTTGTGAGCAATGGTTGTAAACTGATCTTGTGATCTTTTTAGTTGAAATCTTTGCTAGTTTACAAAGGACTGGACGTAACCCTTAAGGAAGGGTGAACCAGTATAATTCTTTGTGTTCTTGATTTCCTCTTCTCTCTTCTTAATCTTTTCACTATCTACTTGCTTTCGATTAATAAACTGTTCACTGAATCTGTTTACATATAATTGAATCAACTGTGTTTCTGGGTTATTTCTAATCTACAGGATTGTGTTTAATCATCTTGAATCTGGATTAACACATTTCTATACTGAAACTGTTTTCTAGGTTTATCTTTAATAATTTCCATTGTGCACAATTGATTGTTTACTGGCCAGAATTACACGAGTTGAATGATTGAATTAAGAATTTTCATTATCTATTTCAAGAACAAATCAGATTTGTGAAAAGATTTTGAAAGTTCAATTCACCCCCTTCTTGAACTCGGTCTAAACCTTATTTTATAGTTGTTTCGGGGTTGTTTCGTGGCTGTATTCAATGCAGTTTGGGCTGTTTTTGGTGGCTATTTTCGGTGTAGTTTGGGTGCCATTTTGTGGCTTTTTTGGTGCAGTTTTGCATGCTATTTTTAGTGCTGTTTTGGTGCTGTTTTTGGTGCAGTTTGGGTGCTATTTTGGGTGCTGTTTTTGGTGCAGTTTGGGTGTTGTTTGGGTGTTGTTTTAGGTGCTATTTTTGGTGTAGTTTAGGACTGTTTTGGGTGTTGTTTGGGGTTGTTTTAGTGACTATTTTCGGTGCAGTTTGGGTGCTGTTTTTGGTGCAGTTTGGGTGTTGTTTTGGTATAATTTGGGTGTTGTTTGGGGCTGTTTTGGTGGCTATTTTCGGTGTAGTTTGGGTGCTATTTTTGGTGCAGTTTGGGGTTGTTTTGGTGGCTATTTTTGGTGCAGTTTGGGTGCTGTTTTTGGTGCAGTTTGGGTGTTGTTTTTGGTACAATTTGGGTGCTATTTTTGGTGCAGTTTGGGTGTTGTTTTTGGTACAATTTTGGTGCTGTTTGGGTGGCTATTTTCGGTGCAGTTTGGGTGTTGTTTTTGGTGGTTGTGAGGTGACGTGAGAGAGAGTGAATAGAAAGAAAAAGATGAAGACGTATATGCATGTTTGCAAAAAAAAAAAAAAAAAAAAAACAAATAAATAAACAAATCATATCATTCGACAAACCCATGCAACATTATGTCCCTTCCATCATGAAAATCATACCTCCAAAGCGTTTTGTTCTTCCCTTTTCGTTGCTTCACAAGCTCTTGTTACATCCTTTTTTCAACTGTTTCCCTCTCCATTGAAGAATAGCATGATCTCTTCTTTTTTTTTTGGAACACTTCTCTCCTCTTTTTTCTTTTTTT
>Ga0209700_105022_pt1 | contig 22974 bp, 7 predicted proteins | sample SiratroredBW_FD_187528 | JGI IMG/M metagenome (GOLD analysis project Ga0209700, IMG submission 187528) | Root nodule microbial communities of legume samples collected from California, USA - Siratro red BW (SPAdes) (version 2) | ecosystem: Host-associated > Plants > Roots > Nodule | place: USA... | reverse complement strand
AAAACATAAAGAATAAAAAATACATATGATTAAAAAATAGTTTTAAAAGTTGATTTTAAAATCATACATAATTAGAAAAGTAAAACTGCACACACATATATATATATATATATATATATAAACAAACTAGAATAGCTATTTTAAATGAGAATATTTTAAGAATTTATTTTCATCAAAAAGCATTTTTTTTTTTTTGAATTTCTTCATTAAGAATGTTTTCAGCAGTTTTTTTTCATAACCTATAGGGTATCCTTTAGCAATATTTCTTCAAAAATAATATAAATAAATATTATTTATCTTATAATATAAATTAGTAATCATAAATTTTAAATATAATTTACATATTAAAAATATATATTAATTATAAATTTTAATAAAAAAATATATTTAAGAGTACTTATTCATTATAAATATAGTTATATAAAACAAAAGAAAATTTACTGTGTATTGTGCATGGTAAGATAAGAACGTGAATAGCTATTTATAAGAGTCCCTCTTCCTTATCCTTTTAAAATCACCATATCAAACTATATTTTCTTGTAAGATTCTATTTGAAGAGTCATTTTGCAAAATAATTTCAAAGAAAAAATTATCAACAAAGTCAAGCACACGTTCTGATTTTGGGCAAAAGGAACAATATTTTTGTGTTGTCTACGAAGAGGCACAAACAAAAATATACTTTTCTTTTTAAATATTATTTTTCATACTGGCTTAAATATAATAAAATACTGTACACAAAGAAAGTAAAGTGCAATAAAATATTTACCTGCTTTAAAGTCAGTCAAGTAGTGAATAATAAACAATACATCAGTACATTTATATGTGAATCTTTTATCTTATAAGACAACTTTAGGTTGAATTTTTTTTATCATTATATATGACTATTTTATCTTACAGAAACTATTAACAAAGAATATTTATTGATCTAGATTTAAACTTTGATGATTTGAACTTTAATAACTCGTCCAACAATTAGGCCGTGCTCAACCTCAGACGCAGTCGTATGTATCGGTTCCTTTACTTTTCCATTTTGTATAGTATTTTTGAGGAGACCCAGCTGGTTTTCCAGTTTGGGAGAGAAAGAAACCCTAAGAAGACCCGGTCACTGATAACTATTGAATCAACTTCCAATACTCCCAATTATTATCACTATCAATAATAGATCAATTTAGATTATAGAAATTAAAATAAATTAAAAGTGATATATATATATATATATAAAAGGGTTAAACAAAATTATTTTGCAGTACAGAAACAGAATTTCTTTTTTGTAGTTTAACGAATAAATACTTAACTAAATCATGATAAATTTGAAAAAAATGTTTTTGAAATAGTAAAATAAGAGCTAAACTTTTTTCATGAATTAAAAATTAAATTCGCCTCAATTACTTTACAGGACTTCTTTCCTGTTAGTTTTTATGAAATTTTTTTTTTATTTGACTGATAAATAACTTAATTAGACTGATAAATTTATGTAACTACAATGACATTAAATAACTAAACTATTCCATATTAAAACATGAAGAGAATACAATCATTTCATGAATGCAATCTAAGAATTCAAGTACGATAATAATAAAGCTTGATAGCAATGGATTGCAATGAGAATGTCACAGACTGAATTCTCATATTTATATGCTAAGGAGATTACTTCATCATCCTTCCTTGTGTTTCTCACTGAATTAAGGTCTTAATTCCTTTTCTCTTTTCCTCTTCTGAACAAGTATGCAATGAACTGTAGTAAAATATTCATAATGTAATATACTCCTGAATTTCCTGCACTGCTTGACTCACCACTACATTCACCCAATTGACAGAAAAAATGTAAATGATGTCACAATTAGTGAAAGTTGTATAAGAACTTAGTTCAAGTTGAGAAAATTAATGATGAAAGTAGAAGGAGTTAGAATTCTAACAATGGCGATTCAACATTTCACATGTCGGTTTTGAAAGCAATACCTGATAATTTGAGCACGTTCAAGATTTTGATTGCCCTCTCCTTCGTTTTCAAACGAATGGTCAATCCCTCCTTGACTTTGGATGTTCGCGTCAGCAAAGCTTTGTTCTCCCACATCTTTATTATTGAATGAGCTTTGTATACCTCTGGCTCTGGGTCTGGGTCTGGATACAAAGTTCAGGTAATTATAATTAAAATTGCATTGTAAACAACTATTTCATTTCCTTATTTCTCCTTTACAAAAGAAAATGTTTGGATGGTGAAAATTAGATATTCCAACTTAATTTCAATAATAGGAATTAGATAAACTGTGACACTCAAGGTGGGGTCTACTCACCACCACATAAATAATGTACCATATTAATTAATTACGACTAGTCAACAAGTCGAAAAAAAATATCCAACTTATTTTATCTTCTATTTTTTTTAGAGTGATAGTATCCACACAAAAATTCGGGATCTACAATTAGAATTAGAGCCTTGTGAAGGCTTGGTGGGATTACGGTTTGAGACTGAAAGCATTATGTTCTGTAGATTGGGTGGGTATATGATTGGTCTTGGATAAGTATTTTAGGAACCGTTTATTAGAGAACTTTGTATTAGGGTTGGGAGATCTAAATGTCCTTTTTAATTCAATTTATTTTTTACTGTTAAAAAAGGAAAAAGCGGTTTGAGACTCAAATCATTTAGTGGGTAGAGACTTATTATTACATGAATAAATTAATATTATGTATATAATTCTGAATATACATGAACTGATATCATAAGGACTATAGACATAAATACCATTTTCTCACCAATTATCTAAATTCTAACTTATCTACAACGATTCAAGTAACTTAAAAAGTTAGAATCAATAAAGTAGAAGAGATTGGTTCTTGTTTTAACTTTTCAACATAGAACCAAAGTATCAAAATAGGTTATTCATACCTTGTTAGGTTGTATGTGATCAGACATATCAAAGCAGCCAACAGAAAATAGAGAAGAAAACTGGGATCTAGGGGAGTTTGCATCTTAAATAACTAAATGAGATTGAGTTTAGCAGATAGGGTGAGAAGAAGGTATATATGCACATTTAAAGGATCCTGGGAGGGCAGAAATGGAATTTGATGTTTAAATGAAAACAAAATTTATTTAAAAAAAAAATTATCAAAACTCCTGTCACTTTCCTATTGAAAAAAAAATAAAAATAAAGGAGGGAATTGGAGAAATAACAATTGACGCAGTGGTTACGCAGTGAAAGAAAATGGGCTTGCATAAACTACTACTGTATATGGAAAAGGTGCTTGTAAATACACATGGGTTAACTAGTGCATCTCAAATAAAGATCAAGCAATAGGCACAAATGCTAGGGGAGGGCAAAGAATTAGCTGATTGTGATGAAGTGAACGCTCAAGCTCGAGATGAAGTGTACTATATTTTTTTGGAAACTATTTGCGAATGTAAATTAAGTAATTTCTCACTCTTTCACTCACGAGAGTTATGCTTTAAATTTAATATATACCGCTTAATTACGAGTCAATTTGAATTAAATTTAGGAGAATTGATGAAGCTGTTTGATTAATATTTTAAAAACATAAAGAATAAAAAATACATATGATTAAAAAAAATGGTTCTAAAAGTTTATTTTAAAAACATACATTAGAAAAGTAAAACTGCACAAACATGGTTTTAACTCTATATTTTTTACATTTATTATAGTACAATAAATAAATATATATATATATATATATATATATATATATATATATATATATATATATATATATATATATATATATATATATATATATATATATATATATATGCGTGTGTGTGTGTATATTAGACTAGCTATTTTAAATGAGAACATTTTAAGAATTATTTTTCAACAAAAAACATTCTTCCGTAATTTTCTTCAATGAGAATGTTTTCAGCAGTTTTTTCATAACCTAATCTTTTGCAATATTTCTTCAAAAAATATAAATAACTATTATTTATCTTATATCATAAATTTTAAATATAATTTACATGTTAAAAATATATATTCATTGTAAATTTTAATAAAAATTATATTTAAGAGTACTTTATTTATTATAAATATAGTTATATAAAATAAACAGTTTTGTTGTGTATTATGCAAGGTAAAATAAGAACGTGAAAATAATTTATAAGAGTCCCTCATCCTTATCCTTTTAAAATCACCATATCAAACTATATTTTCTTGTAAGATTATATTTGAAGAGTCATTTTGCAAAATAATTTTAAGAAAAGTTAACAATAAAATCAAGTGCACCTTCTAATTTTGGTCCAAAAGCAACAACATTTTTGCGTTGTTTACGAAGAGACATATAGATATTTTTAACACAAAAAAAATATAATTTTATTTTTTAAATATTATTTTTCATACTGGATTGAATATAATAAAATACTGTACATAAAGAAAGTAAAGTACAATAAAATATTGACCTGCTTTATCAGCACTAGGTTTATATGTGAATCTTTTATCTTACGAGAGAACTTTAGGTTGAACTTTTTTTTATCATTATATATGACTATTTGATCTTACCAAAACTATTATTGATTGAACTTTAATAATTACTAGTGGTGTGAACCTAAGACTCGTGCACCAATTAGATCCGTTGTCAACCGAAGACGCAGTCGTAGGTATCGGTTCCTTTACTTTTCCATTCTTTATAATATTTTTGCAGAGACCCAGCTGGTCTTTCAGTTTGGAAGAGAAAGAGAAGCTTCCCACTGATAGTGTAAACCTAAGAAGACCCCGTCACTCACCACTACTGGATCAACTTCCCAGTTATTTATAAATATCAATAATGGATCAATTTAGATTATAGAAATTAAAACATATTAAAAATGGTATTTATAAAACCTATATATATAAGTGTTAAACTAAATTATTGTTCAGTATAGGTTTTGTATAGTTTAACGAATAAATAATAAACTAAATCACGATAAATTTGAAAAGTATTTTTGAAATAGTAAAATAAGAGCTAAATTTTTTTTTCATGAATTAAAAATTAAATTTACCTCAATTACTTTACAGGACTTGTTTCCTATTAATTTTAATGAAAAATTTTCTTTATTTAACTGATAAATTTATATAATTACAATAACATTAAATAACTAAGAGAAAATAGGCCCTACGAATCTATTAATCATATCTTTATGGATATGTTTGAATTATTTCCATATTAAAGGACAAAACATCAAGAGAATGATATCATTTCATGAATATAATCCAAGAATTCAACGCATAATTGTCCCATAATTAATAAAGCTTGATAGCAATGGATTGCAATATTCTAAACTTCAACATCTTTGTTGTGCTTCTCACTGAATTTAGGTTTCAAAACTCTTTTCCTATTAGTGGGGTAGTATGCAATCAACTGTAGTAAAATATTCTTAATATGGTATACTTCTGAATCCGCTACCCTGCTTTGTTTTTACCTTCATAATGAGCTGCGTACTTTTGTCCTCCAGATATAAAATAAAGGCAAGTAAAATATTGAAAACGTAGTTTTGTCTGGATTAGTTGTCCCAATTGAGTCATTATTATTACATTCACCCAATTGAAAATGAAAATAAAGGAGATGTCACAATTAGTAAAAGATAGTGTTATGGATTGATAAATTTCTGTAATTACAATAACATTAAATAACTAAACTAGAGAAATAGGCACTACAAATCGATCATATGTGTTTATGGATATGTTTGAATTATTTCCATATTAAAGGAGAAAACATCAAGAGAATACAATTACTGAATGCAATCCAAGAATTCAACACTAATTGTACGATAGTAATAAAGCTTGATAACAACGGATTGGAACCATAATGTTACAGACTGGATTCTTGCATTTATATTCTAAACTTCAATGTCTTTCCTGTGCTTCTCACTCAATTTAAGCCTCAAATCTGTTTTCCTTTATTATCCGGGTAGTATTGTCCTTTTCGGCACAAGTATGCAATCAACTGTAGTAAAATATTCTTAATGTGGTATACTTCTGAATCCGTTGCCCCGCTTGACTCACCACTACATTCACCCAATTCACAGTCAAAATATAGATGATGTCACAGTTTGTGAAAGTTGTATAGTAACTTAGTGCAATGGATTGAGAAAATTAATGATGAAAGTAGAAGGAGTTGGATTTCTAACAATGGTGATTCAACATTGCACATGTCGGTTTTGATTAAATCCTAATTGATGAATTTGAAAATGTATCTGATTTAACTGTTCTAAAAGTTCAAAAGTGTTAATCACCAACAATGTTGATTAAATCTACCTGGTGACTTTGGAAATATATTTGACATATTTGGAATGTAAAAACAAGGCAATACCCTAACAAACACATGTCCAGTTAATATATTGTAAAAGTGTAAGCAGACCAATCTAGATTGAAAGATCATTTTGAAAGCAATACCAGTTAATTTTAGCACTTTCAAGATTTTGTTTGCCCTTTTTTCTGTTAATGAAGGCACTGTTAATCCCTCCTGGAGATTGTATTTCTGCTTTGGAAGCATTTTGTTCACCTTCATCATCATTAATGAATGCGTGATGTATACCTCTGGGTCTGCATACAAAATGTAATTAATGTTAAGCTGACACCATTTAATATTGAAGTAATTCTAATTAAAATTACATTGTAAACCACTATTTGATTTCGTCATCTCTCATCTAAAAAAAATGTTTTGGATGGTGAACACTAGATATTCCAACTTAATTTCAATCATAAGAATTAGATACATCATGACACCCAAGTGTGGGGTCTACTCACCAGCTCATAAACCAATATTTTATTTCAACATGGTAAAATCTATAACATAAATAATGTACCATATTAATTACCACTAGTCAACATGTCAATAAAAAACATCCAACTTATTTTATCTTTTACTTTTATCACGAGTGATAGTATCCACACAAAAATTCGGGATCTACAGTTATAACTAAAGCCAGCTGTGAAGGCTTGGTAGGATTATGGTTTGAGACCGAAACCATTTATTGCGTAGAGACTTATTGTTCCATGAATAAATTAATATTATGTATATAATTCTGAATATACATAAACTGAGTGGTATATAAGCTGGTGCTCAAGCTGAGAAAGGGTATGTGTTTTTGTTGTTGGCGTTAGCTGAGAAATGAAGAAGGTATATGGTTGAAGACACAAGCAAGGCCATATCTTTGCGCTCTAAATTATGCTGCAGGAAAAGCACAAACTTTGAAATACATTGCACATCTTGTAGCTGGAATGAAAAGGATAATTCAACTGCTACAATTCAAAGAGGAGCACCAGTACAGTCAATGCAATTGCTGTTTTATGATCTATGAAGAGAGGTGAAGTTTTCTATGAGGTTGATCCTTTGAGGAGTTTCGGATGAGAGTGTGAAAGAGAATTCTTCAAAAAATGGAGGACGACTCCATCAAGACCAAATCATGAGGAGTTGGAAATGCAAATGTCCTTTCGTTCATAAGGAAGAGGAACAGAGAAGAGCTATGGAAATTTTACGGCATATAGTGATTCAATTCATAGGGAATTGCCAAATTAGGTGAAGGGATATATTGTTAGGTAATTCGAGAGAGCAAATTTTGGAATAAGGATTCAGCTATGTAAGAAAATGACATTATTTTCAAGTCAAGAAATTAAGGTATTAGATTTGTGGATCTTCTTTCTTATATATTACTTAACTTTCTCATTTCTATTTAATATGCGACTTAGACTCACACTTCGATACTTAATAAATCTTTTTCTCAAGTGAGAGCCCCTTCCACATTAATATACTCCCCTCAAATACGAGTATCTCACAAACTTCCCACTTGTACGTTGTTCACATACTTATACAGAAACCCTTACCCTAAATCTCTGTCAGGAAAACTTTCGATACAAAAGTTAAATTATACTCGTTCAAGCCGCAAAATCATCGACTCTGATACTACTTGTTGGATAATCTGAGAGACAAAACTCAGAAAATCTTATAAGAATGAGAATTGAGTCAAACCCACATTTAAAAATGATATCACTTTCAATCCAAAATCTTAAGTCATTAGATACGTTTAACTTTTTCATTTTTATTCAAAGAAAGTTAAACTCACACTTCTCGTATACCTATCAAAGAAAATACTCACAGACAATATTTGTAATCTGGAATCTGGTTTACCTGCTCAAGGAAAATACGCACAGACATATGCACAGTTTTAATTCCACGCTAATTACATTTGTGGTAACTTTCATATATCAGTATATGTAGCATATGAAAAACACTGATACTGGAAGGGATTTGGTTTAGTTCAGGAAGTTCATGAAGTACTCTTAGAGAATAAACTTCTACTTTTTTGTGTGGAAGAGTTGAACCACTCCCATCTGTTGTTGTATTTAATATATCTTTTTTGTTGATAAAAAAAAGTCAACTTAAAAGAGTTAGAATCTAAAGAAGAGATTTGCTTCTTGTTTGAACTTTTCAACATAGAATGAAAGTATCAAAATGGGTTATCCATACCTGGTTAGGTTATATGTGATCAGACATATCAAAGCAGCCAACAGAAGATAGAGAAGAAAACTGGGATCTAGGAGACTTTGCATCTTAGATAAGTAAATGAGAGTGAGTTCAGCAGATAGAGTGCGAAGAAGGTATGCATATTTAAAGATCCGGGGAGGGCAGAAATGGAATTTGATGTTCCAATGAAAACAAAGTTACTGAAAGAAAAGGAAAAATATACTTCTACTTATCAATTACCTTTCTTTCACATATATTTTATTCAATAAAATATTATATAATAGTAAAATAATAATTTATTTTAATAGTAAATAGTTATATTTTATTGTTTACCATGTCAAAATATCAGTATTCGAAAAAAAAAGTGTTTGCATAAATTACTACTGTAGAAAAAGCTGCGGCGATAAAAAAAATGGAAAAGGTCATGTACATAGGTTAAGCCAAAGGATTAGCTGCTTCTGGTGAAGTGAATGGTCAAGCTTGAGATGCAGTACACCACATTTTTTAGGAAATGTGCACTCTATATTGTGCTTGTTAGTATTTTCGTTTGGTACCTCTAGTACTAATTATATATATATATATATTAGCTGATTAAAAAAATTATTATGAGACAACTCCTTTATCCGTAACACGAATAATATCTCAAAATACAAATAATGGAAGAATACAAATTTTATATGATTATACATCTTTAATCTAAGTATATGCAAACTTATATCAGTTTTTTAAGTTAAACTTGGGAAATCCTCTCTATTAGGATGACTCTCTTTAGGTAAAACAAATGGTCTGAATGTTGCATGTATTTTCTGTTCATAAAGACTCTTTTGTATGCGTCTTGCATCTATATTAAATCAAACTCATAAATCTTAAAAAGAAGGTTTATATTTACTACTAATTTAGTTATGGGATCCCACTGAATATATTAATATTATTGACATTCCATAACAAAATTATAAAAGGCTTATATTAAAAAAAAACATCAATACTTCTAAATGAAAACCTGATTAAATGTGCTAGCTGTAAAATAAATAGAAGCGAAATGTTTTAGTTTTGTTTATTACTCTTTTATTTTTATTTATTTTTTTATGTTTTATGGAGTGTTTTTCAGACTAGGTTTTTCCATAATCCAATCGGATTTAATTAATTTTACCTAATTAGGTAGTTATTAAATTAGATATTCTTTTATAATAAGTATTAATATCCTTTGTTTTATTTAGGTTGGTTGGAAAGTATTTGTCATTTTTTCTTATTATGAGTATGACCTAGTTTCTCCATTAATTTTATTTTTTTTTTCTTTTTAATAATATGTTTCATGTCATGACATATGATTATTGATCTTTGAGATATCAGTCTAACGGAGATATCAAAATTCATAATAATATTTAACATAAATTAAAAAAAAAAATACTTAACTAGATTAACTTGTATCTTATTTGTGATGAAGTTAAATTTATATAACCAATTCACTCTTAGAAAAGAATGTATAATAAGTTTAGTATAAATGATCGAGGTATAACTTGATACTTCATTTTTATACTTATATTATAAATAAATTATATTATTTTTTTTTCTTTTGGTATCTTGAATTAGTTTAAACATACTTGTTATGACTTATTTACGAAGTATTGGATTAACTTTTGTAAATATTATATATTTTTTAATTAAATTAATATTTAAAAGTTATAATTTTAATAAACACGATAGAATGAATTGAGTTGAATTACATTTAACGTATAAAAATTTAATCTAATCTAATATTCTTTTAGTGAGTTAAGTAATTAATTTATCCAAATCTTACTTAAACTAACATGTGAACTCCTAATGTTTTATTATTTTCTTAATATATTAAGAGTGTTATGGTAAAATGAGAAGAATATTTTATTTAAAAAACAAGAAATTATTAGCGTTGTTAATAGAAAATTTGATGCATATATTACAAAGCGATATTGTTTTTTCTTTATGATACTAATTAAAAGTCTTTTAAGTCAATTTATCACTTTCGATTCGTTTGGATGGTGTTATAAATTTAAGAGAATAAAAAATGAAAGAAGAAAATTATGATAAAAAATTATATTACTTCTAAAAAATTTAAAAGTAAAGTAATTTTATTTATTATTTATTATTATGATAGAAAAAAAAGCAAAAAGATTATAATAAATTATGATGACCCATAATCCATAATAATAATAATAATAATAATAATAATAATAATAATAATAATAATAATAATAATAATAGTAACAAAAGAGATAAGTTAAAATGACTTTGCTCTCAAATCTTATCTTATGAAAGAGGAGAACTTGATTTGATTATCGACCCAAGTTTCGTTCTTATCAATTGTACATAAATACCTTCACATGAATAAAAAAAGAATGAAAGTAAATAATTTTCCTTCCATCTTTCCTTATCCTTTGTTTGAATTAAATAATAAAAAATAAAAGCATTTTGAATTAAGAGAAAATAAAAAATGAATAAATAATTTAATTAATAGGAAAAAAACAAAAATATATAATAATTTGATAATTTAAATAATTATCCAAAAATATTTACTTTAACCAAATACTTATTATTTATTATTTGTGTTTTAACAAAGATATTTTCTATAAATCCACGCGTGATTTTGAATAGAAATCTTGTTCAGTTCAGCTGATGGTTGAAGTTGTGGCTATGAAAGCAAAAAAGGTCGGGGGAAAAATCGTAAGGTCGTAAGGAGAAGTCAGAAAAGTAATTGTAATATCTCTTTCGACACTGTGAATAATAATTTATAAATTCATCCATACACGTTTTCAAAATGAGAAATGGAACTTTCGTGGCAACTACGGTGTGTTTGGAGAGATGGAATATGTTTTACCTTTTCAGCGGGAAAAGGTTGTCGTTTTGAGTTAAAGTCACGTTTAAAATAACTACAGGACAAACACACACTATTTCATCCACCCACCAAGTAAATATGTTATTATATTAAATAAAACAAATAATAACACTTAACATTATTTTAGTCTTTCTTTCGATGAGACCCCGCCGAAAGAAAAAGTTTCTTTCAAAGCCTATTTAAGAGCAAGTGAGACTTACAATAAATATTATAAGAAGTAGTTTAATTTAAAGAAGAGAATAATTTAATAGAATTATACTTCACTAATCAACTTCAATTCCTTTGCGAATTATTTGTGCTTCAAGTTAAAGAGATATAGTAAAATAGCAAAAAAAATCTTAAACTCTTAAAATATCAAATAATCTAGAAAATATCCAAAACACAAAAAGCAATTTTTAATTTTGATAAAAGGTAACATTTATAAACATATGAGAGTCCAAAACATTCATATAAAAGATTAGATAGACAATTTTATATAGCAGAAAGAAACTAAAGAAATTTTGATCGATCAAAATAGATTGATACTGATTACTGTTTCATTGGTATTTTCTACAAGGAAAAATGTTTAGAAAAATTATACATTTTGCAGATGAATAAAAAATATTTAAGAATTTAATTTATATACTTAATATAAATTAAAATTTTAACCTTTATTATTTTTGAAATCATCCCTACTAAACATAAATATAACTCTCATACAAAAATTAATTTTAATTTATCTATTAATGTAAAAAAATTAATTAAACGTTTCTCTATTCAACACTTACATGAATCTTAATACGAAGTGTGGAGGGAAAATATAATATGTTTGATGTAAGGGAAACTATTTACTAATGTAAATTAAGTAATTTCTCATGAGGGAAAATATAATATGTTTGATGTAAGGGAAACTATTTACTAATGTAAATTAAGTAATTTCTCATTCTTTCACTCACGAGAGTTATGGTTTAAATTTAATATATACCGATTAATTACGAGTCAATCTGAATTGAATTTAGGAGAATTGATGAAGGTGTTTGATTAATATTTAAAAAAAAACATAAAGAAAAAAATACATATGATTAAAAAAATAGTTTTAAAAGTTGATTTTAAAAACATACATTAGAAAAGTAAAACTGCATAAACATGATTTTAACACTATACTTTTTACATTTATTATAGTCAAGTATATATATATATATATATATATATATATATATATATATATATATATATATATATATATATATATATATATATATGTGTGTATATATCCATCTCTGTATAAAAATTAGAATAGCTATATTAAATGAGAATATTTTAAGAATTATTTTTCAACAAAAAAGCATTCTTCGGTAATTTTCTTCAATAAGAATGTTTTCAGCAGTTTTTTCATAACCTATGGTATCTTTTACCAATATTTCTTCAAAAAAAACTTAAATAACTATTATTTATCTTATAACATAAATTCCTAATCAAAAACTTTAAATATAATTTACATATTAAAAATATATATTCATTATAAGTTTTAATAAAAAATATATTTAAGAGTACTTATTTGTTACAAATATAGTTATATAAAATAAACAATTTTGCTGTGTATTAATGCATGGTAAAATAAGAAAGTGAAAATAATTATAAGAGTCCCTCCTCCTTATCCTTTTAAAATCACCATATCAAACTATATTTTCTTAAGATTCTATTTGAAGAGTCATTTTGCAAAATAATTTTAAAGAAAAATTAACAACAAAATCAAGCATACGTTCGGATTTTGGGTCCAAAAGGAACAACATTTTTGTGTTGTTTACGAAGAGACATATAGATATATTTAACACAAAAAAATATATTATTTTCTTTTTAAAATATTTTTTTTTCATACTGTTTTTTCATAGTGGATTAAACACAATAAAATATTGTACACAAAAAAGTTAAAGTACAGTAAAATATTGACATGTTTTAATGTAAGTCAAGTAGTGAACAATAAATAATACAGCATTAGGTTTTAATTATTGATCTAGATTTAAATTTGAATGATTTGAACTTTAATAATTACTAATGGTGTGAACCTAAGACTCTTGTGCAATCCGTTGTCTACCTAAGACGCAGTCGTATGTATTCCTTTAGTTTTCCATTTTTTTATAATATTTTTGGGGAGAACCAGCTGGTCTTTGGAAGAGAAAGAGAAGCTTCCCATTGATAGTGTAAACCCTAAGAAGACCCGGTCTCTCACAACTATTGAGTCAACTTCCCAGTTATTATAACTATCAATAATGAATCAATTTAGATTATAGAAATTAAAACATATTAAAAATGCTTTATATGAAGACTATATATATAAGGTTTAAACTAAATAATTTTCAGTACATTAAAAAAAATTACAGTTTAACGAATAAACAATTAACTAAATCATGATAAATTTGGAAAATATTTTTGAAATAGTAAAATAAGAGCTAAATTTTTTTCATGGATTAAAAATTAAATTCACCTCAATTACTTTACATGACTTCTTTCCTATTACTTTTTAAGAAAGAGTTTCTTTATTTTGACTGATAAATTTATATAATTACAATAATATTAGATAACTGAAAGAGAGAAAATAGGCGCTACGAATCTATTAATAATATCTTTATTATGTTTGAATTATTTCCATATTAAAGGAGAAAACAAAATAATATCATTTCATGAATATAATCCAAGAATTCAACACATAATTGCCTGATAATAAAGCTTGATAGCAATGGGTTGCAAGGAGAATGTTACAGACTGGATTCTTATATAATTATATCTTCATAATGAACTGGGTACTTTTGTCCTCTAGACATAGAATAAAGTGGAATAGAATTTTAAAAACGTAGTTTTGTTCTGGATTAGTTGTCCCAATTGAGTCATTATTATTACATTCACCCAATTGAAAATGAAAATAAAGGAGATGTCACAATTTCAATATTGTAGAAAAATATAGTGTAAAGGGTTGATAAAAGTAATGATGAAGTAGGAAATTATTTTAATTGAAACTAGCAGTGATTTAACATAATGTAGACTAAAAATCACAATTTATTAATTTAGACATGTATGTATACACAGTATATTATAAAATTCATTCTATGCCATTTTCTATTTTTTAAATTTAAAAATAGATTAATTTAATCGTGCAAATAAATTCAAAAGGAAATCCTATCTTCAGCTTCGATTAGACAAAAACTTTAATTTTGGAGGATGAAATTTCATATTTAGATACAAGAATATATGGTTAGAATTGTAAAACTATATGGATAAATAAAATATGTCCACTGTGTCAACAACACCACACTTGTTTGTTTAGGGTAAAGTGGCCCAGTATCTTTCGGACCATTGCGAAAGATGAATTGGAAGTGTCACTGTAAGACACAAATTTATTATTCTTCACTGAGCTTCAGTTTTATATACTATATTAATGTTATAGTGTTAAAATAGCTTGGAAAAAATATGGATATCATTATTATGGAAATTTAAAATCACATAAATAAAGTGATTTTTAATAAAGGAATAATAGATATTATAAAATTTTTTACTTTAATTCAATTAAAAGGTTGATTTTGGATTAAGAACAAATTTAAGAGAATTATATTTTTTACCACTGCCTTGGATTAGAACTTGTCATTGTGTGAAATATGTGAGGAGGGGATTTGTATCCAAGAGGCAATATATCTACTCTCATTAGAGTAGTAATTCTGGATTTTCTTTGTTTGCAGGTACAATTCCTTAAGGGACAGGGCCGTAGTTGGAACCAGATTGTAATGTCTTTTGACCTTTTGGTCACTCGCATTTTAGTATTTTATTGTATACGAATTAGAACATTTCTTAAATATTTCAATTAATTTTATTTATTTTTGGAAGTTAAAAAAATAAGACATATGTAATAAATATATTTTATTATAACTTATATAATTTATACATTAACATCTACAAATAAAACTAGTAATAATCAATATAAAAATATGTTTGCATGAATAAACTTCTTCTATGAGTTTCTTTATAAAAAATAAAAATAAAAATATATTTAATAAGTAATTTTTTATTTTGAAATTTTTATTATTATGGAACTAGTGGTCTAATCCGTGCCCTTTCACTGTTCCCCAGTATGGGTAATGAGTTATGCAAAGTATATCTAAATGTGTCAGCGGATCAAAAGTAAGTCTGTTCAGTATTTCTCATAATGGGCTGTCAGATGGTTCGTATGCTCATTCCACATGGCCATTTTTATCCTCACGTGTAAAATGACTGAATAACATAGTTTTTGTTAAAGAAAAATTATATATACTTCAAGATGCACAAGACCTAAAAATCAAATTCTACTAAAAATTTAATTATATAGTCTTGAATTCATCTTGGGTGAAAATAAGTGAGACAAATAGTATATTTAAAAAAACAGATACAATAACAATTTTTTTTTCTGATCTGGACAATTTTATTGAATTCGATCTTCTCAGTTATACATAAACTAGTAATTTGGTACAACACATAGAGATTTTTTTTAATAAAGTATATTTTTCTGTATAATTTTTGTTTGACGGACCAGAAAAATTCAAAGAATAACAAAATAATATGATAATAAATACGAAAACTTAACATAATATAATTTTAAATCAAAATCGCTTAACAATAACGTTAAAATGATGATGCACTTTCTAAATTTGACCTAAGTTTCATACAATAGAAAGCTACAAATTTAATTATGATAGAAGTAATAAATGAGTATATGACATTTACAAAGAGTTTTATATCTTATATGTTTTTTTTCCAATGTTGATGCAACTTTACATCATAATGTTCAAAATAATAAAAAGAAAATTATTTCTTAAATAGTTAGTGGTGCCAACCTGACTTTATTATAAAGAAATTGTGTCAACCTATAACTCTAATTGTTCAGACTACATTACACTAAAATTGTATTAGAGTAGCACAATTTCAATGTAATGAAAAAAAAAAAAAACTAAAGTTGTGTCTAGCTAACACGTCTTTTTCATAATAAAATCGTGTTTGATTGACATGACTTATCCATTTGCGGAATAAAAAAAATATCCATTTTTGACATTACGGTGAAAAATTGCACCACATTGAGAAAGATACCTCTTATATGTATGATGTATGGTTATATATATATATGAGTCAAGGTTATGTGCATTACATTTAAAGATTTTTTGAATATTTCCTGTAGATCACATTTGTAATTGTAGTGATTATATTTACATTTTTGTCTAAAATAAGTATTTTTAATAATTTCTTTATTTTGATTTAGGAAATGTGAAATATAATTGACCATGTGTAACTAAAGGTTAAAGACGGAGGATAAAGTCCAATTTTAGAGAGATTGATCTTAACTTTTATTTATTATCATTGCAAAACATATAGATATTGAGAATTGACTTTTTTAAAACTTGAAAAGCAATCCTGAATTAGTAGCAAAAATAATGTTTGTCCCAAAATCATGAACTTACAACATTATTCCATTACATAAACTTATTTGCTCGATCAAGGTTTTTTAAAATCATTACAACAACTCCAACTTTTAAGTTAAGTGGATGATAGTACATTTTTTTAAATATTAAAAAACTTTTATATATACCATTCACCCTGAATTTATTGATTTCATTTGATTGACAATATGTATCTAAATTTAAATAATTTTTTCTACTAGATATTAAAATGAAGTCATTGACTTATTCTACACAGTTCTACACTTTCAGTTGTAGGACAAAGATTTATTTCGTCATCAAAAGACCCAAGAGATATCATACTGTTAAAAAAAAAAAAACAAACAAACAAGATAGACAAACTCTACCAATAAACTATTGTGTATTTTTAGTGTTTTAAACTTAAAGGTAAGAAGTCTCCTAATATTTAGTTTCTTTATTTTATATTTATATATCTTTTTGAAGTAGGTAACAAAGCTAATAGATCTTATGTATATTAAAGTTAGAGGCTTCATTTGGATTTTGTATCTACCTTTTATTTGGATTTTGTGTCTAGGATTGGTTTATCCTTTTGTAGTGTGATAAAAAGGTTTAACTATTAAAATTGTATGATAGTTACATCTTTTATTTTTGTAAATGTTGATAGGAGACACATTTAGAGCATTTGGATGAACTTGATAAATGTCAAACAAGTTGAACGTTGAAAGAGAAAATAGAAATTTGTGTAGTAAAAAAAAAGTATTAAAATAAAATAAAATTAAGAATCAAAGAGAAAAAGAAGATAAACTTAAAGAGTTTACACTATTTAATTAGGATTGTGATGAGAGAGAAAATATTTTGGAAATAATTTGATAAAAATCAAATTAATGGAAGAATCAAAAAATAAAGTTTACACAATTTAATTAAGATTGTGATAAGAGAGAAAATATTTTGGAAATCTGAGTTAATTTGATAAAAATCAAATTAATCGAATAATTAAAAAAAGTGTATAATAAAAAAGTGATTCTTCAAATAAAATGAAACAAAGGATAAAATAGTAAATTAAATATTTTAATTTCCTAATCAATTAAATATGTTTTGATAATTTAAAATTGGCGAGAAAGATAAGGTGGGTATATACATACTTATCTTAGTCTTTATATTCAATTTAAAATATCAAGTATTACAAATATTTATGCTTATTTTTTATCAATACATGAATTTTTTTCTATTAATACATATGATATGACAACGAGTTTATTTGTCATTCTTAAAAGAATACTTATGACATTGAATTATACATATAATAAAAATTTAAGGTTGAGGGGTTTTTTGGCTGCGTAACACTGCAACAACCATAGCCTTTGCAACATCCAATCTCATTGTCCTCTTCGTTCACCTTAACCTTATTCTTTTACTTTTCATTTTTTAAATATTTTGTTCTTTATGTCTTTTTCCTCATCTGTATCTGTGCCTGTTTTCTTCCTACCAACTTTTCATGTCTTTTCTTCTCTCTTCCCAACACTGCACTCTCAAGCTGCTTCCTTTAGCACACCCCATTTGTTTATTGCTTTCTCGGGTACCCACAAGCCTAAACACAGTCGTTTCATCACTGATTCAAAACTTTTTCTCCAAAGGTGAGAAAACCAACACACAGACACTGTTACGGCTTTAACACACCCAACAAATTCCTCATTGAATGGTGTTTGTTTTTCTTCCTCGTTGGTTTCACAGGACACGTTCTTATCGATGTGTCACGTGTCTCCTTTGCTTTTCCGATTTCTGGGTGCGTGTCTCCAGCTCTTTTTGTAGTTAGACAATTAGACGTGTTTAACCTACGACCATATACTACATATGTAAAGATGACATAATTTAATTTAAAATTTATATGATATATAACAACATACATAATATGTACAATTCACAAAAACACACATCATAACTAGTTACACTATTACATTCTTAAATTAAACAAAAATATTGAATACAAAATCTTTAATAAACAGGACCAACATAAACGCATTATTAGTTAAATGTTGAAATCTCATGATGTCTTAAAAAAACCACATAAACGCATTATCAGTTAGATGCATTATTAGTTAGATGTTGAAATCACACGACGTCTTAAAAAAAACATATTATTATTAAATATGTTTTATCAAAAACTAACATTTATCCTTTAATCAAAGTAATTCATAAAATATTATACATGAAATTTCATAAGCTTATTAACCCCAAATATTTTAATCTATATAAAAATATTTCACTAAAATTTATGATTTATAATATAAGATTTATGATGTCTTTTATATACATGATTATATAATGATTTAACATGATTAATTCTTCAGATGCCACTTGTCACATAGGCTATACAAGTTTTTTACGAGAATTTGATAAAAATGACTTATATACAAGTACAAATATTTTTGAATTACAGATTTATATGAAAATTTTAAACTATCATCTATAGATTAATAGAGTCATATTTCATAAACCAATTTAAATATTTAAACGATCATACAAAAAATCTTATATAACGTTTTGCGAATTTAAATACAATACAATGCTGACCAGTGAAGACCACATGGTGTTAATAAAGTAGTGTTAAATATTATATTAACTAAAACAATAAACATTTAAAAGTTAAGATAAAGGTAATCATGTTTCTCAGTGGTATGTGTAGTTTCCTTTTCTTTTCCATCTTTTTTTTGTATTTTTCCGGAGACTCAGCTGGTCTTCCACGTTTGGGAGAGAAAGAAAAGCGTTTCCATTAGTAGTGTAAACACTAAAAAGACAGCAGTGACCGCTGTTGAATAAAGTTACCAATTATAATAGTTCCAGTTATTATGACTTTGAATAATGGATCAAGTTGTTTAACTTTTCGTATCCACGTCTGCCTCGCTCCAGAAAAAGAAAAATACACCAAAGTTATTGCTTGATGTGCCCTTAATACTATATGACAATTTTTTACGTGGAAATTTTCCATTTTTTGTTTTTATAGTTCAACAAATTTTAAGTAAAATATATTAATTTTTATTCTTTATAAAAAATATTTTTATTTTCTTTTAACTTTTATAAATTTAGATTATAGAAATTAAAATATATTAAAAATGGTATATACAAAGACTAAAGACTATATATATAAGGATTGAAATAAATTATTTTTAAGTATGGGAACACATTTTTTTTTTTATGATAGTAACCACTAAAGATAAATTTGGAAAGTATCTTTAAAATAGTAAAATAAGAGTTAAAGTTTTTTTCATGAATTGAAAATTAAATTCGCCTCAATTACTTTACAGGACTTATTTTAGTTTCTATGAAAGATTTTTTTTTTTTTATTTGACTGATAAATAACTTAATTAGACTGATAAATTTATGTAATTACAATAACATTAAATAACTAAACGAGAGAAAATAACTACAAATGTCTTTATCGATATGTTTGAATTATTTTCATATTAAAGGACAAACATCAAGATAATACAATCATTTGATGAATGCAATCCAAGAATTCAATGCTAATTGTCCCACAATAAAGCTTGACAGGGATTGCAACGAGAATGTTACAGACTGGATTCTTATATCTATATTCTAAACTTCAACATCTTTGTTGTGCTTCTCACTCAATTTAGGTCTCAAATCTGTTTTCCTTTGTTAGGCGGGTACTGTCCTCCTCCGAACAAGTATGCAATCAACTGTAGTAAAATATTCCTAATGTGATATACTTCTGAATTCTCTCCACTGCTTGACTCACCACTACGTTCACCCAATTCACAGTAAAAATATAAATAATGTCACAATTTGTGAAAGTTGTATAGTAACTTAGTGCAATGGATTGAGAAAATTAATGATGAAAGTAGCAGGAGTTGGAATTCTAACAATGGTGATTCAACATATGTCGGTTTTATTTAAATCCTACGTGATGAACTTGAAAATGTATCATGATTTAACTGTTCTAAAAGTTCAAAAGTGTTAATTACCAACAACGTTGATTAAATCTACCTGGTGACTTTGGAAATATATTTGACATATTTGGAATATAATAAAAACTAGGCAATGCCCTAACAAACACATGGCCAGTTAACATATTGTAAAAGTCTATAAACAGACCAATCTAGATTGAAAGATCCTTTCTTAAAACAATACCAGTTAATTTTGGCACTTTCAAGATTTTGTTTGCCCTTTCTTCTGTTAATGAAGGCACTGTTAATCCCTCCTGGAGCTTGGATTTCCGCTTTAGAAGCATTTTGTTCACCTTCATCATCATTAATGAATGAGCCATGTATACCTCTGGATCTGCATACAAAATTTAGTTAATAATTATAAGGCACACCATTTATTATTGAGGTGATTATAATTAAAATTACATTTTAAACAACTATTTGATTTCCTCTAGTCTAAAAAAAATGTTTAAAATGGTGAACATTAGATGTTTAATGTCACATCATAGGAAATAAATAGACTATGATACCCAAGCGTGGGTTCTACGATCACCAGCCCATAAAACAATATTTTATTTCAATATAGTTAATTACAGAATCGCATAAATAATGTACCATATTAGTTACGACTAGTCAACATGTCAATAAAAAATATCCAACTTATTTTATCTACTTTTTCAGGAGTGATAGTATCCACACAAAAATTCAGTATCTTAATAAGGCTTGGTGGGATTATGGTTTGAGACTGAAACCGTTTAGTGAGTAGAGACTTATTGTTCCATGAATAAATTAATATTATGTATATAATTCTGAATATACATGAACTGATATCATAAGGACTATAGCCATCAATATCATTTCCTCTCTAAATTCTAACTTATCTACCACGATTCAAGTAACTTCAAAAGTTAGAATGAATAAAGTAGAAAAGATTTGGTTGTTGTTTGAACTTTTGAACACAGAAGCAAAGTATGAAAATGGGTTATCCATACCTTGTTAGATACACCAAGGCGGCCAGCAAGAAGGCAGCCAACAGAAGATAGAGAAGCAAACTGGGATCTAGAGGAGTTTGCATCATAAATAACTAAATGAGAGTGAGTTTAGCAGATTGGGTGAGAGAAGGTATTCATATTTATAGCATCCAGGGAGGGCAGAAATGGAATTTGATGTTTCAATGAAAACAAAGTTACTTTTGAAAAAGTATCAAAACACCTGTCATTTTCTTATTGAGAAAAATAAAGGAGGGAATTGGACAATTAACAATTCAGGCAATGGTTAAGCATTGAAAGAAAATGGACTTGCATAAACTACCACCGTAAAGACTGGGACAATGACCGAATAAAGACTTGGAATTCCAGGAACAGTATAATGTTCAGGAAGAAGTTTTACATCAGTACAAGTAACATGGATTCTAAGAAGATATTGTAAAGCTTTGAATCCAATATTATGTTTGAAATCAATAGACTGATATTACTAATTTGTTGGAATCTGGTACCATTTTGAATTGGGCTTAACCTTTATCAGTTTTAAGGTTCACATCATTATGCATTATAGGGCATGCATCCCACACTGGTATAATTGCTGGTATTTTTTTTTTTTTTTTTTCTCTCTGCTACTCGAGGCAAGTCTGAATGGAGAGGCATATTCGTCATATCATTATGAGAATAGCAATGCATTTTCAAAATTATTATTTTGGAAAATGACCGAATAATGAAGGTGGTGCTTATCAAAATATTGTGTGGTTTTTGCAAGTTGGAAAACAGCCGAACTTGGAATGGACAATACATTGCTTTTTGTTCTATGCTGTTTCTATATTTATTGTATATAATCCAGTTGTTCATCACGATGTAATACTTTTTGTGGTGTAGCTCTTGGTAGGTTCAACTGGTATAGGGGCAGTTTGAAGGGACAATGGGGTAGGTTCTGTATGTGACAATTTTCTGTATTTTTTTTTATAGTAATTGAAAACATCTCTTAAATGTTTTTTTATTAATTTATTTTTATATTGTGGTTAAAAAAGGAAAAACTACCACTGTATATAGAAAAGGTGTGTTGATAAAAAAAATGGTAAAAGTTCTTGTTGAAGCACATAGGTTAGCTAGTGCATCTCAAATAAAGATCAAGCAATAGGCACAAATGTTTAGGGGAGGGCAAAGGATTAGCTGTTTGTGAAGAGTGAATGCTGAAGCTTGAGATGAAGTACACTATATTTTTTTTGGAATTGTGGACTCTATAGTGTGCTTGTTTTGTATTTTCTTTTGGTACCTATAGTACTAATTAAATTCCATACATATATATA
>Ga0209700_105021_pt1 | contig 22975 bp, 10 predicted proteins | sample SiratroredBW_FD_187528 | JGI IMG/M metagenome (GOLD analysis project Ga0209700, IMG submission 187528) | Root nodule microbial communities of legume samples collected from California, USA - Siratro red BW (SPAdes) (version 2) | ecosystem: Host-associated > Plants > Roots > Nodule | place: USA... | reverse complement strand
TATATATATATATATATAATATCATATAAATATACATATATTTCAATAGATAATTTTGTCAAGATTTTATAATTTAATAAACTAGCTTAACCGTTTACCTACCAACTATCAACTTTTACCTACTATTACATTATAGAAATGATCCATATGACAAGAAATTTATTTTTAATTTCGATGTACATAAAAACTCATTAAACTAATTATATTCACACCACTAAGAATATAACAGTCATTTTTAATAATACATTCTTTTATCAATAATATGATTGAATGATAACTTTTACTGCCAGAAAAATTTGGATAGGGAATAGAAGAATAATTAGTATTTTCGTTTTTAAATATAAATGACATCTATTTTAAAATGAATTTATTTATTTTTAAGTTAATCAACTGTACCAACGTAATTATTTTACTCTATTTGTCTGCTTATGTGTGGAATTCAGCATATTGATTTTGGATGCTGAGAAGTCTTAATTTTCTGAAAGAAAGACTGTATCACATTCTTGATATCATATTCTTTATAACAAAGAATATGATGTAAAAGTAGTGAAAGCAAAGCATATGGTGCTGCTGCTATTAAAGTTAGGTGCTTTATTAATATTATAATAATGGTTATTAATGGAGTGTGACTAAAGAGTCCAATATATTATTATATAGTAGTATTTACTAGTAATTCTTTGACACCCCACATCCACCATATAAATTGGGATGTCACCTATGACTTGGTAACTTCCCAAACTCTATCGTCATGGTCTTACGTGTTGTGTTTGTAACCAAAATAAATAGTTTCATAATTTATTTTTCCTTCAAGTCAAACATTATTTGAATAACTGAATGTAAATCCTTTTATATATATATATATATATATATATATATATATATATATATATATATACTAAGTGTATCGTATTATAAATAGTTCCAAAGACAAGGGACTCGTAATCGTTATGCTTTTCCATTTCTAAATTATTATGTCTTTGAAGGAGATTGAGAATATAGAATATTAAATTTAGAATTGGACCCGCAACTTCAAAAAACGTGTGGCTACGAAGGTCTTACAATTTATTTGAAATATCATTTTATATATAATTTGAGTGTTCAAACTGTTGATTAAATAATTGTGAGGAATAAATATACTTGAGTGAAATTTAATTTGAAAACATCCATTTTAAAAGTTAGAGAGAAAACAGTTTCTTTCAAACTCTTTTAAAAATGTTGTTGTTGTCTTTGTTCATGTATTTTTTTTTTTCTATTTAAAATCAAAGTGTGAGTTTATGTTTTATAATGATTAGACTTAATAAAGTTGAATAACATAAAATAAAAAAAAATCTATAAATTTATTGTGGTAAGGTTATAAATTGGAAGTTATTAATTTTTTATGTGAGTTTAATTTATGTTTCTGAATCTTTCAAAAGACACAACAATACTATTGACTCAATGTTTTGATGATTGATTAAAGCAAGTATATCTCCATTTTGGTAAAATGACAGTATAAGTAATACATTAGTAAGGTATTTGTATTTAGAAATGTTTTCGCTTGAATATATTAGAAGGACTACATTTGAGTAGAAAATTGTGAAGAATTCAAATATAAGTTTAAGTTTTAAATTGAGTAAAAATGATAATATTAAATAAAATATAAAGAATAAGACCTACAAACTTATTATTTTCACGTTTTAAGTCTATAATGGTGTTAATCTCTTACTTAGGTAGAACTCGTATTGAACCTCACTAGTATTTCACAACTTTTACATATCTCATCGTACTTGCTCTATATTATTGAGAGAGGACTTTGTTGTTATGATAAGTTCAACCTAACCCGCTCAGTCACTGGTCTCGCACCCTTGCCTATACAATCTCAAGCATGTTGTAGCTTGAGTACTTTATCGTCCTTGTTTCACATCATTGAGGGACCTCACCATCATGACTACATTATCATCATTTTTTGGTTAAATACAAAATCTCATTAATAATTAAACTATCACTTTTTACTCTTAAAAATATTTAAAAACTAATGGTTTGAAATAATAAAAATAATATTTACTATACTTAAAATTGTCTAACATTAAAAACCCAGTGTTTATGTCAATTATTTACTAAACCAACATAAAAATATTCACTTTTTTTCTTTTGCAAATTAACATAAAATCAGTACTTTTCTTAACCAACGTAATAATGTTTATTTTTCCTACAAATCAACATAAAATATATATTTTTTTAAGTAGTCTGCATTTACATTAGATAAAACCACATAATTTGATTTAAATAATTAACATAAAAAATCAATTTTACATTAATGAATTCCATAAACTATTGTTTTTAACTTATCTAACCTTTATTGACCTATGTTTTTATTTCATGCACTAAAATATACATGTAATATCCCCCTCCCTTTATCGTCCTTGTTTTACATCATTGAAGGACCTCACCATCATAACTACATTATTATCATTTTTTGGTTAAATACAAAATCTCATTAATAATTAAACTATCACTTTTTACTCTTAAAAATATTTAAAAATTAATGGTTTGAAATGATAAAAATAATGTTTACTATACTTAAAATTGTCTAACATTAAAGACGCAGTGTTTATGTCAATTATTTCCTAAACCAACGTAAAAATATTCACTTTTTTCTTTGCAAATTAACATAAAATCAGTACTTTTCTTAACCAACGTAATAATGTTTATTTTTCCTACAAATCAACATAAAATATATTTTTTTTAAGTAATCTGCATTTACATTAGATAAAACCACATAATTTGATTCAAATAATTAACATAAAAAATTAATTTTACATTAATGAATTCCATAAACTATTGTTTTTAACTTATTTAACCTTTATTGACCTATGTTTCCATTTCATGCACTAAAATATATATGTAATATCCCCTCCACCACACACACATATATATATATATATATATATATATATATATATATATATATATATATATATATATATATATATAATTAATGTCACATGTATATTTGAGAATACATTTATCACAAAATACTTCATTCATGGGAAATCCTACGTTAGTTACCTAAAGAATTAAAATGTGACTTATATATTTATTATATTTCACTTAATACCAACTACTTTTAACTGAAATATAATATAATATTAAAATCTATAACTTAGTACCTGAATCAAGAAAAGCATTAAAAGAGACAAAGTGTTGTAGAGTTACATATTTTATTTATATATACAATTTAATTCTTGAATTTTGCATCTTAAAAAGTTTCATACTTTGTAAAAGAAACTCATGATCTACTTTTTATTAAAATCCAAATAATAATTTTTGTTCTTTTAAAAACAAAATTAAGACCCATTTAATATTCAAAATATAATGAAATAAAGTACAAGTCCTAGATTTTTTATACTTGAAAGAATGTTCTTGAATATTGGGGAAAGAATATTAGGAGTGGTATGAAATACACGTGTATCAAAAATGAGAAGGTAACGGAAAATGATGATGATGCGTGTGAATATTATTATTAGCTGCTTTGGAAACATTTGTACGGTGACTATAAGTAAGTTTACTTTGCAAGCAGGTAACTTGCACGAGTAGATTGGTATCTTCATAACCAATTAGTTAACCTACACGCGCATAAAAAAAAAAAACAATTTGACAAAAATATTGTTTTCACTTTATTTTATTCATGTGTTGCAGTTTATAAAATCTTTGCATATCAAACACTACGAAGTTATTGCTGTTTTTTTTAATATTTAATAGATAAAATATTATAGAGAAAAACATTTTACTACACCTGTTAGTATTGTTGCGAGATACTGCAATATATAAAATCCAAAAGTTGTGATTTGATCCATTTTGAGCTAATCAGAAAAAATAAATATTACAATAAATTTATAAAATGAGAGTCTTTGACATAATATTATTATTTTAATTAAAATAATATGTACTATTTTTACTTTATATACTGTTTTTAACCAGTTTAAATTCAAAATGTTGCAATGTATTATCTCCCTATTTATAATAAGAGTTTAGATTATTTATTTTGTACATTTACAGAAGAAATTTTACATGTTACATGTTTGATAAATGCACCAGTTAATAGATTGTAACAAAATGAAATAGTCTCTCTTAATAATTCACACTTTTTATTATCTTAACTAACTATAAAAATTATTGGTTTGCATAAATGAAATAGTAAAGATTTATAAAAAAGAATGATGTAAGAGAAAATACTTTTTTTTTTTTTAACTTTATCAAATAAGATGAGTTCAAAAAATTATTTTAACAAATATAGATTAAAAGGTCAAGGTTGGACTTCAAGTAACCTGCTTTCTGTATAGTTCAAAGACCATTAATCAAATTTATAATTCAAGAGAGACAATATCAATTCAAATGTTTATTCAAACCCTCATTATTATTTATGATAAGAGTGTAAACTTCTTTATTGTACCTTAATCTCTTAGTTAACTTAATAAAGAAATTTGTCTTAAAATATATAAATGTTAAAGTTAATGGTGAACTAAGTCATATCTTTAATTATAAATTGTTGTACTCCAAGTACAGGTTCTGAATATATTTTCTACCATAAATCAAGTCTATAAACTATTAAACCAACAGATATGAATCATAAAAGTAGAGCATCAAATAATTATATCCAACCCAAAGAAATGATAGTCTAGATGCTCCCAAATATAAAGAGTTAAAAAGTTATTAGATAATCATTATTTAGCTTCTCAAATGTCATAAAACACCCAAATATGTGATCTACATTATAATTAGGCCAAAATGTCTTATCATATTCCTTTAATTTCGATTATATTAAGTGATAAATTAGTAGGAACACACTTAACTAAAATATTAAGCTTTACAAAATTTGGTACCTATTTAGAATTTCTTTCTTGTGCTAAATATGCATGTCCTTATAGTAATCAAATTTTATTTATGAAATTACTTATGTTAAGCTTATGACTAATAGCCATAAGAAACATAAAAGGGCTATTCCTTATAGTTACATAATAAACACAAATATATTTGCATTAAGTATAATAAACACAAATATATTTGCATTAAGTGTAACTACCAAAAGAGAGCAAAACAAAAATGGCAATTATGAGAATGGATACAGATATTATATCTAATTTATGTAATATCTCTGTTGAGATTTTTCACTCTGTGGTAATCTTAATGAAATGAAATGTTTTCCCCACAAAAACACACATCTAATTTATGTACAAAGCATACATTTTTTTTTAAGCGATACTGAAAACATTATAATATAATTTACAACTTGCAAGTGGAAATCTATTGGAATTAAATAGAAATTTTAGTTAAAAGAAAATTTTTATTGCAAATAACTTTAATATTTGAATGATGAATTAAAAATAACATTTTTTTACATTTATATACTATATAAATACCCCTAATAATAATTTCTATTAACCAAATAAAAATTTAATCAATTATAATCACGATTTTGGTATGATTTTTTTTAGTAACAAAGCCACTTAAAGTCAAAATATTGTGATCCTTCATGTGTGTGTCTATATATATATATATATATATATATAATTTACATACCATATTATTTTAAAATTATAATAAAATAATAATAATAATACTAAAGATGATAAAAATGAAGAAATATTCTAAATATAAAATGAATATAGTTTTTCTCCCTCTTAAAAAATAATATAATTTTGAATCTTGAAAAAAAAACTTGATGATATGTGTTTCATATGATAAATTGATACAAAGATTAAAATTAAACATTTAAACTGATATACTTGAAATAAAAATCATATTTTTAAAAAATCATATAAAAATTAATAAATTAAAGTTATTCATATTAAGTTATAAATTAATGTAATTGGATATAGGCATAAAATGCTTTTAAACTTTGAATGAAAATTTTTTGAAGTTACATACCTGTGAGATTGTTATGACTTATAATCAGACACGTGCTACACTACACAGTTTCTAAAAGAAAATTGTGATAATTATAGTATTATGTTTATACATTTATTTATACTTTAGTTTTATTAGACAGTAAAAGACGAATAAATGAATATATAATATATAATAAGAACATTTGACCCACCTTCGTTTCAATTGTCCTTCTCGGCGTATTTGGATCCCTCTCTCTCTCTCTGCCTCTCCTCTGAGCTCAGATCCTCTGCACTGAACCCTTTCTGCTTCCGCTACACCCCCAACTCTTCTCCTTCTCGCCCACGCTTTTCATCTCCATTTCCCAATCTGGTTAATTGCTTCAATTTCTTGTTTCCGTGCTCAATTTTGAAGTTGGGGCTCGATCTTCGATCTGGGGTTTCGGGTTAACCCTTTGGTTGGTGAGTGAAGTTACTGACACGGTAGGTGGCCGGGACGTTTCTTCGTCTTAGATCTGTTCCGAGGAAAAAAAGAAAAGGAAGGAACAAAGAAAGAAGATGCAGCAAGATCAGCTGAAGAAGGTTGTTTCTTTATCCACGTTGCCCCTTTTGTTTGCAGAGTTTGTTACGGTGTTGTGAGGTGATATGGCACACAGTGGTGTTATAAAAATAGAAAATTGGAAACTGGGGTGACGGAAAATGGAAAATAAAAATAAAAACTGTTACGAAAATGAAATTATGAACCAAATGGTCATACAACAAGTGTGTTGAGGTGTTTGTTGTAGAAAAAACCCCTTTCGTTTTTGTTCTGATTTCTAGATGTGAAGTTGGGGTTTTTCTCCTTTGTGATTGGTGGATCTTGCATGGTTTTAGTTTGAAGGTTCAATTTTGAATGGGCATCACTGTTGGATTGGGCTCGAATCTGCCGAATTTTTTCGATCAATGGTGGTTGTTGTGACTGAATCTCGTTCTTTATTTCCAAGAAAATTTACATGTTTTGGAGTCCATTTGGAGTATTTGTATAATTAACAATCTTTTCAATTGTATCTTGCTAGTGATGATTTGTGAAATAGTAATTTTCGGATTCTATTGTATATTGTTTTGTAGATATTAATGAGTTTGTTAACCTGTTACATTTGTATGTAGTTTTATTTTGTTCCTTCATAAATGTTTTTGGGATGATTCTGGTTAATTTTCAATCAATTGTTATTAGTTGAATTGAGTGTAAGAATGTGTAATTTATTAATGCGCAGGATATTAAAGAGTTAGAGTTTTTCACTGAGTATGGGGATGCCAACAGATACAAGATTCTTGAAGTTGTTGGGAAGGGTAGCTATGGAGTTGTTTGTTCAGCAATTGATACTCACACTGGGGGAAAAGTTGCAATAAAGAAGATTCATGATATTTTTGAACATATCTCTGATGCCATTAGAATCCTCAGGGAAGTCAAGTTGCTTAGACTTTTAAGACACCCTGATATTGTTGATATTAAGCGAATCATGTTACCGCCATCAAAGAGGGATTTTAAAGATATTTATGTTGTCTTTGAGCTCATGGAGTCTGATCTCCATCAGGTCATCAAAGCTAATGACGACTTGACCCGTGAGCACCATCAGTTTTTCCTTTATCAAATGCTACGAGCATTGAAGTATATGCATACAGGTATTTGCTCTTTCATTGTGTGGCCTTGTTACACATTCTTGTTACTCTGCTATATTTTCTTAAATAATGGCATCAAGTTGCTTCTAAATGATCGTAAGTGTGGGTGCAGCTAATGTATATCACAGAGACCTTAAACCCAAGAATATTCTGGCAAATGCAAACTGCAAACTGAAAGTTTGTGATTTTGGTTTGGCTAGAGTTGCATTTAATGATGCCCCAACAACAGCATTTTGGACGGTACTGTTTGCTTTGTTTTTAAATTTGAATTGCAAGTATGGAAGTTATGACTGTTTCTGCATATTCAATCAGTAAAATTGAGATTTCTCGTTATTTCTTTTGGTGCATATTGCAGGATTATGTTGCTACAAGATGGTACAGAGCCCCAGAACTGTGTGGCTCCTTCTTTTCTAAGGTATAATTTGGCCAAAATTTATGTAATATAGGTCATTTATAGAGGCAATATGCTTATTTTTATCTGCATGGTAGTATTGTGATATTATTATTGAGACTTGTTTGAGCTAACAATAATTTTCTGTACATCATCATTCCGTGTTGCTGTATCATAATCTTAACTGGCTTTGTGATTTTTATTCAAGGTTTGTTCCCCTTTAAATTTTGATCTGAGGGAGAGCATCTTATTGCATTTTTTTGGTTTGAGAGTAATGTAGAACTATGGAGTTGAGTATCATGCACATGTTGAATGTCTAGCATGCAATATAAATGTTGATAAATTGATCGGACATTTGGTAAAATTTTCGAAGAAAATATTTATAGGACCTGAGTCCTGACACCTAGGTTGGCAAGTAGAGGAGGTTAGTATTGGGCATTGAAAGGTTTGAAAGTTCGTATGGTATATCTTATTTACTGTTTATCATTTCGGTTTCCCAAAAAGGAGAAATTGGAAACAGTTTGCATGCCTAACTTGTAAAGGTGTTGCCATTATTTCTGTATGAAATGCTATGTGTGTTTTATAGTAAACAGTAAAGCCTAGATTGTAATAATTCTTGTTCAGGGAGGACTATTGATCTCTCCTGGAAGTTGATTTTATCTGTCCTTCAGGTAACTGTGTCAGTTTGTCTGTTTCTCTGAAGTGGTTTCGTTGGGATGTGTAATTACACTTCTTCTTTAGTATAACCATTTTCTTGGAATCTTTTTTGCAGTATACACCGGCAATTGATATATGGAGCATTGGATGCATTTTTGCAGAGGTGTTGACTGGAAAGCCACTGTTTCCTGGAAAAAGTGTTGTGCATCAATTAGATTTGATTACCGATCTTCTTGGGACACCATCACCTGAAACAATTGCCGGAGTATGGACTACTCTTTTTTCTTTTTTGTTTATCTTTCACTTAATCTAATACGTTTGGGCTTGCTAGTGTTGTTCCTTTCATGAAAAACTATTTTAGAAGTATCTGGAAATTAATGTCATTTTGAATTTGTGCAGGTTCGAAATGACAAGGCGAGGAAGTACTTGATGGAAATGCGGAAGAAATCTCCTGTGCCATTTGAACAGAAATTTCCGAATGCAGATCCATTGGCACTTCGTCTACTGCAAAGGCTTTTAGCATTTGATCCAAAGGATCGACCAACTGCTCAAGAGGTATCTGTTTATTTATGATTCCATATATTGTACCCCATTTAAGTAGTATATAGTGACCTATATTCAGGTTCACTGTTTTGAAGGTTAACTTTTTTTATTCAATATAAATATTGAAGAAATCATTATGCATCTATTGGCAGGCACTATCTGATACCTTCTTTAAGGGTTTGGCCAAAGTTGAGAGAGAACCTTCGTGTCAGCCAATTTCACGATTAGAATTTGAGTTTGAGAGGAGAAGGGTGACAAAGGACGAAGTTAGGGAACTAATATATCGGGAAATACTGGAATATCATCCCCAGTTGCTTAAAGATTACATGAATGGAACTGAAGGCACTCACTTCCTTTACCCTAGGTTGAAGCTTATACTCGTTGCTTTTTCTTAGTGATGTGCAACATAACATAATGTATAAATTATATGCAATGCTTATTATTTATGGAGATATGTTACTTGCAGTGCAATAGATCAGTTCAGAAAGCAATTTGCTTATCTTGAAGAAAATCATGGTAAAAGTGGTCCTGTGATTCCTCCGGAAAGGAAGCATGTCTCCCTTCCAAGGTAATGCTAACTACTAACTAGTACTTACTGACCATGCAATGCTTGGTAATACTTACTGTATTTAGTTTCTGGCTATTAGTTTTGGTACCCATGTTAAGTTTGTTACTTTTTTAAGTAAATACTTTCTATTGTATAATAATTTCCATTAATTTTTTGAAGGTCTACTGTTCACTCTAGTACAATTCCTCCTATTACACAGCCATCATTTGCTTCATACGAGAGTAAGCAAATGGTGGCAGAAGCATCAAAGATTTTGAGATCAGTAGAATCAAATTCTGGAAGTCAGTTAAGGAGTTCGCGACCTCCTCCAAGAGTGCCAGCCGGTATAAACTATATGATTAATGTGGTGCTACCGTAACTCTTTTAATGAAATTATAAACTATATAATTGGAGACAAAAATGAATAATATTACTAGCTGAGGAAAGCTCATAAATCCTTATAGCACTGTAGTGTGAAGCTGATTTTGAAATAGGTACTAATGTTTCTCTTTCCTTGCCACAGCTAAACCAGGTCGAGTAGTAGGGCCAGTTCTGCACTATGACAATGGGAGAACCATAAAAGATGCTTATGACCAAAGGATCTTCTACCGAAACACACTTCCTCAAGCCGTCTCTCCACACTGCTTTCATAGGGTGCACCCAACTAACACCAAAGCTACTTCAGAAACGTACAAGGATATATCACAAGGCAAACATCAACTCTCATCCCAGCAGTGTAGCATGCCAGCCAGACCAGCAATTGATCTTAACACTAACCCATACTATCAACAGGGGAAGAGAGACCACTTAAATGATCCTGTTGGTTCTATTGATGCAAAACTGCTGCAGGCACAATCTCAATTTGGTGCAGTTGGTGCTGCAGCAGTAGCTGTTGCTGCTCATAGGCATTCAGGGAGCTTTCACTATGGATTGTCATAGGTTCTAAGGTTTTAAGAGGGACGCATACAATAACTAGTATGCTTTTTATGCCTAGGGTTGGAAGGAAGTTGATAAAATTTTAGACGGGTTTAGATCTGGTAAGGTTTTCCACTTTTGCTTTCAGATTGCCATCATTGTAATTATATGTACATCATTTAATTGATTAATAAAAAAATTGATTGTTTCTCACCCCCTCGATTGTACCCTTTTACACAATCTTGTGCTGTAAACAAGATAGCATAACATGATAATGGGTACCAGAAAGTGTAACGATATCACGAGTTATTAAGCAGCAGAATTTTCACATGCTTCTTGTGTCATGTAATGGTATCACCAACAAATCCTGTTCTAATATATGATCTCAAATAAATTAGCCATGGATATTCAGTACATTGGGTTGAAGTTGGCAAATTTAATATTGAAGTAGTTTGTAAAAGAAGCGATAGACTTGCTTTAACAAACATTTGGTTTCAGACAAATATTAGTGTCCTAATTCGCGTTTGAAAGATAATCAAGTGTTTTTTAAAACTTATCAAGAGAGTTTGGAGCCACCCAAAGGGAATTCAAACATTCTCGTGGATATTTTAAACAAATGGGGAAAGAACCAGCTACCTTTTGAAGTTCATGTAAGCAAGTACTATTGCAGCATCAACGATCACGTTCCATGACCCATAAAAATTTCCCGTGATGATTACTCTTGCCTTTTCATACACTTTGTGATACATCATAGGCATATTCGTAAACCCTTTTACTAAGCAAGGAGACTTAGGTGAGTGTGTGAATTACTTTGCTTTGAAGTCAGTTTTTGTGATCACTGCAGTTAAGGTGTCGATGTTGCCACTTTTGAGCATCATCCATAACTCCCATGACCTTTGAGCTTCTACAACCTCTTTTTTTCTACCCTAGTATAACTCCTTCTAAGTTGTGTTTGTTAGCACTCTATCACATAATAGGAACGTAAACAATAAAAAAGAAGCACGATATGCTCACACCCTTGCCTCCTATACGTCCGGTCCACTGATATGAAAATATATTCATAGATTTGAAGTATTTGTAAAGAAGAGAAGATAAGGGGTAAAATAGTGATTCTCAGGTGGGTATAAACATTTGTTGGATGTTAAAAATATCATGATCATATAAAAATATTATTTTCTGTATAGCGCATTTGTGTCTCCAAGATGTTCCTCCTTTCCTGTTCTCCACTGGCATGTGAGATGTGAGATTTGTGATTGTGGCCTCATCATGGTGGGTGTTTTGTGGTATGCAAGTTTTGTGGTGTGGGCAATGGCTAGTGCTTTGACTTGGGGTGTTGATTGGCTTCAGAGGGTGTGAGTGGTGGTCTTTGTCGTAGTGAGCGGAGTTGTCATGATCTGTGTGGGGGAAGGAAGTGTAGTGGCTTGTCAGACGATTGTGTTTGATTGTTGTTATTTGCAGAGTAGTTGCAGTTTCAAGAATGCTTAAAACCCTGATTGAAAAAAGATAACAGTTTTTGTTTACTTGAAATTTGTGCTATTGTATTTAGGGATTGTGGTGGTTTATATGTATAATTGGTTTCCTTTTTTGCCAATCATAGCACCACGTCTTCCATGTCAGCAATTATGTCAGTAGTCAACTTCTTAACTTGGTCGTTCAAAGAAGCATTGGTATCCAAAGATGACTTCAAAGAAGATGAGTCGGCCAACTTCCTCTTCAATTCATCCACCTCCTTAGCTGACTCGCGAGAAGCTTCACTATTCAGAATATGAATGATATCCAAAGCCCTTGACTGCAGCTCCAACCAGTTGACCATAAGCTCTTCCTTGGAGGCCGAGGTGAGAACCCCTAGCTTTTGTGAAAGGCGAAGTCACGGGAATGACAGGGGCCAACTTTGCTTGTCCCCACATCAAAGGGTGGTGGAATGACCTCTTTCCAGTGATTGACGAGAAGAAGAGTGTTTCCTTGCCTTATCCTTCTCCTTGTGCCTCTTTTCCGTTGACGGGGGGACGAGATCAATGATAGGTGGCTGAGCAAAAGGACTAGTTGGAGTGCCCGGACCTCGACAGCCGCTCCTTGGCTGTCTTCTCCCTCGTTCTCCGGGCCTTTTTTTGGCGAAGTTTCCTTAGAATCTCCAATTACCTAGGACCTTGCTTAGCCAAGAAGCCTAAAAACCTAAACCTTAAACCTAAAGCTTAAGGACTTTTTAGTAAGAATCTTCTTAGAAACTTATAAAAAATATGAAAAATTTTCTAGTAGTCTTCGGTCATAGATGATTTTGGTCAAAAGTGATAATGAGTAGGATCTCTTGTCCAATAAAAAGGAAATTTGGTGGTATCTCCATTAAAAAGATATTTACGGTTGAAAAACTCAATGGTTACTCAAAAGAAAATAGTCTTAAACATTTTATATGATACAACACTACAAGAAAAAAGTTATTTAGAGACCAACTTTTAGCTACCAAATGAAATGGTTGCTAATTGTGACTAAAATAGTCACCAAATTAAATTTTGGTTGTTAAATAACTACAAAATATGAATTTAGTGACCAATTAAGTCAATATAATTGGTATCTAACATTAGCTACCAAAATTTTAGTGACCTATACCATTAGATTCTAAATTGGTATCTAATTAAGTTAGAGATTAATTTAGAATCTAACGCTGTAGGTCACTAAAATCTTGGTAGCTAATGTTAGATACCAATTATCTGGACTTAATTGGTCACTAAATTCAATCATTACTTTTATTTTGTAGTTATTTAGCAACCAAAATCTAATTTGGTGATTATTTTGGTTACAATTAGCAACCATTTCATTTGATAGCAAAATATTGGTCTCTAAATAGTTTTTTTCTTGTAGTGCAATATAAGGAGGAAAAAAGGTAGACCCTAATTGACTAATTAACGACAACTAACTGATAGAGCTAACTGGCCAGGAACTATAATAATAAAGGAAAGTTTATGGAGAAGGACGAGGGTCGAACATCTCACACAAAATTAAAAAAGACTAGATAGCCCCAAGAATTGGGATATAGCTGAGTTGGTGTAACATTCAAAACACACAGAACACCAATAAACTTGTCAAAGGATAGGCGGACATGACAGTCTAAGAAAAAACAACCATACATAAAAAGGAAGTTTGAATCATGACGTTCTCGGCCATGACAAATATTGTCAATGACCGAACACTTCTCAATTGCCATCACCCCTCTTCAGTACCAGGTCTAACTATAGCAACACTAGCTACAAAAGATTCTAAAGTTTGTATCTACCTATACTTATAAAATTGACCAGTAACGTTTATGTTGACCTAGTCATACCTACTTCTATGGGGAGGATCACTCACAATAACCTCATTGCAAGAGTCCTTAGCCACTTCAGCATCATCGGCTTGTACCACATCAACACTAGAGGACAAGAAGTCCTCTCGTTGGTCGATTGACCCCCTAGATACACTACCGGTAGACTTAAAAAAGAAAGACGGAGAAGACATGATTACCTTGGTTAGGGATATATATTCTTTGCACCTAGCCACTACTATAATATGTCTGACATCAGATATCAGATAGACAGGGAATACGAGTGAGTCTGATACGACTCCTATTTATAGTCACGAAAAGAGGCAGTTCAAGAGTTATGACCTTTCGACTCCCAATTGCCAGATCTCCACAAATCCTCATTTAGGACATACACCAACCTGTTCCAAAATCCTACTCTCACCATTTAACCTTACGAATTTTCGCAAGAGGAGATAATAAGTGATAAACCGAGATCTTGTTGGTCTCCAGGAAAGGCGACACTAACCAACAGATTCTAAGATGCCTCCATGCCTACAAACTCTCCAAGCCTTTACACCTTGCCGAGCTTGGGAGGCAAGTGCACTATATGACAGAGATGTCCTACACATGCCAAGTACTGTTCATCCTCTGTGATTTGTTATTTATCTCCTCTGAAACTCTCGTCACATCTCTAACAAGTAACGGGGAAAATAATTATCTGTCAAATCAACCATATCTTAAAAATTACTATAAATAATAAGAGAGGGTTATGAGAAAAAGGATATGTTATATCTTACCGTATAACAAATAGTTTTGATATCCGAGAATTGACTTTGGCATCGGAATGCCTTTTGTAGGTGTCTTCTCCTCTATGATTGAAGATCAGAGACTGAAGATTAAAGACGACAAGGCCAGAAACTGACAGTTGTTAATATTGACACCTAGGAGAAATTGTTACACCCTTTTAAGATTTCCGCATGAACACATTTCATGATTTCATATCTCTAAACCTCCAAATTATTTTGTATGACAAACACTAAAGATTGAATATATTGAATGTGTCCTCCGACCTTGGTTACACTATATTGTAAAATTTAGAAAAAGTAAGTATCTCTGAGTGCAAGAATGACATTGTAAATCAATAATTAAGGTAGGTATAAATGTGTATTGTTGGATTAGACAAATTGGAGAGTTTGAAATTGAAGTGAAATGATTTTAGGTTCGTATTTGATGAGGCACATTGTATTATGAAAATGAAATTTGAAATAAGAGTAAACAATGCCATAGTTAAAGGATCATACACTGGTTTAGGCACCATAAAGCATGGCAAACAGAAATTGATTCACCAAAAATAGATATAGGCCTAGGACTTGCATTTACATTTTGCTCAGGAAAGGACATAAAATTCTGAAGAGTTGCTCCCTGTGTTGATCTGGAGTTTTAAAACAATTTATTTACAGTCCTTCCAGGTTCCTTTCCAATTGGCGTAATCTTGAGAGGGCTGATGCATGTGGCGAAGGAATTGCAGCCAATCCAAACAAATGGCTGCTATTAATTGGACTGGCATGACCCAAAACCAGGTGACTTGCTAAAAGAAACCAATGGATTATGTTCAACCGGGCTACCAAATTGTGCCCAACTACCTGAGAAAAAATTGACAACTAATTTATCAAGTAACTAAGAATACCTTTCTAAAATGATAAACTAGAATTGAAATGAGAAAAATGATTGGATTTAAGAGATCATTACCAGGAGGAGAATTGGCCACGGGTGAACCTACTTGATGTGGAAAAGTGGGGGCTTCATCTTGTTCCAGTTCTTGACTCAGTTATTGTATTAAGCTAACACGAGAAAAAGCGTCACTAATTTACTTATAGGTTTAATTACATAGAATATAATATTGTTAGTGGCACAAGGACATATAACATAATATTAGCTAAAACCATATCAAACAAAAATAAGACCAAGAAAAAAAAAACAGAAAAAAGGCACAAGAAATGTTAGGGGAGAAATTGTTTTCCTTGTATGTGGTGAACATTACAAGATATTAGGTGTTGTGTGGTTTCAGAAGAGGTTTCGAAAGGTAGGTTTTGAAACAAATATTTGCAGATTCGAAGTTAATTGAAATGAAACTGACTTTTTTCTTTTGTAAATGTTTATAAAATTAGATAATGGAAACAGAATGTTAACAGATATGAGGTCTCGTAAGAGTAGCATATTACAAAGGTCCAACTAGTGCATGTGTACAAAGTGGGATCAAAACATAAAATAGTCTTGTGATGTAAGAGTAGCATATTACTTTGAGTCATCATAATAGTCTTTTGAGAAAGAGAATTGTGTTGTAAACGTACAAAGGAGTGAATTTGGAGTGCAATTTCTAAGTGAGGTGATGAATAATATAGATACAAATGTGGCACTCATAATATATCGTCATCATATAGGGAATTATCACATTTGGTGGTAGGCAAACCAAGTTGCAGAAGAGTTGTGGTGAGTTTGTCAAATACCAACCTATCTAAAAAGGTAAGATTATCGAAATACCTAATAGGTTACATAAGAGGAGAAAACTTCAATAAAAATCAAACCCATGAACTTCATTGAATTAACAGTTCCATAAGCATTGCCTTTAACCCGAAAAAGTCATATACAACCTAATGTTGTTATGTTACGGGGGGTGTAAAGGAACCATATCTAAAGTGATGCATGAATTGCAAACTCATAGTCCTGTTTCATAGAGCGAACCCAATTTGGGTTATTCATTATTTGTTTAACAGTACAAGGTTTGAGTATGGGTCAAAAATAGTGAATGATGAATTGTAGGATTATGAAAACCAGATTTAGATTGTGTTGCTTAATGTGAGTATTAGGAGGTAAAGGATAGATAATCAGATTCAATATGAGTAGATAGTGTTGTAGGGTTAAAGGCAGTTGACAAGTGTGTGAGAGTTTTATTTTCTATATTAGGAGATTGAGGTGGAATGAAGAAAGGTTATAGATTAGGAGTAAGACTGAAATACTGATAACTGGATGTAACAGGAGCAATGTATTGATTAAAAACATCAAACCTGATAAACATAACATGTTTGTAAATCTGACAAGATTTTGACAAACATAAATTGCCTTTATGAGAGGTAGAAAAGCCTCAGAGAACACCTTGTGACCGAAAATCTAATTTGAGTGTTTATAGAAGACAATTTAAGGAACATCAAAATTGCAATGAAGCAGTGGACAATGTATATTAAGCAGACAACACTTGAAAGATAATTTCCCAAAATTTTAGACGGATTGAGGCATGATGAAGGAAAGTTAATCCCAAGTCAATTACGTGGGAGTGTTTTGTTTGAACAACACCATTTTGGTGGTGAGTGTAGTACAAATAAGTGTGTGTATTGCCATTAGTGGTAAGAAATGACGTAAATGATCTGAATTGTCCCCCGAATCAGTTTGAATACCTCGTATATTGATATTAAATTGTAGTTAAATACTACACTTAAAACTCAACAAAATAGTAAGGGTTTGAGATTGCAGCTGTAAAGTTTAAAGGCAAGTGAATCCTAAAAAGGCTTCACGAAATGATAATTAGTGCAAATAGGCATTGGTGGATGGCCTAATGTAGCACAACACAAATTGGTAGAGTGAGCCAATTTGGTGACAACCAAACGATTGTTAACAGGTGCACTAGATTAGTTTATGTGAATATGACAGGGTGTATGTATTTGGTTACTCTTTGTAAGAAAAAACATGGTTTTGATAAGTTGCGCTGTGATTGTAGTTGCATGTCAAATTGTTTGTTGTGTTTAATGTGTAGTTTTGCTTTTGGTGTTTAAAAATCTACAGCGTGTACTTGATTGGAAGGAAAACATTACATTGTTGAAGGAAAGAAGTGACGGTATGTTTATTCAAATTCTTGAATTTTTAAATGTTTAGTTATTGAAGATGTGTATCTATGTCTAATATATTAACTTGTTTTTGGACGAAATTTGCATATTAGAATAAGGCATAGAGTTGAAATTGAGTGTTAGACCATAGACGGTCTAATACTCATTAGACAGTCTAGTTATCTTAGATGATCCAAGATCTCATTGGACTATTTCATTGTATAGTATTGATTTTGATAATAACAAACACTTAAATATTATTGAGATTTGATAAATCTATTTTATGCATAAAAATTATGTATATTTTGGACATTCAGATAGTCAAAGTTGCATTAGATGGTCAAAGTTGTATTAGATGATCAAATTTGCTTAGACAGTCATTGATGGAAATCAATTTTCTCCTTGTCTTAATTTGGAGTTTCACATTCGAATGTAGCTTGGAGGAGGCTGCAGAAGCTTATAGATGTAGTAGTAAACTTGAAGAATTATTAAAGTAATCTAGGTGGAAAAGGAGTTGCGTGAGAGATGGGGCTAACTCTCACAAGGTTCCTAGGCTAATCTCAAAGGACGAGCTAACCCTGAGGTGATCACAAGAACAAATGAGATCGAATTTCAACATAGTTTTTGTTGAATATAACGGGCTTAGTCCATATTTTCTATTAGTCTGTTACTATTTTTATCTTTAAATAAACAATCCTATGTGTTTGTTTTACACAAGGGAGATTAATTCATAATTATTTTCTCCTTTATTTTAACATGCTATCAAGAGCCTAGGGTTAAGTTAAATTTTTTTTTGGTGAACCCACTGTTCACCACTGTTTTCCCGTAATCGTCTCTGCTGCCCTTATACACTGTTTCGTTGCCCTACTTCGTTGTTGTCCACCACTATTGTTCTTGATTGGAGTTTGTTTGAGTTTTTTTAGAATTTTTCTCCCTCTTTTAAGGTGATTTCTCTCACTTGATTTATGGACTCTTCCGTTGTCTTCAATGAATTTCTTAAATGGTACGAGGATCGTCAAAACTCTGGTTCCACTGTTTTTGTTGCACATACAAGTAAATCTTTTGCTAGCATCACTCGTTTCAATTCTCTTGATTCTTGGGTTATAGACTCGGGTGTCGCAAATTACATTACTGGTAATAAAACTTGTTTCTCTTCTATATGTACATCTAGTTATTTACCTTCCATTACCATGACTAATGGCTTTAGGGTTTCATCTCTTGGTGTTGGTACTATTCACCTCATTCCTTAGTTGTCTATTGATAATATTCTCTATGTTACCAGGTCTCCCTTTAACTTATTATCTATTAGTCATCTCACTCGTTCCCTTGATTGTGTCATTTTTTTTTACAAAAGATTCTATTTGTTTACAAGACTGGAGTTCAGGATGGATAATTGGCACCGAATTTGAGTTTCATGGTCTTTATCACCTACGAGCATCTGCACATGTCGGCACGGTTATAGATTCTCCATCTCTACTTCATGCCCAATCTTGCCAAGATGCAACAACTTGTTTAAGTCTGTCCAAGTTATCAATTTGTCTTGTGAGTCATGTCATTTAGGAAAACAAAGTTGTAGTTCTTTTCTTAGTAATGTTTCACAACATACTCTGTCCCCTTTTGCCTTAGTTCATTTAGACATTTAGGGACCGAGTCGTGTTAAGTCTAATTCAGAATTTCAATAATTTTTATTGATAATTTTCAAGATGCACTTGGTTATTTTTAATTAAAAATCGTTCTGAGTTATTTTCTATATTACAATATTTTTTAAAATAAAATTAAAAATCAATTTGGAGTTTCAATTCAAATCTTACGCATTGATAATGCTCGTGAGTATCTTTCTCATTCTTTTAATACTTTTATGACATCTCACGACATTATTCATCAAACTTCATGTGCTTATACACCTCAATAGAATGGGGTGGTTGAGTGCAAGAATAGCAACTACTCGTACTCTTTTAATTTATGATGGGGTTCCTCAACAGTTTTGGGGTGATGTTATTCTCAGTGCATGCTATTTAATTAATTGTATGCCACCTTCAATTTTAAAGATAAAATTTCTCATTCTATTTTATTTCCTCATGAATCTCTTCATCCTTACCTCTTAAAGTTTTTAGGTCTAGTTGCTTTGTTTACAATTTTTCTCCTGGTCTTGATAAATTATCTGCTTGGTCTCACAAATGTGTTAATTTTAGGAATGTTATACTCATTGTAAGATTATGTTAAGGAGAGCGATAATATGGTAGTACACGAAAGGGGATATGTTGATTGAATGACATATAACCATCATGACTCTTATTATTCCTGTATCTTTAGTTCTGATTAATAATGGAACAATTTATTCAAGGTATTTTATGCATATTATGATTTATGTAATTATTAGATCATGAAGTGTTATAGGTTATGGTATCATATAAGTCAAGTGGGAGATTGTTAGAAAAATAAATTAATTAAATTAATGTGACTTGTGTGAAATATTATTATCAGTTTGAATGTGATTTAATAAAATAAAAGGACTTATTGGTTAGTATGAGAAGTTTTAAAACTGATAGCAACCAACTTGATTAATAACAACTAACTTGATGGATATTGGCTAAAATTAATAAAACAAGGAACCTTAGAAGAGGTTCTGATCAAACCAAATAGAAAGTCATGTGAGAAGTGTAAAGAGAGAACAACGAGAGAGCAAATAGAAAGAATAAATTTGATTCCAATGTTCTTCTTTCCATTTTGATTTACAATGCCAATTCTTATAGCCAATTCCTATTTGTGGCAATTAACAATTAAACGAGAGACGGTCTACCCTAACAAAATAATTTATGAAACCAATGACAAAAAAATTAATATAATAGGTTATTTAATAAATTATTATGAAATAGATATCATATTATAAAATGCTAAGAGTTGAATATATACAAGTAAGGTACTCATCATAGGTATAACTAAGGAGAGAAAACAAATAAAAATATTACAATGTGATTTTGTTATAAAAATAAAATAAATAGAATTGAAGACAAATTGATTTTGCCACAAAGACAAAATCACATAATTAACATATAGTTTCCTTTTAGAAGCCTTTATCCATATTCTCTAAAATCCCCTACAAGCTGGGGAACAAATATTGATGAGACCCAACTTGGAACAAATATTCTTAAAAGACTGATGACTTAATGCTTTGGTATAAATGTCAGCTCGTTGCTCTGTGGTGGAAATGGGAATTAAATTGATGAGACCCTTCTTTAATTTTTCTCTAACAGTGTGACACAATTTATTTCTATGTATTTCGTACATTCGTGAAACACTAGATTTGTTGCAATGTACCTTGTTGAGTCATGATTACAATATAAAAGAGATGGATGCTCAAAAGGAAATTTGAAATCTTAAAGAAGATAGACTGGCCATTGAATTTCACATGTAACAGTGGTCATTGTCTTGTATTAAGCTTCACAGAAACTCTTTGATATTGTTCCTAGCCTCTTTGATTTCCAAGATATAAGGGAATTTCCAAGCTACACACAAAAAATAGTTACTGATTGTCTTGAATGATTGCATGTGCCCCAATCAATATTACAAAAGGCTTTTAGATAGACAAAACTATTGGAAGAGAAAAATAAACTAAGACTTCCAACTCCTTTAATATATTTGAGAATTCTAATTGCTGCTTTATAGTAAGCAATTGTAGGCTTATCAAAACACTTAGAAAGTTGTTGAATAGAAAAAGTTATGTCAGGTCGGGTATTAGTAAGATACATAAGTCTTGCAATCAACCTTTTATAGGCATGAACATCTCTAAAAGGCACACTTCCAATAGAAAATAATTTAACATTATCCATAAGAGTGACAACAGGTTTGTAGGCTAAAAGACCTGCATCTGTTAACAATTCCAGTGCATATGTCCTTTGATTCATCATCACCCATTTCTTATTTCTTGCTACTTCAATACCAAGAAAATATCTTAAATCACCAATATCCTTGATATTAAATGTTTTATTCAAAGCTTCTTTGACTCGGTCAATCTCTTCTTGATCATTTCCTGGCAAAATTATATCATCCACATACACAAATAATGTTGTAAAAGATCCTTCAGAAAAATTAATGAATAAGGAATGATCATTCATAGATTGAGTATATCAAACAAAAATAAAACAAGATGACAATTTAGAAAATCACTCCCTATTGACTTTCTTAAGACCAAAATTGATACATTTTTCTTTATTGACTCTAAAATATAAAATATGTGAAGTTCATGTGTGATAAAATTTCACCACATAAAACAAATGTGAACAAATTTTAATCAAAAGAAAATGATAAAAAATTAACTAGAGAATAAATTCTCCCTTTTCATAAAAATATAAATTTTTAAAAAGTCAAAACAATTTTAAGAAACAATATAAAAATTTGCAATATTATTTATCAGAAGATATGAATAAATTATGTACAATTTAATTAAATTCATAAGATAATGGTTAAATATAACATACTTAGTTATCAATATTTCTAATCAAATTATATTTCTTTAAATTAAGCAATGTTTTAAATATGACTTCATTAAATATCACTAATACAACTAATTTGATCTAATTTGATCTGGAAGATAATCAATTAATCTATTTTTTAAATTAGATTTGATCAAAAGATATAACTAACATATATTACCTATTCACATTATTTAATAAGATAATTAGTTAAATATTACTATATCATTTTAAATTGGATTTTGTTATACTAGATAGTTAATTTAATACCATTTAATTAATCTTTATTTTCATATTTATTTAAAGTTAATTTGATTAGATAAAATGCTTGTTTAAATATGATTTAACTAATTATTCCAATATTTAGTTAAATTAAGTTACATGTGATCAATGGTTTAATATATTTAGTTTACTATCTAACTAAAATTTATTTAAATATTTAAGATAAGTAATTAAATATATTTAAATTAAGATATAACTAGAACATTTTACTATCTTTTAAATATATTATTATTAGTTAAATAACGATGTATCAAATGTAAATATGTCTTATTTTTCTGTCATATTGAGTTATAACTCTAATTCTATTCATATTTTCTTTATTCATTCTTGTCAACACCCGATTTTGTCCGGGTAATCTTTTAAATTAAAAGCATAATGATAAAAATAAAAAGAAATAAAAATCAATAATAACATAAAAATATATTTATTAGTTTAAGTATTCTTGAAATAATAATAATGATAAAAGTTAAATAAAATTTGAACTTTTCCATAA
>Ga0209700_105020_pt1 | contig 22975 bp, 12 predicted proteins | sample SiratroredBW_FD_187528 | JGI IMG/M metagenome (GOLD analysis project Ga0209700, IMG submission 187528) | Root nodule microbial communities of legume samples collected from California, USA - Siratro red BW (SPAdes) (version 2) | ecosystem: Host-associated > Plants > Roots > Nodule | place: USA... | reverse complement strand
TTTTTTTTTTTTTTTTTAACACAAAATACTTGAAGTTAAACATTTTTCTGAATTTAAAACTCGGACGATTAAGTTAATATAAATATAAGTGAATATAGTAAAAATAACAGTCTTACTTATAAAGATATCATTTTACTTACAAAGATAATATTAAGTATAATTACTATTTTTCATAATTCATGATTACTAATTTCATTAATTAAAAATATCTTTATTTACTCTGATTAACATTTATTCATAGATTTGATAAAATTATTATTCAAACTATACAAGAAACGTTATTTTAGAGGAGGTGTTCCAAGCCCACTTTCCAGATCTAGTATCAATTGATTCTCAAACATAATATAGGACGTATAATATTTATTGCAAGCTCTTTAAAATTAATTTTAAAGTTTTGAGATCCATTTATTTAAAAAAATATTAACGAAAAATCTCTGGTAATATCAATACTTAACCAATAACTCAACTAACTGAAGATTAGTTCAGTCTTATAAATAAAGTCTAGATAGGAGGGGATCCAAGATAATTTAATCACAACTTTTATCAGTTCTTAGTTTTAACAACAAAGAAGCTTCTATTACTATATATGAGATTCAAGGTACAAGATATTTGATATTGCTATTATAATGGTCGGCAAATTTTTGTCAATATATATATATATATATATATATATATATATATATATATATATATATATATATATATATATATATATATATATATTAAATGGATGAATTTATGAAAATCTATACTTGTCAATTTGACTTCTCACTCTTAAAATAATTCCTTTTTTATGCATTCATCCAATATATGGATTAAAAAAACTAATTCTTAGAGTGATCACACAAAGGGATTAGATTTAACCTAATACAACATTAAAATAAAATATCAGTAAAATAAATTTAAAAATAATCGACTATTACTCTGCCAAAAATCTCACTAATTTTTCTATAGGACTATAATCATATAATACAAAAATGATTTGGTTTAAAGTTATGATAAACTTTCATTCTTTATCTTTTGTTTGGTATGAAACGAATTTGTTTACGTAATAACTAAAAAAATTTAGGAGTGGATTGTAAAATAAATAAAGATCGAAAAATACTATTTTAAGTTGATTTTTTTATCATTATATAATTTTTATTTTAATATTAAACCATTAATAATAAAAATATATTTACAATTTCATAATATTTATAAATTATAAAATGATGTATGTGTGTGTGTGTATATATATATATTGTATAAATATAACTTAAATAATAAATTTAATTAGTAAGCAAAATCAAGCCTTCTTAATTTAAATTAACCCACTATTATAAATTGACTGCGGTACATTTTCTTTTTCTTTATTCGGCTATCAATTATCGTTTAAAAAATTTAAAATATATTTTTGATTATTTTTTAAACATCTCAGAAGATAAAATAATAGAAATTACAAATATACTATTCTTAAAATTTTAAATATTTTGTTTCAACACATAAATAGTATTTATTTTAAAATTATAAACAATCTGAAATCATAAATTAATACTATATAACTTACATATCTAAAATCATTTTTAAAAGAATCTGGGTGAATTCTATAAGTATTTATCTTTTCCAATCACATAATGAACTCATCTTATTTTTTTAATTTATGATATTTTATATTTTTATTTCTATAGGAATATTTTTTTTTTCTATAATTTTGATACTTATAATCAAGTTGTATTGGGTCGTGATGATCAATAATTTAAATTAGATTATATTGTAAATGACCAAAATTCAAAATAAATTAATATTTTTAAGTGAATAAAAAAAATGTTTTTTTAACTCTGATTTTTTAAGAATATATTTTACTTTTAAAAACAGATTTGGCTTTAGTCCATAAAACTTTTATGGACATTTTGAATCTATAAATTTTGTTTTATTTGAACTTTTTGGTCTATAAATTTTACCCTCATCATGGTTGAGGATCAAAACCCTTTGAATTAGACTAAATTCACGAGTCTACTGATATTATTAATTTACATGTCGTCAAACTCTATTGCCCTAAACATTCAATATATGGTATTTTCACAGATTTCAAATGAAAATGCATCTGAAGCCAAGTTTTACAAGAGTATATAAACCAAAACCTCGATCAAACAAGCACAAGATATGCTTGTTTTAAAGTTGGGAAGAATTCATGTTAAAATGCTAAATACGACTAAAATGCATCTCTAAATATATAACTACTATATGAAATGTGATTTTAATTATTGTCAAATGGAAACTTTGATTCATTTGAAACAATTGTTTATAAGGCTTAAAGACTGTTTTAGTATTTTTATTTTGCTCAATGGGCAATGCTTGTCCCCTATTTAATATAGAGACAGTTAGCTTCTCTATTTTGATCAAATTATCAACTTTAAAAGTCTTTATTTTATTTTTTTCAATTCAATTTTAGACTAATATATTCATTAAATTACCATAAAAATACTTAATTAATTAAAATAAATAAAAATAGGCAAAATTAAAGATTTGACCAAAACTACATATTTTCAAAAATAGAAAACTAAATATCTCTATTTTAAAGGGAGGACTTATTTCTTTAAAAAGAATATGGGACTAAAATAGAAAAAGTAAAATTGTATTTGTTCCTTTATGCTTGTAGGGGATCGACATTGCTCGTTGCAATATATAACAAATGCTTGTATTGCAAATTAATCCTTGATCATTTCAAATTTACACCACCATAAATGATAACATAAACTTTGGTACTATATACATACATGGTCATGTTCCTTTACTTAATCATAACAATATATACAAAGTTACTTCAACAGTTACCTGATGCAAATGTATTGCAAGGTAACTTCTGAAATGAGAAATTCCTAATTAGATTTATGAACTCTTATGATCATGCATTGTGTCGTCAGTGTGGCCCTTAGGCTTTTCAAAATGGAGATGCATTCGAATCTTGTACCATGTTCTCTTGCAAAACCCCACAAAAGTCCACCCACTCCTGATTAAAAATCCACTGCTTTTAGACCTCCTCATTTGGGTGTTATCTTCTGGGTTTGGTGCACATGAACACATCTTTGGCATTCAATGAAGAACAAAGAAAGTGAATTATAAATTGGTGAAATCAAAGTGATAAGGCCTTTGATTCAATGTATTTATCTTGCTTGTTTAAGCACAATACTAGGGTTTCTCAATAATGAGACTAACCTCTTTCCTTATTTTATTTTTACCTCTCGTATTGTCTTTTATATAATGCCTTGTGGGGCTGTTATGTTTTGTTAGCTATAAGCATGGTAACGGAGTGTGTTTTCCTTGACAAGGGAGTCTTATCGGTTTGTTGTAGTATTCTACGTGTATATGTACCGTATTTAGGATGTTTCTAGGTTCTGTTTTTGTGTGATTAGTTAGTAATGGACACTTGTTTCTCTAATTTGGGCTATGATGGGTTGTAGACATGTGTCTGAAAATCTTGTTGGATGGAAATATAGAAGAATATCTATACAAAGAGTTAAGAAAATTGAACTTATACATAAACATTACATGCTGCACCTTAGACATGTTTTTCTTCTCCTTTGGTTAGATGAGTTCGAAAATATTGGGTATCACGAATTAAAAAAAAGTGGTTCAACACACATGAAAGGAAAAAGTAAAAAGTAATGTTCATTATACTAAAATAAGAACGAATCTGTTTTATATAAAACAATATATATATTACAAGAATAAAACTGAGCTATTGAAATTTTGTATCAAAATGTCAAAAATTTTCTTAAAAATATGCAGACGTTATATTAAAAATATGCACACGTTATATGTGCTTATACAAGTTGGGTTATTTTCTCCTTATATGTTATAGATGTTGGGTTGGTTTCTCCTTATAAGGGTCAAACTTTTTTATTTTTATTTTTTGTGTGTTTATGACACACGATAGACCTAATATAATGCATTAACATTATAATTAGGGAAAAGGCTAATCCTAAGGATGTGCAACTGTGAGAGTATTAGTGTGTAGAGAATGATGTGAACAACCGTTTTCAAAAACTTACAGCAAGTGTGGAAGAAGTTCTCTCGTTGAGACTGTTCTAGCTCTCTGGGTTGAGTTTCAAGCAGTCTCCTTATCATAAGAAGGTTTTGCTCACAAGGTTGTATTGTTTCCTTGGACTTTGAAGTTTCATCTTCACTAGAAGAAGACGAGGAATCATATAAACTCTCGTTATCATCCTCATGTGCAAACAAAGTTCGCTTTTTGGAGGCACTCAGAAGAGTAATGCCCTCTCTTTAGAAATCTAAAACATTGGACTTTCCCTCATCTAGAGAGTCAGGTTCTTTTTTATACTTTTCTCTTTATTTTTCCTTTTGTCTATATTTTTCTTTTTCTTTTTCAGGTGGTCTCTCTGTTTTGGAGGGAAGCCCTCCCACTTGTAATCCTTTCGAGAGGAAGAAGACATGCTAGGGTATTCTTTCTTAAAGTTGATCTGCATTTTGAGTTGTTGCTCTATACACATCTACATAAGGTCATCAAAATCATTATAAGGTAACAACTCAATCCTATCTTGGATTTCATAACGGAGACAACTTTGGAAACAAGCAATCGTAATTCTTGACTCCTCTCATATCCTTCCCTCATTAATAGCAACTCCATCTTCTATCGCTACTCATCAACAATCATATCTTTCTACTGGACTCGGTGGAGTTTGTCCATCAACTCTCTGTCATAATATGAGGGTACATGCCGCTTTCGTAAGGCTAATCTTAATTCATTCCAATACTGAATTTGGGAATGACGACATAGTTGATTATTTTTTAGTAGTCATCCACCAATACATAGTTGCTCCCTGGAAACTAAGTGTTACTAGAGAGACTTTTTTATCCTCTCACACCTGGTGATATTCAAACAGTTGTTCAACCTTCATCTCCCAATCTAAACAGTCATCCATGCTATCCTTTCCAAAGAAAGGAGGAAGGTCAAGTTTTGGCTCTTTATGATGATGTCTAATTCTATGTTGTCTTGGAGGAGGATGACACAAGTCATGGTTATGATGGCTACTCTCTGAAAACTCTTCATAATTTCTCTCTCTTCTTTTAGATCTCTCATTATGTTTTTCTTTATTTTCTGTCATCCTCTCCATCATTAACTTCATTTCCTCCATTTCTCTATCAATTTCTTTCATCATCATTCTCATTTCTTCCATTTTTCTACCATTTTCTCTCAACTCCTCTCTCACCCACTCTCCCTCGGCATTTCTCACACTTGCTTTTAACTAGAGAAAGCGTGATCACTCATCTTTTATTTAAATAAGGTTTTCACAATTTAGAAGAATTAAGAAAAGATTGAGCATCGAAAGAGTTTTCGCAAAAGAAGTATATATATATATATATATATATATATATATATATATATATATATATATATATGGTGAAGTTTCCAATAAGAAATGGAAATGAAAGGCTTCTGAGTAGACTCCTAGGGAAATGAGGTACATCACTTGGACAACTTAAGTACCAAGTATTTTCTTAGCCAGAGTGTTCCTTAGTCCTCTTCCACGACATCTCTTAATGAAAACCTCAAAACAAAACAGTTTCTCCTTATTGTGTGTGCTCACGTGAACATAGAGACCAAAGGAAGGTTTACTAACGTTTAAGTGCTTTGAGTTTAGATCCTAGTAATTATAGAGACTTAAGAAAAGTAAAATAAAAAAAGTAAAAATAAAATAATTGCAAGAAAGTAAGACACAAAGAAGAATGCACTAGTTCTAGGCTTGTCTTATGATGAAAGTGCAAGTGACGCTTATGAGCCACTTGACACACTTTCACCTTTCTAGTTCATTTTTTACTATTACAATGTTCAAGTTGGGATTGCTTTAAAGCATTTTCCCAAGATATCATAATCAACAAAACAAAATACATCAAAATTTCATGACAAGAAATATAGGTCTTGGAAAATTTCCGGCTTGTTTCACTCAAGTGTTTACCACTCTCTTTTTTGCACTTTTTCTCTTGTTGATTCTCTAGAGATGGTCCTCCTTTTCAAGCTTTGTTCTTCTCCAAGAGGATACCTGAGTAATTAGTCAACCTTTCTTCGAAGAATTCACAACCCAAGAGGTGATTCCATCTCAACAAGCCAAAAATTAGAAATAAGAAAATGCTAAAATTTTGAAATGTTAAACTCAAAGGATTATTATAGTGACAAAATTGAAAGAATACTTTTAAAAGACTCAAATCAAGCATTTAAATCTAGCAAGAAAGTTAAGCATACAAAAGGAAACATAGGAACAATTCTAGAATGGATTACTAGACAAAAACAACAACTAGAATATTCTGACCACTATGACTATTTGATTTATGTATTCTTTTTTATATTTTGTTTTTAACCTTGAAAATTTTATCTTAAACCAACAACACAATATTGAGCACATTTGTAATAAATTCCATTAGAATAGCATTGGAAAAATTTAGAAACACTCTATTTCTATTGAACACGAAACTCGAGAGCAAATGTCAACTAAATACTCTATTTTTCAGCAATGAGCATTCAGGCTTTTGCGATTTATCATTTTCTTCTACTTTGGATTTGAATACTCCCTTTTAAAAAAATGATCTTAACATCTTAAAGTGCTCTCATACAAAATGTCACATAAAAATATGGTGTAGATTTGTTTATACAATTTGGTTCAAACCAGAGATACTATAGTGAAAATTATCAGCGAGAATGATTTCTACGGAGGCCAATGAATTAGATCAAAACAACTAGACATAGTAGAAACCTAACTCTATGAAACTCACTAGTCATTTATTAACAAGTTAAGGAACTAAAAAAAAAAACAAAAGGAAAATCACACAAAGGTTCGCACAAGTGTAGTTTACTCAAGACATTTTAACAAACACACAGTAGACATAGAATGAGCATTTAGCAAACACCTTATGAACAAGTTTCTAGACTTTGAATTTATAACATAAATGGAATTACATGTCTTAGAACATAAAAAAAATTATCATAAACTGTAAAATACCTAAAACAAAGTGAATTGACCGAACAAAAAAAAAAACTCAAAAATACAACAACAATAAATGACACAACAACACAATGCATGAACAATCCTAGTTTTGAAGTTTTTCGATGACTCAAGTAGGAACAAAGAGTTTGAATCGTTTAATTTGTAAAACAAACGTAAAAAATAGTAAACAATAATTCAAGACATGTAACAAATGATGAACAACACGAAAATGAAGAAAAAAAATGAAGAAGCACTTATCTCTTGAAGAACCTAAGTTGCCAAATGAGGCAATTCCTACCTTTGCATGCTTGCTTTTAGTGCTTCTTCTCAATTTTAACATTAAATGAAATGAAATTGATGGAGTACAGCAGAATCATGAAGAGATGAATAATTTAGTAGTGAATTTCCAAAGTGAGGTTAGGCCAACACTTAGAAGGAAGTCTAGAAAAAGTATTGTGTAAGACTCGTCTAGAAGAACCATGACAAAAGTAGACGTGTTGAAAAAATATTTCGAAAACAATTCAATATATTCGCCAAAGTTGAAAATGACTTACATTATGGTTCTATTTATAGAGTTTAAGTCAGCCCATACGCTAACTCTTCACATACTCTAACCCTAAGCCTCTCTAATAAGGAGTTAACACTTATCAAGCTGTGAATGGAAAGGATCCTCTCTATTGACAAGGTGACATATAACATAGGCATGGATTAATGACTTGGAACTTGAGAGGTTCCACTCTTGCCCTAACTTACATGCTCTAGGCGTTAGCTTCTCCTCTTGTTAGGGCTAGGGTTTGACCCAAATACAAGGTCCAAATATTATGACAGCCTATATATACTACCTTGGCCCAAAATACAATACCCAAAAATTCCTATTATACTTTTTTTGCAATTTATAGAGGAAAAGTTTAATAATCCACTTTCCACGGTAGAAAAGTCTTGTGAAAGCTTTCTTCCTCCTCTATGCCTTTGTACTTCTTGTGATTGGCCTAATATATGGTCTCTTAGGTACTCCTTTATCAATAAGGGTATCAAATATAGTCGTTTGCACTATTTTATACTCTAAGACTGTGTTTGTATCCGTGGTTCGATTGTAGTAAGAGACGAATTTGCGGGATGTGTATCGATTTGCTTCTAATGATTTGCGGGGAAATGTGAGCGAAGAAATACAGGAGGAGGGGCGAAAAGGGTCTCTACAAAAGGAATAGATTTGAAAGGAAAGCCACGTCATATTTGTAAATTTACATTAATATCCTCTTTCACTGCCTTCACCCACGCATAGCGTCATTCACTCACTCATGCATTTGTTTTTATTACCTTTTCACTTTGCTTTCACATGCAAAGAAACTGAGAACGTGATAGAGTCTGAAGCACCTATTAGAAGCTACCTTGCAGAGATTCCCATGAAAAGCACTCATGCCAGCGTTGACGGTTTGAAGTGAATTTATATCTTTTGTTATAAATTGTGCTCTGCATCTAGTGGAGTGTCAAATTGTAAGTGGCGTCGTTCATCTTCAAAAGCGGTGGGTGTTGGTGTAAGAGGCGTCGTTGATGGTGGAATTGGTGGGTGCTAGTGCAGGAAGCATTTGTGGTGCTAGTGCTGATGCTGGTGCAGGAAGCGTTGTTCGTGATTTGCTAGTGCTGGTGCAGGAAGGGTTGTTCGTGGTAGTTTGTGATGTGCTAGTACAGCAAACATGATGTTGTGTAAGAAAAATCCAGATTGGATGCCTTATACCAGTGTGGCTCTATTTTATAATTATAATCGATTACAGTAGTTTGATAATCGATTATAATATTCTTTTTTTTCAATTAATCGATTACGTTAGTTTTACCTAATTGATTATATGCATCTTTTTAATATATTGTATTAAGGCTATTGTAGGTTATTTTATTTTTAAATTTGTTTATTTAAGATTATTATATATTTGTACTTATGATTGTTTTAGAAAATATAAAAATAATATTAATTTTAAATATTATTATATGTATTTAGACATAATTTGAGTATTTATATTTATAATATAATTTGAGTATATAATTAGTTTTTGTGTTACACCCCTCTAGATCAAGACCAAGGAAATGTTATGTAATTATTCTAGATCAAGACCAAGGAAATGTTATGTAATTATGCTATGATGTACATGTTGCCATCTTAGCCATCGGTCAATCAACTTCATTTATTACTTCTTATATGATAAGAATAGGTAGCTTATATTTTCATCTTTTGTATTACACATAACACATCTTTTATCTTGTATTGGTTAGTATCTCTTTGATGCATAAGTTATAATATGTTATCATCCTATCATTCAAAACTTTCCAAGAAAAAATATGTCCACAGTGTTTTTGTTTTCTATAATTTTAAACTGCTCTTCATTTCTTCATTTTTATTTCTTATACCCTTATAAGCTGATCTAACTGTATATTCCAAACTTCACTTCTCTTAATATTTTATTTTTTTGGTTTAGTTAACACAAATTCTAGAGTATCATCATGATCCTGATGTAACGTCTATCTACTAGTATTGAAAGAGATTTTCTAGAATTTAAACAAGAACTTCTAAATCACATAAGGTATTATTCCATATCACCAAACATGTTTTTGAAGGAAAATTGAACAAACATTCCTTTACACATAGGAAAATTTTAAGAACTCAAACTCGATTGTCCTAGATTTTGTACCGTGAGAAACGCCAACTCAATTCTTTCAAATCCTAAAACCTATATTAGTTCATTAAGAAACATATTTGCAAATTAAGAGATGAATTTTCTTATTTTAAAAATTGTTTTAATTGTATGATTTACTCAATATCAATTCCATAGGCCGGTCATTTATTACAATTAGAACATGTTAGATAAGTATTTTGAAGGTTAAATTATTGCGTCCATTTTTTAATTTAATCTACTATTAAAAAAAATTAATTTTAAAAATCAAGTAAATGTTAATATCTTATTCTATTTTATAATATCTCATTAATGCGTGAAATGTACATGTGTGCAAATTTACTAACGATGATACTGCCAACTTGACATAAATGAAATGACAATAACTTGATTTTGAAAATGAAGGAATGAATTTAAATTTATAATAATAAAGGAACAAATTTCAACAAAAAAAAAATAGACAAAATGTACAAAAAAAAAAAAAAGAAGTTGAAAAGATTATTTGATCAAATATTTCTATATAGTGTTTTATATAATGAAAATTTCTTGAGTAGCTTCTAGAGTTTTCTCTTATACATTACTTCGGGTAGTTTTTAAGTTTTTAGCTTCTTTCTTCTGTATTCTATTACTTTTATCTCTATAGTCTAATTAGCATATAAATTATCCTGCTTCCATGCCTTCTTGTAAAGTCTATCAATTATTTCCAACAATTACATGATTTAACCAAGTGAAATACATACGCATACTAATTCATGTTTGTTTGGATAATAACAATGACTTCCTAATATTATTCTAAGAACAGGTAGGATTTCTAGAAGATGATGTTATTTGTTTAATGAGAAATAAAAAGGATTAAAAAATTGAATTGTTGAAATTATATGAAGCCACAAATTAAAGTAGACTAAGGGTGTTCTAGTTAAAATAACTTTCAACACGCTCGATTTACTACCAAAGCTAGGCTATGGGCTTGAATCTAGTGCAATTAATTGGATAGTTAATCTTTATTATATTAAAATCTGAGTTTAATTCCTTCAACCTACAAAATCAAAAATCAATAGAGATTACTTAAAACTTAATTACAAGTTCAACTCAATCCATTCATGTGAAGGTAGGTAGGTTATCCTAGAAATAAGGAAACTAAGTTATAGTTAACAATAGAATTACTTAAGATTTATAAACTATCACTATTCGAGGTGAGACTACATCCACTCACATTTTTTTACAATAAAGGTACACAAAAATTAAAGGGTGCCAAAAGATTTTGAAGGAAAGCTAACACCCATCAATTCCCTTTATGTTGCTACCTTATCTTACATTTAAAACTGAAAAAAAAAAGTGCATTTACACTTGTGTGTCTTATATGACTGCCTTTCTCAAGAAGATCTCTTTTAGAATGGATAAGGGATTAACTTTTGCTACTTTTTAAAGAGTGTGTGTGTATCAAAGTCGCTTACTTATTTTTATAATTATGTTATTGATATTATAAAATCTATCTATTTTTTACATGATTAATCTTTGTCAAAGAATCTGACTAATTACTTTTAGTGGAATCTCCCTGTTTAATTACGATTTTCTCATCCACAAAATTTGAATAAAAGATAGGCAGAGTCCCGTACTATTTGAACCAACAATTCGTTGACAAGATATCTTCTTTTTGATATTATTTAACTTATCCAAATGGGGAAGATAAAAAATCTATTGAAAGAATTGAGAAATGAAAATACACCAGAAGTTATTTTTCTTTGATAAATATATATAAAAAAGATATGTTTTTGACATAAATAATTGTGATTTATGATATGTTTATTTTCGTTTTTTAGATAATGCTTTATTAGTAAAAATAAGTACATTTTTGTTTTTTTTATCTAATTTGTTTATTTTAAAATAAATTAAAATAAAATTGTTTACTTTAAGAAAAAAAATTCATATCTAGTTTTGAAATAAATTATGCTAAAATACTTACATTAAAAAAACAAATATTTTAAGTTTCGTTAAGGTTAATCCATCTCCATCACATTTTTAAACCACCATGGATGATTTTTCAAGAGCAATATAGACTTATCATGCTAGGCAAAAGGAAAACGTCTGTTATGTCAAGTGAGGCAAGAGTTGAATTAGAAACTTTTCACTCCTGCTTCTTCTATCTGCTATTTCTTTTATTTAATTCTCTAGGGTTGTTATTTCGTTAGCAACCTCATCTCGCTGTTTGAACCAATGTAAATAATACCACAAAATTCTTCGTTATACTTTATTATAATACATTCCTCTGATTTATTCATTGATTACGTAATATCCATCATTACATTCCATTACATACTTAAATAAGATGTGTCGGTAAAGAAACGAGATAGAAATATTTATAAAGATGTGTGTAATCTACCAGTAATCAAAAGCTTCCAGTGTGATATCTATATCTTTATTACATGAAGCCTGAATATAGAGACGGACATATTGATACAGTTAAATCGAAAAATATTGAACATAGAACAGAACAAGATATATATAATTAGTAATATATTTTTAATATAATTAATAATATATTTTTAATATAATTAATAATATATTTTTAATATAATTAAAAATATATTTTTTAACATAATTATTAATATAATTTAATATAAATTATTATATTAATAATAATTATAAAAACTTTTAAAATATATATTATATTATAGTATTATTTTAATATTAAAATATAATATTATTTAATTATAAATAAATAATTAAAAATTTTGAAAAACTTTATCTTGCGTGCATAAGACGTTGTCTTTCTCTTCTTTTTTTTTTTTTTTTAATTTTAATTTTTTTTTTTTTAACTGCAACTTCTTCTTTCTTCTACCCCTTCTCAATTTATATAAAACGGATTGGACTTTTGTGTTTCTTTCAGTTTCATTAATAGCAGAAGAGCCTTACTTTATAGGATAGGGCACTAGCGTTTTATTTAAAAATAAATAAATAAATAAAGGGGCCTAAAAACATAACGTAATAGGATGCTATTTTATGCTCGTTTCGCTTTTTCTTCTTTTCTTTTTTCAGCAGCAACTTCTTTTTTTTTTTTCTTCATTCTTTGCGGTTGTCCCTCCACATATGTGTTCTTCGCCAGTATGTGTCTTCTCTGTTTCTTCATTCCACCGTCATGTTCTTGTCGCAAGTTTGGTAACAAAGGTCATATCCGATCCAAGAAGTTGCGTCCGACGCAGTGTCATACATGTTTCTGTCACGTGTCCGTGTCGTCAGCACGTCGGATGCGGGAAAGTGGCCATTAAGCACCATGTCCAAGCTTCATAGATTACAATCCTTACCAATTTTGGAACAAACATGGGATGATATATTAATGGATTTAATGACAGTTCTACCACCATCCCGTGGCTTCACAATTATATATGTAGTATTGGCATGCGTTCAAAATATGCTCACTTTGTTATACTGAATTTATATTATACTAGTATGCAAATTGTTGAGATTTTCATAAAAAACATGGCTAAATTGTATGGGGTTGCTAAATTATGGTTTCTGATAGAGAAAAAGTGCTCACTAGTTAGTTATGGAAGAAGCTCTTCAAATTGAGTGACATTATACTAGCCACGAGCATAAATTGATAGCCAGTCAGAAGCTATAAACCATTGGCTAGAGATGATCTTCATTCCTTCACTTATGCCAATATGAAAGCTTGGTCTAAGTTTATGTGTTGGATTGAGTTTTGGTATAATACATTATACTATCTTAGATTCAATTTGACTCCCTTTCCGGTTGTGTATGGGAGAGAGAACCCCTCTCTTAGACAAATATGTTTTTGATTTTAATGATCCATTGGAACTTCGAAAGATGCTCAAACAAAGAGAATTGATTTTGCCCTAGTTGAAACAAATTTTTAGTGAATGCCTAACATAATGTGAAGAAGAATGTAGATAAGGAAAAACGGGATTCAAGTTCAAAGAGGGTGACTTGGTATCGGTTAAACTGCAAGTATATAGATGTTGGCACAACTGACTCTAAAAAGAAGATTGAATAGAGTCTTTAGACTCTTTTTGCAACAAACTAAATTAGATCGTCTAGTCAACAAGCAACCAAAAAACAACACAACACAACTTCATGCGGGTTAACTCAAACTCCCATGCGGGTTCAATCAAACTCACATGTGGGTTCACTCAAACTCACATGTTATGTCCAATACTCTCTTATGAAAATGTTTAAGAGGTTCTATTAAAAAAATTAATAATTACAATGAATATACAAATACTATTGCTTATAACAAATATACAAATTACTCTTAGTTATCCGAGTACACAAATCACTCCTAATTATACCGTCTTAATCTTCCTTTGAGATTGAGACCTTAGGAAAATAAAAGAACCAACTATCAAAGATAGATCATTGTAAGGTTATTGGAAAACTTCACTACGTTAAAGATTACAAAGGTTTTCTCACTCCTACAAAGAACATTTAAATAAAAGAACACTAAAAAGAGTGATAAAACTCTAGTAAAAAATTCATAGCAATTGGAGAGGATTTCAAAGTTTGATTTCTGAAACAACCGAAAGTGACAGTAACAGAAACTTTCTGCGGACAACAGCTCTTCACAAAATTCCTGACGCCTTTATAGACCTCCACTAGAAAATTCCACCATCCAAATTGAAGAAATATGAGTGAGAAAACTTCAATAAAATTTGTGGCTCGATTAGACAAGACCATTGGATCTTCAAAACAACCAAGATAGGTCGCTACAAAAAATAGCTACAAATTGTGTTTGTCCCTCTCTCTTTTCTTTAATGTTTGTTATGTGATTGTTGATAATGGCTCTTGTTGTAATTGTTGTAGTTCTCGATTAGTTGATAAGTTGGCTTCAACTATGAAGCCCCATCCAAAACCTTATAAATTTCAATGGATTAATAATGATGGGGATATAATATTTAAAAACCAAGTGAGTGTGTCAATCTTTACTGGGAAATATGAAGAAGAGGTGACCCATGACGTAGTACCAATGGAGGTTTCACATATTTTACTTGCTTGTTCGTAACAATTTGATAAACAGACTTTACATGAAAGACTCACTAATAAGATTATTTTTCTCCATAAGGGAATCATACTTTGTCCTCTTACACCACAACAAGTGAGAGAGGACCAAAACATTTTGAAAAAAAAAATAAAAAATGAAAAGAAAGAAGAAAAAAAAACTAGTTCAAAACCTTTCTCTTTCAAATCAATCACAACAAAGAAGGGAGTGAGTCTAGAGCCTTGTGTCTCCTCCAGTATTGTTGTTCCCAAAAAATATTTAAAAGCTAAAAATAAAATAAAAGCTCTTCAATGGGAACAACCTCTCTTTCTTCTCTAATGCAAAGAGTCACTTACTGTCACCAATAATGAACTTGAGTCTCTACGTAACGAGGTTAAAATTATTTTGAAAGAGTTTGATGATATATTCCCTAAAGAGGTTCCAAGTGGTTTACCACCTCTAAAGGGCATAAAGCATCACATTGATTTAGTTCCTGAAGCTAGCATACCCAATAGGCTTGCTTACATAACAAACCATGAGGAAACCAAGGGAATTGAGAAGCAAGTTGATGAACTTCTAAAGAGGGTTGGGTTCAAAAGAGTCTCAATCCTTGCACAGTTCCTGTGTTGTTAGTTCCCAAGAAAGACAAGTCATGGAGAACGTGTACTGATTGTTCGGCCATCAACAATATGACTGTCAAATATAGACACCCAATCCCTAGGTTAGATGACATGTTAGATGAATTGCATGGGACAAACATATTTTCTAAAATTGACGTTAAAAGCAGTTATCATCAAATTAGAATTAAAGAATGATACGAATGGAAATTTACTTTTAAGATCAAGTTTGGATTGTATGAGTGGTTAGTCATGAGATCTGGCTTGACTAACGCCCCTAACACTTTTATGAAATTAATGAATCATGAGTTACTAAAATCCATAAAAGAGAAAAGGAAAATTAAATAAGAGGCATGCAAAATGGGTAGAGTATTTGGAGCAATTTCCTTATGTTGTCAAACACAAATATGAAAAAAGTAATGTAGTAGCAGATGCTCTGTCTTGACGACATAAACTACTAATTTCTCTTGGTGTTCAAATTCTTGGATTTGACAGCATAAAGGAATTGTATGAATAGGATAATCATTTCTCATCCATTTTTGCATCTTGTCTCAAGAAACCTTGTGATGGATTCTATTTATCTTTTTAATAAAGAAAAACTTTGTATACCCCAAGGATTTGTCAAAAAGTTTCTTATGCAAGAAAGTCATGAATGGAGACTCATGGGTCATTTTGGGATAGATAAAACCCTAAGCATGCTAAAAGATAATTTTTATTGGTCTCACATGAGAGTTGATGTCCAAAGATATTGTAGTAAATGTTTAGTTTGTCTCCAAGCTAAGTCTAAATTGATACCTCATGGACTCTACACACCCTTACCTATAGCCAAAGCCCCTTGGGAAAATGTTTGCATGAATTTTATTCTTGGGCTTCCTCGAACTCAAAAGGGTTATGATTCTATTTTTGTGGTAGTGGATCAATTTAGTAATATGACCCATTTCATTCGCTGCCACATGGATGATGCTAGCAACATTTAACGATTATTTTTCAAAGAAGTAGTTAGATTGCATGGATTACCCCGCACCATCGTTTCAGACAAAGATGTTAAGTTTCTTGGTCATTTTTGGAAAACTTTATGGGCTAGGCTAGGAATTCAACTTTTGTTTTCTTTTACATGGCATCTACAGACTGATGGAGAGACTGAAGTAGTAAACAAATCTCTGTCTACTCTTTTACGAGTCTTCATTAAGGATAACAAAAATTCGTGGGATGAACATCTTCCTCATGTAAAATTTGCATATAATAGAGTACTTCACCGAACTACTAATCTTTCTCCTTTTGAGGTTGTTTATGGGTTTAATCCTCTCACTTCTCTTGATATACGACCTTTTCCTGATAATTCTTCTTTATTTCACAAGGAAGAAATATCTAGAGTGGAGTTTGTCAAGAAGTTCCATGAGAATATTAAAGAACAAATTGAAAAACAAATTTCTAAAATATGTTGAATATAACAAAAGAAAAAGGATAAAGAAAATGATTTTTAAGGAGGGGAACTTGGTTTGGTTACATTTATGAAAAGAGAGATTTTCTTATTTAAGAAAATCCAAACTAAGTCCCAGAGGAGATTGTCCATTCAAAATACTTCAAAAAAATCAATGATAATTTATACATGTTAGAATTTCTTAAGGATTATGGTGTAAGTCCTGTGTTTAATATCTGTGATGTATCTCTTTTTACATGACTGCAAACTAAAGATCTGAGGACAAATCATTTTCAAGAGGGAGGGTATGATGAAGGAGTACCTGAGAGACAATATATTGGACCAATCAAAAGAAGTAGGGCCAAAGGCATAGAGGAAGAAGAAAACTTTCAAAAGACTTTCCTATTGTGGAAAGTGGGTTATGAAATTTTTTTCTCCTTTGTATAAATTGTAAAAAAGGTAGAATAGGAATTTTTGGGCCTAGGTAGTATAAATTTTGGGCCTTATATTTTGGGCCAATGTAGTATAGGTTGTCATAAACTTTAGACCTTGTATTTGAGACAAACCTTAACCCTAAGAAGAGGAGAAGCTAGCACACATGTAAGTTAGGGCTTATGTGGCGCTTTCTTTAAGGCTAGAGTGGAGCCTCTCAAGTTCTAAGTCATTGATACATGCCTATGTCACGTGTCACCATGTTAATAGAGATGATTCTTTCCATCTGTGGCTTGACAAATGTCAACTTCTTATTGGAGGGGCTTAGGGTTAAGGTCTGTGAAGAGTTAGGGTATGGGCTTACCTAAACTCTATAAATAAAAGCCTAATGTAAGTCATTTTCAACTTTGATGAATATCTTGAATTGCTGGCAAAATATTTTCATCACTTCTACTCTTGTCAAGGTTCTCAATAGATGAGTCTTACACAAGACTTTTTCTAGACTTCCTCCTAAGTGTTAACCTAACCTCACTTTGAAAATTCACTATAGAATTTTACATCTCTTCATGATTTCGATAGACTCCATCAACTCATTCCATTCAATGTTAAAATTGAGAAGAAGAATCACTACAAACAAGCATGCGAAGCTAGGCGAAGCTAGGCGAAGCTAGGAATTGCTTCACTTACAAATTGTATAACAAGGAAAGATAGTGCAAACTATACATTAGACTCTTGGTAAATTTTATTTAGGGTAAAAAATTTTAATAAATTATTATATTGAAATAGAGCATTGAATATAAAATTATGTGTATGATAATTCATATACTTAAACAATTATATTATGTTTGTATGATTTTATTTTATTTTTAAATAATTAAATATAAAATAACCCGTGCAAAAAATACAAATATCTTAAAATTTATTTAAGGTTAAAAAATTATTTACTTATCATTAAAAATGTAAGTATATTATAGTCAATAGACTCTAAGTATGAAATGAATTGTGTGAAGTGACCGATATAATTTACATTATCTTTAAAATTATTTAAAGGTAATGTAAATTATAAATTATATTAAAAGAATCGGTGAAAAAATTAATTTAAAAAAAATTATAACATACTACCTAACATCTAGCATATAAGGAACACGTAAATTATAAATTATATTAAAAGAATCGGTGAAAAAATTAATTTGAAAAAATTATAACATACTACCTAACATCTAGCATATAAGGAACATTTATAAGATTATATTATATTTTAAATGAATCTTAGTGTGTATGATGATGTATACTATCACACATACAATTATAAAATTTCTTTCGTATGTATGTGTAGAAGCGTAGTAACCTGCACATCTTCTGAAAAAGATATTCAAAACTTTAATCAACAAACATTAAAAAGAAAAAATAATTAACAATCTAATATTGATACCAAACTTTGCCAAAACCTAAACCATCACACTATACTAACGAAAAAGTAAAATACTACGAGATATGATTTGCATTCAATTAACTTAAGGCAATGTTCATTAAGAATAAGTACTGGAAAAGTGTGTCATGTAAATGTTTAATATAAATATAAATAAAATATTAATTTATATATTTAATTAATTAATGATTTTATGTAAAGAATTATTTGTGTTAAAACGGTTGTTGTTGAGAATAATATAAACATTATGATTTAAGATTACACGTTGAAATGATATGTGAATCAAATTTATGAATTAAAAAAAGACACATGTTTTTAAACTCCTTTTAAATAAAACTGTGAAAATAGATTTAATTATCTTTATGAAGTTTATTTTCTAATATTTTTTATTCAAGTAAAGAATTTTTGTTAAATTTAAAATAGAATATAAATTCAAACTTATTCTCGGACTCATTTTTGTTTAAGTAAAAATAAATTTATAACTCAATTCTTGTTTCTGACTAGATTTTTTCTTATATAATAATATTTTCAATAAAACGAGATAATTTTTACTTGAACTAATTTTTTTTTCTTTTAGTCTATTTAGAGGATTGAATATAAATGTTTAATATAAATGTTAATAAAATATTAATTTTTATATTTAATCAAATTATCGACAAAATTTTATTGATGAAATTTTATCTGTCGGTAAAATATTATTATTGACGATTTTATCGACAGATATCATCCGTCACTAAATTTATCCACAAATTTACCGACAAATTTATCTTAAATTCATCAGTAATTACTGACAGATTCAGAAATCTGTCGATAATTACCGACGGACTCAGAAATCCGTCGATAAATTTACATACAATAAATTTATTGACAAATTTTGGGTGTTTTCGATGGATTTATTTTTGTTTTTTTTTTTTTTTTTTTGTAGTGAATTGATTTGAGGTTTTCCTTACTGAATTATGTTGTCTTAAAATGGTTGAGTAGAATGATATGCATGAACTTGAAGTCATATATCTAGGAAGATATGCAGATCATTGTTTGATTTGTGAATTAGGTAAAGACACCTAAGTTGTTAAACTGGTTTTGATTAAAACTTTGAAAATATATTTGGTTCTGGTCATGAGGTTGATTTAATGACATTTTCACTTAAGTAAAGGATTTTTACTAAACTAAAATAGAAAATAGATCCAAACTTTATTATGTGGCTTATTTTTGATCAACTGAAAATAGAGTTGCAACTCAACCATTGCTCTTAACTATAGTTTCGATTAAATAAAAAATTTAGTCAAACAAAATAATTGTGCTTTTTTTTCTCTTTTTGTCTCTTTAATGGATTGGGTGTGAATGTTTAATATAAATAGAAAATGAATTTGTATATTTAGTTTATTTATGGTTTTGCATAAAGAATTATGTTGTGTAAAAATGATTATTGACAATGATATGAAAAGCATAAATTTGAGGTCATTGATATGAGATGATATGTGAACCTTTGTTTGATTTGTCTATTAAGTAAAGACACCTATGTCGTTAAATTGGTTTCGGGTTAAACTTTAAAAATAGATTTGGCTCTACTCGAGAGGTAGATTTTTTTATATTTTTAGTCAATTGAAGGATTTTCGTTGAAGTTAAAATAGATTCTAGATATAAATTTTACTCTTGGTCTTATTTTTTCGCTCAAGGAAAAGTAGAGTTGCAATGCAACAGTTGCTCTCTATTAGATTTTTGCTCAAGTTAAGCAAGTTTCACTCCAGTTGGTTTTTTTTCCTCTTTTACTCTCTTTAGTGAATTGAATGCGAATGTTTAATATAATGTAAATAGAATATTAATTTTTATATTTAATTTATTTATGACATTCCTTAAAGAATTATGTTATTTTAAAATGATTGTTGAGAATGATATGAATTATATAAACACTATAAGAAAAATCGATTTTAGAAACCAATTTATTGGTCTCTAAAATGATAAAGTTAGTCACTAACTTAATTAGAGACTAATTTAGAATCTAATATTATAAGTGGCTAAAACCTTGATAGCTAATGTTAGATACCAATTATGTTGACTTAATTGGTCACTAAATTCAATCATTACTTTTATTTTGTAGTTATCTAGCAATCAAAATCTAATTTGATGGTTATTTTGGTCACAATTAGTCATCATTTTATTTGATAGCTAAAATTGGTGTTTAAATAATTTTTTTCTTGTAGTGAAGTTTGATGTCACATATTTTATGATGATATGTGAACCATTGTTTGGTTTGTATATTAAGTAAATATACTTTTGCTGTTAAACTAGTTTTAGATAAAACTTCGAAAATAGATTTGGGTTTTCTCATGAGGTTGACTTTTGTTATTTTCACTCAAGTGAAGGATTTTAACTAAATGCAAAATAGAATAGAGATGCAAACTTTACTCTCGAGCCCACTTTCGCTCAAGCGAAAAATAGAGCTCTAACTCAACCATTGCCCTTAACTATATTTCACTTAAATGGAAAAAAATTTGCTAGAGCAAGGAAATTTTCACTCAAGCTAATTTTTTTCTCTTCTTCTCACTTTAATTGAATCAATGTGAATGCTTAATATAAATGTAAATAGAATGTTAATTTGTATATTTCATTGATTTTTGGTTTTGGTTAAAGAATTATGTTATTGAGAATGATACTAACGGTATGAATTTGAGGTCATGTATAAGTCATGATATGTGAATCATTGTTTGATTTGTTTATTAAGTAAAGAAACATATGTTGTTAAACTAGTTTTGGATAAAACTTTGAAAAAGGATTTGGTTCTGCTCATGAGGTTATTTTATGATATTTTTCACTCAAGCGCAAGGTAGTTAAAATTGAGATTTAATCATAAATGTAGGATCGTATATATTCTAGGTGATTCAAATTTCACGCAAGATCATCGAATTAAATTGTAAAAACGTGTGATAGTGTTTTTTTCTGCTTATTGATTGTTGACCTTCTTGAGTTAATGGATTCAATTCAATACCTAATTTTAATTAAAACATAATGCAATTAAAATTTTACTTAGACATGTGTGTTGTGAGTCGTAACACTACTCAATTAAAATTAATGCAATTAAAATTCTAAAAAAATTTCCAAACCCAATTAAGAAATAATAGTCTTTTCTGCCCCACCATTCACCTTTTTGATTGAATGAATTTCATTTTCAATTAAGTAAAACTACCACCCAATTAAAATTAATGTAATTAAAATTCAAAACAAATCTCAAACCCAATCAAGAATCAAGAGTATGTATTTATTTGTGTCCACCGTTGATGTTCTTCATTGAATTGAACTAGTTTTAATTTCAATTAAAATAAGACCAAATTAAGACTCTTTTAATGTGTATATTTTTTATTTCTTTTATAACATCCCTCAAATAATTTCTTTTATTTCTTTTCTTTTCTTTGTTGATAACAAATGTGATAATGTGTGTGTGTGTATATATATATATATATTAAAATTTGGTATTCATGTTACGATTCCACGGTTCTAAGATTTGTTGAGCTCGTCACGATCCTATCCATAATCTTGCTTTTAACAATCTTGCTCAAGCACACGATTTTCGTTGAAGTTAAAATAGAATATAGATCCAAACTTTATTGTTGACCTTATTTTTTCTAAAGCAAAAATAAAGTTGCAACTCAACCCTTGATCTCGACTAAATTTTTGCTCAAGTGAGTTAATTTTCACTAAAGCTATTGTTTTCTCTTGTTGTATATTTAATGGATTGAATGTGAATGTTTAATATTAATGTAAATATAATAATAATTTGTATATTTAATTGATTTGTGGTTTTGCTTAAATAATTATGTTGTGTTTAGAATGGTTGCTAAGAATGCTATGAATTTGAGGTCACAAATCTGGAATGATATGTGAAAAATTATTTGATTTGTGTATTGAGTGAAGACACCTATGTTGTAATAGAGATCTCCTTGTGTCCCTGACAATCTAAGTTACATAAATTAAGATATCTAATAATGAGAAGGGAAAATTTTTATTCATCGTGACCTACGTAAATGTGTTGTTTGGATTGTAATGAACTTATTCTTTTACACTACTATTGGATTCACTTATAATTGTAAATCTTGTAATTGACAAGATGTTAGTCTTTGATGAAATATACTTAATACAAGTCTTTTAGAAAGTGTCAATTGATATTCCATTTTTGAATAGATTTTGATGTATACATTCATGACTTTTGGATGTTGGTATTGAAATTGAATTGTTGTGGATTGTTAATTAAAATATCTCCTTTTATATCCACTTTCTCAATTTTAAAATTTATTTCAATAGCTTACCTTTATATGTATTTGTTGTATTATAATTTGTTATGATTGTATTTGTTACACGAATAAATATAGGTACATGTGTTAGAGTAACATCTAGAAAAGATTAGAGATTTTATTTGACTATATATATATATATATATATATATATA
>Ga0209700_105019_pt1 | contig 22975 bp, 10 predicted proteins | sample SiratroredBW_FD_187528 | JGI IMG/M metagenome (GOLD analysis project Ga0209700, IMG submission 187528) | Root nodule microbial communities of legume samples collected from California, USA - Siratro red BW (SPAdes) (version 2) | ecosystem: Host-associated > Plants > Roots > Nodule | place: USA... | reverse complement strand
TATATATATATATATATATATATATATATAAAGGTTTCTTCTAACTCACATGAAATTTACCCATCAGCTGAGTTTGTTAGTTGATTCGAACAATTGTAGTTTATCAAATTATACGTTAATTTTAAGGCTAATTAATAAAATTCTTCATCATAAAGTCGTAAACTCAGTTTTTAGGAGCTAAATGCATGAAAATGGCCGCATCTACACCTACTTTAACTAAAGATTGACAGATTATATGTTTTGTGATGGCTTAAAGATTTAATTAGTCAACATAATCCATATTCACTATTATTTGTGCATAGTAGTTTTTTTTCTTATATATATTTATTGACTTACGTTTACTTTATCTTAATTTAACCAAGGGAATTTAATATTATATATTCCTTTTCCTTCTTATCAACCCACATGCATCAAGAACAGTTGTCTGGAATGATTCAATAATAAGTGATGGAATAATGAAACAAACTGATATGTTTGGAATCTTTACATGGTCCATAATTTGGTATTTGTTTCACAGTTTTTCACCAATCTTTGTTACCGTTCTATTTTTTCACCATGTATTCATCTCCATAAAATTGTCAACATATCAATTTTTATTCTCATCAATAATAATTAAGCATACAAATAAAAAAGTTTGGCTGGAGGTGATTTCTTGCGAAGGGTTACTTACTCTTCTCACTTCTTTGCCTCCAGTTTAACACGATCACTGAGCGTTGTTGTTCTACGAGTGTATGATTAAGTAAATGATTGATAGCTTAAAAAAGCACTTTCTCATGAAATCATGGGAATCTTATAATAACTTGAAATTTTGTGAATTCGGTATTCAAATATATCATTACATTTGTGGACATGTTTTTGTCTTCATTTGTATTATATACTTTTGGCCATAAACATAATGCATATAATTTAATTATAATGGCTGTGATGACTGATCCACTCATTTGTGTCCGCATATACAGTTTCATTTACCTTCATGCATTTCTACAGTTTCTACATTAAGTTCTAATATGGAAGTTGACTTCAATCATTCCCAGATTTTAATTACCACCGATTGGTTAGTCTTTCAAATTGCTTACAATAGCAACTAGTTCATATATCTCCAAGAATAACTCCAGTTAATTTCCTGAGATGTACTCCACAGGAAAATATACATATAATTTGATTCTGGGGAAGAAATGAATGTTTGAGAATGGAAAAGACAAAGATGAATATGTATTATGCATCTGTGTTCTTTATGACTGACACGTCTACAAAACTCTTCTCAGTAATATTATGCCCCTTGAAACATTCTCTTAGCTCTAGACCTATTTACATAGTTCTAACTTCTAAGTTCATGCAGCTACTAGTGCTTGATCAAAACAACTAGGAGGAACTTGCTAGCTTCATCGAAGTTCAGAATTCCAGAAAAAAGCACTGCTTTTTCTGACAAAACTGAAAATACAAAAAAAGCTAAGAATTAATTATGAATTGGAGGGTTCTTTTTTGCAGGAGTGTAGTCCATTGTTGTCAAGTCACCAATATCTTGTTCCCCTCCTTGATTTAGCTTAAACTGATTTTCGTGGCTCTTCTCGACAGAAACTGGAACTAGTTCATCCTTAGTCTCTCTTAAGCTTCTGGCTGCAAGGAAAATCAAGAACACCATAATTAGACACTCAGATTACATATGCTCATAGTATTGATAATTAATTTAATGTAGTTTTAATTTTTTGTTTTATTATTTATATTTTTTAAAGATAAGTCTTGTTACCCCGTTAATGATAACGTGAAAAGGTTACCATTAAAAGGGACAACATCTTCTTTAGAATCTCGGAGGATTAAATTAACAATTTTTTAAAAAATTAGAAACCAAATGAAGTTAAATTTAGAACCACAAAAAGATATATCTAAGTATAATTTAGAAAGACACAGGAAAGTAAGGTCACCTGAAGCATGAATGGCAAGGAAGGAAAGGAAGAGAAAAGCAAGGAGAAGGAAGCGTTTGGTGGGTAAGATAGGCATGGTAGTTGAAAGTATGGTATTGGTGAGAAAGCTTGAAGTTGGTTGAAAATGGTGTTGTTGGGGTGTTTTTATAGGGTGAAACAGAAGTAGTTTCCAATAGGATGTGAAGACATGTGGTGCAGTGCACTCTTGCAGGACAAGAAAAACAATGGCTACAATTTTGGTTCAAATCATTGTCTCCTGCTCTGTCCTGCCTGAAAATGACACCCTTTTGCTTTGGAAAAGAGGATCCAAGCTAAGACCAGGAATGGCTTCGTTCCTTTCCTCTTATTTAGTTGGCACCATGCGTCCATAAACACTTCGCACTTTGTCATTCGTTAATCAACAAAGATCTGCAACCTAAAATCTGGTGCCTAAACAAAAGAAAGTGAATAATACTAGAGATAAGGATTGGCTTCATAAATAATTTTTTTTTGATAAACTACCTGAAAAGGAGAGACTCCATCCCTCTCTAGAACACCGTTCGTATGTACAAAACAAAGGGAACTTAAGAATGAAATATGATAATGAAAAGACAATCAACCAGGGTTAGGTTTAGTAAAAAAGGTTTTAGTGGGTTAGTCAAGTTAGTTTCATAACTTTTCTCTAAATTTTGGTTAGAACAGATATTTATTTTTTACTTTAACCCATTAAATTCAATGATTTTGTAAGCTACATTATGATTAAATCTTTTTAAGACGAGATCGAATTGAATCTAAGATGAGTTTTACTTGGTATTAATGTAATTGGAGTTTCAAAAGTACTCACAATTATACATGAATAATAATTTTTTTATGTAAATTAAATAATAGCTGCTTATAATTCTTAGAAATAAATAGTTTCTGACAGAAAATTCAAAAATTATAAATAATAATAGTTCAAAAATATTGACAAAAAGGTCAATAGGTTAGAATTTTTTATTAAAACACACACAATAATAAAATTTACTGCAAAAACAAAAAAATATATAATTAGTTAGTTACTTGTGGAGTTATGTTTCTTTTAACTTTTTTTTAATTGTTGATTGAAATTACTTTTTAATTTATAACTCTATCTTTAACTGATGTGAAATTGGTAATAAATTTTCATCTAGAATTAAACAAATAGAGAGTATGAAACTGAACATTTATAAGTGGTTGGATAATAATTTAATACTAACTGTTACAATAGAAATAGTATTGATAGAATATATTCAAGCTTATTTATAATATTATAAAATCAATTTATAATATGAGATTCACCTCTATTTATATATATTATAATTTAGTTATTTATATATTTTAGTTTTATATGATGACTTGATTGAACATTTTCAAATTAGAATACAGATTGGAGCAGACTATTAGATTAGATTCAATCTTGCACACCTTGTGACTCTTCACAACATGTAACATAACTAAAATTTCAATTCTTGCTATAAGATTAGTATATATATAAGAATTGCCTATGTGTAATATATAGCGATGTTCCAAAACAAGAATGCCTGGAAAAAAGAAAAATGTTGAATGGATCAAAGCTATCACCTTTTTCTTTCATATATTTCAAGAGTATAATATTGGTAAATTCTTATATAGATACTGTCAGCATGACGCAATTTCTGAAATTTCTTTATTTGCTGTGTCTATTATACAGCTGATACAAAACAAATAATAAAGACACGTTATACATGTATATCTTATTTTAGCAGTACTGTGTAAAATTAGGTAGCACTACACCTGATTTGGCCAAGCATGAATCAATAATCTACTTTAAATTCTTAATGTGGAAGAAGGGAATTGTTATTTCCCTACATGGATGTACCTGATACATTAAATTGCAATGGATGGATTAGAAGTTCGCTGAATTTCTCCCAGATATTTTATGTGGCCATCATTTCCACCATTTTAGCTCCACTGCAAAAACTGCACCGATTGCAAGCTGAAATTCAGAATCTCCCTTCAACTTCATATCATGCTGATTAACATGCAGAGCACCATTTTTTGGATGCAGACTTTGCTACTTCCTAACATACTCTTAAGTATAGTTTTCTTTTATTTCATAATTTAGCCTACAAAAGGGGTGCCTTTGGATAAGCTGAAATTAAGTTTGAGGAACATGATACAAAGGTTCTTCCTCTCTCACAACCATTTCAAAATTAGAAGCTGTGAAATGTAATTTTGGTATATAATTGTATACATACTCAACATATATAGAGTTTGGTGGTGGCTACTTATGTACATATATATTGAATTTGGAGATACTAGTATGATCTCTATGAATAGGTAATTAAGTACATAAAATTTCTGAGTTTCTGAATCTGGTAGAACAGCTGATATATTAGGCATTTTACCCAGATTTGGCAGAACAACTTTCTGCGAAGCACACGGCTCTTTGGCTACCACATGCATGGAGTGGCTGAAATGCATCCATGCATACCGAAAGAAATTAAGGATAGAAAAAGAGGAAGAGCTGCATTCAGTGTAGGCACTCTCTTATCTAATTGTGTCCCTTTACAATATCAGTTCCATTAATCATGCATAGTTCTTGACTGAACAAGAAAGGAAACCACATAACGAACCAGAAAAGATAACCGACATTGATGGGGGCTATTCGTTCATTTTCAAACAAGGCGACCAACAATGCTACGCAGAGAAAAATCACGTGGGAGGAGTGCTCCTATATCTACTTGTGGGGCTGCATTGTCCCTTAATTGCTTCCAAATTAAACATCAATTTATATTGATGACAACTATCAAAGACAAACATTGATGGAAAAGAAGGATTAGGAATAAATTAATTAATAAACAAAGAGATATACCCTTTACCTAAGCATTACCAAGAAACTAAATCATGCACATTTTTAATAATAGCCTTATCAAACAAAAATACATCCATATATATATATATAGATATATTATCTTTTACTCTACTGAAACTTTTTATTAACAAGTTGCTTTAGTTATAGATATTATCTTTTCCTTTCTTCAATATTTTATATTTTCTGTTGCAAATAATAAGTACGCAGGAGAAATTATGGCTTATTAAACAACTCGTTCCAGTTTTAAACTAAAAATTATGTGGTATAATTTTTTTTTTTTAATAAGCAACTCATATAAGGTAGTTAAGTAACAATTAGAGTAGATATTCTGAATTAACTAGAAAAGAGAATAGGTTTTTTATTATGATTTTGATCGGAATGCTTGATAAAAGAGAACAGATGTGACAAACAATACCAGTAGATCTTTTTACTATTTAGGTTGCTAGCTGTAGTTTGATCGTTATATGAAACAATATACCTAACCTAATAAGATGTTATTTAAAAAAAAAACATTGAAACATATGACAAAAAGAGGATATGTTTGATAGTGCTTTCCCATGCAGGATCACTTGGTGGAATTTCTCGCACCGGATGGTTTAATATATTTTTTAATCCAAAATTTTTAAACATTTGTTTTTAGTTTTTAAATACTTTTTACATTTCGAGTTCTATATTTTTTCTTCTATTAACATGTTATTCTCTTTGATTTTGATGACATGATATTTAAGTCACTAGGATTATTAACAAGAATGTTAGGTCATTAACTAATAACATTCTTACTAGATAGCTCAAAAAGTGTAAGAATAAAAACGCTAAAAAGATTGTCAAGGACTAAAAAGTAAAAATATTTTAAAAAATAAGAAAAAAAAATCCATATTATATATTTGGATGTCACATGATTGTTGTAAATATTAATATAATTCTACCAAAATGTTAACAGTATACAATAACCCAATCCTCTTTAATTTCAAATAGAAAAGAAAAATGGATTCAACTATTTTTCCTTATTTCTTCCTCTCCTCTCTCATATAACCAGATTTATTATAAAAAAATCAGTTTATATGTTTTGACTCCTTTAGCTACCAATCCATGAGTTGGGACAGGCTGATCCATAATCTAACGTGAACTTAAAATTGTGACTCATTTCAAATAGGGATGATTGATAAATAGGTTAGTGAGCCAAAGGATTGACACGTAAAAAACAATAGAAAGAAAAAAGTTTAAAATTTGTAGTTCATAAAATTAAATTGACAAATTTAGTGTAAAATATCTAAAATACATTAACAAATTAACCTAAATTTAATTTGCATTAGTGATGAAGAAATTGATATATGTTGAAAAAACGAAACCAATACATAAATTGGTTGTTCATATCCAATTGATCATTTTGTCATCTATGTATATAGAACAATAACCATCTGTAAAAATCGAAGAAAAAAAGAAAAATAACAATTTAAAAAGTAAGTAGTAAAACTAAAATAGTGTTATTATTGTCAACTAAGTTCTTAGTTTACTAATTAAGCCCTTAAGATTGATCAAGTAAGCTTGAATAATTTCATGAAATTATTGATTCAAATCCCATTAACGCTTTGCATCAAGAAAAAGTTTAAAATAAAAAAATGTAATTTTAATTCCTACACTTTTAAATAAAGTTGATTTAGGAAATATGTAAATTTAATCTTTTTTAACTTGGAAATAATTTGTCATTCGGTGTTAAGTTAAATATGAAAAATATCAATTTCATGTTTTGAAAAAGTTAAAAGAATAATTTATCTGTTTAAAAACACGTAGAATAAACAAAATTGGACAAAAGATAGAAAAACACATTTTGTAATTCCTAATTTATTTGAGTTTAGAAAATAATTTATTCTTTATTTTTTATAACTTATTTTTCTAAATTTTTTAAACGGCCATCTATTCTTTTTATAATTAGATTTTGAGAATATAATGAAAATAGATTAATATAAACCAATCATAATCTTGATTTAGCTAAGTTCCTAATTTCTTTATTGTTTATTGTATCTTTATTCTCTTTTATCTAAGTATGTGAAGATTTATATTTCATCTGTATGAATTAATTAAGGAATAACAAATTTCTGCTTATTTGAATAACTGAAGGTGATAATTTTATAGGTTGAAGTTTAGAGATTTTCTTTTTTTTTACTTTGTTATTGAAATGTTTGTGTTAAAATTAATTTTCCTTACAAAGTAAGCTATCTTTAATTAAGAGGAATTAAATAATTCACACTTTTATAATTATTTTGTTTCCAATGTACTAGAAATACTTTAAGTGTTGTGGATTTGAATTGATATTTCTAAGAAGTTGAAATATTAGAATTGTTGATGATGAAATTTAACGTGGTTAATTTTAATTTGGACATGGAGTAATCATATTTAAGCGAGTTATTCTATATTTAAGTTTGAGTAGAATTTTTATTTTTTTTACAATTATAATTAATAACATGTTAGAACAATTAGAATGAGTGGTTTGTTATTATATATAATATATGTGTTGTTGATTTCTGCCATTTTTCTTTTCGTATTTCGTTTAAGCGTCAATTGTTTTTTTTTTTAATTTATTTTATATCTTTTTGAGTGTCAAGTTAGTTTTTCAAGCAACACTCAACTAATAACAATCATTTATTTAACATAATAATGTCATGTAAATGTGAAGCAAGTATAATATTTATAACTTAACTTGTGACTTAAAGTTTGAGTAAGAGAGATGATGAAATAATTCTTTTTCTTATGATTGCAGTCATGGTAAAATCTTGGTTCATTTAATCATTAGGGACTCCCAAGCACAAAAATTCTCAATAATGCGAGAATTTGAGGACTTGTTATTCAACAGTATAACATGACTTATATACCAGTGTCAATCAATACTAATATCCATAGTATGTTCTTATTCATTAGTATGCTCTTATTCATTTCGATTTCCCTTTTTACCCCATTTCATTGATTTATAAAAAAAGTTTCTTTTCTATAGAATATATCGCTATATTTATAGAAATAGATATATATAATATAACTTCGATCTAGAAATTAGAATGAGTTGCTCGGGACTTGAACCCAGAACTAGTCATCACCCAAGTGATGAAGAGTCATAGTCTTTAGGTGAATTCTAAATTTTTGTGGTTGATATAATAAGTCAGGTTGCATAAGCTGTGATATGATGCTTAAGTGATGTGAATCATTATTGATTCTTCCTTCATTGAAAGTTGAATGTTTAAATGTTTGTTTTGATCACTCAAACAAGGAAGAGATCAAACTAATTTTCTCTCCTTTAAACATATTATCACTTAAGCAACACAAAATTTCTCAAGCAACATGAAGCATCCATGGGTTCATAGTTTGAGCAATAAAATTCTCCTATTTAATGAAGATAAATCTTTCAACCAATGGTATCTTGCTCAGGTGATATATCTCTGATTTCAATTACATTTTAAAGTGCAGGGAGTGTTGTTTATGTAATTTATTGTGTGTGTAAAATTATTGAATTTGAAATATAATATGAGTAGATATGTTAAGATGCTTTGGATTAAGAAAATATTAACTTATATTGATAATATAAGTCACATAAATTATGATATAAGCTCATGAAAAGTAAAACGTTTTATATGTGACATCAACTGTGATGTGACGGAGGTTAGGTAGGCCAAGTCACAATCAAATTAAGAAACTTGCGCTGTTAGGCTTTTAAGTAGAAACAGTTTCACCCTGATATAGTTTTTGGCCTAATGCTAAAAAAAAAAAACTTTTGACCTAGTGGTAAGTGCTTAATCCAATAATTGATATCAAAGTTAATGTTAGGAGTGAGTTCTTAGCTGGAGAATGTGGAGAGATAGATTATTACAGATGACATCAATTTTACTTTTATGAGAATTAAGAATGCTATGATAATTTACTCTATTTTTTGAGAGAATATAAATATAAATATGTTAATTTGTTAAGCTTTACACTTTTTCTAAAATAGTAAATTTTTTTAATCAATAAAAAAATTAAAACCAATAAGATTAATTTCTAATAAGGAGATGCTCGTATATGGACTCATATCATAAATAATCAAAGTTTTCAAAATTAGACAATATAAAGATGGATCACAATCCTTTAACTATAGAGGATCTCAGTCTTCAAATTTTGAGTTAATCACATGTACTAAAAGACAATCTGACAATCATATAAGAAAAACTCTTTTTAAGCATTAGATTATACTTGATAATTCAAATTTAAACTCTAAAAAAAATTATTTTCCATATACTTAATCAAAATAATGGTGAATGAAGTTTTTAACTTACCTTAATACTAATGGGAGAAAACTTTAAACACATTATGACGGTCTTTATGTAATGTACATTGGTCATTATTTGATTAAGAAATCTTTGAAAATGGGCAAGAGTACTCCTTACACTCTCACTAATCATAATTTGTGTTACAAAAATATATTGGTTGAAGAATTTGCTGACAATATTAGTATAATTTAAAAAAATTAAATGTTAATCATATTATTATGATTGTTGCTTTAATGGATAAAGTTGCTTTTATAGGTAAGTAATGTTTTGAAGATTAAGTAAATGAGTGAACACTAATGCATTTATTCTAGTTTAATCAAATTTATTACTACTTACTTCTTTTTACACCTAAATCTAACCTATTCAAATTAAGAAAACACACAAAAGAACACCAATTCTAACAAAAGTTTTGAATCTCTTATTCTATGTCATTTTCTAAAAAGAGATGTTGATAAGGTTTAGAGATTAATCGATGCACACAATCGATTTGATGAGTTATTTTATTTTAGAAGATGGGTGCATATTATTTTGTCTTATCCAGTTAAACATTTTATTTCAAAGGACAACACTATGTATGCCTCAACCTAAATTATTTTTAATCCCTTCTTCACTATAACAATCTTTTATCATATATTATTGGTGTTTGCTGTAAGAAATTATTTGGTTTGATTAATGCGATTTATTCTTGTTTATATTTTTTTATTAAAAAAATTGACATAATATTTAAACTCAGATGAAAATTTCTATACCATGAACCATAACATATTCAACCCATGTACACACTACATCTCAAGCGATACAGGCTAAAGGATCATTACATCAGTTTGAAAAAAATAACAATTAATTTTTAATTTTATCATTGTTGCAAATAGACACCTTAACTTCAATTCTATTTGTATCATTCCTTAAAATTTACGCTTTTCTATAAAGAGTCTCTTATATCAAATTTGGTTTAAACTACTGATAAAGAAGAAATCTCCATTTATTTTAAGCCTTATTCATTTGTTAATTTATTCTTATATTAGTCACTTCTCAAGTTTGAAACATAAAAAAATTAGAATTCAAAAATCTATAGTAAAATCATTTTTGTTTTTTATTTTATTTCTTCTCAGTTCATATTTGTTTTATTATGTTTTAACATGTAAGGAAATTAATTGTAACATAAGAATAAAATAATTGTTGAATGGTTGGTATTTAGATGAATAACTTAACTCCAACAAGATAGAAATAGCTATTTGTAAAAGAAGATAATTTTAAGAATCAATTAGAGTTAAATAACGTTTGAGTTCAACTGAATGAAAGTAAGAGATAAAGTTGAATGTAATCCCCAAACAATTAATATCCGACCAATCTTTAGAGAATCTATTTGAATACTATGTCTATATTATTTGTATCATCTTCTTATATGAAGTAAAAATTAAATAAAAATTGAATAAATACATTTAATATTTTTTTATAAAAAATGTTAACACTTTTTTATTCATTTATTATATCTCAACTTAGTGCTCAATGACAGGCTAACATTGCCTGAAATAAAATAAAAAATAGTGACAACCTTTGCCAAGTGACATGAAGTGCTTTGAACTTTGAAGAAAATCCAACCAAAAGAAATTAACATACAAATTATTTGCGTTAATTAATTGCTTCAAAGATAAGAACTGAATACGTTAAAGTCAACCTTTCCTTTTCGCCAACCCTTAGCTGGAAGATTTCCTCATAATTTGCATCTTTACTCTTCGTGATTATTACCATGGCTTTAGAATTTATTTGATTAATTACGTTATTTCATTCTGTTAATGATGGCTAATAAACTACAAGACCCCACCCAAACGGTTGTACAATATTCAACACTAGTACATTTCCAATCTCAATGGTTGGCATGTTAGGCACAAATTCCAATCCAAGGAAGGAAGGAGTTGTGACTACGAAGAAAACCCAATAAAGGGAAGAGGGTAACTTAATCGAGCAACAAGAAGTTGGGGTAGAGTGTGACCATGTCTCAAACCATTGTGCATAAGGATTTCGGGGTAGGGGCCAGTGGGTCACATCATTGGCTCAATCTAAACGCGTGGACTCGAGCCACGTCGTGACCATCACATGCATACAAAAGGAGGTCATGGCTTTGTTTGGAAAAGTGGTCCCAACTCACTTTTTGGTCCATCACGTGATGGCATGCAACTTTGCATTGCATGTTAGCATGTGGCTGTGACCTTAGAGATGAATTAGGAAAATTATTATTCAAGCTTTGGTTTCGGATTTTGCTTGACTCATGAATGGTGAATGAGACTAATACCTTTAACTTGTCTTTGCTTAGTTGGACAGAGGAGTAGGGTTCTAGGGCACAAACTCACGTGCTTTTGTTGCTCCTCTACGCTACTACGTCATTTGCACTACCTTAACAGTGTCCCTCCCCATAACTCAACTATTAACCTCTTCCTTTCCTTCCCTTCTACTTTCCGACAACCATGCTTCCTTCCAAGAACATATTATACCACTTAGGGATGCACAATATCTTTAGCAATATTCAAATTTGATTATTCAGCTTTTAAAAAGTCATCTAAATTTCCTTAGGTTGTTGCGTACCAAAAAAGATCTTCAATTGCTAGTTTACCAACACAACTTCATAGGCGAAGGATGATCATTCATATACATCACTAGTCCTCATAGGGTGACTATTTAAATGTCCTCTTTTCAATGGGGTCTTGCTGTGGGTTGACATTGTAACAAAACTTTGTACTATAGCTATACTCTGGAATGTCTCGTGAAGGGTTTTGCTTTTATTGTTCAATAACAGTTTTTATTCTGCTTATACGTACAACAGAAATATGGAGGGAGGAAAATGTTCAAATAATGGGAGGTGACCAAATCTAATAATCACTTGATTTTCTTTTTTCAATCCAAAGACTACGATTGATTCATTAACTCAATCACGTAACTTAATAATCACTTTCTTCTTCCAACTTCTGCGTACAACCACACCTTTCAGAATGTACACATTGTTGTTGAAGTTAATGCAGCAATATATACTTGAAAGAAATTAATCTCCGCCATCACCAGAACGTATAGCTCCCAGGAAAAATGCATTTCCCTTGATTGTTTTTCGATTTCCGTGATAGTGCAAATCTATGACTTTCTAGATGTAAGCAAGGTTTGGAAGGAAAATAATTGATAGGTCATGTGATTGAGTTAATAAAATAACTCAACTTTTGAGTTGATAAAATTAAGGAACAAATTTGATGTTTATAAAAGGAAAATGGAAGAACTTTATATATCTTATATGAATAGAGGATAAGAAGAATGTCGAGAATTAATTCAATTTGATCAAATAACTTGTTGGTTAGTATTATGCTAAGGTTTGTTTAGTTAGTTCCAGATAATCAGGTCAATGATTGGATTATCCTAATATTATGTTTAAATATTTTAATTTGTTTTTAATTAGTTATATAATTATGTTAATAGGTGTGAGTAGACCATAAGCCTATAAGTATAAATATTTACTTTATAATTATTCAATTATTAAAAAAAATTATGTTACTACTTTATTTTTTTATTTGTTTTATTTTTCATGGTTTCCTCCCAATAAAGAATTTGATAAACTTCTATAGGAGTATTATTCAATGTTCGATGTTCATCAAATGTGCTTGCAAGGTAGTATATATGCTATCATATCTCGATAAAAAAATAAAGTATATATGTTATCATATAGTTCATGTTTGTAGAAGCTTAGACAAAAATATAACAATGATAATCATGTATCAAAATCACAATTATTAAAGTAACCCTTTAATTATTTTTAATAATAATATAATAGTCCTGGCTTTAGTTTGTCATTTTAATGGTTCTTGGTGTTAATCTCCATCCATTTTCTCCCCCTGTCTGTTCTAATCCCGTACGACAATTCATGACATTGGAGGCCAAGACCAGCAAAACTTGGAACCTTTTTTTCAATGTTAATTGTCAAATCAATATGTTGAGGCCGTTAGCATGATGGGCTTCCATGTTTTTGGAGAAGAAGAAAAAATCATTATCAGGGACTATAAGTTTTAGTCCTTAATAAACAATTATTTTATGACAATTGACAGAAACAGTTCAATCACGGCCCTTTTAGTATTAAGATACACTGTCCTTGGACGAGTTGAGCAATCATATTTATAGACTAGACGTTATTTTGAAGAAATTTGTTTAAAAATATTTGTTATTTAAGAAAATAAAAAATACTATTATTTTGTATGAATCACATAGGTTTTAAGGAGCACAATAATTTGTAATAGATTTGCAAAATATTTAAAATGAACAGTGAAATATATAAAAATTAAATAACTACGGAGTTAAAGAAGAACTAAATATCGAATAGATCAGTATTTACAAATAATCTGGAAAACAAACTACTCATGGATTTGTTTTTAATAATATAGGAAAACGTCTCTCTGTGTTTAATTTGAAAATATGATAGAATATAATGGAAACGTGATTATCTTTCTCATTCATAACTTAATTCATAAATAAAAATTATGTAAAACATCTTTAAGGTTTTATCTTGAAAAAGTTATAAGTTTTAGGTTTTCAATTCTAAATTTGGAAACAAAAATGTTTCAATAAAAGTGAATTGAATTAGTTTTCAAATAAAATTTAAAATTATTTTAACCTAGTTTTAGGAAAGAAGAAAATAAAATTTTAATTAGATTTTTAAGTTTTTTAATTTTTTTTTCTTACTTCTCTTAATATTTTTTCTCTTCTGTGTCAAATTTCGTTATTGTCACCTCTTAGTTCCAATAGTTTGAGAGTGATAATAATTAAACTTAGATTAAATTCAACCTTATACAAATATTAACTCATGGTTTCCTATAACTCTTTTATGATTCTTACAAACACTGTATTACCTTTCACCGTGTGTCTCATCTTGCATCAATTATTGGGATATAATAGTATAACATTTACATCAGATTTAATGGTTAATCGTTGTTCTCTGTTCTTCAATGTCTCTTCACTGCCATCTAACCCAAAAATCTCTCTTTTATCCTATATTGTTAATATACAACAAAACACAAAATTTTCATATACACATTCTCACTTTCTGCAATTATAACTAAACTCCCTCCAATCTTTGGTTAACTCATGTTCCTCAGTCCCATTCTGCTATGCTACTTATAACTTCGATCCCTTAATGTCATTGCACCTTATCAATCACAAACTCGATCCATTTGACACCTAAAAAGTTGGTCACCGTATAAATTATTATCACATTTACGTTCTATTTGATAAGTATACAACATGTAGAACGCCCACCATTATCTCACAATAGCTGGGAACATATGAATACATTTACAATTCTACTATGCTCCCACTTATTCTAGTAGAAAGTTCAAGGTTCCCATCTCCATAGTTTCCTTTCTATACTGAGTGTAGTGTTAATTTAGCATCCTTAAAGCTGAAATTTGTGTATAGCCTACAGAATTTTTGAATTAAGGCTTCTTGTCGATCTATTTATTCTCCCAGAACATGATGCTTAACCCATTACCTACTCTCCACTTTACATTTTCATCAAACCACGATCATTTTTCTCCTTCCCCATACACCTTTCTAAGATTCCAACACTTCTTTCCATAAACCTACCTTCTCTGTCCCAAGTCGCCATTTCCCTTTGGCTATAAGGGCTTATTGAATAGCTTGATGTCTTGAACTCCTAATTCCCTCTCATATCTGGGTTGCATACATTTTCCCAATTAACCAACATTATCTTCCTACCCTCCCTACCCCAACGTCATAGGAATTTTCTCTAGATATGGTTAATTTGATTTTCCACTATCCTGGGTATGTTGAAGAAAGACAAAAAGAAGAGTATTGTGGTTGTGATTACAACTTTAATAAGGCAGAGTCTCCCAACAAAGGATAAGTATCTACCTTTGTACCTTGATAATATCTTTTTTACTTTCACTACTACCAGTTTCCAAAACTTATACTTCTTAGGTTTCCTCCTATTGACATTCCCAAAATATATAAAAGGGATTGTCATTTCTCTACAATTTAGTATTTCTTCATATCTTATAAGATTGAAGCGAATGATCTTAAGTACACAAAAGCATTTAAATTGAATTTTCGTAAAATGTGTGTTTCATTTTACAATTTTACTTTATTTATTGTAAAAAAAATATATTATAAATGAAGCATTTAGGGTATTCCAACCCTTTTACATAATTCAAGCTATTTACATAAGATATATTTGTTGCATAATCAACTTCCAATACTATACAAATATGACGTACTTTAACATTACCTACATCCGTAGGGAAGCTAGCCTATACTTAAATACACTCTTCCCATATTACAATTCAAAGCAAATTATACAAGAGGACGTTAATTCAAGAAGCGTGCTCGGAATAACATATCCTGTTTTGACTATTTTAAAGTCTTGAGCTGAATTTGATTTTTTTCTTCTTTATATCAAACTTAGTTCTTGTCATCTTTGAGAGTGACAACTAAATTTAAATCTCATGTTTTAATTTAATCCTAGTTCGTAGTTAGCTTTAAGGCTACAAAGCTCATAAATTATACTTTTTACAAACTTCGTGTTTCATTTTAGAATCCCAAGTTGAATTGATTTCTTTTTATCTAACCCTACATAACTTTTTGCCCATATCAAGCTCCCAACCACATTGATTAAACATTGGTCTTAAACTTTAAATTTTGAGAATAAATTAATTTTTGACCTTTTAACCTTGATTTAACCATTGGCTCATGTAAACCTTTGTTGACCTTACACGTTAGCTAGTACGCTACCTATATTTATGCATGGAGGATATCGACAATCTTTTGTCAAACTTACACCTTTAACTAATATGGCACTTGTGTGTATGCATGGGTGATACCAACGATTACACACGTTGTATAATGAAAAAAAAAAGTTATGTGCATATTTAATCTATGATGTACATTGTCGAACACGTTCTAAATTAACTAGGAGGTTAGATTTTGTAATATAGTGGACCTAGGTCATTCTTTCAAGGACCACTCGAACGTTTTCAGTCACTAAGAATATAAAACAGTAGCACGACGGGAAGGAGAGGGGTTGGCAAGTACGACACTTATAAATAAAAAAAAAAACGATTCAAGCAAAATAGAGAAGTTCACGTAATGAAAATCAATCTGGTCTCCCTTTGGTTCTCCCAAATCCCTCACTGGCTCCTAAACATTATCACAATTACAGTCATGGGTTAAACAAACCGGAATCTTTGCATCTATTTAACATCTTGAACACTCCACAATCGCGAAGCATTTTATCGAACACCTAGTGTGTTAAACCAATACAATCGCATGGTGAGCAACATCATCTGTTTTCAACTTCGATTTCGCCTTCAAGTAACCTTCACTTGCCCTTTTGAGAGTTCGAGTTGTTCATTCAACATCTACTGTTTCTTCTAGGTATGCTCATGACCTCCTCGTCTTCTTTTTCTGCTTCCTCTAATGATGGTAGAACAATGTTAGTTAGGAAGGTTACTCCTTTGGGTGAGGGAAGCTCCTATGAGCGAACCGCCTCCTTGTTAGTGAGGGGGAATCTTCAGAGGGCACCCCTTCTCCCCCTCCGAACGAGCCACATTGTACTCCTGTCTCCGTGGTCGTTCCTTTAGCTGCCTTTGCCCCTAGGATGAGAAAAAAAACCCCAATTAATAGTTGCGAACCCAGAACCTTCTGGTGCTTCAAAAAGGGCTAAGAGGAGTCAACATCCTCCATTACTGATCTTAAGTATTCTTGGACGTTGGGTGAGGTGGCGAAGCATGTTTTTAAGTACAACGCTAGGGAGTGAATGCTTTTGTCTTTGTATATACCGTTTGTGATGAATCTGTTGCAGCTTACGCCATGGCTAGGCCTTGTAAAGCGTACAAAAGAGTGTATATGAAGTCGAAACTGGATAGTTATGACTATAACTATGTATATGAAATTTTGTTTAAGGAGTATGACATCACCTTTCCCTTGTCCGACTTTGAGACAGGTATGCTGACCATGATGAATATAGTGCCAAGTCAGTTGCATCCTAAAACCTGGGCTTTTCTGAAGTGTTTTGAGCTTCTTTGTAGGCACCTAGGCTTTGAGCTCTCAATAAACATTTTTACGCATTTTTACCAAATAAAGTTTGGTAAACTGATTGGTTGGGTGTCTCTGAGTGCCACCTACGACGATTCTCTCTTCATTCTGTATAGTTCGTCATACAAACACTTCAAGAAAAAAAAAATTAAACTTTGTTGTCATGCCGAGGACCTGGAGAGGTCCTACTCTTCTAGCTCGACTTCACTCCTCGGTTCCCGTTGTATTGGCAGAGACCTACGAGGTTTAAACGGCCGACCAAGTACCAAGTTACTCCCAAGGAGAGGGAGGCTATAGATACCATCATGCACCTTCCCCGCCCCGTAAATAGTAGGGCACTCCTCTTCCTTCCCTTCGTCGAGGATTCCAACTCCTTGTTCCTAGGTATACCTTGCTCCGTATACGTGTTTTTTCCGGTCTTTTCCATTTCTGACCTTGTGTTTTTGTTTGTAGAAATTATGGGCACAGATATTGACTTCAAAAAGCTTCGGGCTCGAGTGGGCAGTCGCCGTGACTTGATCGACAATTTCTAAAATCCAAAGAGGAAAAAGAGCAAGGCAAACTCTTCTGCGGTTATTGACATGGGCTCTACCCCAGTTGACATCAATCCTTCCTCCGCTGCTGCCGAGGGCTCTCCCCTCAAAACCGACACCACTCCTCCCGTCGGTGGTGACACGAGCCCAACTGCGGCCACGGCAGGACCCGAGGTGATCCATTTGGACGTATCTTCTAAAGGTCAACCGACTTCTGCCACACCTGGGCGACTTAACCTCTAGTGGCCATTTCCGCCAAGGCCTCCTCATTAAGATATGCTTCTCAGTCGGGCGAACAGAGTCCCAAGCTCGACCATTTGACCATCACTGTCCCCAATCTCTAATATCACTGGCATGTTAATAGAAAGGTCAGGGACTTGCCCGACGCCTATCCTTACGACGCTGAGATGATGGAAAAGGTGGGTCTTGAGGACTGCCTTAACGCTGGTCGCGTTATGCTGGGAAGGTTCTGGCCATCATGTAGCACTTCCGCTGAGCCGCTCGAGACCACTCACACTTGTGGAGAAAGAACACCTATTTGGATAGGCAAGTCCAACAAATGCTGAAGGAGAAGTCGGATAAAGACTCGGCCTTCGCATCCAAAGAACTTCAACTCCTTCATTTTCAGGGGTTGTGTAAGCACCATGAGGCTGAGCTAATACGCCGACAATCAAGACCACTAATGTGTTACTGATAAAGATCTCAAACCAAAGATATCTGACTTTGGTTTAGCCAAGCTCAATGAAGAGGATAATACCCACACAAGCACCCGAATTGTTGGAACTTAGTGAGTTTCTATATTTTGATTTTGCTATACAAACTTTATGAAGAAATGTTTTTATGCATGAGATTAGGCTATAAAGCAATAAAACAGAGAGGTTATCAAAATGCATACCTTGTTGAATTGGATTTAGCCAAGTAGTTAGTGATTAAAGAGCAATTGAGAATGCAAAAGCTTAAGCAATTAACACGTTTCTTTAATTAATAGCTAATAGCAAATTTTGTAGCAGGAATATGAAAAGAAAAAGGTAGAAGATACACACCGTTTTGGAACCCGACGAAGAAGAAGAAAAGGAAACGCGAAAACAATGGTTCCGAGCACTCGAACACAGTAACGACATTTCCAATTCTGCTACACGCCGCCCCCAACTACCTTCCGCGACCACAAACCTTAGACCCCCAAATCCCTGCATCCACCATCAACATAGAAAATCATTCGAAAGAGAACCGAAAATCAAAATAAATCCAAATCCAATCATGAGCTTACCTCCGTCGAAGGTCCTCGCCAACGGCCATGAACACTTCCCACAGCTCGGAGCTCACACACACTTGAAGGTCAAAATCCAATCGGTGAAAATGACCCTCTGCACCCAAATCCAACTTCTTTAAAGCGCAATCGAAGATTAGATGTTTATGAAGATGATTTTAGAAGCTTGGAGGTGAAATGTGGGAGCCGCGTGGTGAAATAGGAGACAAAGTGAAATGTTGGAGCCGTGTGAAATAGGAGGGAAAAGAAACCCTGAGATTTAAGACATCTATAGCGTGGGCCATGACCCACGCAAAACCCTAACTTAACTAGCGTGGGCTTTGACCCTTACATCCTTAGCTCAACAATAGCGTGGGCTCTGGCCCACACAACCTTCTTTTTCTATTTTTTTTACTAAATATATCTATAGAAACTCGTATCAAACTGCTCAGTTTCTTCAATGTATCTGCACAAAGCTAATTTCTATTTCAAATATGATTTTTATTTTATATATATATATATATATATATATATATTATTTACTTCTATTTTTTATATTATATTTTATTATGTTATTAAACAAATTTTTTATTATAATCAATTCAAACAATAACATTATATTGATAAATACAAATTTTATTATCAATTTCTTTTGTGTTATACTTTTATTATATCATATTATTAATATTCAATATAATTATGTTTAATTTTTATTTTATTTTTTCATTTTATTCTTTATTTTATTTCTTATTACTTTTATCTTGTGTCATGTACAACTTTCTTACTTTTCATATAAGGAAATAATTTCAAAAATATTAAAATTACTCACATTTAACATTATTAAATTTTATTATTTTAATAATATAATATAACAAATTCAAATAAATAAATAAAATTAAATAAATCTAACTCAAAATAGGCTTTGATTTATGTAATTTTAACCCAATAAAATTTAATTTAAAAATTCTAGTTTCTAAACTTATTTTCTTTAACTCAAATTTATCTCGCAACATTTTCACACATTACACGAATCAAGTTGTTAACTTAATTTGCTTTAACAAAATTTCACATATGCGCATATTCAATTGGATTATTCAAGTGGATTGAATTAAATAAGTAGCATTATACTTAAAATTTGATTCAATTATTAACAACTCGTTTTGTTTATTAACTAAGCTTTTTAAGCTAATAAGTCAAGTGAGTCTTAAACTAATCCTAACTATGAAGCTACTAATTATCTTCTATTATTATATGGATGAGAAAGATTTGCTTAAATAATATGTAGTTGTTTACACCATTCTTAGTGTGAAAAACATCATACTAATATGCACAACACTCCACTCTTTGTAAGACCGCTCTAAAACAATGATGAAACCCTAATCATTTGTGAAAAAGGTCCCTTGTGCACACAAATGCGTAGTTGGACAATTAATTAAAGGTTTTTGATTATGGGACATCTAATCAACAAATTATCAATCTGATGCCTCAATCTTAAAATATTTAATTGATTGTTAAGTATGGTAAGTGTTACAATTGAATTGAAAAACAATTGTAATATATATAATTATTAATTTGATTATGAAAAATAAATAAAAAATTAAAATTTGATGATAAGTGTTAAAACTAAATTTAATAAATGTTTTGACTAGTTTTTATATAATTAAATAAGAACTTTCACTGTGATGCATTATAAAAATGAGAATGATGCATTATAAAAATAAGAAGTTAAAAATTGGAGAAGATATAAAAAAATATAAAAATAAATGTTAAAATAAAATAATTTGTAAAAAATGTAGTTTGAAATAAATAAGAAATAGTGAGTTAGTAAAGTTTGCAATATTTTTATTAATAAAAAAAATTAAATAAACATGTTTTTTATGATATTTGAACACTTAATCAAGCTCCAATTTCACAATCCAATAATAATTAATGAGAATGTTATCTAATTTAATCTATTATTGTTACTCTGCATCCATTTCAAATTAAGAGTCTTTTTTTACCATTGAATGAAGAGTCTCTTATGTTATGTGGATCTATATATTCACTAACCATTAAAATTCAGTCCATTACAACATTTCTAATCTACTTTCTTTTATTGTTCTTATTTATTTATTTATTGACAAAAATTTTATAACATACATTTGAGAAAATATAACATATTCATACCTTCATAACTAATACACATACTAAATTGTATTTTAACAAATTAAGAATCATTTTCATATTATATCTTATATTCACTCATATTTTATGCGTCAACTATCATATTTTATGTTTCAACTATCATTTATTTATATTTTATTATTCATCTATCATTCATTTATATTTTATGATTCAATATCATTCATTTATACTTTATGATTCAACTACTATTCAATTAAATTATAAAAGTTAAGATCAAATATAATTTTTATTTATTCCATCAAATTATTAATAATAAAAAATTTTCATCACTTATTTATTTACTACATAACTTTCATCATATTGTAATTTTTTTATTACTTTGATATTTTTCTTCTATACTAATTATACTAAAAAAATACTACACAAAATTTAAAATATCATTAAATTCATAATTTTTTTCTAATTTATTTAATAATAAATTTCATAAATACTTTTTAACTTATTCTTTGTTTATAAACTTATATTTATCTTATCTTTTTTACCTTTTCCATTACTTTTACGTCTAACTAATATACTAATAATACTCATTTCATATTATATTTTATAAACTTTACTTTTTTTACATTCAATTTAATTCTAGTATATTTTTTAACTTTTTATGTTGCCTCCTCAACAAAGACACAAGAGAAATTTTTTTATGAAAAGATTGTGTAGGCTAGACCCACGCTAAATCTAGCGTGGGCCAGATCCACACTACACTTATTGGGGCCAGACCTACGTTACTTTTAGTGTAGGCTAGGCTAATTTTTTTTTCATTTTCATGGGTCAGGCCCACGTAAGTATTTTTTTAAAAAAAAATAACTGTAATTTTTGTGTGGACCAAACCATCACACACCAAAAGCCCATGCTTTGGCCCATGCTATTTGTGTCAGCCTATTGGCCTACGTGAAAAAATTGACACTAATCAAGCATTTACTTTTAATATTTATTATTTTTATGAATTTTCAATGTAAAAATTTATCTTCATCCCATGTCATATTCAGTGAATAGGAAATTTTTGTGTCATTATCATTATTCTCATGTAATGGATATATTATATTTATTGCTTTACTTTTTCAAATATTAACTAAATAATTTTTTACCAAAAAAAAAAATCACAACAAACTAAGCATGAAATTATCAAAAAATTCAATGTTAAAAAATATATACATTTTTTTCTTCAATATCAAATATCAAAAAATAAAATATAATTGTATAAAATCGTATCAAAATACCAGATAACAATTAGATATAAGTTAAATAATTATAAAAAAATAAACATAATCAAATATGTACTTTAGATGAAATTAAATATTTCATCCTTATAAATGCAATACACCATTTGAATACAAAGAAAAAAAATTTGTAATTAAAATTGTGATGAGAGAAAAAAAAACTTTAAAAATATAAGTAAATTTGGTGATATTAAATGAGTCAAACAATTAATGAATATTTTTAGCCAAAGGTTGTTCAATTGAAATAAAACTAAGTGTTAAAGATAATAGAGAATATAAACTTTATATATTACCCAATAAATTAAAAGTTTAGGTGATTAAACACTTGAAGTTAAGAATAAACATTCTCAAATTACAAAAATAAATAATAAATAAAAATATTAAAAAAAGAGTAGAAATAATCAAATGTGTGTTGTATAAAATATTTTATTCAATAAAATTAAAGTATGTATTTCTTGGATTTGAGTGAAACCATAAAAAAATTGTAATTAAAGTTATAACAAGAGAATATAATAAATATCTTTTTTAAATTATCTAATAAACTATAAATATTTTAAAATGAAAACAAGTATCAGCACAATTACTATATATATATATATATATATATATATATATATATATATATATATATATATATATATATATATATATATA
>Ga0209700_105016_pt1 | contig 22995 bp, 13 predicted proteins | sample SiratroredBW_FD_187528 | JGI IMG/M metagenome (GOLD analysis project Ga0209700, IMG submission 187528) | Root nodule microbial communities of legume samples collected from California, USA - Siratro red BW (SPAdes) (version 2) | ecosystem: Host-associated > Plants > Roots > Nodule | place: USA... | reverse complement strand
AAAAGTGAAACAAGTTTAGTTTTCATATGGCTCTGACTCTGTTGAATAATGTTAAATCTGGTTCTTCTTATCTTTGTGTACTTGTTTGGTTTGTTGATTGTTACGTGTGAATGATTAGCTTTTCGTGGGAATTAAGTTTTGTTTTATTCTAAACCATAAACTTAGTAATTAAAAAATTAACAGACCTACGTTAATAAAGTTGATTGTTATGTGTGAATGATAAAACTTTTAATTTTGGAGTAACCTTCTCAAATGTAACAAATTGAAAGTTACTTTTGAGCACAACTTGTTTGTCATATTTACGTGAGGCTAAATACAGTTTCATGTTTGATTGAGCTTTACAGCCATTGGTTTTCAGGCATCTCATCTCTACACTTGTGTCTCCATTCGACTTAGATTTCATTACACTTTACCTTTTCAATTTTTCATTTGCACATTTTTCTGCTTGTACATCTCTTTCATTTTTACCCTACTTCACTCTTTTCAGATTTGGTCTGCAATAAGTTCAGGGTTTTTGCAGAACGAATCTTGAACATGGAATGTACTGTGTAATTTGTGTGGGTTGTAAACTTGTTTTTTTTTTTTTTTTTTTTTTTTTTTTTTTTTTTTTTTTTTTTTTTTTTTTTTTTTTTTTTTTTTTTTTTTAATTTAGAGGTCTATCTGCCCTAAACATGGACGAGGATCAGGAGATGGAGAGATTTGGAATGGAGAATGATTATGAGGGTGGTCAATGGATTGGTGGTGAATTCTACTACAAGAATCGTAAAGAAAAACGCACTCAGACAAAGGATGATGTTCTTTATGGAGTTTTTGCAGATTCTGATGACGATGACGATTATTCAAGTAGAAAACGGAGGAAGGACCGTGATTTTTCAAAGAAGCCAGATCTAACCAAGCCTGTGAATTTTGTGTCTACAGGAACTTTTATGCCCAATCAGGAAATTGATAATAAGTCCAAGGAGCAGAGTGAGAGAGACAGTTATGTTAGCGAGGATAGGTCAGGGTTAGGTTTAGGTTTTGGTATGGGGTCTGGTAGCACTTCTGGGTCTGGTTTAGGTTTTAATTCTGGCAAAGCTGCAAATGGTTTAGAAATAAATGATGATTCTGATGAGAATGGTCATGATAATTTCTTGCCTACAGCGTTTGGGAAGAAGATTAAGGAGGGGGCGATGCGAAGGGAAAGGGAACGGGAGAAGGAGAGGTTGGAGAAGAAGAGGGGGAAGCATCAGAGTTTAGTTCAAGATGGGTCTACTGATGTGGGGAAATTTGAGAAGCATACGAAAGGGATAGGCATGAAGTTGTTGGAGAAGATGGGTTATAAAGGAGGCGGGCTTGGGAAGAATGAGCAGGGCATTGTGGCTCCTATTGAGGCCAAATTGAGGGCCAAGAATTCTGGCATAGGGTTTAATGAGTCTAAGGAGACTATCGCGTTGCCAGTTTTGCAGCAAGAGATGAAGAATGTGCAAGAGGTCTCGCAACCTGTGGTTAGCAAAACAAAGGAAAGGTTATGGTCAAAGCAAGCGAGGTTGAAGAAAAAAAAGGAGGAAGAGTATATAACTGCTGAGGAGTTGTTGGCAAGCAAGCAAGAACAAGAGTTGGAGGTTGTTCAGAAGGTATATGATATGAGGGGACCACAAGTTCGAGTATTAACAAATTTGTCTGATTTGAATGCCGAGGAGAAAGCAAAAGAAAATGATATCCCAATGCCAGAACTTCAGCATAATGTAGCATTAATAGTTCGGTTGGCCGAGGCTGACATCCAAGAGATTGATAGAGATTTGAGGAGAGAGAGGGAGACTGCACTTAGCTTGAAAAAAGAAAAAGAGAAGTTAGAAACTGAGGCAGCGTTTCAGAAGAAGCAGCTGGATAATATGGAGGAAATAATGCATGTGTTAGACCATGTTGGAAAGGAAAACACTTTGGGAACATTAACATTGGATTCCCTTGCTCATTGCTTTAGGGATTTACACAAAAGATGTGCTGATAACTACAAGTTGTGTAACTTGTCATGCATTGCTTGTTCATATGCTCTACCCCTGTTTATCAGAGTGTTCCAAGGATGGGATCCTCTTCGAAATCCATCTCATGGGTTGGAGTTGGTTTCAGAGTGGAAGGCATTGCTTCAAGCTGAAGATTCAATCGATATATGGGATGTGTCATCACCTTATACTCAATTGGTTTCAGAGGTTGTATTGCCAGCTGTAAGAATATCTGGTATAAATACCTGGCAGGCTCGGGATCCTGAACCAATGTTATGGTTTCTGGAAATGTGGGAAAAGTTACTTCCTCAATCAGTCCTTGCCACCATATTAGACAATATAGTTATGCCAAAACTATCAAGTGCTGTAGATACTTGGGAACCACACCGTGAGACCATTCCTATTCACACTTGGGTGCATCCATGGCTACCTCTGCTGGGGCACAAGTTGGAGGGTATTTACCAGGTGATTCGTTTTAAATTGAGTACTGTTCTTGGTGCCTGGCACCCAAGTGATGGTTCTGCTTATGCTATATTGTCTCCTTGGAAGTCTGTATTTGATTCGGCTAGTTGGGAACAGCTTATGCTTCGTTTTATTGTACCAAAGTTGCAGCTTGTCTTGCAAGAGTTCCAAGTGAACCCAGTGAGTCAGAATCTGGATCAATTTTATTGGGTAATGAACTGGGCTTCTGCTATTCCTATTCACTTGATGGTTGATATGATGGAGAAATTCTTCTTTGCCAAATGGCTTCAGGTTCTGTATCATTGGCTGTGCTCAAATCCTAATTTTGAAGAAGTTACAAAATGGTATTTGGGATGGAAAGAACTCATTCCAAAAGAATTGTTAGCAAATGAAAGTATCCGGTACCAGCTTAATCGCGGTCTTGATATGATGAACCAGGCTGTTGAAGGTATGGAGGTGGTCCAACCTGGTTTAAAGGAGAATATAAGCTATCTTAGGGTACTCGAGCAGAGGCAATTTGAGGCTCAGCAGAAAGCAGCAGCCTATGCTCAACAGCAAGCTGCTGCTAGCTTGGGCGGTGCAGTCAATGCGGATGGCACCCATGAATTGAGCTTGAAAGAAGTTATTGAGGCTCATGCTCAGCAACATGGTTTGCTATTCAAGCTTAAACCTGGTAGAATGCACAATGGTCATCAAATATATGGGTTTGGTAATGTCAGCATAATAATAGACTCTCTTAATCAAAAAGTATATGCCCAAAACGAAGAAATGTGGTCTCTGGAATCTCTTCAAGGCTTGCTAGAGTTGCATAATAAATCCCTTAGTAAAAGGCGCTGAATTCTGCATTGGCCAATTTGAAGTATCTGAATTCTCAGGTACTATATCTAGTTTCTTGTACGAGTTGTATTCTCTTGATTACTTTGTAGGCTTGGGATGTGTACTTTTCTTGTTTTGTTTTAGGCAACTTTATGTCTGGTTATAAACAAAATAGGTATTTAATATATCCTTGCTATGCATATATTGTATGCATTGACATATATGTTACGTTAATAATTTTCAATACAAGGTAAAAACCTCTTAGGTGAAATTCAGAAATAGTGTGTGGATTTTGGATTTATTTTCTTCTTCTTGCACTTGTTTCATCATTTAATTATCAAGTAAACTTGCTGTTATAATCTTTGAAGGTGTTTAAAAACCATGGTGCTTCTGCTGGTGCATCAATGAATCATTCTGACAGTCGGATGATGGCCCACTAGTTATTCCACCTAGTGTTTTTGTGCTTCTTGCAAGTATGAAAGATCATTTTTATCAGTCAGGAGAATGTTTTATTTGTGAAATTCAACATGAGTATCTTTTGGTCGATTCATCTCCAACGTTTCTTTTCACCGGTTCCTTTTGCTGATACATTTCCTTGAGATGTGAATTTTTCTTTAGTATTGTACTGCTCACTTCCATGAATTGGATGCTGAAAATGTATCATTTCATTATTTGTGAAGTCCTATTGAGCCATGTTCAACATGTTTTGTTTGGATTCAATAGAATGCATCTGATACAAGGTGTGAAATAAAGGCTTAATATTTGTTGTTTTCTGGGACTTGATGCTAGTTTCCAATATGGGGTGATTGCATGTGACAAACATATAATACAAGTAGATTGAAATGGTCTTAGTCTGTCAGTTGCCATAATTGTATTTTGGATATAAATGTATTTTCCTTGGCGCTTGGAACAATGAGACCGGACATGGACTGTGCTTAGAGATTATAATTAGACATAGGGATGCCAAGTGATTTCTGGGAACTGTCACTGTTAGGTGTCATAAACATTACCGAGTAGCAAATACTTTTCTTGCATCTTCATGAGTGGTAAACTGTGTGAAATAAAATCTTATACATTGATTTTCCTTGTATCATACTTGTTAACAGTGAATTACCCTTACAGAAATAGGGAGGCTCATTGCTATAGCACATAGCATGACACAATCTAACCTCACTTTATACTATATATATATATATATATATATATATATATATATATATATTATAATTAATAACAACATTTAAACCTCTGTTATTCATGATAAATTAAAATACAACTCACAAAACTCCATCTTAATCTAAAGTTTTCAATCATGAAAGACATTAAATTAATAAAGACTTAAATAATAAACTTTCCTTTTAACTTTGAAAGATCTAAGTAGTCTAGGCACTGAAATGTAGGGATTTGAAGTGAGAGGCTGAAGCTGAGAAGCAGTGTGTGAAACACACACAGACGCACATATCATCAACGGACTGCTGGCTGGAAGGTTCCCTGTGTTTCTGACCTCTAAAGGTAAAAGAAATGTGTTAAGATTGATTGTCTAATCAGAGCTGGTGGGAAACACTGCGTTCTGCAGAAGTCAGCAATGGTGCTGCAGTAGATGAACTCAGCACTTGGCCAGTAGCTGCAAGGGGATTGTGATATCCTTGTAAGGGATGGACTAACATCTCTTTATAATGGCTTGTGAGACACTTTTTGGACATGATAAGCCTTTGGCATGTGAGACGTGTCTACTTGTTCAATAAAAAATAAGTTTTGGTTCAGATACCTCTCCAACATGGTTGGACATGTGCCAAGAAAGTGAGTCGACACCTACCCTTGCCTAAACACATCCCAGACACTCCTATAAATATTTTTAAAAGTCAACTTATCCTATAAATATTGCGAGGCTCAGCATTTTTTCCGAAGTTCATTATCATAAGACTGAACTTGTTTTAACTTAAGAGATATTTTTCATCTTCTTGGGATTATGAAATGATCATCATATGAAAATTATGAAGTTTAACTTTGTCTTTAGAAAGTGAATGTATAGAAATCTTATTTCTCATGCTGCATTTTATATTTTGGACATCAGTCTGGTGTCTGTGTTGGAGTTCATAGGTGGATATTGACCGATAATAAGTATTGCATTAGGGCCTAACTGACGAATTATTATAGTGTTGTACAGATTGACAATCCTTGTAGTAAGCTCATAAATAGCTTAAGCTATGTTGTGCACATATTGAATTTTGTTATGCTATGGTTTAGCATAACATTGATCCTCCTTATATTGCTGTAATGTGCACTTATGTCACTCCATTATCAACCATATAAACATGTGCCATTGTGTCGTTTATTCGTGTTTCCTGTTTCCAAAGGTTAATCATTATTTATTGACGTATGAATTGCAGGCATTTGAACATGGAGGTTTGCTGAAGCTAATGCTCAAGAGATGTCTTCGCTGTTGAACAATCCACCAGTCAACTATATGACTCATCCCAGTCCACTTCATGGTAATGGGTCAGAATTAGCATTCACTCATTGCTTTGTACTGCTAATACCTCTACTAATTGGGATTGTGGGTTGAGCTGGGAATGGGTGTTACATAAATCCTGTGTTTCCCGAGGATGCTACAAAGGTTCTAAGGGAAGTGAAAGTGGAAGTTTCATAGTGAGGATAAAGCGCATAGAAACATGTTGGTAACCTAATTTCTTTTATTGACGTGCTTGAGGGTTAAGCATTTTCGTTACAGTTTTATACTCTGATCCTCCTAGTGAGGGAGTTTTGGTTCTCACATCACATGTCATTAATCTTAGGCCTGAAATCATGAGGTATTGGAAATTTGAAACAAACTATTCATGGTGTACTGGATTCATTGAGAAGACGATAATGCGGAAAGAGGAAAGGCAACTACATTTTCTGGTAAGGTGTCTTTTTAGGCTTATCCAACAAAGAGACTTCGTGGGGGTAAATTGATTTTAACAATACTTTAACATTATTATAGATGATGTAAAGGTAATACAGACATTTATTAAAAGCGTGTTTAATTTACTGTGCGTCATATCCTATATATATATATATATATTTTAAATCTTTTATCTTGGACTGACAAGGATATAACTTGTCATGTATTTTTATTAATAATGAAAAATCAAAGCGGAGGTAGTTATTAAAATAAACCATGTTTTTCTTAAAGTGAATCTAAACATGTTTTTCTTAGAGTGAATCTAATCAAGATTGACATTGTTATGTATTTTTATAAACAATGGAAGGGATCATGTATTTAATTTCTAAAGTTTTCGTATCTTTAAAGATTTTGCATTTTTTTAATTTACATTTAGAGCATTTTTTTAATTAACATTTAGAGCATTTTTTTAATTAACATTTAGAATTTAGAGTATGAGATGGTGTAAATGACTAATGAATGAAAATAATGTAAATTGCACTGAAATTATAAATTGCTTATGTGAATTTTATTTTTTGAAAGTGAATTTTATTTTCTGCTAAAAAAGTATTGAGTAAAAGATTATGTTACGATCGTGTCTTGTAAATAATCAATGGTCGCACACATTTTAGATAAACTTAAATTTATTTATCGTGGTGTATTTATAATAAAACGTGAAGTATAGTAGAAATATTGGGTCAAGTAAATGGGTTAATGATTTATACACTTTCAAAAAGGACAAAACTGGTAGGTGTATAAAATAAAGGAGGAGAGTGCTAATAGGAAAAATGTAAGCTCCGTAAAATGAGTCATAGACTTTTTTTTCTTCAAGAAAAATGCGGTACCAATATGAAAAACAAGTGTTAAAGTTAAGACTGCACCTCCATAGTGACTTTCTATATCTTCATAATTTTAAATATTTCTATTTTAATCTTGAGGAAAAGACGAAAATAACTTTTATTAATGGTAACTGCGATTCATTTTTTTCTTCACTTTGCGGGTTGTACAAATCGCAATATAATTAAAAAATAAATATATTGTGGATTGTACAACCCACAATTATATTTTCTGCACCTTTACATTGTGGGTTGTACAATCCGTAATACAATTTTTTTTAAATACATTGTGGGTTGTACGACCTGTAACAATTTTTTTAAAATGCATTGCAGGTTATACAACCCGCAATACAAATTTTTTTTTAAATGCATTGTAGGTTGTACAAACCGCAATACATTTAGAAAATGTTTTGTATTGCGGGTTGTACAACCCGCAATGTATTTAAAAAAAATTGTATTGTGGATTGTACAACCTGCTGCTGTGGTATAGTGGTGGTTATGATGTTAGTTTTACACCTAATGGTCAAAATTTGTGTTGCGGGTTGTACAACCCGTAATGTAAAAGGTGTAGAAAAAATAATTGCGGGTTGTACAATCCGCAATACAAAAAATATTTTAAATACATTGCGGGTAGTACAACCCGCAAATAGAAGAAAAAATAAATCCCAGTTATCATCAATGAAGACTATTTTCGTCTTTTTTCAAGGTTAAAATGGAAATATATTAAAATTTTGAAGGTGCAAGAAGTCAATATGGAGGTGTAGGAAGAATCACTCTAAAGTTAAAAGTGTTAGTATAGCCAAATGGACCGGGATCTTTTAGAAAAGAAATGCAGTGCAGATATGAAAAAGAACTGTGTTAAAAAGCAAAAATACTGGCCAACCTAATTAGTGTAGTTTGTTTAGAAACAAAAAGATGGTATGTGTAATCATAATCATATTTAACTAATTAAGTAATATACATACTTCTTCATTTACAAAACTATTGATAAAAAGAAATAACAATAAGACAACTATTGGGTTGTTTCTCTCCTTACGAGATCCAAACCTATTATGTTTTGGTGTGTTCATGACACATGACGTACGTAATATAATGTATCATTATAATTAGGATAATAGGCTAACCCTAAGTGTGTATAACTGTATTTGCAATCTTGAGAGCATTGGTGTGTAGAGAAGTGTGTGAAAAGAGAGAGAAACACAATTTGTAGCTACTTCCTATAGCAACTTGTGTTGATTGTTTTTAAGATCGAATGGTAAAACCTTGTCTGATCGAGCTGCAATTTTCATTAAAAATTCCTCACTTATAATTCTTCAATCTGGACGGTGGGATTGTCTACTGGAAGTTTATAGAAGCGCCAGAATTTTTGTGAAGAGCTGTTGTCTGCAAGGAAGTTCCTATTACCGTCAGTCTTGGTTGTTTTGAAAATCCAATAGTGAAATCTTCTCCAATTGCTCTGAAATTTTTACTGGAGTTTTACCACTCACAGTTCGTTGTTTTGGACGGTTGAATTTGAGATTGGAGTTCTAGTTTATTTCCAGAAAACTCGTGAACAGTGGCTATTTTTTTGGTGACGAGATTCTTGAACTCTTCCTTATTAAATTTCAATTTATTAGTATTATGGGCCATTGTTGGTGACCATTTGAGGATTAGGAGGAGTTGTATTGATATGCTCTGTGATTGGTTTTTGTGAGACTAATTTTACTTTCGTTTTGATATTATTGGAGTATTTATTGTCTCGTAGGATAAGTGGCATGAGTAGGACTCCGTAAATTGTGTGAGAGTATTAGCTTTTTGTGGGAGTGTGGTGGCAGACTGTGTGCGTAACCCCTCTTTTTTTGTGTGTGAGAGACGGGTGAAAAGAGTGATTTTGAGAGGTGGAGTGAGAAAAGTTAAAGAGAAAGGATATGTTGACACCCTTCACTTTTAACTTATATTTGACAATGGGTTTGTCCTGTCGTTGTATGTGGCAAGGGTTTTTTTGTAAACTGATCATTTGAAGCGCGTAATTTGATCCAGTTGTCCTATGTGGCAATGATGTTTTCATGAAGACATGAATTGAAGGCACACTTGATTAAAATGAAATTGAAAAGAAGAGGTGTGTGAGAACAGAGCTGGTGTGCAATAAAGACGATTAAGAGCTAGGGTTGAGCGTTCGTTGGACAACGAGAGATAGGGTTGCATGTTTGTGCGATGACGAGAGCTAGGGTTATGCTGTTTGAGAGAAGAGGTCGCGGTGAACGGAAATAGAGCTTTAGGGTGACCGCAAGAAGAGAAGGAGTTTGTAGTGGTGGTTTTGGAAGTGAAATAGTTTCGTCTTCAACATTTGTAAGTAGTTTATTCATTGTGTTGTTTAGTGTTTAGGTTAGCAATGTTTAGGGCTTAGGATTTAGGTTGACAATGTATGGTTGAATAAGGTATTTCTCTGTGGCATTGTTGAAAACATTTTATTTGTGAAAAAGGTTGAGAAGGTCTGGCATGGTTGAAAACGCTTGATTTGTGAGCAAGGTTAAGAGGTTTTGGCATTGTTGAAAACACTTCATTTTTTAACTAAGCTCAGAAGGTTTGTTATTGTTGAAAGAGAAAACGTTTTAGTTGTGAACAAAGTTCAATATTTTCCACTTTGTGATGTAATATATTGTTACACAGATAATCATTTTTTGAGTTATAGAACAAAATAAATGAGGCAAGGAAGTTCGTAAACACACTTTTTTGGGGGAAAAGACTGAGAAGTAACATATTTAAATGATTTTGACGTGGGAAAGGTTGGTGTAGAAACAGCTAGCTCCAGACGGGGGGTTTGAATGGAACCTGAACTCAATTCTGTATAAATAAAAATCACCAAGCAAGATTGTCCAAGGTAAGAATATATAAGCATAGATGAAGCAGTTGTATACTGGTTCACCCTAATTTCTTGGGCTATGTCCAGTTCTCCCTTGAACAATCCGTTTAAGAGGTTCCACTATATCATAATGGTTATAACGAGTACACAAACCTCTCCAGGTTATAACGAGTACATGAACATCTCTAGGTTATAACGAGTATACAAACCTCTCCAGGTTATCACGAGTATACAAACCTCTCCAGGTTATACCAGTCTCAATTTCCCCCTGAGATCAAGATCACTCAAGATTGAAATAAACACTCTAAAAAATTGAGAACAATAAAAGCTCACAAGGGTTTACTTCACAATGGTGAAGAGTTACACAATGGTTTCACACAACTCAAAGCTCTATATGCTCTCAACAACAAATTAACAATAGACACTCAGTAGTAGATACTCTAGTTCTATAATGTGTTGTATGATGTATTTCTCTTTTTGTTTTTTGTTCTTCAACTTGAAACTGCTCCTCTATATGTAGGTTTTTAGAAACTAGCCATTGAGATGTTTGAATAGAGCAATCTTAACTTTCTGATGTATGAAGCGCAAACTAGAAATATTTCTCTAATTTTTATACTGCATTAAACTTGATTAATTCTGTATCGAATATGAAATAACATAGAGGAATTATCTTTGAGATACTCATCAATAATTTAAATAATTTTCATTATGAACAAATTTGAACGTTAAAGTACATTATGATATAAAATTAGTTAATCACATCAATAACATAATAGTAAGAAAACTTATCTCTTCATGGACCATGTGTCTGCACAATGTATATAAGTCATCAAATATAAATGTATACTTGAGTTTTGTTATCATCAAAACTTTATCAAATGATTTGATCCTCTAAAGGAACTTTAGACCGTCTAATGTTCAACAGTTGGGATGTAGCAGTTGCCAAACATTCATCATAGGTAGCCATGTAATTGACCACTGCTAACCAGAGATATTAGACTTATGTTATTGAGTTATAGTTCATTTATGTTGGATTGGTTGAACTTAGTCTTGTGATTTTGGTATCCTAGTGTGGTATTTGAGCTTGATGTGTGAATGTGTTAGTTGTGTATTGAAATTGAAATTGGTTTGGAAGTATGCGATGTATTTGAGTAGTGGATTGTGGATTGAAAGATCAATTTCTTTTATGTTATTTGGTCTTATATAATTCGTTTCATTTTTTGCAGGATTACAATGACATTCTGAATGTGTTGTTCATGATAAATTGGAATTCGAAGACAAGATTTGTTATGTAGTTTGAATAATTGTTTTTATGAAATTATGACATCATTTTTTTAAGTTTATCTTGAATGTTATATTGTTATATTGTTTTATGACATCATTTTTTTTAAGTTGATCTTGACTGTTATATTTTTAAGTTTACCTATGTGGGTACAATGAAGTATTTATTTCTTAATACTGTTATATTGTTGATATTTTTTTTTGTTTTGTCATGGGCCTTTAAACATTTGTTATTCCTAAAAATAACGGGAGAAATGAGGGGTAAATTTCCACGAATCATTCATTTGAAAGATGTCAAAATAGGTGATACTAAAGTTGATTCAACTTTGAATCCAAATTTGGTAAGTGTTTCAAGTGTAATTTTTTTTGTTGAATCATCTTCATATTGTTGATTGTTGGCAATTTATACTATGAGCAAGTTGTTGGTCAATTATTAGTGTTCAATGAAGAGCTTGAAAAGGATACTGTGAAAGACACATTACAAGAAGGTACGGGAAAAGCAAATGAAAATAAAAAACAAAACCATGATTTATAGAAAGTGTGTGAAGAAATTAAAGAAATGGATAATATTATTGAAGCACAAGATGAAGTCATTTTGAAGCTTAGGAACAAGGTAATTCAATTGCATAAATTGGTGCAACAGGAACCAACATCTCAACCCCCAGATGACATTCCCTCTCCCCTAATAGTGTAAGCGTTTGCACTTGATGTATGTCAACCAAGTACATGTACAAAAGGGAAGGGAAAAGAAATAGCAACCGATGATACGGTGTCGCAACCAATCTCAAATCCAAATGGAGAGGATTTGTCAAAAGAAGGTGCATGTGACATCATTCATAGCAGTGAAGGACAAGGGGATAAAATTGTTGAAAATCCTTCAAGTAATTTGGTTGTATGAATTAAGCATAGAGATAGGAAGCGTGTTAAATCTCTTCTTGTACAAAGTCCTTGGACTACATATACTAGGAAAATAACAAATGCTTCTTAGTTTGTTGGTGAATTGATTGCTTTGATTGTAATGGAAGTATTTGGACGACTTTGTTCTTAGTGCATCATAAATATATATTTTGGAAGTTGTTAGTGCGTTATGTTTCCATTATCGACATATGTGTGGAATGTTCAAACATAATTTACCATGTCATAAGTTTAGGAAAGTAATTATAGAGTAAGCTGTATATTCTTGTCTTAGTTTGAGGTGTTGTTTTATGATTGATTGATAGGCAAGATGACTTAAAGAGAAGTTAATCCATGAAGTTTCAGTAAATCGATTTTGACTATCATAGTCATGGTGATTTTGGCAGTGTTGGGAAGGGAGAGGGGAAGGTCTTGACAAAGTAAGGTGAGGACATAAACTGTGACGACAATGTTGTGCATAATCCTTATTCACCAAATGTAAAAGATTGGGCATGGAAATTTTGGCAATAAGAGCCTAGTTGAACACATATCGAATGACAATCATAAAGAGAGTAAAAAAAAAAATATAAGATACAAGAGTTAAATCTCAGTCAAAGTTGGTGTTGGTATAATGTAACAAAAGAAGTTAAAATGAGGAATTCGTTCTCATTCAGCCCATGTGATTTCTGTTGGCTAAAGTACATCACAAGTGAATACATATGAAGTCAAGGGTAACCTCTGAGCTATTGTGAGCACAGTCCCACTAGTAATAAATACAGTACAATAAAAAAGTTATTCATACGAGTTAAATGTCACTCAGCCTTGGTATTGTTAAAATGTAAATAAATCAAGTTCAGTTGATGAATTGATCCTCGTCCAGACCACGTGATTTCAATTGCCAAAAGTACATCACAAGTGTACAATTATGAAATCATCTTACGTATTATAGTATGGGTAATGCATTTGATGAAGCGAGTACTAATTCGCTTCAACGACTCTTTGAGGGTGCTCTCAGGAACAAATTCGCCCTGGTGATGCATTTGTTGATGTAGCAAATGATGTGTGCTCATGAGTGGCTTGGTCTCGACCATGAATTCATTGAAGCAAAAACTAAGTTGCGACAGTGAATCGTTAGATTTTCATTTAGTATGCTCTATAGAAGGAAACTGCTGCGGCGAGAATAACGTCGTTTGTTGGTCCAGTGTTTGTTAGAGATCCTTGCGGAAGGTGCGTTGAACGTGGGTTGTTGGGCACATTTTTGAATGTTGAAGGAAATATCTTCCAACGTGTAGGCTGTTTTCCTTCCCTTTGAAACCTCTCACCCTCCATCCTCTATAAATAGGGGATCTCCTGATGGAGTACGCCCCAACGACATTAATCAAAGAATAAAGAGAACAAAGAGCCAATGGGAGAATTAAGAGCTTTCTAAAAGATTGGGCCCATCTCATCCTATTTGGGCTTTTAATGAGCTGCTCGGGCCCAAATACAAACGTGAAGAAATCCCTATGGAGAAAATAAAGTATTAAGGAGAAGTCCTCTAATTTGTATAAATTGTTTAGAATAGTTTAGAATAATTTGGGCATTGTATTTGGGCTAAATAGAATAAATTTGGGCCTTGTATTTTTGGGCCATGTAGTGTAAGTTTGGGCCTTGAGGTCCATAAATAATGTTGGGCTTGATCAAGGAGTCCAAGTAGCACAAGGAGCTCTCTCCTTTTGCCACTTGTCACCACCTTGTGAGAGCCTTGGAGTGCACCCTAGGTTTGGGAAGCTTGTCATAGAAGCTAGGGTTAGAAGCTTGTCGTATAAGCTAGGGTTAGAAGCTTGTCGTATAAGCTAGGGTTAGAAGCTTGTCTTATAAGCTAGGGTTTCTAGACCTAGCTTCTCCCATACCCTACCTATATAGCTTGCATGGGAAGCTAAGTAGCTCATCCTTTCTTCTATAAAAAAGAGGTTTAGGAACCTCTAATGTAGACTTTATTTGAGTAATAGAATGCCGCCAAATTTTCAGCACATTACCTCAAGTTTCGCATTGAGTTTCTTCTCTTAGAAGCTAGGAGCTCTCTCTCTTGAAGGTTGGCCCAACCACCTTCAAGGCTTTCACCATCTACTTCACCATCAACCTCCTTACATGCTTCATTCCTTGCATTTCTATGGCTTCCGCATCATGAGGAGTTTCATCCACTTCTTCTATTCGGTGCTTCAAGGTTTCATCATGCTCAACTTCCATTAAAGCTTGCACAAGAAGCTAAGGCACCTAGGAGCTACTCCATCATCTCCCGAAAACACACCAAACCAAGAGCTCCTCATCTTCTCTTCTTCACATATTCTCTCTTCTCTTTCTCTACTTCTTCTCTAAATATCTTGGGTATTTTTGCTCTAAAGAGCTTTTTTGCTAGTTCTGAGATCCTCAGTTTTTAACTGAGAAGTTTCTGCTGTATCTTGGGGAACTTGCGCATTTATCTCGGATAAGTCCTTAAGGATAGTGATATTTTATCACGACTCCGGAATTTTAGTTTATTAATTTTTCAGCCGTTTTTTACAACAATCTTAAGGACTTCTGGCTGACGGTGTGGAAAACAACAACATTGTGCCGGAGATGTCAAACAGTGCTTCCGGAACATCAACCATCTTCGCGAAACCATTTCCGGATGTTTCGAAGATTGAATTTTTCTCGGGTCAAAACTTATGACACTGGCAGGAACGCGTGTCTATCCTGTTAGACATGTACGAAGTTGCCTCTGCACTTACGACATCCAAACCGAACACCAGTTCTCCTGCGAAACAAATTGAAGATTGGATCCATGCAAATAAGGTATGTCGTCACACCATGCTCAGTGTATTATCTAACGGTCTGTTCGATGTGTATTGCTCCTACAACGAAGCAAAGGAAATTTGGGATTCTCTTATTCTCAAATACACTTCCGAAGATGTCGTCCAACAAAGATTTGTTATTGGAAACTACTACCGCTGGGAGATGATAAAGGACAAGGATATCAAGATTCAAATCAATGAATATCACAAGTTACTTGAAGACTTTAAAGCAAAGAATATTATTCTTCCTGATGAATTTGTTTTGGAACTTCTGATCGAGAAACTTCCGCAGTCCTGGACAGACTACAAACAACAGCTGAAGCACATGCATAGACAGATGTCGCTACCAGACCTCATCACTCACATCATCATTTAAGACACCAACCGGAAGGAGTGTGCTGTTGCAAGAGCTAAGGCCTTATCTGCCAAAGCAAATATGATAGAAGACAGACTAGCTCTAAAAAGGTACGAGAAAAAACCTGATCACAAGAAAAAGAATAAATCTAATTTTTCCTGTTCCAGTGGACATAAACCCACCTTCAAGAAGAAGGGAAACTGCTTTGTTTGTAGAAGGCCAGGTCACCATGCACCTCAGTGTAGACACAGGGTCAAAAACAACAATCCTCCTAAGGCAAATATAGCTAAAGGGTTAAATACAATTTGTGCGGTCGTTTCACAAGTGAACCTTGTGACAAATGTGAGCAAATGGGTGGCAGACTTTGGGGCTACCAGGCATATCTGTGCAAACTGAAATGCATTTTCCTCCAACTCTAGTGTAGGGGATGAAAAAGAATAAGTTTATCTTGGTGATTCTAGGACTACTTCTATCCTAGGAAAAGGTAAAGTTCTTCTAAAGCTCACATCTGGGAAGACTTTGACTTTAAGTGACGTGCTGCATGTGCCATCAATCAGAGTTAATTGAGTTAATTTGATCTCTGTAGCATTATTGGGTAAGGTAGGGGTCAAAGTGTTATTCGAATCTGATAAGATTGTGATGACAAAAAATAATGTGTTTGTGGGAAAGGGATATTGTGATCAAGGTCTTTTTGTACTCAATGTTTCTAATGTTATTGATGAATCTGGATTTGTGTCTTTTGCTTATATTGTGGACTCTTATGATATTTGGCATGCTAGATTAGGACATCTAAATTCTTTGTATGTTATTAAATTGCAACAACTAGGATTAATTAACATGCATGATAAACAAAGTATGAAATGTGATGTATGTGTAGAATAAAAAATAACAGAAAATACGTCATTCTGTAGAACTTCAAATTGAGTTGTTAGGATTAATTCATACTGATCTTGTTGATTTCAAGCAAACTATGACTATGACAAATTATTTTGTAACTTTCATTGATGATTATTTAAGATATCAAAAGTGTACTTAATAAAACATAAAGATGTAGCTTTTGATACGTTTCTTTCTTATAAAACTAAAGTTGAAAATCAATTAGTAAGAAGATTAATATGATTAGATTAGATAGAGGTGGTGAATATGTATCATTTAATGATTATTGTGTTAAAGAAGGAATTATTCATGAAGAAACCCCACCATATTCTCCTGAATCAAATGGAGTAGCAGAAAGAAAAAATATGACTCTTAAAGAAATGATGAATGCTATGCTTATTAGTTTTAATGCTCCTGATAATCTTTGGGGTAGAGCTCTTCTTACAACATGTTTTTTGCAAAAATAGAATACCTCATAAGAAAACTAGCAAAACACCCTATGAGTTGTGGAAAAGTTTTCAACCTAATCTTAAATATTTAAGAGTGTGGGGGTGTTTAGCTAAAGTGATGTTATCTGATCCTCAGAAAAGAAAAATAGGTTCTAAAACTTCTGATTGCTTGTTTTTAGGCTATGCTATGCTGAACATAGTGCTGCCTATAAATTTCTTGTTCTTAATAGTGAAATAATTGAACGTAATACTATAGTAGAAACTAAAAATGTTGAGTTTATTGAACATATCTTTCCCTTAAAGGTTACGGGTACTTCTGAACAACCTATATACATTGCTAGTGATACAATGTCTGAGAATTTGAGGAGGAGTAAAAGATAGAGAAATGAAACTTCCTATGGAGATTATTTTTATACTTATCTTGTTGGAAATGAACCATTAAGTTTTTCAGAAGGTATTAGTGCTCCTAATGCTAAGCATTGGGACAAGGCCATTAGGACTGAAATTGATTCTATTAAGAAAATTAACACTTGGACTTTAGTAGATCTAACTAAAGGAGCAAAACCTATTGGTTGTAAGTGGATCTTCAAGAAAAAGTATCATCCTGATCGATCAATAGAAAAGTATAAGGCAAGATTAGTAGCAAAAGGGTTTTCTCAAAAACCCAACATAGATTCTTTTGATACTTTTGCTCCAGTTACCAGGATTTCTTCTATTCGAGTGTTGCTAGCTCTAACATCTATCCATAGGTTAGTTATTCATCAAATGGATGTTAAGACAACCTTTTTGAATGGTGAACTAGAGGAAGAAATATATATGACTCAACCTGAAGGATGTGTAGCTCCTGGTCAAGAAGAAAAGGTATGCAAACTTTTAAAATCTTTATATGGGCTTAAACAAGCACCAAAACAATGGCATGAAAAACTTGATAATGTTTTACTATGTGATGATTTTTCTACTAATGATGTTGATAAATGTGTGTACACTAAATCTGAAAATGGAGAATGTATCATTATATGTTTATATGTGGATGACATGCTTATTTTTGGTACATGCATTGATATAGTTTCTAAAACAAAATTATTTCTTGAATCTAAGTTTGAAATGAAAGACATGGGTGAAGCAAGTGTTATTCTAGGAGTTAAAGTCATAGAGATAGTATATTACTATTTTAAGAGCAATATAATGAGAAACTTCTTAGAAAGTTTGGTTATTTATGATTTTAAATCAGTAAAAACCTTTTATGATGCTAACTCCAAGTTAATGAAAAACAGAGGAGAATCTATTTCTGAATCTCAGCATGCCTAGATAATTGGAAGCTTATTGCATTTAATGAGCTTTTCTAGACCTGACATTGCTTATGCAGTAAGTAGACTGAGTAGGTATACTCAATGTCCTAGTCAGGATCATTGGGATGCAGTTGCAAGACTTATGAGATATTTAAGAGGTATAATGGATTATGCTATTGAATATAGTGGGTTTTCTGCTGTACTAGAAGGGTACAATGATGCTAACTGAATCTCTGATTCAAATGAGACAAAATTCACTAGTGGTTATGTATATACACTTGGTGGTGGTGTAGTTACATGGAGATCAGCCAGACAAACCATTATTGCTAGATCAACAATGGAATCAGAGTTTGTTGCTCTTGAAACGGCTGGAAGTGAAGTTGAGGTGGTTGAAAAACTCCATAGCAAACATTCCATTAGGAATGAAACCAACCTCATTTGTATCAATACATTGTGATTGCCAATCGGCAATAGCTATAGCTAAAAACAATACTTACAATGGAAAGAATAGACATATACAATTGAGACATAATTTGGTAAAGTAGTTGCTAAAGAGGGGAACAATTTCCATTGATTATGTTAAGTCAGAACGGAATTTGGCCGATCCTCTGACAAAACCTCTAGGGAGGAACATGATTTTAGAAACATCGAGGGGAATGGGACTCAAGCCACTTGCAAACAAACAAGTGATGGAAACACAACCTTTGTGATTGGAGATCCCATGAATAAGGTTCATATGGGTAAAAATAAGTCACTTGTTAGTTTTGCTAACACAAAATTGATTAAAATCAATTTGTCTACTCTTATGGTGTCTGAAAGTGTTAGATACTGCATTATTGAGAAGGTAAACTTTGTCGTTAAAATTCATGCGGAGTACGAATTTAGCTTATAATAAAGTTTTAATGATTTTCATATCCCTTATGAGTGGTATATGATTTGCAGCATATACTTGATGAAAATCACCTATATGAGTGTCAAGTGGGGCCGCTTGCATGAGATCTTGACAAGATATTTAGAGCACTCATGAATATCGGGTACGCGCATGGCCTGTTAGGTGCAACACAGCGATAACAACAAGAATTGTGAGGGTGTATTGTGATTGATAAACCTCTAACACATGCTAAGTGTTTTGGTTCATATAGCTTGATATACCAACTACATTGTGTGTTAAGTTCATTGATCTATGATTGGTTCATATAGCTTGCTATACCAGCTCTGATGCATTACAACTTATGAGACCCAAGATTATTTATTTTCTTTCTTATTCTTTAAAACATTTTGCAATATGTGGGGAATTGTTGTGAAAATAGAAGCAGAACGAGGTATTACAAATATGAAAAGGGAAAATCTAATAACTTAAAACCCTAACGCCTCAAGCCCGCTGGATATGGGGAGATATTTTGTGAGGTCCAGTGTTTGTTGGAGATCCTTGTGGGAGGTGCGTTGAACATAGAAGAAGAACGTGGGTTGTTAGGCACATTTTTGAACGTTGAAGGAAATATCTTCCACTAAACGTGCAGACCGTTTTCCTTCCCTTCGAAACCTCTCACCCTCCATCCTTTATAAATAGGGGATCTCCCCCATTCCGAAAACATACCAAACCAAGAGCTCCTCATCTTCTCTTCTTCTCTTGTTCACATATTCTCTTTTCTCTTTCTCTATTTCTTCTCTAAATATCTTGGATATTTTTGCTCTAAAGAGCTTTCTTGCTAATTCTGAAATCCTCGATTTTTAATCGAAAAGTTTCTGTTATATCTTCTGAAATTTTATTTTATTAATTTTTCAGTCGTCTTTTACAATAACTTTTGTCTTTTTTAATAGAAGATAATTTAAGATGGAAAAAAGAAAAAAAAAAGTAAAGTAAAGTGAGAAGGTGGCCTAAATCAATTAATGTTTTCTCTACTGTTGACAACCACCAAAATAAAGCATAAAAGAAATTGGAGAAAACTAAAAAAAAAAACATAATGTAGCCTTACCAGGTTTGAATAGTAGATAAACTTAATCATAACCCACGTGACACTAAAACGTTAATTATGTCAAATAAAATTGTTAAAATCCAATTTCGTCTTAATAAAAAAAATGTTGTTTGAAAAAATATAAAAAAATAATTGTTTAATTGAAATTTTATTGTTTGTTGAAGTTTGGATTTTTTTTTCTTATTTTCATGAAAAAATAAAAAAAAATAATGTATATCATTTATCCTTTTTCTTTCTTAAAAAATAAAGATTTTTTTAAGTTTTTAAAAAAATTGGACCACGGCCCAAATTTTCCTACCTCACCTCCTTCACACGTACTAATTGGAGTGAACGGGCAACGATCAATTTTACGAAAAATTTATGAAAAATAACAGATTGAAGAAAAAGGATTTAAATGTAGAAAATTGGATGATTTGGGAGGACTTTTTTTCACTTACTGAGTTCATACACACACGTATTACTCTTTACTGTTTGCAAACAAAAAATTATCCCCTGCAAATACATCACTATTTTATTTCAGTTTTTTAATAATGTCATATTGTTTATGTAGTATTTTTTTTCTTACGTTAGTACTGTAAATTTAACAGATTTATTGAGTTTTAGTTTAATGAATAAGGGTAAAGACAAATAAAAGAAAATAAAGTAATATGGATGAAGAACAAAACTTTTAAAAAAATAAGGATCAAAACTAAAACACTTTTCATATGAAGTTAAAATAAACTCAAAAGTATAACTAAATCAAGAAAAATAAACCAAGACTCATTACTTAGAGAAATACCGAAGTTGGCTTTCGTAATCATGTTTTGGCTCAGGTTTGAATTGTAGATTGAGAAAACATAATAAGGAAAGAAAATCTTACTAAAAAATTTCTCTCAAATTTCTCTATGAAGATTAGTAATCAGAGAAACTGATAAAAATTCTTAAAAGAATCAAAATAAAACAAAGCGAATAAAAAGTTTGTAACCAGTGAACGAGTTTCTAACTTTGCAGGTGCATAGTCAAAATGGAGAAAACTCTCAGAGGTGGGGGAACCAAAATGGAAAGGCCTTCATTGATATTTTCCGGGATACTTATATTTAATACTAAAAATAATTGGTAATATTTGTCACTACTATTCCTTTCTACATTCATCTCACACTAATATATATTATTATTTTATTAATATATAATATTTTATTAATAAATATAAGTGTTAAATGGAAATTACTAATAAATAGTGGTGTCAAATTATTTTTTTATTAAAAAAATCAATTCACAACTTAAAATAATAGTATTTTTTATTACATTTATTTTATGTTTTAACTTAAAATTTTAATATATTATATTATTAAATTGGGTTATTATGGTTGGATTTTTTAACAGTGTTTTAGTATTATTTTGTAACAGTAGTACCAGTGAACGAGTTTCTGAATAGTCAAAATGAAGAAAGTCTTAGAAGTTGAAAAGTTGAGGAACCAAATACAAAGGCCTTTGTTGATATTTCAAGGGTACTACTTTTTAATATAAGAAAATCACTTCACAACTTAAAATAGTAATATTTGAATTACATTTATTTTATTTTTTTAATTTAAAGTTTGAATATATATTATTATATTATTAAATTGGGTTATTATGGCTGTATATCATAGGATTGTTTTAGTATTATTTATTATTTTTCAATTCAGAATTGGTCAGATTACCGCAGCCTCGTAGGTGTGCACTTCCAAACCCTACGGTACTAACTGTGATCATGAATCAGCAATTGACACCTCGTGCATACTAACGTGACGTATCGTCTTATGTATGCACCAAAGTTGAGAGCTTTGACCCGAAATCTCGTTGACCAACTTCCATTGTTCTTGGCCCGACAGAAGTAGTCATGATTGATTCACAATCATAAAATTTTTTACATTCACCTGAAATTATTTTTATAATTATTTGTTAAATAATATAATTTATATTTTAATCCAATATCTTATTTAATATTTTATGATTTGGTCGTATTTCTAGATGAGAGATGTCAAAATACTTTTTTTTCCAACCAATAATAGTTTTGAAACTGCAAGCATGTCTAGTAAAATTGGTAATGCGATGATGTAGAAGTGGTCAAGTCCTTCACAGATTGTGTTTTGTTAATATTAAACGAACGTTTATAAAGTGTAGTTTTACTAATATTTGAAGTAATTTTTGAAAAACCGAGTCATAAATGTTTTGTAATCTGTATTAATTAATCAGTAATTCACTTTTTTCTAATTAAGCGTGTTTTATCTTTCCTATTTAAGTATGTGTTATATGTAAATCACAGCATTATTTTTGTATTAAAGAATAAAAGATTGTATATAAGAGAATAATAGCTTTATAGAAAGTTGAAGAGGTAAAAGATAAGAGAAAAAGAAAAATAACAACAAGCATAATACTTCTTTCTTCTGCATCAAGGAAGTCAACTTTGTCCATCTTTCTTTCTTACTGTATCAAGGAAGTTGTCTATTCGTGAGACGAAATTTCGTTGTGTTCACGTTCGGTATATAAAACCCGCGAAACCCAAAAAAGTTCGTTGCAAACGCAGAACAACTAACAAACACAACGCAGTTCAAATTTTTGTTTCTCTCTCACAACACACACATACGGTGTCGTTGGATTGATCTCTACCTACCAATCTTCCACCCCTTGATGGCTCCCTCAGACTCTGAAGCTTTGGGGCGCCATTCTCTGATTCCGAGCTTTCTCTATTCCTCTCCCTCACCGCCGCAGAAGAAGACGATGGAGGCTTCGAGCTTCGTGATTCGTTCTCCGAGTGAGAAACGCAGCATAGAGATGTTTTCGCCGTTGTTCTACGGTGCTTGCGCCATCGGAGGAACCCTCAGCTGTGGCCTCACGCACACGGCCGTCACGCCTCTTGACGTTGTAAAATGCAACATACAGGTCTCCTCTCCATATTCACCCTTTTGCCTTCCACGCCATTGCATTTTCGCATATTCAATTTTCGTTGAAAATTTTTTAACATAGGGCAGGAGCGAATTGACGCCATGGGAAGTGAGAATGGGTTTAGTTCCCTCCCTTTTTTAAATTTCTTTTTATATGAAATATTCTTTTTTGCACGTAAAAAACAGAGTTTAAATAGGTAAAATAGTTGTATATTATGATTAATTATAAGTCATGGGGATGGCATAACTTTTAAAATAACTTATTATAGAAGTTCTAAAGATAAAAAAAAAAAAAAAAAAC
>Ga0209700_105015_pt1 | contig 23000 bp, 12 predicted proteins | sample SiratroredBW_FD_187528 | JGI IMG/M metagenome (GOLD analysis project Ga0209700, IMG submission 187528) | Root nodule microbial communities of legume samples collected from California, USA - Siratro red BW (SPAdes) (version 2) | ecosystem: Host-associated > Plants > Roots > Nodule | place: USA... | reverse complement strand
GGCCACCCAAAGTGCCTTCAACCCTCCACTCCAACACTGTAGGAACCTCCCACCACCACTGCGATACCTTCCACCAATGTTCAGAAATGCACCGCACCCCTTCCATGGAAAACCTTCTTTTATAGCAACAGGGTTAAATTTGTAATTTCCTCATGTCTATTATTGGAATTTTGAAAATTATGGAGGTGCAGGAAGATGATATGGAGGTGCAGGAAGAAGCAGTCCTTGTCCCATTTTGAGGTACGGTTCCTATCATTTACCCATCTCCTTAGCGAAGTCTCATTAAAGGATATTCTAATAGGTTAGCCGAGGCAGGGTTTGGAGGCATAATCTGTGTGATGATATGGGACAGTGGATAACATGGTTTCATAGCTCGTGTGAATACTTAACCAACCTAGAACAGAATTGTTTGTCCGCCTGGGTTTAAGCGTTTGATCTTCTCAACCAGAAACTGCATTCCTGACATTCTCTAGCCGTGTTGATCTTCGGAATTCGTTCTTCCCTCAGCTCAAACTAGGAAGTTCCTATCTTTTACTTATTGTGAAGATATCTTCCTTTTAACAATTTTTTATGATATCAGAGCTCAGTTCTGTTAACTTCTTCTCTATCTCATAATATCCTGCCATTTAACTCGTTCTTCTCCTATCTTTCATGACCAACCTCCAGTCTTTACTGGCAAATCTTCCTCTTTGATCTAAATCAAAATTTCTCTAGCCTCTCTATATTCATCTTAGTAAAGGATCTTTCACAATTGTGATTTCTTCCTAATCTTCGGAGCAATGACTATTACTAATGGTCTCGCTCGCTCTTTCCTATTATGTTAGTTTTCAAGAAAAAAATAGTTTTTATCTCAAGCTCCATACTCGTTCCTTACTCTCTGATCCTTCACATTTTCATTGGGAATATTGCAATAACCACATTCTATCTTGCCTTCCTAACTTTGTTTCATAATCCATAGCCCAAAATATCATTTATTTTAATTATGTCATCAATGTGTAAAATGACTTGAAGGACAGGTTTTATCAAAGTAACCTTCTTGATATAACAGAGTTATAGGAAGAGAGATCTACAGTCTCAAACAAGAAACCAGGACGTCACTGACTATCATATTTTATTGAACTTCATTTGGGAAGAACTTGATAACTACAAACCCCTTGATTCTTGCTCTTGTTTTGCAAAATCTTACCATCAACGATATTTTATCATTTAATTTTTTAAAGGTCTTGATAAACGATTTGCTGTTATGTGTTTCCAAGTACTCTTAATGATCCTCATCCATCTTTCAACCGTGTTTTATTTATGGTAATCTAACATGAGCGGTAATATAATCCCCTTTAGCATAGTATTTTACCTTCTGATTCCAATATCCTCTTCAACTCTTTCGACAATTGTTATCCTCATTATGGTGGAGGTCGCAGTGGGGGATTTTATGGACGGGCGAATTGCTCAAATCGTGGCAGAGGTCCTTCGACCTACAATAATAGAAGTTTGTTTATCTAAAAAACATGCACTTTTTGTGGTCACTCCGGCCACACAATCGAGACATGCTACGACGTTCATGGTTATCCCCTGCGGCATCGGTAATATCCAGAAAAGTCGCAACCGCATCATCCGCATCATATCACCACTATCAATTGCCTCGCTTCAGAAGAGGTATCTGCACAGCGGAACTGACACAGAGAGGAAGAACATTACTCTTGGGCCAAATCTCAGCTTCACTTAGACCAATACGACAAGCTCGTGACCTTTCTTTAGCATCCAAATTGTACCGTATTGGTTCAAGCCATAATAACTCTGCACAGTCCAGTCACATAAATATCACCCATTCTTCTAATTAGTTTGGACACTTTCTTCATGTCCAATGTTTGAAATTCATTTCATTTTCAATTTTATTAATCAAACTTTTTTCATGTCCAATGGTATTCATTCCATTTTCAATTTTATTAATCAAACTTCTTCTTTTAACACGGACAACCACCCTTTAATTTTTCTTCTAATTTCGTCTTTAATTTTTCTTCTAATTTCGTAAAGGTTTTTGTTTCACAAAGATTTTCCCTTGCATCTCACTGCTTTTTAATAATTCTGACAGGGAAAGGTGTATTAATCTCACTGCTTTTTAATAATCTTGACAGAGGTATATTGATTCTAGAAAATCTATCACAAACTATTGCACAGGATAGGTGTATTACTCTAGAAAATCTATCACAAACTATTGCTTATTTCTTGGACTTTATTAGTGTCATTGAAGACAAAGAACATAATACTGTTTCGCGCGAATATAGGACACTTGCTTGCGATAATTAACAATAAAACTGCTTATTCCAAGTTACGATAATCAAAGCGCATTACACTTAACCACAAATTCCGAATCATTTGTGAGACGATCTTATTGCTGAAACATCTAACAAACAATCGGCTTACTGATGTTTTCAGCAATGTCCTTCTTTCCTTGTCACACTTTTCAACATTTCATCTTCAAATTAGATTTGTTTGATCTCTTCCAGTTCCCGACTTGGGGAGTGTTAAAAGACAGATCCAAAATTCTACAAACAACCCAAGACATTAACAAAGAGCAGAAAACATCTCTTCAAGAAGAAGGATGAGATCACCAATTTGTTATAATATTGGATACTATTTTACCATTCTGTATTCAGTTTTGATTCTCACGAATTTTTTTTCCCCTTTTATATGAGCAGTACAGCTCTTTCCAAAATATATAGAAAACAGAGTCCATTTTCTCACAATTAGCTCTTCCCTTCAACAATCAACTGTTCATCAATGAAATCGGAGTTAACTTTCTTTTATTTCTTTTCTTACATAAAAAAAGTACAAGATTGTACAAATGGATAAATTTTTGATAATTTTCGTTGGATTACCTTAGCTTAGAATTTTTTATATTTAAGATATTGGTAATTGAAAAATTTATTTTTATATTTTTCTTCATGAGAAGATGATTCTCAAGTAGCACCCTTAGCTTAGAATTTTTTATATTTGAGATATTGGTAATTGAAAAATTTATTTTTATATTTTTCTTCATGAGAAGATGATTCTCCAGTAGCACCCTTTTGCTCCTTGGCTCAGAATTCAAATGTATAGTTTAGATATGAAAGTGCAGTTTATAGTGTAGATAAGATTTAATAGCTTTTTTATTTCATTATTTTATAATTTAAGCGCAAACTACTTATTTGATAAAAAAAATTGATTTATTTTTAGGTTGAAGTTCATGTAAACATATGGATTACTTTAGAGGTTTGGTAAGAACAAGGGCACTGACACTAAATATGCGTAAACAAATAACAGAAGAAAAGAAGTGGAAGCAGGTTCGGTGATGGATTTACAATGGCTGAAGAATACCAAGATTAGCTAAGAGCTGTTTTGTGGGCAAAGGATTCATCTATGGTAGTCCTTTTTTTAAGGCTAATCTTTTAAGGTTACCAAGGTCTCACTCTTTTAAGGCTATAGACTTCCATTTTTCTAACCAAAACAGGATAGTTCTGCTCTTTTGTGCCTAGATTTTATTGCAAATCAGCCAACAAAAACAAGTGTTAAAAGCATCTTTTCCATGACTCCAATGTGTATCACAGAAAGATAGATAGAATTCAAAATTGAGATTTTAAGACGGTTATTATTGAACAAAGGGGAGAAGAGTCAAGAAAATCTCCAAATTAGGTTGTATGATACATAAAATCTATAAAAAAACCACATAGTTTCTTAATCTAACGAAGGAGCCAGATTTTAAGTCCAGGCTCACATATCATCATACACAGTCACAACCATTTTCTATGAAAAAAAAAATGCTGAAAGTGGTGAAAATTGCAAGTGAAATGAAATTGGGTATAGCTAGCTCTTAATCTGTCTTCTTTTCTGGTAATTGGGATTTGTTGAGAACCACCGATCGCTTGTCCTCTGCTGACTTAGAGAAGATCTCTCCCTTATCCTGGAAATACCTCTCAAAAGCTCTTGGAAGGAAGCAAGGAACCAAGAACGTGAATAGATTGATGGAGAAATAAGCCAGATTCGCCACTGCCAGAAACCTCCCAAACGAATGCCATGCCAAATCCTGCATTCATTACAATACTTGAAAGTCATTCATTTCACACACACACACACACACATTATGGTACAAGATTGAAATATTGTGCATATATTTGCTACCAGTCTAAAAATTCAATCATCAATCACCAGATGCATAGAAAGTTTAAGGACTTTTGGTAATGACCACCTTTAAAGTCATCTCAAAGACCATTTCTGATTAAACTCAGATTTCATTTCATTATGATTCTAATTATTTGCTTCATCTTTCAAAATCTACCCAAGTTAGAAGGCCAATTATGATAATAATTTGTCGGAAGAAAAATACCTGAAAGCTGGCATTGACAGGCAAAGTTTTGTTGCGCCAGACATCATGAATCCAATCAATGTCCACAAAGATCCTCCGGATTGTGTAGATCATGGGCACCATGGCCCTCACAGGTGGTGAAAACAAAGACAAGCCACCAATGATGTTCTCAGTCAATATTTGAAAGGATAACAAGAACAAGTGCGGGGTGGCCGAACGCACAGCATGCTCATCCCCTCTTGCAAACCCTCCAAGCACATAAGCCAATGGCAAGAACAGCCCCACAGTGGTTCCAACAACCACATACATTCGGAACATTCTGCTCCCTTTGAATAGCTCAGTCCCCTCCCCAGATGAGCCTGACGATGACGAATTTGAAGGAAAGGCAAAACGTGAAAGTGCCAAGATGTAAGCAGTGGCAAGTGCAGGGAAAACCAGGTCAAGGAGTGGGATAAGGCCACTTGCTGAGAACACCAAAATGAAGGCCACAAGCTGAAGCTCTATCATGCGTAGTGAACCCATCATGCCACCAAGTGATGCCGCTTCTGCTCCTCGTTTAGACTTTGTGCCTGCTGAATCTCCCATTGATGCTGGTGGACGAGACATTGCTAGAGACACACCAGACATCTTCTTCTACTTTATTCACTTCCTTTCAAAACAAAATTAAACAAAGATGTTATATTGTTACACAAACATGTCTCACAACATGACATCCCTGACAATGATCATAACAATAAGAAGAACAATTAACCTAACGTGATGATATATTTTTCTGTTGATTTGAGTACTTCTTAAATGCAAATATATATAGTAAAACTAACAATGCATTGGATCAAGATATATAAAGTGATATATTGGAGAAGTGATGGCGTAGGCACTTACAAGAAAGGTGGTGAAGAAGAGGAGAGAAGTTGATGGGGGCAAAGAAAGGAGAAAATGGTGTAAGAAGAGAGAGGAAGAGGAAGAAGTAGAAGTTTTGGTTGAAAATGATGAAGCGTTGGAGTAGGCGATGAAAGAGACGAAGCAAAAGGGTGTCGCGTTGATGAGTTTATGATCCTAATTTGGTGCAAGAAGGATAAAGAACCATGCACTGCTTCATGCCACGCGAATGCAGCATGCACGACACTTGTTTCTCTGTTAGCTTATCACTGCCCAATCATCTGCACGTGTTACATTCTAGTTATAGCTATTATTCTTCTTTTCTTTTCTTCCTTCTTTCTTATCCTTTCTGCTTCTTATTTTAATCCTTTCAGTTTCAAACAATGACGGTTCATAAAAAAAATAATACTTCCCTTGTTTTTTTCATATTCTTTTTGTGATTTTAATTTTTAATTCTAGTTGAAAATTTATATAAATGGACCTTTCCTTTTCTCGGTGCCTTTATAAACTTTTTTTGCTAAGGGGTACTGATATTTATCTTCAATTATAACAATATTACAGAAAAGTAAGGTGCTTTACAACATTAGAAAAATACATGTAAAGAGATCTAACTAAGTTTATTTGAAGATATGTATAAATGGTTGCAAAGATCTTAGATGTGTTAATTGGTGCCTTTAAAAATCAGAACAATAAATATGGATTAGAAAGCCATTGATGAACGGTTTGGACTGAATGTAGGGAAAGTTATAATAACATAAATTGTGAGATTAAGAACAGCTAAAGGGAACAATTGTTTGGATTCAAAAGCTTATACTATTTCACAGATGGTTATTTGATTAAAAAGTAGAAAAAAAATCATAAATTAAAAAAAATTGTTAGCCATTTTTTTCGTAAAATAAATTCGCCTGTCCCGTGATAAATATTTATACAATTTTATGATCCGCGGTATGATTTTTTTTAATAAAAAACATTATATTAAAAAATGACTAAAGATGCTTCGATCCTTATATAAAAATATATAGTATTTGCTAAAGCATCTTTCATGTCCGATTACCTCTTCTGAAAACAATTTTATTCAACTTTAGACAAGCCCACGCCAGACAATAGAAAGATTGACAATTTCAAAACGAAATCAACAAAGTACAAAAATAATAAGCTAATGCAAAAGCGACACCTCGTCAATATAGATTTCGGGGCAAAGCAGATACTCCTTCTAAGCTAAGCAGTACATTTTAGGATGCATACATATACCCTGTAAAAGCTTAACAAAGTTGAATTGTTGGTGAGAATCAGCCTTTTAAGATGTTCTTACATCAAATTGAACTGTTCTCCATATGTTTTCCCTTCACTTTAAACTTTCTTCATAGTTTGTCATCGTAGTGGCTTTTCAAATATGCATTTCAAATTTTCTTTTCATATTTTCCAAGATTCACACTTGCGTTTGTTCAACGTCTTATAAATGATGTATAATTTGTGTGTTTAGATTTTGTAATTTTAGGTACTTAATTAAAATTATAAGATATTGAAGGTTTTAATAATCCTTTGATCATATAGTGTCTATCTTTTTAAGAATGTTTGTGTGTCTGTTAACCAATACAATTTTTGTATTCGATAAAAATCATTTTTCTTTTTAGAAAAGGATTAAGGAGTTGGATAAACACTAACAATGTTTTTTTTTTTTATATGAAGCTTTAGATGGGTCTGACAATGCGACATAATTTCTGTTTTAAACATAATTTCTTTTTTTTTTCTTAAAAGTTTTGAGAAATTCCTTGTATTTTAGCAATATTTAACAGTGTCATCTCAATTCTCTTTTTCTTCTTGTTGTTGAACTTTATATAGGCATTTTAGAAGAAGATATTCATTGAGAGGGTATTTATAACTATTGAAGAGCTTCAACATGTCCTAAACTTGATTGTATTTCATACAGGTTTGATTTGTGCTCATTCTCTAAGTAACATTCTTCATAGTTAAAATGTTAATATCCTTAATCATTTGCATCAATTCAAGATAAAGGTGTACATTGTACAAGACAAATAGTTAGATCAAAGTTAAAATGCTCTTTGTGTTAGAAGATCGTTGAATCCAAAGTTTTTCTAAAATCCTATGATATACTATTAGTTTTGTTTTTTTTTTTTTTTTTTTTTTTTTTTGTGTTTTCTTAGAGTTTAGACTTTTACTTCACATACTTGTCATAACATTGTTTAAAATTTTTGTAATATTTTCTTATATTAATTATAGATTTATTAAATTATTACATCTTATATTTAAATTCTAAATATATAAAAAATAAAATATTACAACTAAAATATGATTTCAATTCTATTTCTTTTCACTTAAATCGTATCACGTTGGCACGATTCTAGTTCTCATTTTTTTTATCAAAATCGTGTTAATGTGACACAATTTCTCCTTTAATGTCGTATTTTTCTAAAGACTTCTTTACTTGAAATTGAACATCTATAATATGATTTATCCATTTTAGTAAAAAAAATTACACTAGTGTTACAAACAATGAAAGAAAAGCCGAATGCATCCTATCACGAGGCATAATATACCAGTAGATTCAACTGTTGTTTTTCTAGTCAACTTATATTAATTTTATTTTCATAAAAAAATAATTTTTAGAATGTTGTTAAATTAAATTATATACAAATTTAAATTTTAAGATGATATAGAATTTAATTTAATATGTGATTTTTTTGTTTAAGTTTTTATTTTTTAGTTTTCCTTCTTCTTAAATAAATAAATTGTACTAAACATATATGGACAAAACACTTAGAAAATTACACAGCTTAGTATTATAAAAGAAAAAAAAAATGAAATGGGAGTCTTAAAAGTTAAACCTCAATCTTTCTTAGAGATATATCTCTTTATACTTTTTATTCGCATTTATTTTGACCCTTTCATGACTACTAATTACTACTAACAACTATTAGCAATTATAAGACCAACACAATAGAATGTCCTTTTGATAAAAAAAAAAAAAAAAAAACTGATAAATCTTGGGCTTTTCTACACTTTCCGTTCAGCATGAAGACTACCCAAATAATTCACATGAATTTGAGTAAAACAATATTGAGTACAGATATGTATAGAGTAGTTATTATCGTAATAGAGTAATGCTACCTAAAGGAGTTCCATTGATTTATTGGTGCACTTGATGGTTCTAACAAGTTCAATTAGTGTTGATAACGGGTGTCATTAACAAATAGATAAATAAAGAGTCATAAAAGTGAAGGAAAGAATGAAGGTAATGGTTGAAAAAATAAAAGTGAAATGGTAATTAAGCAAGTGTTAAAAAGTAATGAGTTTTATTATACCATACCTCTAGATTGAATATTGGGCTGAAAAGTAATGGTTGAAAAAATAGAAGTGAAAAGGTAATTAAGCAAGTATTAAAAAGTAATGAGTTTTATTATATCATACCTCTAGATTGAATATTCCGGTGAAAAGAAAAATAAAACCTGTAATCAGAGGTGACGGAATTGAGAAGGAAAGAAAAATAAAAAAGTGTTTAACGTGAAGAAAAAACAATACATGTTTGAAATTCACACACATGTCGCTCTTCTTACATATAGAACACATTAAGCCCGATGCAATATGACTTCTATGATCAACATTTTCTTTCAAAATCTATTTATACATGTGATATTTTATTACTTCATAAGTTATAGGCAAATTTTTGAAATTGATGTGATTTTCATGTGAAATTCTTGATATGGTATATTTTATTTATTTATTTTCAAGTATGGATAAATCATGTATAGGAAATAGGATATTAGTGACACAATTTAATTTAAGTTTAATTTAAGATTAAGTGAAATGATAGAAAAAGGAAAACAATTTTAGTTTACTAGAATGGTTAATATTCTCCATCCATATATCTGTTTGTTCCCACATGTGTCTACTTTGCAATTAATGCACACTTAAAAAACCCCATTTTATTTATTGATTGATGAATATATAATGGTTGACATTATTTAAGATTAAGCAATTGAAATAAATGTGGAGTTGTGAAAAAAATACTTACTGTGAATAAAATTTATGTAAACTAAATGGAAAGATGATTTTTATATAGTGAAAATTTAAATTGATTGAATTAAAATAAAAGATTGATAGGATTACTGTTTAATTTAAAATTAAAAATGATGTTGGTATGAGATTTATATATTAAATTAAATTAAGAGTAAGTTTGATATTGAAAAGAAAAATTAAATTAAATTAAAATTTAGTAATAAAATATATTTATCAAAATTAAGTATAAGTTAGATATTTGAATTTAGTTACTAATATAAAAATAATTTAAAATAAAATTAAAATTTAACAATAAATTTAGGAAAAAATTTAAAAATATTATATAGTTTTTTAAATAAATTTATTGTTAATTTTTTTTAAATTATATCTATTAGTAACTAAATTTATTTCTACACTTTTATATTCAAATTAACTTAACATTTATTTCACATCCTAAAATTGTGAATTGTGATTTTAATATAGTGTTTGGCTGGAAGGTTTTATCTAGTAATCTAAAATCCTCATCTCTTCTTAGATTTTATTTAATCTTAAATTAAAGTGTCATCTTTTCTTTACAATGATATTTGTGTTTTATATACACCATTTATTCATACTAGTAAATAAATAAATAAATACACAATTTCAAGAATTTTACATAAAAATTACACCAAATTTATCTCTAAGTTATAGATAATTATTTTTATGTTTGATCAGTAATCCGTTAATTTAATCATCTACTTGAAATTTCAAGTACTATAATGTTAGTATAAAAAGTTAAGTATTAATGGCAATTATATTTTATATCAACCTTTGAAAATAATAAACACAATTATTGAATATTGAAAAACAATACCTTTTTCACCATCCAGCAATATATAAAATTAATCTTTTGATATGAAAATGTGATAATATGGAGGATAAAAATTTATTTATTTATTTATAATTTTCCCCATAATTCAAACTAAGCAGGAAAATTTTCGAATGTCATAAAATACTTACGTAATAAACAAAAGATGTCAACTTAGAAGAAATACTGGACCAAAATAAACTCATCTGAATACAATGATTTGAACTTTCTTTTATCTCATTTCAATGATAATCAACATGACGAAATTATGGTTGATAACCCCTAATTAATTACTGTTTACTGAAAAGTCACGCTTCTAATTAGGCAAACGCGTTACGATGTAAAAGATAGTAAAGTGCTTATAAATTTCCGGGTTATGTTTCTCGTAAACGTAAAAGTGGTATTACTACCTTCATGCATTGCTACGAAAATAGAGCCCATTAACGGCACCATATGAATGTATTCCATGAAAGAGAATGACCATTAGAGTTTTACAATGTTTTTATGTAATTAAAAGAATAAATAAAAGTAAAGGTTTTAAATAAGATTAAATAAAATATTAATGTAATTATAGATTTTATAAAAATTTTATATTATAGTAAAAATTACAAAACAGTTTTAAAAGTTGTATAACACAATAAAACTTTATTATAAAAACTAAATTAAGACATGATTGAATAAATACTCTGGTAAAATTCTCTAAATCACTCCTATTTCCAATAATTCAAGTATAACTAGTTTGTATTTAATAGCCAACAAATTATTTAAACTGCAGTATGAAACAAGAGTGTCGGCGCAAGGAAAGTAATCGAAGAATCGATACATGTATAGTTTTATCGAAAATTGAATGATTGCATTTGAAATCACAAGAAGATATATATTTTAATAATTTTTTTTATTTCTTAATCATTGTGCCAACATTTTCCCACAAATAATATTTCTATTGTCTCTCTACATATACATGTAAAAGACTGATTTAGAAAAAAATTATTCTTTTTTATAAAATCATTTTATTAATTCTTATATTTAAACTTCTCTTAAATATTCAATAAATTTTATAATAAAAAACATTAAATGCTGGAAACTATTAAGAAAAAACTTCTCTTAGTAATTAAGATTAGAGAAGATAAATAGTCAAAATGTTAGATACAAATACTAGGCAACCCCATATTTCCTGGTACAAATTTGTGTTCTTCTTCTCCATGGCTGCAACTCAAACTGACGAGCATGTGTCACTGAAACTTGTAGTGAACAAAGAGACAAACAAAGTGTATTTCGCTGAAGCAGGAAAGGATTTTGTGGATATCCTATTTAGCTTCATGAAACTGCCTTTAGGAACCATTGTTAGACTCATAGAAAAAGACTCCAAAATGGGACCAATCACACTTGGATGTCTCAACTCACTCTATCATAGCGTGGCAGCTCTTGACACACACTGCTTTTGGGAACAATCATACAAACAAATGTTGTTGCAACCAAGGAACTCAGCCGAGGAATATTGCAACACTCTTAAGGTTAACATGGATGACACTCCGCCGAAAAAGTACTTCGTGTGTACTGAGTTTGCTTCATGCCCTTATAGGACTTTGCTCCCTTTCATTGCTCATGTCAAGTGTCACTGTGGGAACCCTTTGACCCGTGAAGTTTTCTTGAAACATTTCTGCAAGGGATTTGTCAAAGATCACCTTTTTATCATCACTGATGATCTGATTGTCATGCCCAGCTCCCTGGATCATGCAACCTTTTCCTTGCTCCAGAATTTGGGAATAAAAAATCCAAGTTCAGTGAAGGAAATGACTATAGATGTCACTAGGGAAAAGGTATATATTTAAGTTTTATTCCGTAAATGATTCCTTGATGTTTATCACTTGCTTTTTATACAACACTTTTAACTTATTTTTTCTTCACATAAAGTTTGCTGATCAATTCGTATTTTGTTCAGGTACTGGATTTGCTGAAGTGTTCACTGCTTTCCAAATCATGTTTGACGGATTTGCTTTTAGAAAGGAAGCCTACCATTCATAAGTCAACATTTTTCTCACATAGTGTGGAGAACAATAGTAGTATTAAATTGACATTGAAGTTAGTTATAAGAAAATCAGATGGTAAAATTTTGTTTGCTCAAGGGGACAAAGATTTTGCAGACATGGTTTTAAGTTTTCTGAGCTTTCCTTTGGGAGGAGTTGTACGTAAGTTAGGAGGAAATAGTTGTGTGGGTAGAATCGATGGATTATACAAGAGCATAGCTGATATAAAAGAAAACGTATATTTCATGTCAAAAGCAGCAAATAACAGGGTTGTTGATCCTCACTTGCTCCCACTGTTCAAATTAAGAACACAGATTTTACCCATTCTCCGTCCAAGTTTCCTCCAATATTATTGCCATTATGAAAATTTTCACAAAGGTAATATTCATGCTCTAATTTTCAAAGCTAGTGAAAATAGGAGTAGTGGTAGAGTATTAAGGGAAATGGTACTACTGTATCCCGAAACACCTATAGAAAGCGTGGAAGGTTTTGTGAAAGACCCCGCATTGTACGTGGTTATGGATGTTTTGGTTGTAGAACCTTTTTCTCCAATTTCAGCTTTAAATTTACTCAATCGTTTGAATACTCCTTTCAGCGATCCGGAGGAAAAGGTTGTTACCATTGGTCTCAAGGAGGTATAAGAATGAACTAATACCTCTATGTATACATTTAGATTGGTTTTTGCATGAATTTTATCTGCAATTTCTGATTTTACGTTGATGTGTTGATGCAGTGTCTCAACATTCTGAAGGCATCTTTGACCTCAACATTCTGAAGGCATCTTTGACCTCAACATGTGCGCTGACAAATGGTCTTGGTCACTTGTTAACAGAAGTAAAGGAGGAGAAATGACGAGTGTTAAGATTACCTTTGTTTTGAGTCTAAAACTTTTTAAATTTGACATAATTCTTAGTTTATGATGGTTTATATATATATATATATATATATATGTGTGTGTGTGTGTGTGTGTGTGTGTAATTTTAAGCAAAGATGAAAGTTCGAAGGTGAAGACTAATCTCAGCAAAGATGCCCTAGGTCATGTCAACAGGTAGAACGATAAATTTTATTTCACCTTTACATTATAAATAAAGGGAAACGTATTTTTGCCTTAATTATAAAAATACATCATCACTATTAAATATATTCATTTTTTTAGTTTTTATTTTTTAATTAATTATGAAACTAATAATGAGATCTATTAATTTTTTAAGAAAATGAAAGTATTTATTATTGTGATTTTTATAAAGTTTTTTTTCAAGATAATAGTATTGATTGCTTTTTAGTTATATCTTTACTTTTAATATCATATTTTTAAATTTATGTGTATCTATTGTAATATAAAAAAATGAAAATGATGAAGTAGAAAATTTATAAGTATTTATTAGAATAAAAACTTGTTGTATTTCTTTATTTTTCCTTAAACCACAAAAGATATAGACTGGATAGAGTAATATACTAAACCATAAATAATGTCATTAAATATAATTATCAATTAAATGCTTTAATTTTAGAGATAAATTTGAATAAAAAATTTTAATTTATGAAATTATTTATTATTTCATAAGCAGTATAATTGAGGAACAAGTCAAATGAGAATTCCGTATATATATATATATATATATATATATATATATATATATATATATATATATATATATATATATATATATATATATATATATATATGTTTACACACACAAGATTTGCATTGTTCATAGCATTTTTCTTTCTTCTTCTTAGTAAAACTTGTTATTAAGTAATTCATAGTTATACGCATTAAAGTAGAATTCGTAATATATCTGAATAATCACAATGCCAAAACTAGTGGAAAATAAATTTGTTGGACAAACAATACAATTTTTGTAATTTTCTTTAACAGAAATAATATAAATTTTTTCTCGAGTTAAAATATGATCCGCATACATTTTCATATTTTTCATAAATTAATGACGATAAAAATAGGTCAATTGATCCCTTTGCTCCATTCTACTAGCAATTTGTCAAAGATAAAACATGATTCACTTGATTAAGGAAACATATTGATAGTTATATAACTCATCATGTTTATAGGTTGATTCACTAATTTTTTTAAAAACAAAGTAATTTAATGTCAAGACTTACATAAATTAGTTAGATAGGTCATTTAAAAAAAATGTATTTAAAAATTAAAGAGAAAAAAATGCACACAAAATTGTCAAAATACTAAAAGCAAACTTAAAAAAAAAGCTGAAAACTGAATTGATATTCTATTTGAGCTTACTTTTATTGAAAGGTTAAAAATAAAAATAAATCTATTAGGTTGATAAATTACTTATATAGAGTTACCAGTCTTTTTATAATTACTATCACAAAATAACTTTTCAAACTTATTTGGGTCAGATATGATTTTTTTAAAAAAAAAAAACTTACAGCAGATAAATTAGTCTCAGTTTATATTTGTAATAAAATGTTTTATTAAGCTAACCAAAACCATTTTATATATTTCCCTTGTTACCAAGTTATGCAAAATTGTTGTTCATATTCAATTTGCAATTTTTTACTTAAAAATAATACATGAGTCAAGAGTTTGGTAAAATCAATAAATTAAATATTATTTATTAGATTACCTTACAAGCCAGTTTGATTAAAATAAAAAAAGTGTTTTTAAATGTTTCTCAAATTAGGTTACTTTAACGAATGTTTAAGTTAATTTATTTTATTTTATTACTATCTTTAATATTTTAATATATTTCTTTAGTATCCTCTGTTTTTTTTTATATTTATGATTACATAATGAAATTTCTAAGAAAAAACTTATTTAAATTAAAAAATAAAAAATTTAAGTTTTTAAAGTAAATAAAAATTAACTTACATTATTATTAATTAGATAAACTAGTTTAAATAGAGCGACAGAAAAAAAAATACAACTTTTTAAAAATAAATGGAAACACTAAAAGATTTAGTACACATTTAATGATATTTTAAAAATTTTAAAAGTATAATTAAATAATTATATTATTTTATATTTATGAATTTTAATTTTAATTACAAATCTAAAAGTATATAAAAGAAAGTTTAACTTTTGGTTATAAAATACAAATTTTATCTATTTACAAAATTTATATAATTATATTATTTTATATTTACCAGATATTTTAATCAGTTGAATTTTTTTTTCAAGTAGTTTTGACATATGATTCTAATTACTTTTTTTTTTGTTGAAAAGTAAAAAAATACAGTGGTTTTTTACGGGGAAATGTTAAATTTTTATTTAAAATGTTCATGTGGCTTTATATTTGTTTTGAAATTTTCTTATTTTTTATGTAACGCCTTTGATTTCCTTCATTTTTTTCTCCTTGCGTTCCAATCTCTTTTCCATATATATTTCCTTCTCCGCACATCTCTCTGATCTCAGCTGCAAATAGTCTTCACTTGTGGTTTCTCATTCTCATTCTTCTTATATTGTTTCAATTCCTAGTATGCATTTTCTCCTCTGTTTCTTAATATGACCACGTTCTTGTAGATCTTGGTTGAAACACACTTCTTTGTTACATTTTCTTTTCTAAATCTTTTAAAATGTCTTCGTGAAGTCTTGCAAGATGCATAACATCTTATAGCGACTGAGGTTTGTGAATGCTCACAAATTTCTCCAATTCAATCTTTAATCCCTAAAAAACAACCTTATGGCCATCGATTAGGAAACTCTTATGCGAGCCAAAAGAGAATCAATAAATATTCTCTCAATTATCCTTCTTGTTGCAATCTTGATAATTCAAGTACTGAATCTTCAAAAGCACTATCATCAATTGACATGCCACATCCTCTAAAAATTGTTCTCAAGACTTGTTCTTTAAACTAGGTTGATGCATGAAATGTCATTGTTAAGAAAAAGTTTTTCCATCCATGAATAGCAGACAACTTCCCATGTTGTGATTTTGAAGTAGATTCCAATCCAAAGAATTGTTCAATCGTTGCTCCCAAGTCAAAGTAGAAAATTGTATACATACACTTTTAAAAAGAAAAATAATGTTTTGACAGTGATAACAACTTTATTACAACTCATTTTTAAAGATATTATAGTTATTATAAAAATAAAATTTTATATTTATGAAAAACAAAGAAAATAAAAGATAAAATAATAATTATGAAGTGATTATAAATTTTATATATAACACATTTTTTTATATGAAAAAAATAAATAAAATAAATAAAAGAAATTGAGATTCATTTAAATCAATTAAGAATATAAACAGTGTAAAAAATACTCTTAATTATTAATGATGTTTTGAATTTTAATTGATTAATTTTGATTGGGTGATGATTTTATTTTAATTGAAATTTAAACTTATATTCAATTCACAGTGGGGCATGCATCCGAATTGTTAATTAGGCTTATAATTTATTTCAAATTTAATTACATTAGTTTTAATTAAGTTGTTATAACTCAACACGTGGCAATGTAAAATTTTAATTTATTAATGTTTAATTAAAATTAAGTTTTAACTAAATCTATTTATTCAAAAAAGGTGAATAGACAAAGATGAGATCACACATTTAGACACATCCTTACCATCTCTATTTTTAACTATATTTGGCTTGAGTTTTAATTAAAATAAATTTCAAACCTAATCAAAAGCTGACCATATTTTCTTCTGCAATGTTCATCTTCTTCAATAAATGAGTTTTAATTAAAATAAAATTCAATTAAGACTATTTTAAACTATATCTTTGCTTAGTGAAAGAATATATATATATATATATATATATATATATATTAGAAAGTAATTTTCTGAACTCTTCACATTTATACACAGACAAGAAAATGCGTACTAAGATCAAACCATAGAAGAATAATGAGAATGGAAATTCACAACGGAAACAACGAGCAAAGATCATCAACGGCTGAGATTGGAGATGTGTGAGGAGAGAATGACTAAGAGTGGTGATTAATGGTTTTTGTTAAGTGTAAAGGTCGTATATAGATTTATGAATTGCTGTGCTGTGGAAATAGTGCTAGTTAACGCAACCATATTCATCCATTATGTAATTTCAATCCACGCCTTTTCTTTTCCAACCATTCAAATACTATTTCCAAGCACATTTAATAGGGCATAACTTATTCCCACCATTCCAAACAATCCTCTAAGAATTTTACGTATTGATTAATATTTTAAGCCTAGCCTATCTTCTTATCGAACAATTCAAATTGTGCTTGTTTCAAGAACTTGGCATTTAATAGCAGTTATTTCAAAATTAATGATTAGAAAAAGGATGATAAAGGGATTTTTCAATAGCACGATGGTTATAAATATGAGTACCCAAATAGTTTGTCAAAATTCATAAACGCTTTGCTTCGAGTTTAGAATATAGGGTTCCATCTTCTTGTACGAATCTGTTTTCCTTCTTTAACGTTCGCTAGTTGCTAACATGGCTACTACTAGTACTGAAGCAGATGTGCAAGTGTCATTGAAACTTGTGGTGAACAAAGAGACGAACAAAGTGTTATTTGCGGAGGCTGAAAAGGACTTTGTAGATGTTTTATGTAGCTTCTTAACGCTGCCTTTAGGAACCATTGCCAGACTTGTAGAAAATGAGTCCAACAAGGGGCCAGTTACAATAGGTTCTCTCAATTCACTATATCATAGTGTGGCAGCTCTTGACGACAAGCATCTGTGGGCACATGCATATAAGGAAAAGCTATTGCATCCAAGGAACATGGCCGAAGATTTTTGCAACACTCTTAAGCTTAACATTGATGACTCTTGGCCCAAATATTACTTTCTGTGTCAAAACTGTAACCGTTTCTCAGTAAATTCTAAGTGTGGTTGTTCCAAACCTACGAACCGGACAGTTTTCTTTAGAAGATCACGCAATGGATTTGTCAATGATGGTGCAAGTTTTATCATCACTGATGATCTGATTGTAATGCCAATTTATTTGGATTATTCATGATTTGCTCAACTCCAGAATTTGGGATTTAAAGGTCCGTGTTCATTGAAGGAAATTACAGTGAATGTCACCATGAAAAAGGTTCTTCATTTCAAAATGGCTCATTGTTTTACATCACTTGCTCTATATGTACACATTATTTTAATTCTACTTCTTTTCTGATTATCAATATGTTTTGTACAGGTACTCGATTTGCTGAAGTGTTCACTGCTTTCCAAATCATGTTTGACAGATTTGCTTTTAGAAGAGAAACCCATCATTCAAAGGTCAGCGTTTTTCTCTCATAGTGTGGAGAACAATAGTAGTATTAAATTGACGTTGAAGTTAGTTATAAGAAAATCAGATAGCAAAATTTTGCATGCTCAAGGGGACAGATTTTGCAGTGGTTTTAAGTTTTCTGAGCTTTCCTTTGGGAGGAGTTGTACGTAAGTTAGGAGGAAATAGTTGTGTGGGTAGCGTCGATGGATTATACAAGAGCATTGCTGATATCAATGAAGACGTATATTTCATGTCAAAAGCAGCAAAGAACAGGCTTGTTGATCCTCACTTGCTCCCAGTGTTCAAATTAACCACGCAGATTTTACCCATTCACGACGGACCGAAATTAAAATATTTTGAAGAATTTTATAATGGAGCTTATCATTTTCAATTTCTAAAAGGAGATGAGAGAGCAAACGGGTCTATATCCTCGCCACTACCTGATTCTGAACCAACAGTAAGTCATGAAGGTATAGTGAAGGGACCAAGAATGTATGTTGCTACAGATGATTTGGTTGTAGCACCGGCATCTCCTTCTTCAGATTTAAATTTAATCTCCCGTTCGAATACTTCTTTCCTTGATCTTAAAGAAAAGTTTGTTACCATTGCGCTCGTGGAGGTAATTATACATGTAGCTTTATTTCTACCTGTGTTTGAATTTTGATTCCATTTTTATCATGCAGTTTCTCATCTATAGTTGTTTTGGTGCAGTGTCTTAATATATTGAAAGCATCCTTGACATCAACATCTGCTCTCACAGTTGGTCTCGGTCACTTGATATCTGAAGTCAAGGAGGAAAATTGAGAGTTGTGAATTGTTTTTTGAGTATAGTTATCCTGTTAGATCTTTAAGTCAACTTTTTGTTTAGTTCTGTTTCGGTATTATTATTTTGACGCATATATGTTGAATTTCTGTTTTAGTTAATTCATGTTTTAAGTTTTGGAAGCTTTAAGATTAGAACTTTAAACCTGAAACAAATATAAATTTTAGTTAAGAGAAATTAAAAAATAATATGTATTATAATGTTCAATCAAATTCAATTTATCACAGTGTTCAATATATTCATCGGATAAAAACAGCACGGTAAATTGCCGATTATTATTTAGAAACATTTAACTGTTTAGTTTTTGTTTAGTTGAAATTGTCCAATCCGGAATCGTGATCCTCCTGATGATCGTCGAGCCAAGTTTTTGAGGTTGAAAATTAGGTTACTGAAAACGTATTAATGTTAATTTCTATAATAAACTAATTGTTCTTTTGTAAAATGTGTGAATTTAAACGAAAATTCCTTTTTCGCTTTTATTTTTGTCGTGACCTGTTTTATAGGGTAAATATTAATAGTTAAATGAAATTATAGTAAGCTTTTAAGTAAAGCAAATATCCAATAACTTTTAATCCCACGTCACTAAATCACCTGATAACACATCTAATATGTTCTATCTATTTCACTATGTTCATTTATATCCTAAAACTTATGTGTTATTTGTGTTAGCTATATTCTTCATGTATTTGTCAACTTGTCTTATGCTTCATTTAATCAATTTTTTTTTATTCATCCGTATTTTGTTCCTTACCTGTATTCACTTTTTACATCATATAATACAAAAATTCGGGTTCTTTAACATAAAACATTGAAGAACCAAGAGTAAATTCTAAGACTATTTGAGAAACTTAAACAAAAATAAATACAAATAAATATTCTATTAAAACTTAAAAAATATTTAATTTATTAAGTAAGAACGATATTTAGAATTTGGTGAAAAAGAAAGATCTTTGAAAAGAAAAAGATCACTTAAAGTGTCTAATAATAAAAAATATTCTCTCATTGAGATGTATTAGGTTGACTAATGATGGATCTTTTCACAAAAAGAAGTTTCCCAATGAAGCAGCCTCAAGATATAGGTTGGGTTTTTCTTCCTTCTCATAAAAGGAAGAAAAGTCAATCTCATTTTAACTATTATACAAGTCTACCTTAGTATCATGGTTTGTTTGTTGGACACTCATAAGACTTATGACTCTAGCTAGACACTTAAACATCTCATTAAGGCAGGTAGCATACTTGTTCTTTTCTGTTTTTTCTTTTTTCTTTTTCTTTGCCTAGGTTCCTAGAAGATTCTTCTCTAAAATGTAGAAAATTGTATATATGTACGTTTAAGAATCAAAGGACTCGTATCAGAAAAAATATGCTTCGTTTCTTCAAGGCTTCTTATGCATCTTGAAATGTATATCTAATGATTCTATTCAGGTATCTAATGCCTTGGTGGTCATCATCCTTACCCTAAGCTCGTGTCTTTCTAATACCGATTTGTTATATTTCAAAAATTGATATTACTCTCAGTATACTGTCAATTCTTTGAGAAATTGTTGAGGATAACAATTTCTCATTATTCTCTGAAAAAAATAACATAATTTATTGGCTTTCATTTTCCTAAGTCGGAAATAGTTAAACAACAAAATTTTTACGAACTTTAATACACATTCATTCATAACCCTAATAGAAGAACAATGCACAGGCAAGAAAATGCGTATTAAGATTAAACCACACAAGAATAACGAGAATGGAAAATCACGAACGGAAACAACGAGCAAAGACTATCTATAGCTGAGATTAGAGATTCGAGGAGAATAAAATGAATGAGAGTGGGGACTAATGGTAATTTGTTAAGTGTAAAGGTTGTACATAGATTTATGAATTGATGTGGAAATAGTGCCAATTAACGTAACCATATTCAACCATGAAAGAATGGTAGCTTAACTATTCACATTTTATAACTCAAACTTTATAAATTTAGACTGCGTTTACATTTTAAATCGAAGAAGGTTAGAGACAAGGTGACCCTCGCGCCATTTCTGTTCCTTATAGTTGCTAAGGTACTCACTGGGCTTGTAAGAGAAGCTAAAAGAGCAAGCTTATTCAACGATGTGGAAATAGGCACACATAGAAAGTACAGATTGATTTATTACAGTTTATTGATGGTACTTTATTCTTCTGTGAACCTACATATCATAATGTGTTGGTGGTTAAAGAAATATTAAGGTCTTCGAGTTGGTATCAGGGTTAAAGGTTAACTTTCATAAGAGTGTGGTTAGGTCTGTGGGGGAGTTTCGCAATTAGACAATCTGCTATATTCTAAGTGTTTAAATTGTCGGCAAATAGGATTACCATTTAAATATCTAGGCATGACAATTGGAGGTAACTCTAGGAGATCGGAGTTTTGGGACCCAATTGTTCATAAAATTAGGTCAAGACTCTCTAAATGGAAGGGGAGAATGTTATCCATGGCGGGTCGGATTTGTCTTTTTAAGTCGATTATTAGCGCTTTGCCATTATTTTACTTTACCTTCTTTAAAGCACCGGTACCTGTGTGTAATCGGATTAGAAGTATCCAGACAAAGTATGGGGATATGTAGAAAGAAAGATTGCTTGGGTGAAATGGAAGACGATATGTAGTTCAGTAGCAGTGGGTGGTTTGGGAATTAAGGACATCGAATATTTTAATGATGCTTTGCTTGCTAAGTGGAACTTAAGGTATAGGACGTCGAAAGATGGCTTGTGGAGAGATATTTTGGAAGCAAGATATAGATCATGGAGGAATATGGATGTATCTTTGATATATAGGAAACAATCATTGTGGTGGAAGGATTTGTGTAGGATAAGTGGCAAGGGTATACAAGGTAATTGGTTTAAAGGTAGATCTCGGTGGGGTTTAGTGGATAGAAGTCATGTTAAATTCTGGGAAGATAGGTGGGCAGATGAGAAAGTATTACAAGAATTATTTCCTAGGTTGTATTCTATTTCTCAATGCAACGATAGTATGGTCGGTGAACTTGCTGACAGGGGGTAAATTAGGAGTGGAGAGTGTCATAGTTGGAATCTAGGCTGGCGTAGGGAGAGGTTTTAATGGGAAAAACTCTTAGAAGATCAGTTGTTGGCTACAATTTCTAAAGTGCAATGGAATACAAAAGATGTAGATAGGTTGTTATGGGTAGGAAAAGATCAATACGAGTATTCAGTTAAGTCTGGATATAGTGTTCTGAATAAGGAGGATCTAATGCAGTCCTTGGAGGTTTTCAAGTTGTTATGGAGTTTAAATATGGCCCCATCAGTGATAGTTTGTGTATGGAGATTACTGTTGGATAAATTACCAACTAGGGCAAATTTAAGCAGAAGGGGAGTTCAGCTAGGGAATACGTGGTGTCCTTTATGTCAAGAAGGTGTAGAAACTACTCAACATCTTTTATCACTTGCAAGGTGGCCCAAAAAATTTGGGATCAGTGTGAAAGCATTAAGGTCAATAGAGTGTGGAAAGGGATGTGGGTGGCGATTGTGTCAGAAATTTGGAATCATAGAAATAAGGTGGTCTTTAAAGGCGGGGTAGTAGATTATAAAGAAATATTTTCTCTAGCTCAGTTGAAGGGCTGATTATGACTTAAATATAAGATATCAGTAACTGTTCAGACTTTTATTCGGCAAGTGTACCGAGTCACAAGTAGTAGAGTGGGTTTTAGTAAAGATGTCGATTCCTCAGGGAACAATTCTATTTTAGAATTTCAGCGTCACTGCTCAGTAAGCGAGTTTAGTTTTGATGAGAGATTTAGTTTGATTAACAATTACTACGAACATGCAAAATAAATTTATAAGCAGTAAAAGAGTCTGAAATGATTAGAGAAACACCCTGGGATTGAACTCATCTAATCTTACTCA
>Ga0209700_105014_pt1 | contig 23006 bp, 8 predicted proteins | sample SiratroredBW_FD_187528 | JGI IMG/M metagenome (GOLD analysis project Ga0209700, IMG submission 187528) | Root nodule microbial communities of legume samples collected from California, USA - Siratro red BW (SPAdes) (version 2) | ecosystem: Host-associated > Plants > Roots > Nodule | place: USA... | reverse complement strand
GTGATTGTGAAAAAAAAAAAAAAAAGTTAAAGAAAGTTAGAAAAAAGAAAAGGAAATAAAGATAAGCGAAATAGAGTGAAGGTATATTTGTTTGTTGGAGGAAAAAGTAAGATGAAAATTTAAAAACAAAAGTTGTCATTTTTAAAATAATGAACAAATAATGTAAAATTAAGTAATCGTATAGTTATAAAGACTAATACATAATAAAATAAAAAATATATTATTTTACTTTATACCTTCCATTATTTTCTCTCATACTTAAGTGGAAAGTAAATATTTGAGATGGAAGTAACATCTCTTTCTGTCACCTTCTTCACGGATGAAAAAGGAAATCTTTTCGTTATGTTAATTTTCCTATATCAAATATTTTCTCACTAATTTTCCTTAAAAGGAAGGAACTTTATAGAAAGGTACATCTTTTAATTACAATTTATTTTTTATAAAAATAAAAAATTATAAAAATTAAATAAATTTATTTTAAAATTTGTAAGAGATATATCGTTTTAAAATAAATATTATTAATTTTTATAAATAGAGGTAAAATATCTCTTTTAAGAAAGAAACATTTTATCGTTAATTTTAGATAGGTTGAACAAAAGTTTAAAAACTTTGAAGGTCTTTTATAAGAAAATGGTGATCATAATCATTTCATATTTTGAAAAAAATATTTTAAAATGTTTTATGAAAAGGTTTTAGAAGATAATGAAAGATTCATTCAAGTGTAATAAAGGAAGCAATAAAAAAATTAAGCTTTTATATTTTTTTAATATTATGTTATATTTAATTTTTATTTATAAATTATAAAAGGTTCTACTAATTAATAAATAATTATTAATATTTTTACTTTTGACTTTAAGTTCACAAAGTCATTCATGTATATTCTTTTTATCTCTTACTGAGATAAAGAAGAAGTATTCGTTTTCATTATGATTTTTTTCGGTATTCATTAACTATCACTTATGATTATAAAAGGTTTTACAAATAAGAAACTTTCTTCTTTATTGTCTTGTTGGAAATTCTAAATATTTCTCACTTAAAAAGCTTTTTAACATTATTGTTAAGAGAACTTTATAATCATTAGTCTTTTTTTATTGAAAAATCTTTTCTCTGTGTGTGTGCATGTGTGTTATCAGAGGTTGGTAACCTTTTAATTGACTCTTTTTTTGTTATACTCAACTTATAATGTAAAGGATTTTAAGGAATATATAACTACACCCAAGTCTGCATTTATATAATTAACAACAAATCACAAGGTTATGATACCAAATAATATCAAAGTTTTGGTTTATCTAAAGTGTTTGCTAAACGTGAATCAGATTAAGTCCCTTTAGTCAAGAATAGATGAAGTATGTTATTTGTGCATAAAGAAAAGGAATAAAGCATGAACATACAACTTTGCGTAGAAGCATTATACAACTAAAAAGTAAACAACTTATGAAGTGAAAAACAAATAAAGTTTAGATGATTTATGAAGGACAAAAAACTCGTAAAGAGTTAGATGTCCTTGTTATCAACAGACAAATACAATGCAACATTGGATGCCTAAAAGATTGTATACCTTTTAAAAGAACTATCTCACACCTTTTAAAGTATATCCTAACGCACACACAACCTACTTTCTGATTAATGTATGCTTATTTTAGTGTGGTAAGTACAGAAAACACAATTGCATAGTTAAGTGTCCTTTTCCTCAACAAAAGGAGTATAAAACCCCTACCAGAAATAATTTACATAAAGGACAAAGTAGAAGCATTGGATCACAATGATTTTTTTTTTTTTTGTGACGCCTATAAATAAAATCATGTCATGCACATGAAATATTGACAATGACAATATTCTTTCAAAGACTCTGAGTTTTTAGAGAAACCATATTGAATGAAGGCCTCTCAAAGCTCACAATGCCAAGGAAGGTCTAGTTCAAGCCCATAGAAACAAGACACAAACAAGAAGATATGCAATCTTGGAAGTGAGTCTTGGAAAGAGATGTGATCTTTTTGGCTAGCTTTTGTGGGTTATGTTGTAAAAAGGTTTGGGAACATTTATAGCTAGCACTACAAGAAAAATTGATTTTAAAAACCAATTTATTGGGTTCTAAAATAATAAAATTAGTCACAAACTTAATTAGAAACTAATTTAGAATCTAATAGTATTAGTGGCTAAAAACTTGGTAACTAATGTTAGATACCAATTATCTTGACTTAATTGGTCACTAAATTCAATCAATAATTTTATTTTGTAGTTTTTTAGCAACTAAAACCTAATTTGGTGGTTATTTGGATCACAATTAGCAACCATTTTATTTGATAGCTAAGATCGATGTCTAAATAGCTTTTTTCTTGTAGTGTAGGTTATGTGAAATTTAAAGGTGTTTTGGTGTTGGAAAACGGGAAGGTCAAATGGTCTTGGATAGATGTTTGATGGAAATCTTACAGAGTTTATTTGGTGATTTGGTGTAGGTGGTTAAGCATTGCGTTTGGCCAAATAGGTTTTAGGGTTTTGAGGTGTATCTTGATGGCTCGAAAACATGAAAAGAATAGAAGGGTAGAAACTAAATAATATACACAATTAGATGTAAGAAATGGAATGGAAAAAGATGACAATGGATGAAGATTGCTTAATGGAAAATAGAAATGGAAAAGGAGTAAGAAATGGTACAACATTTCCTTATCAATTATGTACACACCTTAGGGAGAGGGTGGCTATGACCCTTAAGGGTTTCTTGAAACTCTCCTTGGATGCTCCGAAAAGGCAAGAAGAAAGAAGGCTATTGGGAAAACTCAACCAAGATCACTCTTCTCATAAAAAGAACTCAAACTTTCAACCTAAAATGTATTCAATTCTTAAAAGGTGTGATTTACATGAGGTAAAGGTGCTTTTTTATACCCTAAGAGCCATGCACTCCAAACCTCTAAGGAGAATGTAGGACTTCTCCTTAAACATGCTCTCATTTAGGTTTTCTTATTCTACCTTAGGTTATACTTATCCTAGAAAACAAACATCAAAATATGAAAGAAATGACTAAACAAGGCCATTCAAGTTGTAGATTTTAGTCTCTTTTGATTCTTCTATATTTTTACATTTACTAAAAGTCTTCTTGCCTTGATGAAATTCTTCCTCTAACTCCTTAGTCTTGCTCCTTTTAAGACCTCCTCTTGAAGCCCCTTGGATGACTTGTACTCTTTTCTCCCTTTCTTTTAACTTAACTTTGTTTCTTGTGATCACTCCTTCTTATATTGGTTCTTCTAAACCATGATCTCATCATCTCCCACTTCTTCAGAAGGATTCATTCTTAAATGAAAAACACCTACATCAAAAGGAGATAAATAACATACATTGAAACTATGGCTTGTTCCATAATCATTAGGGAGATCAAGTATGTAGGAATTGTTGTTTATTCTTTATAACACTTAGGTTGGAGTTTAGACTTTCTTTGAGTTGGAAATTTGTTCTTTCTCAAATGAATTCAAACCCAAACTCCAGGGTCAAAGACACCTTATTTTCTTCCTTTATTGGCATGCCTAACATAAGCCTTATTTTTCTTTTCAATTTGCTCCTTAATCTGTGCATGTAGCTCTTTAATCATATTAGCCCTGTTTAAACCATCATTACATAACTTAGAATCAAGGTTAAGAATAGGTAATAAATTAAGAGTAGTAGGGTTGAAACCATATACTACCTCAAATGGAGAATGAGAAGTTGTAGAACTAACCACACGATTGTAGGAAAAATCCTCATGAGGAAGCAAATTTTTTCACTTTCCTAAATTTTTAGAAATAAAATGTTTCAAGTGACATCAATTGTCTCGTGACATGGGCCAGGTGGGCCAAGACAATCGAATGGTGGTGTTTGGGCTACTACATTCTTAAGTAGAAAAAGTTACATCCTGACTATCAGCAATAGCTTTTGGCCCAGTGGTAAGCACTCGATCCAACAATTGGTATCAGAGCCAAGATCACGAGTTTGATTCCTGGTAAGGCAGTTGTTTAGGGGGAGATTTTGTTGGTTGCATAATTGTTTTGTTGCGTAGGCTAGATGGGCTGAGTTATAATCAAAAAGTTTGATTCCTAGTGGGACAATTGCTGATAAGGATATTCTTGTAGGTGGCATCAATTGTCTTATGGCGTATGTCAGGTGAGCCAAGTCACAATTAGATCATGACACTTGGACTAATATGCTCTTAAATAGAAAGAGTTGTGTCTTAACTATCAATTATAGTTTTCGGCCTAGTTGTAAGCGATCGATCCAACATAAAACATCTTAGAAGTTGGGCAGGAGTCCTATTTACCACTTCCATTTAGTCATTGATTTAGGGGTGACATGTCGAAAACACAAGCTTGGTTCAAAGTTTACCCACAAAGTGACTCAAGAACTTGTTATCCCTATCTGGACCAATGTTTCAAGGAATCTCATGAAGCCTCACAACTTCTTTAAAGAATAGATTAGCAATAATATAAGCATAATCTACTTTGTGGTAGGGAAAGAAATGATACATTTTATAGAAAGTGATCTACTACCACAAAGATATAATGAAATCCATGGATATATCAAGCCAAGGGTTGTTAGGTTGGGAAGAGGTGTATACAACCATGGAGTGACACTTTTGACTTGACCCTTTTACAAACAACACATTTTTCACAAATCGTTGATACAGTTTGCCTCATATGTGGCCAATAAAAATATTCCTTTAAAACCTCTAATGTCTTAGAAGCTCCAAAGTGCCCTATTAAACCTCCTTCATGAGCTTCTTTAGTGAGGAGTAATCTTAAAGAATTCTTAGGTATACAAAGCACTTTACCTCTAAGTAAGAAGTCATTTTAAAACATCTCTCATGAGATCTTTGAGAGCACTCCTTGTAAATTAAAGAGAATTGTGAATTAAAAACGTTGATTAAAAATTGAGATTGACGCTTTTAATTGATTATTTTAAGTATTTATCAATTATTGTTTAAACAATTATAACATAATATGTTCTAATCGATTAAATCTAGTGGTAATCGTTAAATGGTTAAAACAAGTTTTCACAACTCTCTGTTTTAATTTATTAAAAGAAAGATATTTGATTATCCTATTTTGAACCTCTTCAAGAATATTTTAATCAATTAAACAAGAATGTAGTTGATTATAAGCTTCACAAAATCTTTGATTCATTTTTAAAGTTGTTGTGTACTTCTCTTTTGAACACCTTGTGTTAAAGACCCAAACAATTATTCAAAGAAAGCTAAACAAACTAAACACATCTTTAGTATCTTCATCTCCAAATGTCATCATAATCAAAACATTTCACTTGGGACTTGAGCCTTTTCAAGTCTAACACCTCACATAGCACTTTTGAAAAACTTGCCAAAATGAACCCCAAAACAATGAAAGAATGAGTACAACATAGAAAAAATGAATTTGTCTCGTATATTATCACGTTATGCAAAACACTTTGGTTGTCACACTCAAAGTTCAAAGTTCTATGTGAAGGACAACTTTTTCTCTAAAACCTCTATAAGTAATGACAACAACAAATTGAGATCATATAATTAGATGGTTGGTTTCTAATGTTAGAGTTAAGTATGGGATGTGTTCATGTTCGTGTGGTTTAGATGATATTTGTATTTAACCAACACATCTTGATGATGTTCACGTGTAAGACTTCATCTATTCTTTTCTTTTTTTTGTCTTGTCTTTGCAAGGTTATACTTTGTTTACTCTCTTTAGTAACTCTTGATTTTTTATACCCTCATGTAGAATGCATCTACTTTTCAAACACGTGTTGTCTTGTAGGCTTCATCTAGTCTCTACATGCGTATGGAGCTTGCTAAACACTTTGTTTAAGTTTTCAATCAAAATTTGTCTAGTCTTTTGTTCAACATCTTATGGTTTTGTTATACTTTGTTTTTTCCTTCATTTAGAATTTTTTTAGTATTTGTGTAAAATCTTACACCTTGTTATGCTTCGCCCAATGCTTCAATCAAACCTTGTTTAGTGCCATTAATCTTAAAGACTTTTATATTTGTTTCAAACTAGGTAAATCATTAGATATACGAAAACATAGTATTTATTTATTATTATTAAAACTATGGGTGTCTTAATCAAGATTCTCAAATTTAGAATTGTCTAACCATATGAAATCTTGTTAATGCCTTAACAAGAATACTACATCAATGAAGTAACACAATTAGTTAAACTTTGCAAGGAACTTAAAAGCCTCATGAGGAATCTTAGAGCAAACATCAACACCCTATGATTTTGATTAAGTGCTAAAAACAATTAAGTACGAACATGGTCATGCTTCTTCTATAAAACCTTAGTTAAGTTCAATAAAAGATCATGCAAAGATGCAAGTGTTTCACCTGACAGACAAAATAACATTGTGCATTCTTATTTTACTTTTGATAATGTACTAACAATAAGAACATAGCATTATACTACAAAAATATATATAAAGATTTATTCTATGATGCAGGGAATGTTTACTACTTCTATTTGTCAAAGAGATTCATTGGCAAAGGACAAGCCACATAAGAAGATATATTGGATAAAAAGCTAAAAATGTTTTTTCTTCATCAAATCCCTAAGTCATAAATTGTCAAATTTGGAAGGACTATCTACTTTGTATGACACTGCACTTTACATAAATTAAAGGAAAGACACATTGCCTAAAAGGGATAAGTACATCCAACTATTGCGATGTCATGAAAAGAAGAAAATAACATTTATTGCTGGAATGAGTGCATTTAATGCGTCCATCACATGTAGGCTCATTAAGCAAAGGAAGTACATCTAGAAAAACTAAAGTTCCTCAATATGCAGAAATAAATCTAGAATGGCTACCTTTTCCAGAGCCTACATAAAGTAAGTCAAGAAGAAGAAGAAGAAACATAAAGACTTCAGTGTATTGTGTTGAAACTCCATTGAAATTTTTGTGTCTATTAAAGCTTCGTAAAAGAACATTGTTCGTGTTCTATTATATAAATAAAAGATAGTGTACAAGTATTATATATATCAACAAACAATAATACTCTTTAGTGAGCAAACTGTGATCTCTTTATCACCACTTATACAACTTTTGTGTCTTAACTAGGAGTTATTGTTGTTCAAAGAATACTTAGTTAAGTCAAGAGTGTCTTGAGAAATAATATTGTTAGTACCAAGAGTTGCTAGAAAATTTGATGAAACCAACAAGAAGCTGGAGTCTAAAGGATCAAGGGGAACAATGTTTATTGCAAGAAGACTTATGAAGCTTGATGGAGTTTTTGGTCCTAGACTTAGGTGTTGTGTGTGTGAGAGTCTTGTTCTTTTGTTTAAAATCATATGTTGCATGTTTCATAATTCAAAGTAAGCTCCAAAGTTAATCTTGCTTAATCAAATGAATAAAAGGTTTTAAATTAGGTTAAAACAAATTTTGGAAAACTATTTTAGAAAAGAATTCAGTAAATTGTTTTCAGAATCTGAACTTGATGAATTTTCTTTAAGTCACAGAAAATTCAATTGATTGAATGATTAATACAATCGATTGAGTTTTTAATAGATTTAAAAAATAGTTTGTCTATATAAAGTGATAGCATGTGCTTTCAAGTATCTAAGTCATTTTAGTGCGAACACTTGAGATTTTTCAAGAGAGAAAACGTGTGAACATCTTGAGATCATTTTTGCAATCAATTTTTCATCAAGAACACTAATCTTGGAGCATTGCTTTGGATGTGAATTGTGAAACTATGATCTTAATCCAGGGCTAAGTGTTTCTACTCTGTTCTTATTCAATTTTGTAATTTGTTGAGTAGAATCACTATTGGAATTGTTATATTCTTAATCATCTATGTATTGTGAGTGTATTGTTACATATTACATTGGGTTTGTAAGTGTAACTGGTGTAATGCAATAGGTTCTGCATTGGTTGAACACCTACTGTATGGTTCAGTAGGTTGTTTGCTACTGGGAGCAGTGATTGCTTCGGGTTGCAAGTGTTGTAATCTGTGTAAAATTGATCTTGGTGATCTTTTTAGTGGAAATCTTTGCTGGTTGGCAAACGACTAGACGTAGCCCTTGAGGAAGGGTGAACCAGGATAAAATCTTGTGTTCTTGATTTTTTTTTTCTTTCTTCCTTCATGAACACTTCTTGATTTTGTTCTTGTTTGTGCAATTAATTGTTATTCACGTATAATCGATTATTTGAAGTCAAAACAACCTTTGTCTTCAAATTTGTCATGAAGTCATTCTCCAACTTCAACCACAACACCATGGAAGTCTTCTCCCTCACAACCTCATATAGTATCTCGTTTGGCAACGACAAAAGGATTATCAAAAAAGTCTTTTCCTCTAAGTGCTCTAACACATGTTATTCTATGTGCAACGTATTACCAAAAAATGGTGCCATACTCCTTGGTCCTTGAGTAAGGCTCTCATATTGATCCTCCAAAGGTTGAAAGTATTCTTCTCATTGAACTTCTCAATCTTTGAAATGATTCACATTCTATCTTACAATAATCTAGATCTCTAATAATGGAAAAGATAAAAGAATTGGCTATGATACCAATTTGCTATGTACAACCTGCCAGAATAAGCCTAAGAGCAATGAAAGAGTTAGTGCGACACTGGTTTCAAAACACACCATTAGGAGATATAAAGAACACAAAAATTAAGATAGAAAGAATGAATTTGCCTCTTATATTTTTATGTCATGCTAATGCTCCTCTTCGATGTTATTAACAATATAGTAACTTGAAAGAAACTATTTTGGGTTAAATACAAGAGGGGGGGGGGGTGAATTGGATTTCAAAATCTTTTTCAATAAAAACTAGTTGACCTTTTAATAAATTCAAATTCGTTTAATAAACTGGATCTTTATTGACTTTATTGTAAAAAGCAGTAGAATGAAATAGTAAACAGAATCCAATCTAGTCACAGTACAATGCAGCAAATCAAAACAATTTTATCAAATTTAAATATAAGTACGGAAGCGATTTAGTTTATTACACAGAAACAGATTAGAGGTTTTCTGGAAAGACCAACTAATAAACAGTAAACCCAGTAAATTGCAAAACTGCAGATTTACAGGAAACTGATATACTGGTTATTAACAAATTCAAAGCAGTTTGGATTAAACTGTGTTAAAATGGAATAAAAGATTTTATGTTGTTTCTAAAAATGCTTTCAGAAAATGATGAAGTTATTCAATTAGCAAGATTCACTTAATTCTGAAAAATTCAAGAAAATCAGCAAGAACACGAAAGAGAGAGAGCAAGAGAAAATCAGGACACAGTGAATTTTTATACTGGTTCACCCAATAACCGGGCTACGTCCAGTCCCTCACACACAGTAAGGATTTCACTAAATTGATCAACCTGATCCAGTTTACAACACTTGCCTACAGCAAGACGACACTGCATTCTGCAGCCAACCCCTGCTGAACCTACAGCAGAACAAGAAACACCACAAAATCTACTGTGTGCTTCAAGAACTCCCTTGCTGAAACCCACAACAAGTAATGTTATACAGATACCACTGTATAACTCAGAAACGTCTCATTGCAACTCGCAGTAGACCACTGCTGATCCCACAGCAGAACAGGAAACCACACAGAAACCCACTGTGTGTTTCACGAAGACCCTTGCTGAAACCTACAGTAAGTCGCACCCTGTATAGAGCCCACTGTACAGAACAGAATTACTAACCCAGGCAATTCAAGAACGCAGTAAAAATTTCAATACAGGTGAAGGATGAACACAGTTACTGTAATACAAGCACTTCTATACAAAGAATGACAAAAGTAATAAGAAAGGGTATAGAAGGCTTAGTCTTGATGATCAAATCAGCGAAGAACTGTCTCAGTCAAATGATAGCTCCACAGCAGTTCAAGAAAACAGTTCTTGAAGAAAAACTTCTATTGATATTTGATCACAAGACTCACGAGCGCATTCGCTCTCTTTGAAATCTCAAATTTTCGTGCTCAGAAAAATGTGTAAAATGATTTTCGTTACTTTCAAAGTTTTCGCGCCAGCTTTTATAGACAACTGTCATTTTAAAAATTCAGTCGATTGATTTTTCAAATAGTCGACTGTTTTTCTCCAGTTAGTTAAAACAGTTGCTTAAAACGCAAGTTTTGATTTTAATGATTTTTTCAAAACTTTTGTTAATTCAAAAAATATATGTGGAGCTTATCATTGATTGAGATTGCATGCATCACTGATTAGACCTCAAGCTTACCCCACAACACACACTCCTAAGTTCTAGACCAAGTCTTCAATCTTCATGAAGTCTTCATGCATTCCTCATATGATCATAAGGTCTTGAACATCTTCACTTGCTTGGCTTCATCAAATCATCACAGTAACCCACTGGTGCTAACATAACTTTTATACAAAGCGATATGAGATTGTTATGAGTTAGTTAGGAGCACTTAACAATTTCTTACTAATTGAACAAAAATAGTTACACAAACATAAGATTGTTGATAGACCAACTGATAAGGAAAAACACCACTACATAGTCTAATCCAATAAATGTTATTGATAAACAACATGCTATATCAGACGATCTAAGCTATTAGACTCTAAACGCTAGTATCTTAGAAAGTAGTCAATACACAACATCCTACAAAAAGATGTCATTGTTGATAAACATTTACTCCTGTATGGATTTTAAAGTAAATTAAGTTTCTTCCTAATGCAATACAAGGTTAACCATGATCAAATCCCCAAAGACGTATCTCGTATAATTCTCTTGCTTTGCTTTATATTATTATTATTATTATTATTATTATTATTATTATTATTATTATTATTATTATTAACCTTTTTAATGTTATTATTAATAAGAGTGTCTTGTAATCTTATTTTTAATTTTTTTTTCAAAATATTTTCCAGTCATATTCCAACCCTTCCTTTTAAAGATAACATTTTATTTCAACTCTTGCAATTTTGTGGGTTGTGGTCATTTATATATCATATTGCTTCTAGTAAACACAATTTGGCTTTGGAAAATTTTTAATTAGACCCAAGAGTGGGTGCCAAGTTCTTGCAAGGGTCATTTATATATCATATTACTTCAAGACTGAATATTGAAATGTCTTTTTCTTGTTGAAATAAGTTATCTCCTCTTTTAAGTAAAAAATTAAAAAAATCTTCACAAATAAAGAAAAATGTACGCAAATAAAATTTTAAGATAATAAATACTTAATTAATCACCATTATACCTCAAAATCTTCACATATTTTGATGAGCATTAGCTTAATAAATTTTAATCATACATTTAAATTATCTTAACACTAATAAATTACTCACCTAAATATATCAGATCAAAATGTCAAGAACGAAAGTTGCAGAATTTTTCTCAAAATATTAATTATCCGTTTAAAAACATAACTCACACACAATAAGAAAAACACAAAAAAGTTGTAATACAATGTATATATGTATAGTTAACAACCATAACACATAAAATGGTTGAAGTCATCTATTACTTTCTTACATCATTGCTTCATTAAGTAGATCTAGATATTGGATTAGAAAGGCCACTCAAACATTAAAACATAAGAATACCAAACCGTGTCTCATGTTTCGTACTTGGCACATGAATAAACAGAAAAACAACTCACGTTCACGGATCAAAACCGGTTGAACAAATCAGTGGGCTGTTTTTGTTCAAGAAATTTAAATTTGGATTGTCGCAGATTGGCCAGCAATATCTTCTGCAGACCCTCATAGTAATTTTACAAGCAAATTAAAACCTTCAATTATTTAAGATCTTTAAATTTTTAAAATCCACAAATTTATATCATTCTTTCATTAAATTGTACCTTTATCTTTTATAATTAGAAGAAAGTTTCTAAAATTTTTATGATGGTGTGTCCTACGCGTCTGTGTTGATTTTTCAAAGGTACCCTCCAATTGAAAGAGTTAATTTCCATTATTATAAGTACATGACACACACCAGAAAACCACGTGGTTGACCAATAATTTCTACTACAATATTAACGACCTTGAACTTTTTATAATATATTATTAGTGAGAAGTATCTAATCAAACATTTAATATTTGAAAGGAAGACTGTGTTTAAGAGAACCAAACTCAATATTAACTAGATCAATATCTTTTTATAGTTTTTTTTTAAATTATAAGTTATGTCAATAAATAAAAGCTAAAGGAACATGAGTTTTTTTCTCGTGAAGAATAAAATTTATACATGACACATTTCTATAAACAACAAGTCAAATAAGTGGATGTTTTTTTCAAGAATCTGCAAATAAATAAATAAATACATAAATAAATATTCATAAAGACAAAAAAAAAAAACTTATGTGTAAGTCTCAATAAAATGTTTTTTAATCACTAGTATAGTATTGTTAACTCGTTCAACAGTCATCAATGCTTGGGCAAGAAAGTGGGCCATATTTGACCAAAAATATATATTCGTTGTACTCTTTAAATTAATTAATTTTACCTTTTTTTGACTTTTGACCATGGATGATACAAATCTAAGTTTGACTTTTGACTTTTATTTTTAACCTTTTAATTAAGATAACGTGTGAAAGGGCCACTGAAGTTGAAGAACAAGGACCATAAACTTTCATTTTCACCCATCTATTTTTTATTTTATTTTATTTTATTTTATTTTATTTTATCTTTTTATAGAGGAGAAAGATAGAATAGAAGGAAGATAAATTCTAGATTTTATTTTGTTTGTAATTTAGAATATTGGAGAAAACGAAAAGGAAATGGAAAGTTTGGAAGAAAAGGCAGAGTATAAACAAAAATAAAGTATTTGTAGTTACAACAAAAACATATGTTATTAAAAGTATAAGAATATTATTGCCAATCACTTCATGAAGTTTCATTTGATTCTTTTATTTTATTTTCCTTTCGCATTTAGGTGTTTTTGGTAAATACGAACAAGCTTAAATGTGACAAATTGGATTGTTCAAAAAAGAATATAATCTTGATTGAAGTTAATTTAAAACAACGTTTATAAGTGATTAAAAAGAAAATCACTAAATCAATACAAAATGTTAATAATTAAAGTATCTTTATAATTGTGAGATTTAATATACTTGATAAAATCAACCATGATAATGTAAGGAATATTTATTGCTTTTCCCTAAAACGACTATTTATCAAAGAACACTTTTATTAAAATATCTCTTTCTAACTCTACTTTTTCCTTTTGTAATATTCTAATTTAAGATAAAAGAATTGAATGTTTACTACTCAAATCACCCAAATATTGGTTAAAATTTATGTCATTTAATAACTGTTGGATGAAAATGATTGAATTAATATTTTAGAAAAAAGTTTATTAGAATTTTAATATAAAACTTTGAATAAATTATACTTGCATCTAGTTTTTAGGATGACAAATAAATTTATTTTGTAGATATTATTTAAATATATTGAAATTTTAATATAAATTTAAAAAAAATGTAAAAAAAAAAAAACGCTAGAATAAGTTATTTGTTGCATAAAAAAATACAACTTAGACGAATACATGTATTTTGGATGAACTAACAGTAGACAACCTTTGAATTAGAATGCATGTGAATCCCTCAAAAATATTTTTAAAGTTTTGAATCTTACAAGTGATTACGTAAATATTGACTCTTTGGCTGAAACTTTATCCATTAAATAAACATTTATGCAAATAAAACTATGTTCTTTGTTTTATCACATCTCCCAAAGACTCAATACTTTTTAATCACCACAAATTTGATTTTTCATTATGTGATGTACATAGGAAGATACGAACTAAGAATATTTTTCATCAATAAAATTCGTTTCAACAAATTTATGTATCATGGTCATTTCTTTTGTTATTATATTTTTAAAATATTAATGTTTTTCTAACTTTGCTATTATTCACATTAATATTTTAATTTGTTGATTATACGAAAGATTTAGTACAGAAATTCGATACCAACATGTTATAAGTAAATTAATATAAGAAATTATAATATCAATTCCAATTTAAAATTTTAGGATGATTGTGTGATATTTTCTTTTATATAATACTCAATTTTTTTATTTATATTCAATGTGAGATTTAAAATCATATTTTGATTCCTAACAATCTCTTTTAAAGTATGAGTCTCTTCCACATTCATACATTCTCTATTTAGTAAAAATATTTCCAATTGGTAGTACTTCACTGATTACCTTTACTTGTATCATTCATCCTAACACGACACATACGTTTGTTACAAGATGAACCATTGATTCTGATATTATTTTTAGGTCTTTTGAGGGAGGATCACCGATATAAGGGGACTATAATGTTGCCTTCAATAAAACCTTAAGAAATGAGTTTGTAAGTCTTCAACCTAATATGTTGCTTAATTTTTTATACTAATTTGAGACTCAAACTCACTTGAATTATCATGATTACCTAGTTTTTCAGGTAAGAGTTTCACTCTATAATACAATATATTATTATATTAAACTAATAAGGATTAAAATCTTAGCTTGTTAATATGATTATATTTAGTGGATGACATAATACTTAAAACACTGATGACATGTTAAGCCATTGAGGTACTTAACCTATATTACTTTGGTAAATACTCCCTAAGAAGTTATAAATATAAAAAATTTAAAATAGGCATTGTTCATTAATTACACATTTATTATTATACCAAGATCTCAAATAACTTTTATATTATCTTTGCATACACATTCATACTCCAGACAATAATTTTAGTAAAACATATAAGAAACAAATAGAAGGACATCATCTCAAAATATAAAAGAATAAGAGTGTTAGTATTCTCATGATACTTAAGGATTTGATGAAGCTATGCAAGACATGTCCAGCAAGCCAAAGCAAGCAAGTGGAAGTATCTTCTAGGTCTTGTCTTAGTGTGAGTGAGTATGATTGGCTGTGAAAGAGAACCTATGCACATCTAAGGAGAAATTCATTAGCACATGGTCTAAATGATTTTAAATCAAACCATAAAAATGTTTAACATTGGTTAAAAACAGTTTTGGAAAATAAAGTACTGAACTATTATAAACTAATTTCAGGTTAAGCCGAATCAATTTATTTGTGTCTGAGCATAACTGAATTAACAGTTTTGGAAAATAAAGTACTGAACTATTACAAACTGATTTCAGGTTAAGCCGAATCAATTTATTCGTGCCTGAGCTTAACTGAATTAATTGTTTTCTAAAAATCTGGTTTGAGCTCTTCTTCTATAATACAGTGGGCTTTTCAAGTGCGAAAAATAAGAAAAAGAAAGAGAACAGAGAAAAGAAAGAAGAGAGATACATTTTTGAAAAACATAATCTTCTGAAATTCATTTGTGAGAACTACTGTGAGAGATTTGCTGTTTTCATAATAATCATTTTTGAAAGAGGGTTTTTACTTGAAGAATCAATTCTGACTAAGGTGTGCTACTGGGTTTCTTCAAGACTGTGTACAGGCCTTTCTTTCTGCGCCAATCAAGGAGTTTTCTCAACCTTTCTTGATCCTGTTTGAATCAAGATTTGTGTTGTATTCATTGTAATTATGTGAAAATCATTAAACATTTGTATTGGGCTATAGGAGTTAGCTTGGTGTTTCTGCTGAAATTGATTGAGAGCTGCGGGGAGCAGTTGATCAATTTAGCAGGGTTCTTCATTTCTACGAGGAGTAGGAATTGAGTTAGCTTGGTGTTTCTGCTGAAATTGATTGGGAGCTGCGGGGAGCAGTTGATCAATTTAGCAGGGTTCTTGATTTTTACGGGGAGTAGGAATTGGTTGATTAATTGTATGTGAACAATTAATTGAGTTAGTGAAACTTTCTTTGCAAGTGGTGTAGAGAAGACTGGACGTAGCCCTTTGTGGTGAATCAGTATAAAATTGATTGTGTCTCTTCTTCTTGAACCCTTCTCTCATAATCTTGATTTGTTCTTGCACTGCATATTGAATTAAATTGAAAGATTGAGTTAATTTTTGGTAATCTTGATAAAACTGGTTTAAGTCCTCTGCTGAATATTGATATGTGCATTGTAACTTGAATTCCGTATTAGTTTTTGATAAATCTATGGTAGCTGTCAAAGAAATTTTGCTTATCAGATTGGTTCTTTTCTAAATCTGTAATACATACAAGATTCTGAATCTGTGATTTGATAAAGAATTGGAACTTTGGCTGAATTGGTGTAATACTGCAGAATTTGTATTCTTGTTTTGTGTTCTTGGTATAACTGATTAATTGAAATCTGCATTCTGAATAATTTTCAAATTTGTATTAATTGCAGGTGTTAGGAAACCTTATCAGATTTGTTAATATTGACTGAAATCAGTGTAATGCTGTGTTAGGTGTTTCAAATTTATATTTTGTAATTCTGTTCCTCTCTACTCTCATTCAAATTTGGAATTTTGTGTGATTTTGTTCTGAGTGTAATATTGCCATTGGAACTGTGTGAATTTGATCTGCTTAAAGTGCTGCTGTGAAATTGTAAATCTGTGTGATTGTGAATCTGCTGTGTGTTTGAAAAACTTCTATCTGTCTGTATAACAAATTGATTCATTCGTGCCTTGAATCAATTTATTTCTTTACTGCACCTTATATCTCCAGCACCAAGATTCAACAAAGTTTTTCAAATTGTGAAAACTATTTTCAAAGGTCTAAATTGGGAAAAATCTTTCAAAGTTCAATTCAGCCCCCCTCTTGAACTCAGCCTAAAACGTTTTCAAAGAGGATATTGATCTTATGAGATTATTCCGATCCTTTTAAGAACATTTGACGCCTATTATGTGATAAATTTGAACTTTCCCAAACCACATGGTATAAACAATGAGTGAGATCACTCGATATGTAAGAAAATCATGGGAAAAAGGTAACAGTGTTAGTTGAACTTAGAAAAAAAATATTTGAATTGAGAAAGAGAAGTGCGAAGGAGATGGAAGCATTGAAGTTTGAAAAAGTCCATATAAGGAGAAAGTTGGAGGAAAGACAAAGTAATTGTTGGGAAGGGGAGCTCGAAAGACCTAATTGCTTACAACCTACTTAACCCTCTCAATTAACACATGCACAAGGTGGAAGCCAATAAAATTAAAAGGAATGAGTCCTTTTACCACACCTCTCTGCATACATAATTGACAATATAAGGGTCTAGGCAACACCTTTTTGTAGAAAGGATTATGGAGACTTCCCTTCCACTAAGCTAGAAAAGTATTAAATTAACCAATATGACAAATCCATTGATCCCAACAAGCATAACAAGTATATTATCACTTATACTTAGAAGTTTTAACTTTAAAGTTCTTAGACTATAACTTAAAAAAATCCACCATTTTAATTAGAATTTACCTTAATTGGACCTAAATTGAGATTATTGATTAAACTTGTATTTTAAGTATATTTTCTCACTTTCTTATTCTTAATTATTTGTAGAGATTTTGAGCCTTACTCATACCATCTCCAATGGAGAAATGAAGTATTTTGAAAGTTGGAAAGTTCAAACGAAAAAGGAGTAGAAAATCTCATTAAACGGTATTTCTAGACCGTTTACAACTGTATGCACTACTCTATAATAGATTCTATTATTCTATTATTTTATGAAGAAACAAAGCCCAACTCGATTAAATCTTCTACATATATAGTCTTCATATATTCTATAAAAAAGATATTCGTCTATGAATCTTACCCGATTTCAAGCATATATTCTTCAAATTTTTTTTGCAAATCACTCATAACAAATTCTATTGTCGTAGACTCGATTACTAGAAATCCAATTCACGTATTTGGAACAAGATTAGAAACTAAGTATCTAAAAGATAAGTGGAAACGAAAATCTACAATAAAATTTTAAATAAGATATTTTTGAGATATGGAAACAAATTATATGAAGGAGAATTGTAAACAATATATGAGATAAAATATAATGCCGAAATCCATGGAGAAAATAAACTTATAAATACATATAAGCTTCAAGGAGGAAAGAGAAGCACCACATTAGAACACATTCATAAAATAGAGCATTGTAGTTTTCTTCTTTGTAATTCTTTTGTTTTGTCTTAACATGGAAGACTAAATTTTTTTGGGTTGATTCTTTTGTGATTTCACAATAACTTCTAAGATTTTATGCAATTAAAGTTTTATTCTTCAATATATGTAACAAGCTATGCTAGATAGTCTAGTCTTTTTGAGTTCTAATTTCTATTTTGATAATAGTTTTTAAATGCATGTTGATGATTCAATTATTTTCTTTATTTGGAATTCTTATTTAGTTTGTATTATTCTGAAAAATCTCTTGTTTGCTCAATTCAAGATGTAAATGACTAAAAATCTTACGAGCAGACGCATGAAGACAAGTAAGATATTGAATCAATTAGTGGATGCATGTTTCATCGATTAGATTTTATTGAATTGATTAACACATGTTTGATCCATTTGATCCAGTTTGAAGATTGAATGAATAATATATATGTCAACTGATTAAGAATTCACTGTTGAATGAGCTCGAGACTCAACTTACTTTTTATCTTCTTACTCTTTTTTAATTTTTTGTTCAAACAAATACAACCCCCTTTTAATTAACTATTCTTATTAACTAACACTTGTTGCAGACGATATAAAAAATATGTCTTATTGAGATTACAATTGAATTCGTTGAAAGACAATTTGGGGTTAACTGAGATTAACTATACTTATTTTTTGTTAATCTCTTTTGTAATAGGCGATCTATTAGACGATCTTCTACTTGAACACTTTTATTTAGTTGAAACGACGTCAATTAGGATGTCTATGTTACCCAACTCAATCTCTACACAACTTGTGACACCATCTTATTTCGAGTCTTCTTCATCTTGCTTAAAGGTGCCACTTTGGTTTGGTTCACGCAACTACTAACATATTCCATAAGCTACTTTCACATGTTAATAACTAAGCTTGATGCATAGTTTCCCACAAGTAAACCTCATAATCTAACTTCAATTGCATTATTAAACATTCATCAAGAAAGATGAAATATTTATGGGAACTCATGGAAAGGTTCAGTAAGGTAGAAATCAGTATAAGGAGAACCCATCCTTGACTACTTGGCAATCTCAAATGAGGGTCATCCTACTACAAGAAAGAAACAAAGAAAAAATACATGTATACATCATTAGTTCGACCCTTCAAGAACCCGAGACTAGTTACCTAAACGATATGATGAAAATCATCTAGCCACAAAACTCATGGCTAAGAGCATACAAGAATATGAAGTCTCAATAGTTTGAAGAGTATAATACTATGATTTCCTTCTCTCTTTTTTTTTCTTAGTCTTATACAAATTGTATAAGTATATATTCTTCTTTATATTTTGTAGGATTTTGTAGAGACATAAGGCAACTTCCTTTGAGCCTTAATTGGGCCTTGATTTGGGATTGAAAAGTTAATGAAGAACACGTTAGAATTTCAACCAAGGCATGAAGAAGACGTGGAAGAAGAAGGTTGGAGCATGAAGTCCCAAATCAGCTAACAAAGTCCATTTTTAGTGCAATTTGGGACACTACTTTCCTTGGCTTAGACATTCATCTTTTGCTTCTTCCTAGTCCCACATTGAAATGACCAAACTTGCAAGGAGAGCTATACCATCTATAATAAGACCTCTAACACCATGTAACACTCACCTTTGATTGAATGAGATTTGAATTGTTATTAGGCTTTCTTTTGTTCTTTAAGACCATACATGAGAGTAATATTCTTCTAAGTTATTTTTCAAGAAACCTTAAAAGAGGAATAAAGTGAGTTTCTCTCTAAAAACTTTATAGTTTAAAACTTTTCCAATCTTCTTGAGTCTTTTGTTACAAGGGTTGGAAATGATATTCAACCATATACATAAAATTTTGTTAATATGAGAACATTATTTATAGAAATGGATTACAATGTTTTCAAATGAATGCATGGACTGTTAGGAGATTAAGATGATATATTGTTCTTGAACTACCTCGCCTCCACAGACTTTGAAAGACAAAATTTTCTTCAGTCTAATTTACCAACCAATTTCTCTTTTTCAAAAATTAAAAAAAAATGAAAACAAATAATAATATAGCTTTCCTGGTATTACATTTTTAACTACTATTTTTAACACTACTTAAAAGGTTATTTTTGTCTGACAAAATATTATTTAGCTTAAGGAAATAAATTATATTGAAAATAAATATTCACATGGCTAAAGTTAGGGTATAGGATAATATTAGTCCTTACCTTCGAGGATAAATAAATTATATCAATGATTAAAAGATTACTTAATTTTTGCAACTCCATTTATTATTGAAAAATGTTCAACCGTTCACTTTAATCTTGCTAAAGTAATTTTTTTCACAGGTTCATTTGCATTGCCCTCTTTCTCGGGTCAAACCCTTATTGACCAAGACTCATGAATGTGAGGTTTTTTCAGCTTTCTTCCTTGGTCCTTCTAGCAAGATGCAATTTCGTTTTCTAACAAATTAGATTGATGTGTATGCCCTATTTCTACGGGAATCAGAGAAATTGAACCTTACACATTGGCTTTTAATAAAGTTGACAACTACTTCCAATACCATTGTTTGTTTTTTAAAAAGTGGCAATATTGCTATTTATGGTGGTTAGGGTCCAAATCATTTGGGACCTAGTCCAAACCTAAACAATTTCTCATATATTATTTAAAGTACAAAGTGCATTTTTAGAAAGTAAAACATGAGTGCTAACTATGGTTTTAGTTATAACATCATAATTTCTTATACAAAGCATGTCTTGCCATAACTTTTTTTTAATCATAATATTGGTTCACATTATCATGTAATGACCAATATCATGTAAGACCCTAAACTTACACAATGTTAATATATTTTTTCAACATGATTCATTTCATATCATTATTGATATTTTGATCAAAATTTATATTAAATACAATAAATTATTTCCTCCATTTCCATATATTAAACACAAATCTTACCAAAACAATATTAAATTGATTAATGTTACCATCTTTTAATAAAATATCAATTTTTATTCTATTTCAAATATTTATTGAAAAATGTTTGTATTTATCATAGATAAAAATAATGTATTTACCGGATAATGAGATTACTTAGTTAAAATTGTTTGAATCAGTGATATATTTATGCTATTCTTAACACATTTTAAAAATACTATTAATTTTCAGAGTTAAGATGAAGGGAATGTGATTGAAATTTAAAAATAGAGAGGAAATTTCCAGATAAGGCTTAGTTCTCACTTCATCCCTAAACTTTCACTTACAAAACTTTGTAAGAGTTTGAATTATAATACACTTTTTTAGTATGAAGTGATTAGACCTATTGTTAAGATTGTTTAAAATATTTTCTGAAGTGAAATGAATTGCATAAAATAAACTGGATTGCTTAAAATAAAAGGTGCACTAATTTGTTCTATTAATTTTTTTAAGAATTAAATTACTTAAAATAAATTGAATTATAACTTATTATATTAGAAAACTTTAAAATAGAATATTTTAAGTTTTATAGGGTTTAAACAATTCGTATAACTGGAGCAGTTTAGATTGATTAAATTTAGTTTAGTTGACTCAAAGTATGTTATGTATCAATTCAATTTATTTAATATGTAATTCAATTTAGTTCCGTCAAATCACTTTAAAAGTTTGATTTAATTTTACAATATCTCAATTTAATTCATACACTTTATCCATCTTTACTTATCTTGTCACATGCCTAACTGGGAATGTCAAAGATCCAAAAGACTTATTTTTTGGCAATTATTTATTAATATATTTTAAAAAAGTTAAATAATCTATTTTTTTGGTAATTATTAATATATAAAAGTTATATAAGTTTGGCGTCACTTCACAATTTTTGTTATTTCTTTTTTTATTATTTTTTAAAAATACTTTTTTATTATAATGAAAAATTATTTAACTTAAATGTTAAAATCAACAGTAATGTTTATAAGAAATAAATGGAAAGAAAATACTCAATGTTAAAAAAACATATAAATGTTCATAGTTGGCTTGGAGATAGTGTAATCTTCACAAACATTTAATATATAATGAAGAACTATTACAGGATCACTTCCTATTTCTATTCCATAAATTGAAAATTGAAGCACAAGATTTATTGAAATCAGGAACAAATGGTCATTTGACACCTTAATAGTTTCTGTTAAATTTACCATATTTGAAGTTCACCAATGATCATCCACTCAAGAAGAATCCATACCAACCAACTTTTCTTTTCATAACCTTGAGACATCAATTTCAACTTTAATTTCTATCAATAATAGCTGATTTTATCATTGATTTCAAAGTAGCTAAAGTCTCAACCAAAAAGGGGTAGTGGAAAATCAATCCATTTCATACACAGTATCAGGTTGAAAAACTTCTAAGAGAAGGAGATGGTTCTTGAAGAACCAGGGGCCACTGATCATAATCACTGTCATGTCACCTTCAAGTTGATCACTAGAACAAATAGCAAACACCAAGCAAAGAGGGTGCAAACATATCAAAAAACAACACCCTTTCATCCCATTAATGTGCATAATAGATTTATAGTTGGTGCTATTTAATATTAATATTCATTTATAGACTTTAAATGCATATCAGGAAACATTTTTGTTAATCCTTGAGGACAATAACAACCAAAAGCAGAAGAAAATCATTTACAACACCACTGTACCATCAAATTCTCCATTTATAATTATGAACAAATAAAAAATGAACTCTTCCATTTAATCTTTGCTCATGCAGAATTTGAGATAACCATGAGAAAAAAGAAAAAGAAAATCAAAAGAGGGACACATCAACTTATTTACACCTTGTGTAACCAAAGAACAAAAGAAGAGAGAAAATAAGACACTAAGAAGGGACAACCATGAAAGCAACATTTACCTGACGTTTTGTGACCCCAAAACATGTGGCTGAATTAGATCATTGTTTGGCCATCGCATTCACATACACACATGCATTTTTTTACCATCATTTTGTCTTCTTGAACTAAACCAAACCATTTCATTTACCTTTGAAAACTCTACACCAAATTTTCCTAATCACATGGTAAATCTGGGAAGTACAAAAAAAAAAAAAAAAAAAAA
>Ga0209700_105012_pt1 | contig 23011 bp, 11 predicted proteins | sample SiratroredBW_FD_187528 | JGI IMG/M metagenome (GOLD analysis project Ga0209700, IMG submission 187528) | Root nodule microbial communities of legume samples collected from California, USA - Siratro red BW (SPAdes) (version 2) | ecosystem: Host-associated > Plants > Roots > Nodule | place: USA... | reverse complement strand
ATTCACTTGTATTGCGATTGTATGACTTTTTTTTTATCAACTTTGTAATGAGGAGACTTTGATTCCAATTTTGAAATAGGCAACAACTTTAAATTTCATTACTAATATATAGTTAACGTACGTGGTCTTAAAGTACCAACTATTCCCAAATAAAGTACATAGGATATCTTAAAGTACAAACCATTTCAAAATAAACTAAATAGGAGGTCTTAAGCACATATAAATTAAAATTCATATGAGACTAAGAAAAACTAGAGGCCCCTCTCCCTCGAACCGATCTGGACCGCCTAGTATAGACTGCTCCTTCACGCAAACCAGTACGAGCTGTGGCAATAGCTTATTGTGTATCAACATATGCTGCAGTCCCCTCAGTCACACCTCGACAATCAATAACCCTCTGCAATAGGGTGACTATCCGTCTAAACAAACTCTGAACACAATGAAATTAAATAATTATAATACTATCATGCCACTTAAACAATTTAAATTATGTCAACGTAATACAATACCGGACAAGCATGGTCATGCTGCTGTGACATAGAGGGTGGCTCATCTTCATCGTCACTACGTCTATGTCGACGAGGTGGTGAAAGTGGACGATGACGCTGGTCCTGGCGTCTAATAATATACGGATGTGACACACGCCTAAACCATTCCATATACTCATCGGTGCATGCGTGGGGCTCAACAGCATGTATCACATTAGTCAAAACAAAATCAGGAAAATTGACCCATTGAACATTTACCATTTGATAAGCTGCATTATCCACAACTAAAGGAGGAGATGGTATGGTCTGCATGTAACCATACTATCGCAGCACACAATCAGGAACATGCATCTGGATGGTATTGCCTAATCGGATAAAACCTCGAAACAATGAAATAGGCTCATATGGCTGACTAATTCTATGAGAATCATAGGGAGCCCAGATGACATCAGATGCAGTCAGTCCATCTAACTGTTCTCTCACATCAGTCAACTGAGAGGGACGTCTACTAACCACGAATCGAGACGCCCTTGGTAGAACTTCGTTATAACTCTGGTTAATATCACGATTTCCCATAGATGGGAAATGCTCATATATCCATGCCTGTCAATTCCAAAATAAAGTTACAAGTAATCAAATAATAACATATTAATTAACTAAGACTTAACATTTACCTGTAAGAGGGTAATAAAAATCCCCAACTGTTTGGTTTCAGCCAAAGAAGCATCTCCTAGCTTTTCATAGATATGTGCTAAAGCACCTGCTCCCCAACTGTAACCACCACACACAGACAGATCACGAAATAATGGCAAATAACATACCTTCACATATCTGGCACTTTTATCAGCAAAAATTGTGCATCCAACTAGATGCATCAAATAAGCTCTTGCTGCAAACTCCCATTGTTCCTCCGCGCAAGAAACCTGATAACGTTCTCTCAACCAACTCAACCTAACAACATTAGCGCGACACTCGCGCAACTCGGCATTAGCAGGGCCTTCCTCAACACCTAGCAACTCCACCAACAGAGCACGTGCTTCATTGTTGTCTACCTCATCAAAGATTGGAAACTGACCAACAATAGGCAGATGAAGAAGAGAGGATACGTCGTCCAAAGTTATGGACATCTCACCAAATGGCAAATGGAATGTATTGGTGTCCCTATGCCATCTCTCAACAAATCCACATAAGAGACCCTTGTCCGCGATCTCGTAGCAAATGTTGCATAGAGGCAACAATCCACAGTGGACAATCAAAGCAAACACCTCACTACGAGGAAGACCAAATTGATTAACCTTTCTTCCATGGGAGACCAATTTTAGGACTCCCCGATCTGAACCAAAAAAGAACAAACGATATCAAAAACTTTATATATGAAAAGTAACATAGAAATAAGAAATACAAATAACAAATTCTTACCTCTCCCTGCCACAATCTAAGTGCTACGTGGTGATTATAATTAACTAAAAGGGAGACATCAGATGGTCCCCCAGGATAACCTACAACGACACCTGCACCAGGAAAACCAACAGGAACATCAGGAGCATCAGGAGCATCAGGAGCAGGAGAATCAGCACCACCAGCAGGAGCCCTAGATGAAGCACCACGATCACCTCTCCGAACAGATGTTGTAGGCCTTCTTCGGCCTTCAAACTACGAACCAGCTCCTCTTGTCCTAGCCATAACTGAAAGAGTGCAATTACACTTAAAAAATTAAACCTTAAAAATAAAAAAACCGAATCGGATGTCCAGCATCCGATTCACGTTTCCAATAGAAAATGTGAATCGGATGCGTGGCATCCGATTCATACCCATATCGTCTTCTCCGACGAAGCTTCACCCCCGGCGACCACCCAAACACCAAATTACCTACTCTAATTATCAATACTACTCACACATTACTAATAAACATAAAAAATTTCTTACCTTTCACTTGTTTGAACCTTCTATTGATATCTTTGCCTTCTCTCCTCCACTGTTTTTCCACACAATGCAATTCGGACACGCACAGGCACAATGTTCACTGAAGTTGAAGGTGTGACGACGGTGAACAAGTAAAAAAGATGAATCGGATGTTGCAACAATAAACAATGGAGCAATGGAGCAATGGAGCAACTGTGAAGGAAGAAACACGAAACGGATGAACAAGAATGACACTGCCAGTAGGTTAAGGAGGTGAAGGAGGTGAAGGGCATTTACGTATTTTCCTATTTTTCAATTAGGGGTATATTGGTATTTTTCTGTGGCTTATGGAGGTGCAGGAAGAGTGTATTGGGGTGCATAAAGAATTTGTCCATCTTTTATTAGAGAAGTCTTGGGCTCATTCTACTGGCCCATCAATTTCACTATATGCACTCCCTTCTTTTACTTTATACACCCACCTTGTTTCTTTGTAAATAATAAGAAAGCTAGACATGTCTATTTGGACAACACTTTTATTAAATGTTTTAAATTGTTTTTATGAATATATCACAACAATATTTTGTTTTATATACTTATATGATTAAACACATGATTAATTTAGATATTCAAATGACCATATGCATTATACGAAATTTAATAAGAAACTTTGAAAATAATAATTATTTTTCATCTTTAATTATTTTTGGTTAAAAGGAAGGATGATTATCAACAAATTTGAAGGGATTATAGAACCTTTAATGCTATTACAGTTAAGGACACATTTTCTATAGCAACCGGGGATGAGTTAATTGATGAGTTGTTTAATGCTAAATACTTTTCTATGCTGAATTTATGTTGAAACTTGAAGACATATAAATTTGTATTTAGAACACATGATGGTCTTTATGAATGGCTAGTTAATGCATTTTAGATTAACTAATTGTTCCTTCCACATTTCAGGGGTCTTATGAATGATATTTTTAAAGATTGCTTGAGAAATTTGTCCTTATGATATATTAATTTATAATTTGGAACTACAAGATCATTTACACCATTGGGAGATAGTTTTAAAGATTTTGAAGAGTCATAATTTGTATGCAGGATTGTCCAAATGTTCTTTTGCAGTGAAAGAAATCAATTACTTGGGATATGTGATTTCTGGAGCGGGAGTTGCGATGGAGAATGATAAAGTTGAAGTTATACATAGTGATCACAACCCAATTCAGTGAAGTAGTAAAGCAGGCTATTATAGGCACTTCATAAAAGGGTATGCTACAATTACAACATCATTAGTAAGTTTTAAATGGTCTTCGACAGTCTTAGAGAAAATGAATCAGAGAAATTGAAACAGAAAAATTTTATTAACTCTTTATTTGGAAACAAAAAAAGTGTATTACAAGTTTTTATATATATAACCATATACTTACATATTCTTAACTGGTTTTTATATATAATTTATACTTACATATTCTTAACTGGATAATTGTACACTTATCTATCTTTAACTAGACAGTTGTAAACTCACCCATTCTTAACTGGACAACCAAACTTACTAACATCACCCCCCTCAAACTCAAGAAGATCTTTAAAAATGAAAAATTCTTCACATTGAGTTTTTTTCATAAAGAACATAAATCAAGTAGAGGACAACAACTTTGTTAGAACATCTGTCCACTGATTAAGAGAAGGAGTATGATAGATACAAGACAAAGGAAATATCAATCTCCATGTATTTAGTACAATTATAAAAAAATAGGATTGTGAGTGGTACAACACTTTTATTGTCACATAAAAGCACAAGAGGAGTGTAGGAAATTTGTAATTATGTGAGAGTAGAGTAGAAATCCATGAGAATTCAATAGAAGTTTGAGCCAAACTTCTATATTCTGCCTTACTAGAGTGAGCAACAACTTCTTGAGACTACCAAGATATTAAATTTGGACCAATAAAAATAGCTACTCCTGAAGTAGAGTGTCTATCATCAACATTTGATGTCCAATCAGCATCACAAAATGTTTTTTGAAGATATGATATGGTAATTTTTTACTAAATAAAAACTTGGTCTAAAAACCGAAATTGTTGTTGATAGTCTAATAATATAATTCTGATGTTACAATCAGTAATTGTTGCTCTACCACCTCAAGACTCAATTGGAATCTTTGGTGTGTTTAAAATTTAATCATATTAATATTTTCACAACACCATTTTTGACTTTAGGCAACATCTCAAAAGTGTTGCCTAAACCTTAGGCAACACTTTGACAACGATTTTGCAGCCGTAGGATATGCGTCCCTTGCCGTAAACTATAAGCAATAGTTTTTTCTCTAAGATAACACTTTTTGTAAAACTGTTTCTTGTGATGCTACATTAGGCAATACTTTTCAAACAACTTTTAGGCAACACTTTTATTGAGGCAACGCTTTTTGAAATGTTGCCTATTGTTTAGACAACGTTTTACAAAATGTTGTCTATTGTTTAGGTCACACTTATTTACCTGTTGTCTGTTATTTATGCCATATTTATTTATCTATTGTCTAATGTTTAGGCTTATCTATTGTCTATTATTTAGGTCACGATTTACTTGTTGTTTATTGTTTAAACCATATCTATTTATATGTTGCCTTTTCTTAACTATTCAAATTGTATATTTATTCTACATTTATAATAGCTTTTAAAATTTAATTTTTCATTTATTTATATTGTTTACCTATTTAAATTAATTTATTTCAAATTTATAATTAGTTTTAAATTTTAATTAATTAATTATTTATATTATTTTAAAAGTTGGAGGATATAAATATAATACTACAAGAAATTCTTGATTTATGTACAGATTTTTATTCGTAAGTAAATTTAGCATTATATACAAATTTTACATACGGATTTATTACATACCTATTTTATATACGAATTTATTATCTACGGATTCAGATCTGTAGATCTCTACGTAATTACATACAGATCCAAATTTGTATATAATTATCTGAATTTTACATACGAATTTATTACATACAAATTTTACATACGGATTTATTATATATGGATTTTATATAGGGATCCAAATCCGTATCTAATTACCTACGAATTCTTTAATAATTAATGTTGTTAAAGCTATAATTATTATTATTAACATTATAATTACTAATTATTATTATTATTATTATTATTATTAAAATTTAATAATATTATTAAAATTGGTAAATATATATATATATATATATATATATTATTAACTTATATAATTAATAATATTAATATATTATATTTAATTTTATTTATATTATTTTGATTCTTATTATTATTATATTATTATAGTAATATTATTACTATTTATTAGTATGATTAATACTAATAATAATAATATAATTATTAATATTATTAATAATATTATATTTCAATATTAATATTAAAATTGTTAATAAAAGTAATTTTAATATCATATTATTTATATTACTTTAAATATTATATTTATTAATATCATCATTATTATTTTAAAATTATTATTAATATTATTATTATAATCAATATTATTCTTATTACTATTGACCTATATCATTAAGAATATTATTATTATATTTAATATTATTATTTTTAATTATTATTATTATTATTATGTATACTGAAGAACTTGGGCTCGAATCCTACTGTCAACACTTTGGGATTAATAATAATGTAAGTGTTATTAATAATAAAAGCAAAATAATAATTCTAATAATAATAAATAATATAGTATAATAATAGAAATATAATAATAATAATTGCAATAATAAATAATTTAAAAAAAAATATTTTGTACTTACATATTGATTTAAATTCATATGTAATGACCTACGAAAAAATCCGTATGTAAAGTTCGTATGTAAATTACCTACGCCCTTATTAAATACGGATTTTTGTCCATATGTAATCCGTAAATAATTTTGTATTATATACGGATTTTGTTCATTACATAGAGATTTTTGCTGTAGATAAATGCGATTTTTCTTGTAGTGTAATATTTTCAAATAAACAATATAAACATACTAATTGAATAAATAATTATATGAATAAAAACAAAATTAGGATAATAAGAAACATATATTTCAAAATGCAGTTTGATTGTGATTAGCTACATACATAAAACATTCTTTCTCTAGAATTCAAAATAATTAATAACACAATTCAAAGAAAATTTCAAAGTTTTTTCATCTATTTCCTTCTCCTCTCCAATATGACATCCTCCTCCTCCCCAATTTGTTAAAACAATTAACTGCGATGATATTTCATCATCATCATCACATCAAGTTGATATTGAAATTAAACATATAAATAAAACAAATAAAAGACCCAGAATCAAAGTTTCATCAAGTTGATTCTAAAATTGAACATATACATAAAAATAATAAAATACCTAGAACCAAAATTGTGACATTCTGAACAATCAGAACCAAAAATACCGAAAATCAAAACTTCATCCTCATGATCAAGTTGATTATAAAATTAAACATATATATACATAAAACAAATAAAATACCTAAAATCAAAATTGCGTAATTCTAAACCGCCAAAACCAAAACTGATTTCTTGCAAAGGTTTATGAACTTAAATTTTAATATGGCATTGAGATAAACAAGGCTTTTCAATTATTATCTTAATCACAACTCTTTTCACAAGATTTACGTTTGATAAAAGAGAACAAGAACGTTGAAATAGAATAAATAAATGGTGAAACAAATATAAGTTTTCCTCCTCCTTTTGTACCCATATGCTTAATAACAAAACTTTGGATCCCACCCCTGTGTTTAATAACAACATTTTTTATCCTACCCCTTTGCTTAACAACAACATTTTAGAACCTACCCTTTTGTTTGACAACAATAACTCATTGTGATCTTACTCATCTTCAACATTATCTTTCTCTCCATTTGTGACTAGTTAAGATGTTCCTTCGATTGGAACATCACAGTTACAAGAAGAAGGGGTTTCCGCAATGATGAATACCACTCAATCCAATAATACAACCCAAGCTAGTGGAAGAATGCATGTAGCCATGGATGAAGAAGGCATGGAGGAGATCAAAGCATTGAGTGAGCAACATCAAATGGAATTGGATGACAATATGAGTATGGTCACTTCAGTTTGGTGGTTCGATTGCATACAGAAAATGGAACAAAATGCACATGAAGTCAACAACGAAGATAAAACATGTCAGGGGATCTTTGATGAGGAACTTGAATTTTCTCTGTGGAAAAATTAATGCTTGGTAAGACAAACTTACAATAGTGAGCTCCTGGAATTTAGTCCAAGATACTACTTTACTATGGTAAGTTCTATATATGTTTCGTTACTTTTTTTAAAAGAAAAGATGTCATAAGCAGGAAAAGTCAATAAAGATGAAAATAAGTCAACTCAAACCATCAAGGACACTATTACTGATCATTGATTTGTGAGCAATCATCACATGGAGAAAAAGTTCGCGAGCAAGGTAGTTAAAGTCGAGATTTTGAGCAGGATCGTGGAGGGTTCATAAAATTGTAAATCGTGAAATCATAACATGAATCGTAGATTTTACTTTTTTTTAAATTATATATATAATAATAATAGTAATAATAATAATTTTTGTAAAAAAATAAATAAATAAGAGAAATTAAAAAAAGTATTTGAGGGATGATTCAACCTTGATACAAAACTATTTAAGTTTATATAGTCACATTTTCTCTATTTTACTTAATGTATTACATGAAAAGTAATTAAGTAATTAAGAAGATTAATTGATGTGTTGAATATATTATGGAGGAGTAATAATAATGTAAGATCTATGTAAAAACATCTAGTGACCAAATGAAATCCAAATTAAAGTCACCAACCCTATAAACACAAACTAAATATACACACATAACTAATCAATTCATTTGTTAGTACTTCATCAAACTTAAGTCTATAAAATCAACTAATTTAACAATACTTAATAAAACTTAAGTTCATCTAATATAAATCACTCACATTAAAATGAAAATTAAAAGAATCTTCATTAGTTTTATCTCCTTCATGAAGCACATCAATAAAAACATTCTCCTCCTCTAAGTTGGGATGACAAGAATATCATTATCTTCCACACCACCTTGGACTTAACCTTCAACCAAGTGTTCATAATCTCCATTTGAATTAAGAGTGTCATTTAAATCTATATTGCCCAAGTGTGTGAGTTGTGGAGTGTGATTTTTTTCTGATTAATGAGGAGAAGTCCAAGAAAATCTCGTTAGTGTATGCTCAAATGACTTTGGATATGTAAGTGTGAAGGTTTTAGAATTAAGAGATGGTTAAAATGCCTTAATTAAATTAATTTAGTTTTATTTTAATTAAAATTGAAATGGAATCCAATCAAGAATAAAAAGTGAATAAATATTCTTCATTTATCTTAATTAAATTAATTTAGTTTTATTTTAATTAGATTTGAAATAAAACCCAATCAAGCAATAAGAAGGAGGAGTAAACTAGACTCTTCATTTGTCTTAATTAAATTAATTTAGTTTTATTTTAATTGAATTTGAAATGAGATCCAATCAAGTGATGTGAATGTGGAAAACAACAAGACTCTTCATTTGAAATTAGATGAGAGTCTTCATTTGAAGAGGGGTGCAGAGAAACTTTTTATTTGAAATGGACTTTGAATGAGGAGTAAAGGTGAAAATACTCTTTATTTTTTGTTTAAATTTTAATTGCATTGCATTAATTTTAATTAAGTGGCGTTAGGTGACAACAGGTATCACAATGTCAGAATTTAATTGCATTAATTTTGAATAAAATTAGACTGAAGAAGGTGAACCATTTGATACACGAAAAAAATCGCAATACTCGTATTTTACGACGATTTTGTTCGACGAGTGTTTCGTTGAGACAGAAATTTTTTGATACTATTTGCTATACGCCCCTCCTTTTATTTGTAGTAAAGTACAAAAAGAATATAGAAAGAAGAATATGACTTTGGCATTTGGATTGAATAATTGAATCAGATAGTTATATGAGTGCAATAAAACAACTTTGATTGAATCTAATTTATAGAATACTATATTACTTATAGAGAAAATATGATGATTTCAAATTGCAGTAAAAAAATTGAGTCTAATTTTCTATGTATAAGAATAAGGTTAAAAAATCAATGAAATTCTAGAATTATATTATATATAGATCGAAGTGGTTGTTTTTCCCAAGATTTGTTGATTAGTAATCCTGTCTTGAAGCGGGAGCAAAAGACCAACCTTTTTAAAATTTTCAATATCATTTGTATGAATTGTACGATTTTGCTGCAGAATGATCCTGTGTGAAATTTGAATCGCACAGAGTATGTAAAATCGTAAAATCTTACGATTTTACGAGTAAATTCTCGATTTTAACTACCATATTCGCGAGGTCTCTGAGATGAAAAAAAAAATGTATATGTACTTGCAATGATTTTCATCTGTGTCTATGAGGTTGTATTTTTTTTTGTTATCTACTATTAATCAACAGAAACAAAAATTATATGTCGCTCTCTCTTTTCCTTCTATAAAATGCATATTATTTTATTTTATTTTATTTTTGCATGTTGTCTTTATATCTTCACTATTTGAATTTTTCTTCCATACCTTTAAATAAACTCATTCCACTCCTATCTCATGTTTGTTAGTGTGTTCTACACGCATTGTAATTGTCACATAAATAAATAGGTAAATAAATAAAAACATGCATTAAGTTAATTAAATATATAGTCATCTTTCAACTTGACAAGGACATAATTTTTTTTAACTAAAAAAACCATAAAATTATATAAATAACTAAATTTATTCCTTAAAATTTGAAAACCAAGTTTATCAATATGAAAAATATATAGAAACCTTTCTATTTAAAGGACGATATAATGCCTAAAATATATTTCTCTCATAAAACTTTACTTTAGTTTTTTTAAATGGCACTTTTCATTAATTCAATCTATTAGAAATTAAAAGATTTTTTTAAACTAATTTTGAATTTTTGTTCTAAGATACTTAGAATAATTATTAAATTTTAGATTTTGATGTTGTAAATGGTACAAATTTTATAAGTATTTTCCTATATTTTATTTTAGAAAAGGAAATATTCTATTGTATCTTTAAAAAAACTCTTCTATTGTAACAACTCTGAAACTTTGGTTATAGGGATATTCAGTTATATATTATATTAAATTCAGTATTATTAACAGAAACCCAAGTGATAATGTGACTATTAATGTGCTATTTGACACATATTAAGTTGACTTAATTATATTTTTAGTTTTTTTTAAATATTTTAATTATATAATTTGTTTTTCTTATTTTAATTTTAATATAATTAATTTATTATTTACATATCTTTAATAATATCAATTACAATATTATTAATATACAATAACTATATACTAATTTATGTTTATTAATATTGATTTTAAAGTTATTTATATATACATAATATAATTTTGTTTAGTAATAATTATTTCCCTTTTAAAAAAATATTAATGTTAGTTTCATTTAACACACACATATATATATATATATAAAACACATTTTTTTCTGTATATTATAGAAGTCCATCAAGGTAGATTTTTAATGAAATACCACGTTCAACACATTCAGAATTTCACATTAAGTAACCAAATTGAACTGTAAAAATAATTTATAAGATGATGATTTGGACCAATTATAACAGAATTTTTGGAAACAATGATCACATGTTGTATGTAATTATATGCTAAAGCTTATTTGAGATATATTTTTTTGTATAAAAAATAGCAATATCAAGATCAAAATTATCATACATTTATCAGTTATAATTATTATAAATATTTTATAAACATAAGACAAAACAAATATTTAAAAGATTAAATTTGTTCAATTCAGTAAGGAAAGGTTTAAAATAGCAAAATTGTTATATTTGAAGAATTAACATTGTAATCAAGTTACATTGCTACCAGGTCAATGTCACTAATAAAAAAAATCAAATTTATTAAATATTAATGAAAATTATATGTTGCAGTTATACCGTTGTAATAATTAAAAGATTAAATGTGTGTAGTTAAAGTTTTCAGAGACAACAATTCTACTATAATAATTTTTAAGAGAAAAAAAAATATAATTAAACAGCTGTTGGATAAAGTTGACAAAGATAAAACTATATTTTTTGATAAAATTTTTAAACTATATTATTAATCAAATTTTTATTTGTACACACAAGTCTTAAGATTTTTTGCATTTTTATTTAAAAAAAATGAAACCACACATATGTACTCAAAAGGGTGCAACAACATTATAAATTAAATCTAGGTTGAACATATTTTTAATCTTCCATAAAAGTCTAATTACGAAATTATAGGCTTTTTAATCTTCTATTTTTATAATTATGTCACAGTGATTAGTTCTGTGACAATTAAAAGTATGATCTTTAACCTTTGAAATTTAACATTTATCAACTACTACCTAAAGTTGGGTATCTATGTGATAAGGAAATGAGAAAGAAGGAACAGATAAATTAAAAGGTAAGATGACATATAGGATTGATAAAATGGTTTTTGTTTTACTTAAAAGACAAGTGTAGATAAAAGAATTTTAATTTGTTTTTGACAATTATATATATATATATATATATATATATATTAAAAACAAATTTAAATATATATACATATTCTTAAGTTTTTAACTAGTTAATTATGTAAATGGAAAAATTACATGTATTATATTACTTTATAATTAATACTTACAATTTGTGAATATTTATTACATTAAAATAATATTTCATTTTTGTATTCGTTAAATTAACACAATACAAAAATTGTAGTTCTTTATAATAGTTTTTATAGTAATATTTTCTTAATTTTTTTTATTACTTTTAGCTTGAAAGACAAACTAAAAATGACAACTTACTCATCATTTCACACTAATTTTATCATTCTTAAATAAAGGATAAGATTAAAGAAAAATAAAAATAGTTTTTATCTTTTATTTTCAATTACAAGCAGTAATTAAAACTCACTCTTCTGTATAGTAAACCTTTTAAAATGTTATTTTGTAATAGTTTTGAGTCGTTAATATATGTAAAATTTGATCAATAAATAATCTAATTTTCTTTAAAAACGTAAAATAATAAATTTAACATTTTGAAAAATTGGAAACAAACCTTTTTTAAATAAAAAACTGTTATATATATAATGTATAATTTTGTCTAAAATCTCTATATATTAGATTCACAAAACATAACACACTAAAATTAAGTAAATGCTATGTGGAGTATAGCCCTGAAGGTAGAAATTCTGAACAAAATTGAAACCCTTTGATGACAGAGATGATATCATATCAAAACAAGCAAACGGTGTTGGTTCCTCAATTTGACCCTTATAAGAGAAAGGGACCTCACAACATGAATAGATGGACTAGGTGATAACATTGTAATTTTTAATTGACAAGTGTTTTTGATTTTATTTCAATGTAAATATAGACTCTTAACAGATAGATTCATCGCAATTCACTGTTTACTCTATCTATTTTTGAAGGCAAGCTGATAAATGAACATGATTTGTCTTATTATGAAGTAAAGAGTTCAAACTTAAAAAAAAAATCGTCAATTGCACTTTTGTAACTATATTCATACTTTAAAGAGATAAAATCTGAATCTCTCATAATTATGTACTCCTCTTATATGAAATCATAATAAAATCTTAAAAAGAAAATCAAGAGGTCATTAATTTTGTAAACCATCTTTATCATCATATATTATTTAGGTGTTAAATTATTATAAAAACAATGTAATAGGTAATTTGTAAAAGTACTTCTTAACTACAAAAGTTGTGAAGTCTTAGATATGTGAGTATTGCATGTATTTCTTTTATAACTTAAAAGAAGGTATTGATAATATGTTCAAGTTAAATAAGATTATTGATTATAAGAATTCATTCATTTAAAGTAATTGTCATTAACAAATAACGAGTCGCGCCACAGGAAAGTTGTGTCTTGGTGATGATTGATCATAGGCTCGAATCTATAAAATAATCTTATATATTTCTCAAAATTTGAGTTTTAGGACTTCACTCATTCCTACAAAACCTTTGTAAGGTAAAAACCACCATAGAAAGCTTAGTTAAGTCATATTTAGAGTCAATGATGTTATACTACGTCGCTGTAATTAAGATAATCTCCAAATAAATCGCAACTAAATTAGGTTAGTTGTTACTTTAATTAAGGCGACTTTTCTAAAACTCTCTTCGTATCTAAGATTTGAAATAATTCAATCTTTATAAAGTTTGTTTAAACCATATTTTTGTTAATGTGAAATTAAACTGCTGTCCTCTACACTAGAATTAGAAGTTTGTAAGTAAGGTGGGCAAGGGATGAGTGCAATTGAAGAAACTTTTCCAACAATATGTATATGATTGAACTTATTGTATCGGAATACTTTCAATGTCGCTTAATAGTTAACCGTTTATATTAATTTGATATGATATAGTACATTAGGTGAGGTGAGAAGTAAAGAATAAAAAAATTTGATATGATATCGGTTGTGATAATCTAATAATATAATTCTATTGCTACAATCAGTAATTTTTTGATCTATTTAAAGATTAACCATATTAATTTTTTTATCCATGTAGGAGATGCATTGAAGATAATGTTGGATGTTGTTAGATCAACTCTACATGAATACTTAATTCGTTAACTAAATTTGTTGATCAGTTGCCATCATTAATGAATGATTAATGAATAAGATACTTGTTAACTGTTGATCCAAGATGATTTTATGTTATTTATTTCACTTAAGTATGTGTTAAAGGGAACACCTTGTAGGTGAAGTTCTATTGTTGATTCTCATGCCTCCTTATTGTTTATGTACCAACCGTAATCTGCATAATTCTTTTCCTAGTTAATTTTGCATGTATTGGATGCATATATAATTTTTAGGGCAATAGGTTTTCTTTTATCAACTCGAATAAATAAATAAATAAATAAATATGGATGAAATTTGTGATCATCGACTTTAATGACTAATAATGATCAACAAGTATGAAGCCAACCTTAGAATGGTTGAATATCTGCATAATTTTACTTGATGCTTAGATATCTATATGTCCGTTTTGACGCAATTGATGAGACATATATTCTTGAAGAAATACAAAAGCCTCGTGTGAAGTGATTGAGAGTAACATTAGAGAAAGTAACATGTAGTGGTAACCACATCACACATGCATTCAGGTTAAACTTTTGTAACACATCTCTCTTCAGCACAGTAAAGTTTTCCTCTTTACTGGAATCTGTATTTTTAATCCTCATGGCTTAGTTTACATGTAAATTGCTTTGTATGAAATTCAATTAACCATTCTAAAATCTTTGCAGGAATAGCAGATTTTCTAATTATTTTAATATATTTGAAATTTTCTTTCCACAGACACTTTCAAGAGAGAAAAAATAAAGAAAAAAAATGAATTTTTTCACTAGCTAGTAAGATAATTTGATAAAGTTCTCTTATATAACTTGTCTAAATTTTATGGTGGTGATTTTTGCTTGGGAGATCAGGGAGCAAGAGAGGAAGTAGGTAAATTGTATACTCCTGCGGATGCTGTTGCTGAAGGACTTACATCTCTTTCTTTGAATGAGACCAAGATTTTTGCCAGAACTATTAGAGATCGGTTCAGACTATATGAGACTTGAAGTGAAAGAAAACACACTCTACAATGCAATATAATTTATTTTATAATTTTAGGTATAAGATGCTTTCTAACTTTGAACCCAAATATGATAATTGAAAACCTATGTGGTGTATATAACTCTAGTTTAAGATAAATATTGGTAGGTTATATCATTTATTGGATTCATACTTATCTGCATATGCTTTTTATATGTTTTTTTTTTAAAGAATTTAGATGTATTAGAGCTTAAGTTTAAATAAAAATAATTTCGTAGTATAATGTACTTTCAAAGTATTCTAATTATAATTATATTTTGGATATACTTTTAGAAGCATTTTCCAGAAAATTTTTAGAAAAGAAAAAAAAAAAGATAAAAGTTAAATCAATTTTTCTTTTGTAATCTTAGTATTAATATGAATTATTGTTGTAGGTTGCAATAACTTTATTACAGAAAAAAAACTTTAATAAATTAATTAATTTATATGTATTTATAACTTCACAGATTTACATTTAGAGTAGAAAGTAGAAATAAATTAATGTATACCTATTTATTTTCAAGTATCTTTATCATCATGTATTATTTAGATGTTAAATTATTATTAAAATAATGAAGGTAGGTAATATCTAAAAGTATTTTTAACTGGTAAAGAGAGGAAGTGATAGGTACTAAGGTTGCATATATGAAAATTGTTGAGAATTGCTCACTTTCCTTTAATTGCTTTTCCAAGGTAGCAATGAGCAAGACTGAAACTCTCTGATGGCAGAGATGATGTCATATTAAAACAATTAAACAATATTGGTCCCTCCATTTAACTCTCTACCTCACAGTATGGTTAAATACAGAACATTATAGTTTTTAAATGACAAGTGTTTTTTATTTTATTTCAATGTAAATGTGGACCCTTCATATATAGATTCATCACAATTCAATGTCTATTCATCACAATTCAATGTTTCTAACTATATTCATATTATAAAAAGATAAGATCTGAATCTCTCATAATTATGAAATCATAATAAAATTTTGAGAAAAAAATAAAAACTCGCTAATTTTGTATAAAAATCAAATAAACTAGTAAATTATTGGTTGATCAAACTGATAAATAAGATTATATAAAGATGCACTCTTATATTGTTTTGATTAAAAATTTATTTTAAATTGTTTCGGTGTTTCCTTAATAGCTATTGATCAATTAGTAAATAAACAAATTGAACATTTCTACTTTTTAATAAATTATTCAAGTCTATATATAAAAATTGTGAATAACATAAATTAGTATTTTGTTAGTTTAACTTAAAAGAACACAATAATATTATTTGGCTATAATTGTAAATACACTGTCAAAGAATTAATTATTAGGTAGGTTTAATAGGTTAGATTTTACAATAATTTGAATCACACCAATTTAAAATATTATTAGAAATATTTATTAATTTAATTAATGAATAATTTGTGACGGTTGGATAGTTCAATTTTTAACTCAACTTTTAACTAACACAATATCTTTCATTGAATGTAACAAATAAATTTTATTTCCATGCACGCTTAATTAATTATTATTCAAATATAATTTTTATATCTTGCATGGTAAAACTAACATCAAGTTATAAGAAGAATAAAAATAAGTGAGTTTGTTTATTGTAGAAGAAAAAAAAGAATCCTTTAATAATTCTAATACACAAATTTGAATTATTAAAATATGATACAAGAATTTCATGGTTCATAAAACAGTATCCTTCTGAAAACCAGAACTGAAGAAAATTAAAAAGAGACTTTTTAGGTGAGAAGGGAGAATTATGTCCGGGAAGGGCGCGTTTGTTAAAATATGTTTTCTGCATCATACAAACTGCTACTTATAATTAGTAAATTCTTAATATACTAATAATGTCATTATCATTTTTATTTTCAAAATTGACTTATTACATAAATTTTTTTTTTCTCCCACTTACGTCACACACTAGTGCAACTAAGAATAAAACTGTTAAGGTTTTCCTGAGTTGTCCATGTATATTAACAAATTTTATTGATAAATAATAAAAAAACAATCTTATAAATACTATAAAATATCTGTATTTTTTTAACAAACACCTGTTATTAAAAAACTAAATATTTAAAAACAATATCTTTAATTAAATTTTTAAATTAATTAAATAAGTTGCAAATATCTTAACAACAAAATATCTCATTTTAACAAACTAGTGAAAAATAAAATAAATAATTGTCCATATTTATCTTTTAGGAAACAAAAATAAAAATATATTATATCTTTTAGAAGTATCATATATATAATAGAGATGTTTCTACCTGAGAGAGAAAAAAATTATTTAATAAATAAGTTTTAAAATAAAAGTAATAAAGACATTATTGGGATATCAAGAATCTTTTTAAGTGCAGGAATCAGTTTATATTGTATAGGAAGCAATTGCCTAAAATATGTTATAAGTGCATTACCATTGTTCTATCTCTCATTTTCTAAGACACCTAGTAAAGTGTGTAAAGTGATCCGAAGGATACAAATCCAATTTTTATGGGATTGAGGGCACGATGCTAGGAAAATTGCTTGGATTGCATGGGATAAAGTGTGTTCCCCAAAAGAAATGGGAGGGTTAGGTGTTAGGGACATTAGCAAATTTATTGAGGTACTGATAGCAAAATGGAAGTGAAGGTTTGGAGTAGAGAAAAAGGGGGTATGGAAGGATTTATTAGAGTCTAGGTATGACACGTGGAGGGATATGAAAAGTGATAGAGAGAACCTTAAGCAATCTAGTTGGTGGAAAGACCTTTGCAAAATTTGCGATGTTAGGAATCAAATCAATTGGTTTGACAATAATATTAATTGGATATTACGTGACGGTAAGCTCATACAAGTGTTGGAGGATAGGTGGATTGGGAGATAACCATTAAAAGAAAGGTTTCCTAGGTTGTATTCTTTAACACTGAGCAAAAATAAAGTAATAAGTGAGGTGGGTCAATGGAGAATCACGGATAATGTTGAGTCCTTTCAATGGAAGTTAGTTATTATGGAAGCGGAGTTGTGTAAATGCGAAAAGGAGTTACAGGAACAGTTACCTTTGATTTTAAATACTGCGCAATGGAAGAGAAATGAATCGAATGATTGGATATGGGGAAAGGAAGAAGGAAATAGCTATACTGTAAGTTCTGGTTAAGCATTGTTGGAGAATACAGGGTGACAGTACATACGGTAAAAGAAGAATTCCAAATGTTATGGAACTTAAAAGCGGCTCCCTCAGCACAGCCTTGTATGGAGGGCATTATGGAATAGAATTCCAACATGGGCCAATTTAGCTGTTAGGGGAGTGCAGTTAGTAAGTACTACGTGTTCTATTTGTAATATGTAATATGTGCAAGTAGTAGAAACTGCATGATTTACATTGTTTTCTGCATATCTTGCCCAGGCTAGGCAATCTCGTCCAGGCGAAGTCACTTGGAAACCTAAGAGGTGCTATCGGGTCCAGTTTTGCCTAGGAGAGAAGTGCTTCACCCAAGCGAGAAGGTAGTTTCGACCAGGCCAGGCAAGAATGACCTTGGAGCAAGTGTGCTCTCTGGACTGTTTTCTCCCAAGCGAGATAATTTTCGCTCAAGTGAGGGGGATTCTCGCTCAAGCTAGATTTTCGCCCAAGCTAAACCCTAAAAAAAATTACTTTATGTTTTGTTTGTTTGATTCTTTTGTAATACAATGCATGGATTTAATAAAATCGATTAATTGACAATTTAAATTTAATTATATTGATAGTTTAGGGATTTATTTAATTTTTTTTAGATTGAGATTGAGATTGAAAAGTGAGTGAATGCATGAATATAGATTTATCTTATGATGTGATATTGATAGAGTATTGATGAAGTTGGTCAAAGCCTAAACATAGTGTTTTCAAGAACAAAAACACCCGTTTCTGGGTTAGTTAGGAAGTGCATTGTATAAGGATCTGGTTATCCTGACTCTCCTAGTAATAGGAATCAAATAGACGATCATTACTAGGTGGTGAGAGTCGAAGAAGGTCTGAACTGGGTGACTACAGCTTGAAACATAACTGGTTAAGAAAGTCTCAGGGGGACTAACCCTGTCATACATGATTGATGATTCATTTGTGTGGAGGTTGTGTGGATTCACAGCTTGGAGATGTACGACATGTGCATATCTCGGAATCTATTCAATGCACAAGTCTTTCGGAAGTAGAGTCAAGTATGCAATGCGTCGGTGTCTTGTTATTGTAATGATGTATTAAATTGACTGAGATGGATGATCTCAAGGTGTTTGTGTTGTGTTAAACCTCGCATTTGATTGAATGACTTTGGATTGCTTAAAATTGGTTAGCTTACCCTTTTCTTTATTGTGCTTGTGTTTTGATATATGTCTGCAATGATTGTGTTTTTGACACGGGAGCAGATGGTGTTGCAGATGGATCTGTGGAGGATCACTTGGGATGAGTGCTGATATTAAACATAGGCTAAATTTGAAAAACAATTTGGAAATGTTTTGTAATTATGTTTTAGTAGAATTCTGAAGATAGAATTTTGTAATACTTTAGTTTAAAGAATTATTGTATGTTGATGAATCTTAATATTGATTAATAGAACACTTAGTTTTATGCATACTATTTTTGGGGTGTTACATTAATTATAACTATTCCATATTTAGATAAAAACAAACTAACAAATAGAAAATGAATGACAATACTATTCAAATTAATACTCTCATATATTTATTAGTCCAACATAAGAAATGTTTAACAAATTTCTAGTATATAAAAATTGAAATGATTCACAGTTGTAAATAAACTCTCCTTACGTAGAGCTAACATGTCACTTAATAAATTTTTAGGATAAAAAACTTTATACTTTAAAAAAATATAGATTTTCTTATAAATTTATAATAATATTTCAAGATTTAAATCTATAAAATTAATATATTTTATTATTAAAATAATTAAAAAATTTATTATCACTAAACTTATTTAGACAAATAGAATATAAAAAATAAAATCAACTATAGAAGAATGGAACTTACATAAATTATGATTCTTATATGTCTATTTTAATTTATTATTAACTATCTCTTCAAATATGTGATGTGATTGTAAGAAAATAAATAAATAAATCAGTTAAGAAGTTTAGAGAAAATATACAGAATTTATTTTAAACTAAGTTTTTATTTATTTATAATATTTAAAAAATAATTTTTATTTTACTTAATTCTCCTAATTTAAATAAATTGGCTGATACAAGTAATATTTTTTTATAATATATTTTTCCTCTATTTTTGTATAAGTTTAAAAAGCTTAAACTTTGATGGTAAAATTTTCATAGCATTAATTAATAAAAACTATTTTCTATACATCATTTATTACAGATACAAAAAAAGTAAGATAAAAAGTAATTTTTTTTTTAATTTTTATAATGCCACTAATCATAATTATAATATAATATTTATAGGCTACAATATAATTTTAGTCTTTTTATCTGTTTCAATTTATAATTTTGTTCTGTCCACTTTAAAATATAGGCATTTGGTTTTAACTGTTTTAAATTATTAATTTTAGTTTGATTATACGAATTAAAATTTTGGTATTTATGTCTTGAATAAATTTATCTATAATAATTTAAGTAAACAAAAATTAAAGTTAGTTTCTTATAAGATAAAATTAGTTGATATTAAATTTAATTTGTAACAGTTCGTTTATAGTTTCTTTAAATTTTAATTTATAATTTATGTATAAATTAATATTTTTGTTTATTATTATGTTATGTATGTTTTCATATTATTGAAGTGTTATAGTTAAAAAATTAACGTTATAAGTAACATATTATAATCATATTAATATGAAATATGCCAATATATATAGATTTTTTTTTACTCAAAATCTCGTTTAATTATTAATTAAGCGTTAGTTCTGTCTATAATTTTGATAAAATTTTAGTTTATCTTATTAAAAAATAAAAATTATTATTTTAATTGAAAATGTAACTTTCTTTTCTTAAATAATTTTATAAAAAAAATAATGACCATCTCAAAGAGGTAAAATTTGTATTGTAGTATTAAGATCATGGTTTAATGTTTGGTGTATAAATGTTAAATGAGACCATTCATTATAAGAAATTCATTTAAAACATGTAGTCATAAATGGGACCACATTTAGTTTGTCAAAATAAATAAAATCTAAAACTAAAATTTTAATAGTGTCCCCACATCTTATATTTTTTTATGTGAAATTTAAGATTTGTTTTCTAATATTTAATGTATATATCATACACTTACCATTAATTATAAGAAAAAATTTATAATTCCACAACTTTTTAACTTTTATTCCCACCTTTAAGTTTGTACAAAATTCCATACAAATTTATCAAATGCAGTTTTTATATTTGGTACGATAAAATTAACATAGAATAAAGTATGTGAGTGTTTTAATATGTAGGTTGCAATAATTTTATGTTTCATTTCCATGCATGTGTAATTATTATTATTTAAATGCAATTTTTATATTTTGTACGATAAAATTAAGAGAATAAAAAATATGTGAGTGTTTTGATATGTAGGTTGCAATAATTTTATTGCAGAAAAAAATTTACTTTAATAACACTAATACACAGATTTGTATTATAATGAACCATCAAATATAGAGTAAAAATAAATAAATAAATTTGTATGCTATTTTCAACTAACTTTATCATGTATTATTTAGATATTAAAATATTATTAAATTATTAAAATAATGTAAGTAGGTAATATATATTTTTAACTGGTAAAGATTGGAAGTCATAGGTATTGAACATGTATCTATGAAAATTGTTGAAAAACATCTTTATAGTGATGCCCACTTTTCTTTAATTGCTCTGTCCAAGATTGAGACTCTTTGATGACAGAGATGAGCACATATTAAACAATGTTAGTCATCAATTTGACCCTCATAAGATAAAAGGGACCTAACAATCTGGTTAGATGCACTAGGTTAATGACAACATTGTAGTTCTTAATGACAAGTATTTTTTATTTTATTTCAATATAAATGTAGGCTCTTGAGAGAGATTCATCACACTTCAAAATTTACTATTTATTTTATATATCATTTTGAGGACAAGATGATAAATGAACATGATTTGTCTTTGCTTATATATCATTTTGAGGACAAGATGATAAATGAACATGATTTGTCTTTGCTGTGAAGGAAGAAGTTAAAACTTAAAAAAATTATCTTTTTACACTTTTGTAACTATATTCATAATGTAAAAAGATACCATCTAAGACATCTCTGGTAAATATGAAATCATAATAAATTCTTGAAAGAAAAAATCAAAAACTTACTAATTTTGTATCAAAATCAAATAAGATAATAAATTATTGTTTCATCAAACTGATTGTAACAACCTAGAAAATCTATCATCTGAGTAGAAGTGGTAAAAGTGGAATGAACATTTGATTATTATATTATTAAATTGAAAACATGTATTTATAGGAAAAGTTAGTAAATAGTCTCATTCCCACTTGAGCCACCATCTCTCTAAAACCTCTGACCTCCCTCTTTTCTGACTTCTCTCTAAGACTTCGCGTCTGTCTTCCATCAGTTTCTCGAGTGGAGCCCACCATTGGACTCGTGGCGGAGAATAGAGAAAGTCTATCCGATCAGAATCTCCAATAGAGTAAGTTCGTTTTCTGGCCCTTCTCTTAGAGTCAGTTTTAGGTTTTCACTTTCCTCTGTTTAATGAGCTTGCATGTGGCCTCTGAGCCATCAGACGGCGGCTCTTTATGAGCTCAGCTTCATAGTCTGTTAGTCTGATCATTGGTTAGAGGTCCTTTAATGCAGATTCGAGTTCCTGAGGACCATAGGCTATTAGGATTGTTATAGAGAATTTCAACTGCAATTCAGGTAAGGGAGGCTAACCTTAGTGCTTGTTTGATTTACAAATTTAAGTCTTGAATAGAGAAGTTAATGATGGTAGTAATTGTACAATTTGTATCTG
>Ga0209700_105010_pt1 | contig 23029 bp, 17 predicted proteins | sample SiratroredBW_FD_187528 | JGI IMG/M metagenome (GOLD analysis project Ga0209700, IMG submission 187528) | Root nodule microbial communities of legume samples collected from California, USA - Siratro red BW (SPAdes) (version 2) | ecosystem: Host-associated > Plants > Roots > Nodule | place: USA... | reverse complement strand
GTGAGCTGTTAGAGGAATTTTGTTTATTTATATTTTCCATTTACTTTGGAGGTGTGTTTATGTTGGAACGAAGATTCAGGGGAGGTGGGATTGTTGTTGGATTTAAAGAGTTTTTTTTTTTTTTTCCTCTTATTCTTGGTATGTATTGAAATGAGGGGCTTGGTTGTAGTTTAAGGTTGCAGCATGAGTGGCAGAGAAAGGAACAAAGGGGGAAGAGAAAAGAAGGAATATGAGAACAGTTCTGTTGGATTGGAATCAAAATCAGTGAGGCGAAGCATTGGTTCAATAGAAGATGAACCGCTAACAATTGATGAAAGTCTTCTGATTGACCCCAAGCTATTGTTTATTGGGTCAAAAATTGGCGAGGGAGCTCACGGGAGAGTTTATGAAGGAAGGTCAGTGTGGCAAAAGCCTTGAATGTATTGCCTGTCAATTTTTCAACTTTTTTGTAGTATTTTTTTTTGTTTCATTTATTGATAATTTTGAGTTTGTTAATTCTGTGAACAATTGGTCAGAAGACCAGTTAAAAGTGATAATTTTTCTTACATGTAAGACCCAGCAGTAGTGTGACAATTGTGTATTAACCTGCAATCAACTAAGCTAACTCTCATTCATGACTGTATGATAGTATCTACTGGAATTATATGACAATTGTGCATTAACCTGCAATCAGCAAAGCTAACTCTCAATCATAACTGTATGGTAATATCTACTGGAATTATTGTATTCGGATGGTGGATATTATATTACTTAAAAGTAAATGTTTACTATGGTTTAAGACATATAAATGCGTTTTGGTCTCACTTCCAGATATGGTTTCTCACATCTAATTAGAAGCTAGTAGTTACAGCTTCCACGTTCTGTAGGATAATTGACGTGATTTCTAGTTTTGTAACGGGTTTCCCAACACGTGTGAAGTTCCATGTAAAGATGGAGATTTTAATGAAGAGCTTCCAACTCTTAATTTGACTTTTACTGGATGAATTATAAAAGGACAATATTGCTATGGTATGGTGGATTCAACTGTACAATTATGTGTATACTTCAAGTGGTTTGGTGGCAGCTGGAGTCTTGGTTTATGTAGGTGTAGGTTAATAATTTTCCAGGTACAGAGAAAGGATTGTTGCTATTAAAGTTCTGCATCGTGGGAGTACTTTGGAAGAAAGAGTTTCACTGGAGAATCGTTTTGCTCGGGAAGTTAATATGATGTCTCGTGTTCACCATGAGAATCTTGTGAAGGTGAGTAGTGTGCTTTGTTAGGGATATATCTGCATATCTGCAATTGTTATTTCTGTATCTGCTTTGTAGCATTTGTTTCATTGAGGACTTATCTATGTATAGTCTGAAGTGTATATAGTATGGTCTGTTGACCTTTATGTGACTGTAACTTTCCTAAGATAATGCATTTATTTGTTTCTTCCAGTTTATTGGAGCTTGTAAGGATCCTCTGATGGTGATTGTTACAGAGATGTTACATGGGTTGTCGCTGCGAAGATATCTGACCACCATACGCCCTAAACAATTAGAGCTTTATGTGGCTATAAAGTTTGCCCTTGATATTGCTTTAGCCATGGATTGGTTACATGCCAATGGCATCATACATAGAGATCTGAAGCCTGGTATGGTACCTTTTAATTCAAAAAAATGTTACTCTTGGTATTGAAGGAACAAAACAAATTTCCTTATTTAAAAATTAGAATGTGATTTGGGAGCACTGGGACATTAAAATAGTTATATTTCTTATGGTGCTGGCAGTGTGGCCCGTAAATTTATCTAGTTGTGGCTTCTGTTCTGTAATGCTATTTTCAGTAGCCAAATTTCCTTCATGATTATAATTTTTTTGTGAAACTTGTTTGCTATCTTATTGGAAGCTAAAGCTAAGCTACTGTATAGTACCTAAAAGCTGCATTAAAGCTAAAGAGAAGCTAAAGGATAAACATTCATATTCTTCATTGATGATTGATAGATAAAAAGAATACATTTACATATGTAAAGTAACTTGTATCCAATCAGTGTGGTTGTGCAAGGGAAATCGATGAGTAGGGGCAAAGATTGTTGGGGGCATATGCGGATTGTCAATGTGTTTTGGATTATTTTGTGAGGGATTCATAAGTGTTGGAAGCATAGGTGGTAATTTTCAGGTGGCTGTTTTCAATTTTAAAGCAAAGAAAATACACAAGGGCATGGTCATCTTTGGTTAATTAACAGAGGAGTCATTCCATAACAATTTTGCAATAAAATCATCCTATACCTTTAGTGTCTGCATCAACAATTGCAGATTCTAAGATTAACACAAACTTCTATCTCTAGAAAGGAAGTCAGTGACAGGATTGCGAAGAGATTGTGTAGATTCTGTGGTGATAAGTGGGATAAAAACCATAGGATGAAATATAAAGTATGGGGTAAATTGAATTCAATTTTCTTTGCTCAAGAAGAAATAGAGGCCGATATAGTACAAAACATTGATTGTGAGGAAGAACAAGCCATAATACATAGCAAGGTAGATATGATTCAAGATGCAAATGTTCACATCTCCCTCAATGCAAGGAATAGCAGGTGGCAATACATTGCAGCTTAAAGGATTAATCAAGAAGCAGAAAGTGCCTTTTCTGATGGACACAGAGAGTACCCATAATTTCATCAGTGACAAATGGGTCAAGTTGCTTGGACTGAAAACATAGTTTATCAAGAAATTTTCGGTAATGGTAGCTTCTGATAAAAAGCTTTTGATCATTAGAAAGTGTGAGCAGATAACATGGAGATTCAATGATCATACATTTGTAGCAGATATTTTAGTGTTACCTTGCAACACATTTGGGATCATGCATTGGTTTAGGACACTTCATGAAATTTATTGGAACTGTGCAACTCTGACAATGTGATTTAATCATCAAGGCGAGGAGGGTGATATTTCAAGGAGAGAAACCAGGTGCAATAGTTCATGAATCGACAGGGAAGCTTAAATTGGTATAAGGCACTTGTGTTTTCACTGGCATTCCACGGATTATTTTTTATTAATGTTGCTGATACAAACAATCAAGAGGCTCTAAGCAAAACAACATGATCTTTTAGCAATTCTACAACAATTTTAGTTGTTATTTGTGGAACCTACACACCTGCCATCTAAGAAGAAATTTGATCACAAGATCAATTTGATTAATGACACACTAGTTTGTCGAAATCATATAGATATCCCCCATGCCCAAAAAGAAGAAATTGAGAGACACGTTGAGGTATTATTGACAACAGGATTTATAAAGGAAAGTACTAGTTCTTATGCTTCTCCTTTGGTGTTGGTAAAAAAAAAGGATGACTCTTAGAGGTGTTACATAGATTTTAGGAAACTTAATGCATTCACCATATTATACCTTTGATAGAGGATTTGCTAGATTAGTTCAGTGGGGCATGTTACTTTTCCAAACTAGATCTCATAAGTAACTATAATCAAGTCAGAATGGTTGTTGAGAATATCCATAAGATAGCATTTCAAACTCACAATCGACACTATGAGTGGGTTGTTTTACCCTTAGGTTTGTGTAATGCCCCTGCCACATTCCAATCGCTCATGAATAATATCTTCTAAAACTATTTAAGGAAGTTTTAGTTTTCTTTGACAACATCTTAGTCTAAACCCAAGACTTGGAATGATCATTTGAAATGTTTCACTACAACATCAAAGGATTTTCGAGGAAAATGGCTTGGTTGTCAACTATAAAAAGTATAGTTTTGGAAAGAAAGAAATAGCGTATTTAGGCCATGTGGTTTCAATTAACGGGATACAACTAGACAAAGACAAGATCTCAACAATTCAATAATGGCACACACCAATGACAATTAAGGAACTAAGAGGATTTCTAGGCCTTTCATGCGATTTGAGAAGATTCATCTTGAATTATGGAAAGATTTCAACCCCACTAACAAAATTGCTTAAAAAGGAGGTGTCTAAGTGGACTGAAGAAATAGTAGCTGCATTTTAAAAGCTTAAGCAGGCACTCATGCCTGCACTTGTTTTGAGGTTACCAGATTCAGACAACCTTTTCACCATTGAGATTGCTTACATTAGCAAGGCAAAGGGACCCAAATACAATTTGTTTTCAACTTACGAGAAGGAATTTTATGCAATTTTGGTTGCAGTCAAAAAATGGCAACACTACTTATGGGGGCAACATTTCATCATAAAGATTGATCAAAAAGCTCTTCAACACTTATTTTTGTAGCTTCCAACTGCTTTGATGCAAAATTGGGGTTTAAAGAAACTTATGGGCCTCAATTTCAGCACAGAATACAAAAAAGGAAAGGAGAATTTGGTAGCCAATGCATTGTCAAGGGTTGGGCATAATGCAATTTTAGCTCAGTACTACATTTTACTTCTAGCTTAATGATTGAAGCCATTGAGTCTTGGAAGGCAGATTCAAAATTGCATAAATCGGTGGATAAGATCAGACTTGCACGACAACCTTATAAGCATTACACTTTTGATGTTACCTTGTTGAAAAGAAAAGATAAAGTGGTCATGGGTGTTCAACAATTTTCATGAATCACACATTGGTGGACATTCTAGAACTGAACTCACTTACAGAAGGATTAAGGAGCAGTTTTATTGGAAAGGATTACAAAGGGATGTAAAGAGGTTTATTAGGAAATGTGTTATTTGCCAAAGGTTCAAATCAGTAAATCACCTGCAGGACTTCTTCAACCTCTGCCTATACCTACTAGAGCATGAAAGTCAATCTTTATGGACTTCATCACTGGTTTGCCTAAGTCCCATGTGATGAGTGTAATATTAGTAGTCATCAGTAGACTCACTAAATATGCTCATTTCATAGCTTTAGGACATCCTTTCAGTGCAGCGAAAGTAGTAGAGTTATTCAATAATGGTGAGATTGCTTGGATAGCTAGAGGAAATAATTTCAGATAGAGGTAAAACCTTCTTAAGTACCTTCTGGAAAGGTTTGAAGTAGTCACACGGTGTTAAGTTGTTAAGATTCACATATTTCCATTCACAAACTGATGGACAAACTGAGAACCTCAACAAGTCCTTTGAGGCTTACCTGAGATGTGCTACAGGGAGTATGCCTAAACAATGGATGGATCACTTAGCTCTGGCGAAACTATAGTAAAATAAAAAGTTTCATATAGCCACCCAATTTGACACCTTTTGATGCTTTATATGTCCTAATTCGGTAGATAACGGAGAAACTTTAATTGAGGCAGTCAATTACACTGTGCGGACAAGAGAGCACAGACTGGAAGAATGCTGCATACAAATCTCTGTAAAGCTCAAGAGAGAATGAGGATGTATGTAGACAGGAAGTGGGGAGACAAAATTTAAATGTGGTGATTTTGTGTACTTCAAGATTCGACAATACAAGGAACTTTCTTTGGCAACACATCCTTTCATAAGCTAGCAACTAGGTATTATGGTCCCTACAAGATTATTGAATGAATTGGGAAAGTAGCATACAGATTGGACCTTCTTGAAGACACCAAAATTCACATGTGTCACTGTTAAAGAAGCATCATGGCAGCCATGTCGTTTCAGAACAATTCAGATTCAATGAAGAAGGAGACTCAGTGATCAGACCTATGACCATATTGGATAGAGGTGTGAAAAAGAAGACCAGTAGAGCCGTTACTGAAGTATTAGTGTAGTGGGAGGGAACAAACCAACCGTGAGGATGCAACATGAAAAGAATTACGAGTTGCAAATACCCAGATTTTGAGTGGAGAACAGTATAAAGGACTTGGGGAAAAGTCCTGCTTTGAGAGGAATAGTTAGTGAACAAAATTAAAAAATAGGGTTAATTATGTTTTATTAGTTGCTTAGAAAACAAGAATTCTAATTCTGGCTTAAGAAAATAGTTATTTCTGTCGGAAGCCAATATATATAGAACCTTTGTACAGAATTTTGGCAATCAATAAGAGTTTTCGTGTTTCAGTGTCCTCTACAATTTCTGAGAATTGTGAGTGAGTTAGTGCTATCAAAGTTGGAACTAGCCAACTTTGAATTTGTGACATCCAGAGGAAGTATGGAGAAATGGATTGAAATCCTGTGGTGGTGATTGCTTGTAGCAATTTTTTGCAGTGTTTTCTTTCTTTCGATAACTAACAAGTGTCGATGGGAGCAGAAAAAGAGGAATGGGTTTTAGAATGTAATATTGTAGGATGTTATAGGCAGTTGAAATAGAATGAATGTGAACGTAAATGTGAAAGGGGGAAGAAGAGATTAGAGCATATGGGTTTGAAACTCATGGTAGAAGGTGGTGAGTATATCTGGTGAACGTGGTTTGGTGGATAGAGGAAATCTGCCATGTGTAGTAGTGGCAGTGGTTGAGGGGGGTAAGGGGAGTAAGCTGATGAAAGCACCATTTGATTGGAAGCTAAACCTTAGCTAACGTAAAATGCCTAAGCTATCATTGAAGTTGAAGAGAAGCTAAAAGTAAAGATTTATATTTTTCATTGATGATTGAATGGTGAAAAGAATACACTCATATGGCCTAAAAACTACCAACAACTAAACGATAACTTTACAAGACTCGTCATCTAACTTGAAGGAATTAAAATATAAAATAAATAATATTCTAACTATATCCTATAAAATCCATTAATCACTTAATCTTCTTTCTTTGGGGCCTCTTTAAGGTCATCCAATCACTATCTCTCTGGAAATCATGAAGAGGAAACTGTTCATGTGGTAGAGCACCTTGTATTTCTGGATTGGAACTTTTGCTTTTATGACAGCAAATCATTGTAGTTTGACATTAATGATTAATTTTGAAATATAGATATATATTGATCGTAGTCTGACTCACTTGAACTATTGTTTTCAAATTCGTGTAGACAATCTGCTGCTCACAGAAAACCAGGAGTCAGTTAAACTTGCTGATTTTGGTCTGGCAAGAGAAGAATCTGTGACTGAAATGATGACTGCGGAAACCGGAACTTACCGTTGGATGGCACCTGAGGTGCGTTCATATGAGCAAGATTTTATCATACTGCTGGCACTTATTGAAAAGAATTTCACTAAAGTGCCCAGTAAAGCTTGTATTTATTTGGTGCTCATTATATTATTCTATCATCACAATCAGTGTAAAATGATAAGTTATTGTACTAATGTGATAAAAGACAGATGAGTGGCAGACTCATTTGAAATGAACACTCATCAGTTTGCAGAGACCTGAACTAATACGCAGTACACTGGACACTGCCAATACACAAGCAGTATTTGAGTTTAGATGTATTGGGGTTTTCTAGCAAGATAAACAAAGCTGTTTATTGGTCTTGATCTAATAGAGTTCATGTATTTCTTCCTGGATTCTGTGTAATCGCTACGTTGCATCATGGTGGGTGTTGACAGTAACCTATAGGGTGATTATAGTTGTTTCACCATTTTAGTTGAGTAAAGTTCCATTCCACTGTCATCATCTTGTTGCTTTAATTCCTCTCAGAGAAAGTGCAAAAATAAAAGGCCATGTTAAATAATTTCCGTAACCATAAAAGAGACATTTATCAAATTGCAAAATAATGTCCTGCAATTTCTGCCAATAGTTTATGGCCTTTAGGGTGGCTGCTTAGTTTCTAGTTGGAATGAAATTATTAGTTGAATCAACTATTTGGTGGTTTATTATGATTCCACTCTGATAGGTCTGTTGCAAATGTGTATAGCAGAAGAGACAATGTAAGGCCCAACAGCAGTAGCATGTAGGTGTATGAAAGGCAGAATTTAGTTATGGAAGAGAATCATGATTCATGTCTTGTGCCATTTGGGAACCAGCAGACTAAAAGCTGTACTAGTTGTGCAATGAGCTTGGCTCCCTGAGTTCTTTTTTTTTTTTTTTTTTTTTTTTTGTATATAATAATATTCACATATATCCAGTTGTAACACTGACCTTTAGGCATATTTTTCTTGTAAAGATATTTTTTGTGATTGCTTGTTTTTTTACAGTTGTACAGTACAGTGACATTGCGGCAAGGGGAGAAAAAGCATTACAACAATAAGGTTGATGTCTACAGCTTTGGAATTGTTTTGTGGGAGCTACTAACAAATCGCATGCCTTTTGAAGGAATGTCCAATTTACAGGCTGCTTATGCTGCTGCATTTAAGGTATTAAATTTGGCATAAGATTGGTCATCAATGACTGGTTCTCATGTCATGCAAATTACAAATGCTTTTATGGATTTCTCTATCGTGATATGTGGATAACTGCAATGGATTTTTCCTCAATATATCTTGTGTAAGTTGAAAGATTGAAGTATAATATTTATGGCAAGAATCACCCAAATGTAACTACTGACAAGATATATAAATATCATCAAAATGATAGCCAATTTCTTGCACAAATATCATCAAAATTTGTTCTTTCATTGTCCATATTTATATAAATAATACCCTTTTTTTGTAACTCCCCTTAGTATTCATATGGCATTGAATTTCTTGCTAATCATAAATGATTTCCATTTGGGATTGCAGCAAGAGAGGCCTAACCTTCCTGAAGACATATCTCCTGATCTTGCCTTCATCATACAATCATGTTGGGTTGAAGATCCTAACATGAGACCAAGCTTCAGTCAGATTATCCGCATGCTCAATGAGTTCATCCTCACGCTCCAACCACCACCGCTTTCAGCACCGCCGGAGCCTGACGACGAACCTGAGGCCGTGACAAGTAATGGCGCCATAACTGACTTTTCTACCCGAAATAAAGTAAAGTTTTCTTTTATTCGCCACCTTTTTTCTTCAAAGAGGACCAAAAGCTAGTAGTGTTAATTGTAAATTTGAAGAACCTTTATTTTGCTGTAGATAAGAGTTCTTCTCACAGTACTTTATATAGTTTAATGCATTTACAAGTAATTATATCTAAGGTGACAACTAGAGGGATGTAGCATGTTCAACAGAAGTGTAGAATATGATGATAAACTTTTGAAAAGTAAGGAAAAATAAAGCTTTGTTTATATTATCCAGTTGATCTTTTTGTATAAGAGCAAGTTTTATTAGATATTTGCCTCCTTTCTTAGACATATGTTTTTAATCCCAGTGAAGCAACACATTTTGTAGTACAAGTTATATCCAAGGAGTGTTTAGTAATTTGATTCTGTTATGCACATGATGATGATGCACATTGCTTCTTTGATTTGGATGTTACTGGTTTGTTAAGTATACCACAGTTTTAAAGAACACTAGTTTGGTTTTGCATTTTTCCCCATAACTAGAAAATTTTGTTCTCTTTTGATGTGTTGTGATGTTAGAAGTGAGATTCTGAAAACGATTTGACAATTATAGGAAGAAAACGTTGAAAAGAAGGTGAGAGTTTTTTGTCACTCTGCAATTCTCGAATAGGAAGTTTAATTTTTGAGCTAGTATTTTGTGGAGTTTGAAATGTAATTACTATTTTACTATGGTATGTAGGATTAATGTTCATTTTTTGTAATTGAAGTTTACAATATTGAAGCTTTTGTAATACATAAATTACATTATATTTGAAATTTGGAATGTATATGTTTAAAATATAAATTAAATTTTGGATTTACAATAAATAAATTTATTTTATGATATAAGATTGTTTTCAATTACTAATAATTTTTAGAAGTTGCTGATATTCAACTTTAAAATGAAGACTAAAATGATATAGTGAAAGAAAGGGAGATTAAAAAAGTCATGCATGCGAAAAATAGAAGCAAATGGTTGAGAAATAATTTTTTAGTTAGTTGCTAATTCAAAATAAATTTAAAATTAAAATATGTTTAAAGAATGAAAAAATAAATAAACATTCAGAAAAAAGGATGAAGATTCAAATTCATAATATAAGAATGGATACATTATGTATATTTATTTAATTAAGTATAGTTTTGAGATAGAGGTACTTCAAACCAATTGACAGGTGTTGACAGGTGTTTGGATCTAAGAAAGGCTTGTGTTGAATACATTCAAGTATGGTGAATAAATGTATTTTATTTTGATAAATGATACCACTATTAAAACCTAAATAAAAAATAAAAATATATATATATATATATATATATATATATATATATATATAGAGAGAGAGAGAGAGAGAGAGAGAGAGATAGAGCAATTATAAATTATTACCTAAACAATTAGATAAAACCAAATAATTACATAAACACGTAATACAAAAAGTTGAAAGTAAAACTTATTACTTACCTTGAATCTATATCATATTTGCTGATATCACCATAGTTAAAGTCGTCAAACAAATATAACAAATAAGAGAATTTAGAAAAAGAAAAAAAAAACTTAGAATATCATACAACATTGTTCATAATCATATTAAATAATACAATTTTTTGGCCTCAACAATTAGAATTGATTTTTTATTATTTAATATATTTATTTATATGATTTAAGGTATCAATAAAATTCTATATATCTTTTATTTTTATGTATTTATGATTTAATATTCACATTATATTTAAATCAGGTCAAATTAAAACTTACGTAATTTCATATCACACAATTATCATAATTGTATATCTCATTTTTTAAACAAAAGTATAATCATCAGCTATTAATAATTATAAAAAAAATTAATAATTTTAGGACGTCATTACAATATCAATATTTTAAACAATATTTAAACAAGAAAAAACATGTTTTAAACATAAAAAAACATCATTTAAGATAGATCTTATTATTTGAATGATATTTTTAAATAAAATAGATTTTTCTTTTAGTTCTCTTCTTACTTGAATGATGATTTGTTACTTGAGTAATAATTAATTATATAAAAAAAATTCTAAAACTAAAAAACTTATGTTAACTTTAAACTTGTCTAAACGAAACTATCCTTTTTTAATATAGATGTTATTATTTGAATAATATTTTTCAATAAAATAGATTTTCTATCAATCCTCTTCTTAAAGTTGTTATTAATAATTAATCATATAAGAAAAAAATTCTAAAACTCAAAAGTTATGTTAACCTTGAACTTGTATAAACGAAACTATCTTGTTTAAGCAAGATATGAAGAAAACAAAAATCTGGTAATATTTACAATTACAATTTTAAAGGTTTTCGCATACTAATATGCATAAAAAAACTTCTAATTCACTTAGAATTGTAATATTTTCTCACTTTGCAGTTTTATGTTCACTGCTTCAAGAATTTTGATCTTCTTCATTTATATACTAATTGATGTAATTGAAAACAAGAACTGAAAACTAAAGAAAAAGAATGGAAGAGCATAAGAAAAATAACCGAGCGGAGAAGAGAAAAGAGAGAGAAAAGAAAAGAGAGAAAGAGAGAATGAAGAACTCCAATGAACAAAAACTAAAATTGCATATAACTATAAAACTTGAAAACAGAAAATTTTTTCAACTGTACTTTTGTCTATTCCAATTTTAAAGTGTCTTTCTACTCTACTTAACTCTATTTTCTATTTATAATGTTTTGAAATAGTCAAAATCATGGACCTAAATAGCTGAATTAATGTGGACCCACTTCACTGTAACATGTGAAATTATAATTCTACCCCTATATACAAATTCCCAGAGGTGAACTAAACTGTTGCGGCTGCTACACATTTTATTCATTGTTTTGTATTCCAATATTCATGTCTTCATTGCAGCTTCAAAATTCAGTCATCTACTTATCCAATTATTTAGTAGAAAATGCTACATATAAGGGTCTAAAAAAATACACAAATTTAGCTAAAAAAAGAATTAAAATAATTCATAGTAAAATCTTTATCTAACATGAAAAATACAAATTTATACTAAAAAGCAAAGAATAAGAATAAAAGAAGCATTTAGGAAATATAATTAGTTTATAAAAAAAGAACAAAATTAAGAGTTATCATGACAAATAATAAGATATATGTTTTTCAAAAACTTATCATAATTTTGCATATAGACCACCATTCTTATAGAGTCTTCCCTTTTACTATAATTTGGATAAAAATTATTTAACCTAGACATGATAAATTATGTAAAGTATCAAGTTGTTGCTTGAAGAAAAGATATGCAATGAATGTTGTATGAATAACATTTAGTGCATGAATATGAAGATGGATAGACAAAAAGACGAAGACTTTATCTTATATTCACAATTGTTAGAAAAGGATTTGCAATGACTCTTTTAGAAACTTCTATATATAAAAAATGTGAAGAAGAAGAAAAGTTACAAAAATGACGATCACTTACACAAACTTACAAACTATGTATAAAGATAAAACTTTAAGATTGTAACTTTAGCTCATCAATAGAACATTGTGTGTATTCTTTAGATATATAAAAAAATGAAACTAATCTTGTATACACCGTAATATACAACACTTCTTTTAGTTAATGAACTTTGTGATTGTTTGATCACACACTCTAGTAACAAAGTGATTTCAACTAAAAGTGGTTGTGTTTCAATGAACAATCTAGATCTTAACTGGAGAGTGATTATCTTTTAAAGAATAATTGGTAAAGAATACCCAGTTTTAGCCACGAATTATTGTAGTCCAAACAACTCGGAGTAGTTACGGTCCAAAGAATACTCCCCTTATATGTGTTTGCAACAATCTGCCTAATGTCTTGAAAAAGAACTGGACTTAATTGGGGTTTACAGACCCATGTAAAAATATAAAGCAAAAATAGTTATTCTCTTTCAACTCTTTAAATTATACATTATTGAACTGCACTTAACTAAATAAAGAGATTTATTTTCTTTAAACAAGATTTACAATAAGATTGTCTGTCAAATTTAAATTATATACATTTCATTAGACATTGACATTATGAAAACTTTTGATAGTGTCTTTATCAAGTTAAAATTGATGTTGATATTTTGAAAATCTTAAAAAAAGTTTAAATAAATAATTTAACCATATTTTATTATGTATTTTATCTATTTTCACACAAACTACCAACTTATGAAAAAGAAATAACAAGAATCAAAATGAAAAAAAATAAGAAAAAACAAAATTATAAAAAAACTTATTTTTAAAACTATGTAAGTCTTAATTTTTCAATTTTAATCATTTAATTAAAATATAATGATTATTGTCACCACTATTCAGAGAGTTCATCGCTTTCTTTTCTCTCTTAATCATGTTTTTTTCATTCCACACGGCCATAACATGCTTTAGTTTATCTCTTTTCTTTTGATATTATATGTATGTATTATTGCTTGTTTGAATTACTATCGAAAACCTTTTTTACTCTATGATAAAGCACTCAATTTATCATCGTAATTTATGATTCTAAAGTATTTCTTTATTTATTATTCCACAAACTGTGTTCCCATGTACTTTTATTTTCTCATAGATTTATCTTAGTATTCATAATCCTAAAATATTCCGTTATTTACTACTTTACAAACTATGTTTTTATGCACTCTTTATATATATTTATCTTACTAATTACCAAAATTAGTGGCAAATCTTTTAAGGGTTAACGGGATATGACTCTCCTAAACCTTTTTCTCTAAGTTTTTTTAAAGTAAATTCATATTTACATTAAATTATATTTTTAATCTTTACAATTTTATTTCAAGCTTTTGCCTCTTCCAAAATTATTTCACACTCTTGGCTCTCTCAAAATTTTAATTAAACTCCGCCGCTAATCAAAATCCAAAATAATATTCAACAATGTTGATATTGATCTAATAACATTATGCTTTTAATAAGAAATGGTTACGGAGGAGAGAATGTGGGTTGAGACCAAAAATGATCTAATGTATACTCTATTTAAACTCAGTATTTTAAAATTTAGCTTGAGTGACCCATTTCCGTTTTAAATACCTATTTTTTTTATTGAAGTTTTTAAATAGATCTATTATATATTTAAGTATTTATTTTATATTAATACATACATAATTCAAGGCTTAAATATTTTCATTCTTCTAAATATTTTTTCTTTAAATTATATATATATATATATATATATATATATATATATATATATATATTTTTTTTTATTTTTTTTTTTTTTTTTTCTATTTTTTTTTTAAATTATATATATATATATATATATATATATATATATATATATATATAGTTTTTAAAATTTGTTCTTTTAGTTCCTCTATTTTTTTGTTCTAAATCACAGGGCACGTTCCATTATGTGTTAATGTGACATTTGTCATTTTCTAATGAGGCAAATTATTAACATGGTATTGATATATGTGAGATCTTGGCTCATATGATATCGAATAAAATTTGATCGATATAAGTGACAGTAGATTGTGTATTTTAACTATGTGGTCCAGTGATTAATTTAGAGTGATATCAATTTAAATATTGAATAAATTATATTAAAAGAAACTTATATATCTTCTGTGCACTCAAAGACTAAGGTTTCAGATGAAATTAACCATTATTCCTCACCATGATTAATCCTTAGTAATACCAATAACAAAAAAATTATCATTTAGACATGATATTTGTTGACATCAATAATTATTAATCACGTGATTTTTTTTACAAATAACTAATGTGACAAAAAGTAAAATTTCAATGACCTTGTAAAAATAATTCAATATATTGTTTATTTACATCTATATTTTTAATACGGGAAAAATTTAATAGAGACTTGATTATTTTCATCTCCTAACTATTTACCATTGGTGCAATTAAAACTTATTAATGAAAAAAATATAATCGATTTAAAATTTTATGAAGATGATTTTTTATATCCTAAGAATTGTCTCGTATGGGGAATACTTATGATCTAAAATAAATAAATAAAGCTCACATTTAACCGTGGATTAAAAATATTAAGTCATAACTATTGTAGAAAAGTTGAAAAAATAAAATAAAGAAAGAATTTTAAGTAAAACACTAAATTATAGTATGGGTCTCTCTAATTTAATTCGTGGGTAATTTTGAGTATCATAATTTTAATTACTTAATTTTGGTGTATAAATTTAAAAATGGGCAATTTTAATCATCGTAATTTAGTTAGTTGATTTTGGTGTGACAATAACTATTTAATTTTTACAAGTGAAATAAGTTAATATAAAATATGTTAAAAAATAAAATAAATCATTATCAAACCAGCCAATTAATTAATGATTGTTGCATCTTTTAAATCGTAAGAAAAATAGATAATAAGGTAACAATGAGACTAAGATCTGTTTGAATGTATTCCAAAAGCCCTCTTAAGAACGTTTGATATGAGAGAAACAAATTTATAATAAAAATTGATGATTCTTTAGAATCATTAGTATTGGTAATTGTAAATTCTAGGAATGATTAAAATATGTTTAATTGATCAAATATATTGTTGAGAATATTTACACAATTTTCTATAAATAAAAGAATAATATGTTAATTTGCGAAAAAGTTGTTAATCTTTAATTTGTTATTACTCTAAACCATAAAAGAACATTTATATTTTTAACAAAAAATTTATTTTAATTCGAGAAATTGAGACAAGGATTTTTTCAGGAAATTTGGTTAAAAACCATTTCTAGAAAATATAATTATAGTTTATTTTTTAAAATATAACTAAATGGGGTAAACGTATTTTTTTTCAAATATATATATGTATATAAAATATATTTTTTTTGCCAAACGCTCTCTCAAAATGTATGGATCAATATAAAATACAGATCAAATAATCTATTTTGAAATTCAAATTAAGAATTGAATGTTAAAAAAATTAGAATTAATGAATTGTAATTGTAATTAAAAGACTTGCTACTTGGACGCACATGGTAGTACGACCAGGGATGAACGGTGAAGATTTTAGGCAAAACAACACGCAAACGTTTGGATGGAAAGAAAGTAAATTATGACTGAAACTGAAGTCAATGCATCTCTGGACAGACAAAACCAAAGAGTCTCCCAAGGTAGAAACTACAAATAAAGGAAAGAAAGCTACACCGTACGATAATGTCAATGTAGAGAGAGAAGAAGAGAGGTTTTATTTTACAGAGAGAAACTTTTTAGAGAGGGAAAGTCACTGACAAGCACCACAAGAAGAAGTACCTAGCAAGCACCCAAACCACACCAGATTTTGGATAATAATCTAATCTTTCTCACTCTTAGATCCATTCAGGTTGTTCCTGCACATCATGATTTCCTCTGGGTCAAACACCCGTTGAGCACACACAAGAAAGAGAGGGTTTCAAGAGATGGGTTTGATCATGACCCTTTTGATGCGTCACATGCCCACATAGCGCAAAAGTTAAAATCGTCTACTTTTTTTGTGTTTTGTGGAATTTGTTCATTTGGGTCGTGCCAATTCCCTTTGATTAATGAGATAGTCCACCTTCTCGTTCCATTCAGAGTTGGGTTTTTCTTTTATTGCGTTAAAGAAGAGTCTTTTAAGGTGGCTCGCGGAGTCATGGGGGAGCATGTAGCAGCGGTGCACACTGCTACTAACGCTTTGCAAGCATTAGGGAGGGGTTTTGATGTCAATTTTGATACGAGGTTGCTTTATTGTAAAGGAGTTTCAGGGTCTAGGGTAGTTGAGATTGATGAAGAACACCGTAGGGACCTGTTGCTGTATGACGATGTGGCTGTTCCTGACGTTTCCAGGGACATTGGAAGCTCCCAGGAGGCCATGGAGCGTCAGAGCTCTGGGGTCTGCACGTTTCCTGAGGTAAGTTTGGCTGTTGAATTTGTTCTCTTTTTATAATTATTTTTTCTTGCTTTGTGAGAATGCTTTGGTGGGAATTGTCAAGGTTTCAAATTGCAGTCAGGGATACCCTGCGCACCTGGATATTGTGGGCAATTGCTGACTAATACACTGATGTGGTCACAATTGTGAAGGCAGACACCCCAAAAACCTTGACATGCAGCCAAAATTGCAGTTGCCAAGCGTTTTTTTAAAACCTTGAAAATTGTTTCCTGAATGAAATTTAGCTTGTTGTCGTTTATGTCTAATTATTTGTGCAAGTTTAAGGTCATATCTATGTTTTGTTTGATGAATTTAACAGTGGTTTTATGTTGCTTTTTATGATTATGGAGAAGAGATGGTCCTGGTGTAATGGAATTGAGGTGTGGAATGGCTGCTAGCAATGGATCAGTGGAAACCCTCAAAGTAATATTCTTGAGGATGGTTTTGTTGTTATGTGTAATGTGGGATTGGTATGGTGGTTTGAGGGTGGGGGGGTGGGGAGGGGGAGGAAGCATTTGTCAATTATGTTGGTATGCTGCTTAAACTAATATACTTAGAGGACCTGTCTTATGATAGATAGCTGGTGCAGGCCTTAGCATGGCCACTCAGATATTAACAATGCAGACTGTGGTTCCTTTCCACTTTAGAAGATTTTTTGTTTAGCAGAAATTTCGAAATCATATATTTATATATACTGCTAACACTTATTTTTTATGCCTTCTGTTGTTTTTATTCCCTTGTATTTTGTATGCATTAAGTATTTGAAGCAAACTATAATAATTTCAGATTGCACTGTACATAAGAACAGGTGTCATATTTTACTGTTGCCCCCTGCAATGTTGTCTCAAATTTGTGATAGTTTTTCTGTGGTTGGTTGGTTACAGATGGTGGAATACTTTAATGGAAGGGCAAATATATCAGGGAACTTTCCTCTTGGGAGTTTTAATGCTGCATTTAGCTTCACTGGTTCAAAACATGTTGATGCTGCAGCCACAAAAACCTTGTCTACAGAAGGGTTTTACATTCCTCTTGCAAAGGTTCAGCTTAAAAAATCTCACTTAACGTTGCAAGGAAATGTCAAAAAGGCTGTCCCAGTCAGTTGGGATCCACCGGCCTTGGCAAGGTATGAATACAAGAAGTTATCTACATAATGCTATAAAAATGATATCCAAGACTGTTCCTAACTTTTAATTATGTTTTGACAGTTTTATCGAAAATTTTGGGACTCATGTCATTACATCTATAACTATTGGTGGTAAAGATGTTATTTATGTTAAACAACACCATACTTCTCCTTTGTCAAAGTTGGAGATGAAAAACTATATTCAGGAAATTGGAAATCAGAGGTTCTCTGACTTCAATAGTCAAACAAGTTCAGGTCAAACAAAATCCAAGGATAAGGCTAGTTCACCTCAATACCTCTTGTCTTGCGTAAATTTATATGTCTGGCTTATGATAGCTATGAATATAATGCTTGATTATTTTGATTACATTTTTGGCAGGGTGTTGATCCATTTTCATTCAATAGCCAAGGGGTTTACCCCCAACCCACAACTGCAACATATCCTTCTGGGAAAGAAGTATGTAATATACATTTCACTATTATGGTTTTTTTTTTTTTTCTTGAGCTGAATGGTGTCATGTGATCCATATAGTCAACTTCTATTGGGATAAAACTTTGTTTTTATTGTTGTTGTTGCTACTGTTATGAAATATTTATTTCCAGGATATTTTTGCAGTTCCATCCAAAATCATGGAAATGTAAATTTTGATGAACCATTTTTCTTAAGTAAACTGTGTATGTATATGGTAATATATGATGTCTTTAGGCATAGAGTATACAAGGTCATACGTTCTCATGGTGGGCTTAACCAAAAACCACTAACATGATTATTTCCTCATCTTGGACTTCACCAAGAACCTCTAACGTGATTCTTTCCCCTCCTAACCCCTGAACTTGATTTTCAATTTCCCAATCCTTTTCTAAATTGGTAGACCTTGTTTATGTAGAAATCAAAAAAAAAAAAAAATAAAAAAAATTAGCTAGTTACTAGCTCCAATGCATATAGAAGTATCAGTACATTATTGGAGATGATACTTGTACAGGGAAGTGACATTTCAATTGAGGATGTGTTTGAGTAACTTATGGCATAATCCAACATGATTGATATATACCATTGCACAAAACATTTTATAAAGGCACACACACATCACACAAGACATCTTAGTTTTTTTAAAAGAAGATCGAGTGGGCCATTCCATTTCCAAGGTTGACGGGGAAAATTAAAGTTTTTTTTTTTTTTCAACCTTAGCCATTAGTAACCAATAGAATATTAGAATTTATCACTGGCTGTATTTGATGTTGATTTGGCGGAGTATCTGATACTGATACAGTTATACATGCAACACCTGTTCAAAGACATTAGAAAGTATTAGTGCTTCCTAGGTAATAGTATTTTATGTATTCCTTCGTGCACTTTTCTTGCAATCTATCTTCGCTTTTGTGTTATTAAGATTTGAGAATACGTAAGCTATTTTATTGGGATTTGTAATACCTGAGTGGATTGAGTTCAGGTATATTGGTCATGGTCTTCTCTCTAAGTTCTCAAGTCTTGTAATGCCAGAGAATCCTTGGATACTCTGGCAACTACTCTTCCAATGGGAAGTTGGGAATGACTTCATTTTATTTCACTTGATGGATTAAAGTTAAAATCTGATATTCTTGTTTTGCTTTGGTATGCACAGCAATGCCAAAATTAAGAACACTTTCTCCATTAATGCCCTATCTTTTTCAGCCATGACTGTGAAATCTGATTCTGTGCGTCATCTTTGGTCCTACATAAAGCCTGCCAGTTGTCTTGTTCTCCTTCTTTCTTACTTCCCCTTGATATTTTGGAATATAACCTGCATCAGAGTGTGCTTAACTCTGCATAGGGTACTATGGCAGCATGCTGCTGTCTTGAGAAAATATAATTCTTGTTATAAAAAATGATATTGCCTGTCATTCATGATTATTGATTGTTAGTAGCTGGCTGGTCTGGAATATCTTTGTCAATTTGTCTAAAAAAAGGTTTTTATCAAGTCGTATGTTTGCTATCTTAACTTCCTTGAATACTTATTGGTCAGGATGTCACAGTCATTTTTAGAAGAAGAGGAGGAGATGATTTAGAACAAAGCCACAGTAAATGGCTATCAACTGTGAAGTCCTCCCCTGATATCATTGAGATGACTTTCTGTCCTATAACTGCTCTACTTGATGAAATACCTGCCAAGGAGCATTTGATTCGTGCCATTGGTCTTTATCTTGAATGTTAGTCAATTCATCCTTTGTTTTTTATTATTTTGATTTTTTTTTCATATTGGCTTTGAGGAGTATAGTCTAATAACAGTCACACATTTCTTTTTCTGTTTTCCTAAATTTTGCTCTCAGTTAAACCTCCAATTGAAGAACTTAGATATTTCCTAGAGTTTCAGATTCCTCGTGTATGGGCCCCTTTACAAGACAGGATTCCTGGTCAACAAAGGAAGGAACCTGTGTGTCCATCTTTGCAATTCAGCATAATGGGCCAGAAACTTTACATCAGTCAAGAACAGGTAAACATCACTTTTGGTATTTTCCTGCGCTTAGAAACTTCTTATCCTGTGATAATGATTCTTGTAAAGAAATGCTACGTGTTTACTGTTTGTGGTACATTCGGCAGTCCTTTTTTTTTTTTTTTTTTTTTATTGTTCCAAGCTTTTCATGCTTGTTTATGGAGGCATTTGGTTTGTCACTGAGTTGCCAAGCAAAATATAATTCTAAGAATTGATCAGCTAGTGCCTCTGGTAACATTGTCCCCAGGTCCGGGGAATCTGATAAATTGAACCTATCATTTTTAAGTATTTATGAATCTGAATGAAATGGTTTATTTTCCTAAATTTATCGGTTATGCTAGCTTGATCAGTCTTTTACAGCGGTGGAACCTGTTTATATGTTGTGCCTATTTTAGTTCAAGTTTATAAGTATAATGACTGATTACTCTTTTCATTATTTCTCGTGTATATAATATTAAGGTGACAAATACTTGTTTTGCATCCTTTTTCAATGTGGTGTCATTCATGTTGAATTTGGTGCTGTGTCTATGCTGTCAAAGTCTTGAAAAATAAGAACTAGTCAAAAAGCTGCGTTTTTTCTATTCAATAGGTTGAAATGTAGACATCACGAGAAACTAACTAGTGATGTGTTCACACTACCTTCTATTATTTCTTCTTCAGTTAACACCCTTCTTGTGAACATTTCACAATAGAGATGTTTGCGTTAAAACATGTTTGTTCTTTGCACTTAGAGATGTTAACATGGAACGACTTTGTGAATGATAATTGATTGAATCAAGAGGAGAGATGAGTGCAGTAGCTGGGTTCTCACTCGGGTAAAAATAAAGATAATTGTGTTGTGTTTGTGCACACTAGGAGTTTGATCTGAATCTCCTTGCGTGATGAAAAACAAGCGCAGCAGAGTTCTTCATATGAAGAGCACAGATACACCATAACAGAGAAGTGCAATTGGGAGAAAGCAAGAAATGATCAACAAAGGCTTCTCATCTTATTACGTATCAAAGGATGAATATGAACACAGATGAGGAAAGGAAAAAAGTTACGCATGTAACTGAAAATACTGTTAACATAAACACATAACAAACTAACAGCAAAACTAATAGAAACATATTATGTTTGAGATAGTTCTGCATAATATTATAAGGTTATAACCCCTTTCACACAATGTGTTTATCAGAATATTATAGCCTGTATCCAGTTGAATTTATGCTTTTGAAAAGGAAAGCTTCCAGAGAAATTTGTATAAGTATTCAAAAGTTTTTCGATCAAGTTGGTGTATGGTGGCTAAATTAATTGTGAGAAGATTTCAATTGTAGTGAAAGGTGGCACATATCTAATAATTTTTATACATTAAACATGATTCTCTTTGAATGCAGATTACAGTGGGACGTAGGCCAGTAACTGGATTACGTTTGAGTCTAGAAGGAAGCAAGCAGAATCGGCTGAGAATTCTGGTTCAACACTTGGTATCACTTCCAAAAATCCTGCATCCATATTGGGACAGCCATGTTGCTATAGGTGCTCCCAAGTGGCAAGGACCCGAGGAGCAAGACAGCCGATGGTTTGAACCAGTTAAATGGAAGAACTTTTCTCATGTGAGCACTGCACCAATTGAGAACCCTGAAACCTTCATAGGAGACTTCTCTGGCGTCCACATAGTTACTGGAGCACAGCTTGGAGTGTGGGATTTTGGTTCCCGGAATGTGCTCTACATGAAGCTCTTGTATTCAAGGTTACCCGGCTGCACGATTCGAAGATCGCTGTGGGATCAAGTTGGAAACAGCTCATCGAAAACCGTGAACGTCGGAAACACCTCCAACTCAGATAACTCAACCCCCGGAGAAAATGCCTCAGGGAACAAGTTGTTGAAGTATGTTGACTTGTCTGGGATGACAAAAGAGCCTCAAGACCCTCCTGGCCATTGGCTAGTCACTGGTGGAAAGCTTGGTGTGGAGAAAGGGAAAATTGTTTTGAGAGTGAAATATTCATTGCTTAATTACTGATTTCACCTGCCAAGTTTGTGTTTGAGGATGTGCATGCAGTGGTGGCCTGTGTAAGAAGAAGCAGTGCTTTGGTGCACATAATTTTCCCTTCATGTAAAAACATTTTGTGGTTTCATGACCAGAGTTGAATAGGAAGCTTTTACTCTTAGTTGATTATGATTAGTGGATGCATGTTGTTGTTGTGGTGGTGGCAAATGTTGTTTGTTTCCATTGCCACTGCTGATGTGATGTCCATACTCATAGGAGTTAGAACCTTTTCCACCATGCTCCATTTTAAAGTAATGTTTGTAGCTATATAGCTTTGAAATACAAATGACAAAACCCTTTGCTTCCCCTTTCTCTCTACTACAAAACAAGAGGGTGACAGAGAGGGGAGAATGGTGGTTAGTGAAGTCTTAGAACTTGAACATTCTTTATCATCCATTGTTTTCTTTTGTGGGATATTCCTTAACTGCTTATGCATCTATTTGCGTAGTACGAATTTGTTCTTTTACTTTTTTAAACTATCATTACCTCTTCTACTTAGTTTTTGAATATAAAAACCAGTAATAACTGATATCTGAAGTTTCATGCAGTCCTTTTGTTACTGAAACCGTGTTAAAGTCTTCCAAACATTAGTAGGACATTTCTATTATTTGCTATTATTTCTATTAGTAAGATTGCATAATTTGAAGACGTGAGTACATGTGTTGTCTATAAATTATTTTAGTGTAATGTTATTATTTATTTTTAAAGAAGTTAAGAAAATCGTTTACGGCCAAACAGAATTTATATATAATTTCTTAAATTTCTAAGGACCTTATTTAGTGTTAATACTAAAAGCACAACTTTTTTTTTTTTTAAAAAAAAAAAAAAAATTTTTT